>Ga0272443_10007386_pt1 | contig 10516 bp, 20 predicted proteins | sample SSMAcet12_FD_193581 | JGI IMG/M metagenome (GOLD analysis project Ga0272443, IMG submission 193581) | Marine sediment archaeal communities from Little Sippewissett salt marsh, Falmouth, MA, United States - SSM-Acet-12 | ecosystem: Environmental > Aquatic > Marine > Wetlands > Sediment ... | reverse complement strand
CTCTGCCATCTTATATTTAATGTCATACTGATTTATAAATCTGTTGGGGATAAGTGTGGAATGATATTTAATGTCTTACCAAAAAGTTTATAAAGTTCGTGTTACTATGATATTTAAGGTTATACCAAAATGGCAAACACAAAATCAGTTCAAAAGGTGCTTGAATATATCAAGAAAAAGGAAGGTGCAGTTTCAGTTTCAGATATTGCTCTTGGAGTAAATTTAAGATGGAAAACAATCAAGGAAGTTCTTGAAATTTTGAAACAAACCAATCAAGTGATTGTTCTTTCATCAGGAAGAACAACTTTAATTCAATTTAAAGGGGGCAATGAATAATGGCAAAAAATCATTTTGTTATGATAAGGGTTAATTTGGAAGAAAAGGAAAGGTTGGAGAAACTTGCAAAGATGGAGGGGTGTTCAACATTAACAGATTTTTGCAGACAGCGACTTTTTCAATCCATCTCAACAGACATCAAACTCAATCAGATTATTGATTTATTGAATACAAAAGGAGGCAAAAAAGAGAGTGAAAATGGAAAATCAAGATAAATCAACAGAGGAAACTTTTTTTTGTGATGAGGGGGTTGGAAATGGTTGTGAAGGGCATTCCTATAAGCCAATTGAAATAAGATTTGAAACCTTAATCAATGCAAATTGTGAGAAACCTTTTGATTGGTATAAGGAACTTGATTTGGATAAATCAACAGCAAGTCGCATAAGGAGAGGTTTGATTATTCCTCCCAAATGGTTGAGGATTAAGATTGCTCAATATTTTAAAACTGATAGTGCAACAATCTGGGCTAATTCTGATTTGCCTTACATAAGAAAAATTCTGAAAAATCAAAGAGGGGATGACTATGAGTAAGCGAACTAAACAGGAGATTGAAGAAATCAAGTGGGAAACAGGGAAAAGGTTGCTTGATGACTTGCAAATAAATGATGGAGATTTTGGAAAAGAAAAATGGGAAAGAGTGAATGAAGGGTATCTTGGTGGAAGAGTTAGTTTTGAAAGGTGGGAGGAATATTGGAAGGAACGGAACAAGGAAGAAAAGAAGGAAGTCGTTCAAACAAATTATTCTTTTCTTGAAAATGATGAGATTATTTATGATAACCTAAATCAAGGAGTGCATAAGGGTTTTTGGTATTTCGGAAAATTGTTTATGGTTGAAGGTGAAGAGAAAGAGGGGCTGATTACCTCTAATAAAGAAATTCTTATGAATCTCTCAAAAATTATTAAGGCAAGGGGAGAAACAATTGAACTTGGGGAAAATCAAATTAAGGAAGTTGGATTAAATTATAAGCACGATTTGGAGATAAACAAAAACTTTTGGCATAACAAAGCAATAAAGGAATTTCTTGGTTCTTCAGACAAGATTGAGAAACAGCTTGTTTTTGATGAGATAAGAAATACTATTTCATATTATATGGATGTCAAAGATGAAAGGATTTTTGATATTGTTACTTGTTGGGTAATTGGAACTTATTGCTATGAACTTTTTGAGAGTTATGGTTATCTTTATTTTCACGCATTAAGGGAAAGTGGAAAATCAAAATTCAAAAAGATTTTGAGGTTGGTTGGTTTTAATGGGCAAGAGGCAAGTTCAATTTCAGAGGCGAGTTTTTTTAGAACTATTGAAAACACAAAAGGAATTCTTGCTATTGATGAGTATGAAAGAATGGATACAGACAGAAAAAAATCAACTGATTTATTGCTTAATGCAGGAATTGAGAAGGGTGCAAGTGTTAAGCGAGTTGATAAGATTGGAAACAAACAAGTCAATAGGGATTTTGATGTTTATTGTCCGAAAATTATTTGTAATATCACAGGGCTTGACCCCGTAACTCAAACAAGATGTATCACAATAAGGTTAAGCAAAACTGCGAGTGATAAGGGAAGTAGGAAACCAAAAACAAATGATAAATCTTGGCAGAACTTGAGAAATCTTTGTTATAGGTTTGTTATGGATTATTGGGAAGAGATACAAAATGTTTATGAAAATTATCAATCCTCTTTGAAAAATAGGGATGAAGATGTTTGGATACCAACCCTTGTTCTTGCAAATTTATTTGGAGTGGAAGAAAAAGTCAAAGATTATGCAGAGGCAAATATTAAGGAAACTCAAATTGAGAATATTGAGAACGACAGAACTTATCTTATTTTGAAAGAGCTTGTTGATTTTTCTGATGTTGTTGAAGAAGAAAAACATTTTCATTTGATTGATTTAGTTCCTTATTTGAAAGGCAGGATGGATTTTGGAGATAAGAATGCAGAGAGAGTTGTTGGTTGGCATTTAACAAATCTTAATATTTTTGATAAAGGAAGAGATGGGAAAGGGATAACTTATGTTTTGAGTAAGAAAAAAATTCTTTTGGCATTGGTATCAAGAGGATACCCAATCCCTGATAAATATAAAGAAAGTGTGAAAGAACTACACAATACTACATATCCTACATTAACTACAACAATTACAGAAACTACACAAGATTTTAATGAAAAAGGTGTAGTTAGTGAAGTTAATGTAGTTAATGTAGGCAAAAACATAGGGGACACCCCAAAAAAATGCTGTGGAAATGAGTTTGAAGAGAATGGGCAATCCTTTTTGTGTGGACAATTGTGGAAAGGAGATGAGAGAAAATATTGTCCAAATTGCAGGGATGGAGTTCAGATTGATTTTAATGAGTTGGATTTGGGAGGTTCTGAAAATGAATAAAGAACAAATTTGGGGAGTTTTGGAATGTTGTCTTCTTGTTTCTGACAATGTTGATTTTGACAGTTTGGTGAAGGAATACGGATTTAATCCTTTAATTGCAGAGGCAGGAGTTAAGTTGTTTTTGTTTCTCAAATCAAAAGAAATCAAAGGAGGTGTTTTGAAAAATGAGCAATGATTATTTCACTTCAAAAGATGATAAGTTGGATTTTAAACAAATTTGCTTAACACATTACAAAAGAATATTGGAGATCACAACAACAGAATTCACAGGGGGATATTGGAATTATATTTATTCTAATAATACAACAAATAAGAATTATGTAACTGATAAGAGAAAAGAATTTGTTCAGGCAGTTGAAAGTTTGGCAAATGCACTCTTTCCTCATTTTGATCAGAAGATGATGGAAGATTATAATTCCTTTTTGGACAAGGAAAAAGAACTCCATAAGAAGTATGCTGATGAGGATGGTTTTATAAGAGATGGAGATGATGGCAAGAAAGTCAAACACTCAATTGAGAAACTTGATTTAATGAAGGAACTTTTCAGAAACCTTTCTTGCTTGATGTATAGGTTGGATTATTTCAAAGGTGCAACTTATCACGAAGGAGATGATGATTTGATTGATGTTGATGGAGGTGAGAAATAATGAAATCTAATTTAGAGAATTCAAAGATTTCAGGAAGATGTCTTTATTGTGGAAAGAAGAAATCTTCTTCTCAAAGTTGTTGTTCAAAAGAATGTTATGAAAAAATGAAGAACCTTGCAGAAGAAAGGAAGAAAAAAGATTTGTGTGTTTATTGTGGAAACCCCTTGTATGTTGGGAAAGATGGAGTGAAGTATGGTGCTTGTTATGATTGTGTGATGGAATTCACTCTTGCAATGAAAGGGTTTGATAAGGGATTAAAAAAATTAGAGGAGGGTTCTGAAAATGGAAAATAGCGAGAGTAGTCAAAAGAATATAACAGACAAGTGGTTGGACAATATCTTTGAATGTTTAATGAGAATGGAAACTTATGAGAGATTGATTAAAGAAGGATGTGAAAGCATTATGGACTATGTTCAAAATCCAAAATTGAGTATTGGAGATATTCAATATAAGAATTATAGTTTATTTATTACAGAGGCAGAAATCTTAATTGAAGATACAAAACATTTGATTGATAAAAAAAGATTTCTTGACATTGCACTTCTTCTTAATTGGATTAAGAATTATGAGAATGATATTGGGGGTTTTCTTGAACATAAACACGATATGCTTAAACACGAAGAATGGAATGAAGTTAAACCTGAATTTAGGATGGTTTTTTCAAGAATTTCAAGATTAAGGGGAATGTTTGTTTCTTCTTTATGGAAACTTCTTTCTCCATCTGCAAAAGAGAATATGGGAGGATTGCCACAATGAAAAATCTTGTAATGTATAAGAAAGGAGAGCAATCTTGGATAACTTGGATTAAGAAAAGGATTGCACACAATCTTAATTTTATTTCCTTGTTTCAGGGTGCAACAGGAATTGGAAAAACTTGGAGTGCAATATCTGTTGCAGAAATGATTGATAAGGATTTCTCTGTTGATCAGGTTGTTTTTGATTTCAGGGAGTTGATGGATGTTATCAATTCAGATTGGTTCAAAGAAAAGAAGTGGAAAATTATAATCTTTGACGAACCACAAATCACAATCTCAAACAGGAATTGGCAGAGTGCAACAAATAAGTTAATGAACTATCTCTTATCAACATTCAGACATCAAAATGTTATTCTTATCTTTTGTTCGCCTTATGTTGATTTCTTGGATAGTCAATCAATGAAACTCCTTCATTGCATATTTGAGTGTGTGGGAGTTAATAAAAAGAAAGAGTTAAGCAGGGTTAGGCCAAAGATACAACAATATAATTCTTATCTCAAAAAGACATATCAACATCCTCTTTATGTAATAAGAAACAAAAAAGCAATTCCATTAAGAGATTGGTATATTCCAAAGCCCTCTGATGAGTTGATTGAGTTATATGAGAAAAAGAAAACAGAATTCACCTCAAAACTCAATCAAGATATTTTAAAGACAATGGACAAACTATCAGGCAAGGCAGAGCAAGAGGATCAAGATAATGCCACAGACAACAGGAAACCACTCACAGAAAAGCAACAAAAGGCAATGGAGGTTTTAGCCAATTTAGAGTGTGAGAATAAGTTGGAGGAGGCAAGTAAGATATTGGGAATAGTTAAGAGTGCAGTTCATAAACATAAGCAATTGGCAGAAAAGAAAGGTTACAAATTGGAGGAATTTATAAAATGATTATGTTGCACCCTAATAATCAAAATTACTATGGAAAACACCCATTTTCTTTATTATTCACCAAAATCTATATAGAAATGGCCAATAGCACCCCTATGAATTTAATTTTCAAAGGTTCAGATTTGAAGGAGTTAATACAGGATGAGAGAAAATCATAAAATGAAAGAAGAAAGAACAACAATCTTAATTGAGAAAGAAACTTTGCGGGAGTTAAAGAGATTAAAAGATTATAAGAAAGGCAAGGATGGGAAACATTATCTTGAAACTTATGATGATCTTTTGAGGAGGTTATTAAAATGGAAAAAGAATTAAGCAACTTATCAAAAGAAGAATTGGTTTCCTTAATCCAATCACTAATTGGAGAAAGGGATTTGAAATTCATACCCCATAATAAAATTAGTGTGTGTGATGTTGAAGTTGAAAGCAATGTTGAACCTTTGGAAAAGTGCAAGAAGATTGCTGATGATTTGATTAAAACAAATAATGAGTTTATCACTTTAAGGAAAAGCAAATTGTTTGCTGAAAGAAATTGGGGGTATTTTGGATAAGATGGATTGGGGGAATTGTGTGAGGTGTGGGATTAAAATAACTGATAAGAACTTTGGGGATTGCATTGAGATGGAAGAAAATCTTGTGTGTGCTGATTGTTCAGAAAAGCATCTTAATTATATGATTGAAGAACTTGAAACTTTCAGGAAAGCAAGGGGTTTCAATAGCATTCTTGATTTAAGGAAAAAGATATTATGGGTTTCTGAACAGATGGGCAATTGGATGAATAATGCAACAGGAACTATTATTGAAGGAGTAACTGATTATGATGAATACAACATCTTTGAACTTCAACTTTGGTTGTTAGATAATGAGATAACTATTGTTGAAAATCTTTTGAAAGATGATGATGGTTTCCCAACAAGGCACAATCCAAAAATGGAGGCATTAAGAAAAGAATTACTTGAACATCATTCAAGGGTTCTCTCATATATTGATAAGGAGGAGTTCTTTGAAAAATGAAAGTTGCTTTGTATGTGAGAAACTCAACAAATGAAGAAAGGCAAAATCCTCAAACCCAAATTCATCCTCTTGTTCAGAAATGTGAAAGGGAAGGTTGGACTTATGAAATATTTCAGGAGTTTGCAAGTGGTTCAAAAGAAAGCAGACCTGAATTAGATAAGATGTTGAAAAAAATAAGAGATAAGGATTTCAATGCTGTTCTTGTGTGGAGATTGGACAGGTTGGGGAGAAGTTTGAAACATCTCTTGCAGTTAATTGAAGAGTTCAGAAAGAAACAGGTTGCTTTTATTTCCTTAACAGAAGGGTTTGATACATCAACACCACAAGGAGAATTGTTCTTTCATATTGCAGGTGCATTTGCACAATTTGAGAGAAGGTTAATTCAAGAGAGGATAAATGCAGGATTGGACAGGGCAAGAGATGAAGGAAAAAAACTTGGCAGACCAAAAGGTTCAAAGGATACAAAGAGAAGAAGAAAGTCAGGATATTATTTGAGATGGAATAAATCAAAGTAAAAAAGACACCCCCCAAATAATTCAAATGTTTTAAGTTGAGGAGAGGGGTATATTGTTTAAATAAATAATCACCTGATTGTTTATAAAGTTTAAAACCCCCAATAATTTATGGCGTGTCAGATTTGCGGTGCTAAATCAGGTTTCTTCCCAATATGTAAAGAGTGTAATAAAAAGAAGGAAGAAGGGAAGGTTTCAAAGTGTCAGGAATGTGGAATTTGGAAAGAGGGAGATAAGCCCCTTTGTTATGATTGTTTCCTGAAAGAGAAAAAAATAACAAAGAAACAGGCACAGGATTATAAGAAAAGCGAAGAGGAAGTTGAAGAGGATGATTTTAGGAATAAGTTTCCTGCCACCTATATCACAGAAGATGGACATAGGGTTAGGAGTAAGGCAGAGCAAATAATTGATAATTGGTTATATCATAAAGGGATTGTCCACGCCTATGAAAGAAGAGTGCCTATTGAAGAAGAAGTTTATTGTGATTTCTTTATTCCACTTGGACAAAAAGTTTGGATTGAATTTTGGGGTAGTGAAGAAGAGAAATATCTCAAAAGAAAGATGATTAAGAAAAAGTTCTATGAGAAATATAAGAAAAACCTGATTGAATTGAATGATAAGGATATTGAAAAATTAGATGATATTATGCCTATTAAATTAAGACCTTTTTTGCCTGAAACATTCAGTTTTGATTGAGGGAGCTTATTGGCAGGTGTTGATTATGGAAGAAGTAAAATTGAATAAGGAAGATATGGAAACAATTGAAAGGATGAAATCAAACCCTTCTTTGAGTGATAGTTTGAAGAATAGGATGATTTCAGACATTATCAATCACAGATGTCCAAAATGTAATTCTGCAATGCAGGAGGTTGAATTATCAGGAGAGGACTTTGAAGATATGAGTGAAGGGCAGGAGGCAGATTGGGAGGCAGGATTTGGAAGAGAGTTTTATTGCCCAAAGTGTCAAACAATTTCTTTGAGAGATGTTGATGTTTTCCCAATTGAAGATGAGGGAATTATGCCAACACCTGCAAATAAATCAATTGTTTTTAATTTTTCACTCATCTTTAACCTCTTCCTTGTTATTGTTTAATCTTTGGTGTTTTAATACCTTTTTTCTTAACATTTCATTCTCTTTAATAAGTTCTTCAACTTTCTTTTCAATTAAATTCAATTTCTCTTCTTGGTTCATTTGGTTGTTCTCCATCATTTAGATAATCTTTTCTCACCTTTAATAATCTTAATGCCGTCTGATAATCAGGGGCAGAGATTTCACCTCTTGCAAACCTCTCATCAAGAATTTCAAGAGGAGTTTTTTCTTTCCTGACTTCCTTTGCAATTTGAGGGATTGAATAGTTTAAAGCATTTTTTGGATTTTGTTCAAAGAGTTTTGTTTTGATTGGGGTATTGAAGGCAAAATCAATTGTGTCCTTCTTTGTTTTATCTGAAATCTTGGCATAAATTTGTGTGGTTGAAACTTGGTTGTGTCCCAACAAATCAGAAACAGCATATAAGTCCCTTGTCTTTTCATAAACATAAGTTGCATAAAAATGCCTCAAATGATGAAATCTTATTTTGTAGATTGTGGTTTCTGTCCTGTGCTTTGTTGGTTTCTTGTATTCAATAATATAATCAACTTTATCCAAACCTGCCCTCTTTCTTGCCTCTGCAAACCATATATGAAGTGTTTTTGTTCTCAAAGGCAAATCAGGGGATTTCTCTGATGGGATGAAATATTTCCCTCCTTCAATTATGCTTAACCATTTCCTTATTGGAGAAACTGCACATTCAGGAATTGGCACAATCCTGTCTTTCCCATAACCTTCATTCTTTCTCCTGTTTGGGTTCTTGGAATTTCTTATCTTCAATGTTCTTCTCTCCAAATCAATATCCAAAACTTCAAGGTTGCAAACTTCTCTTATTCTCAAACCACACATTAAACCCATAAAACAGGCAATTGAACATTTTGGGATTAACACATTCTCAAATAACTTTGAGAGTTGTTCTTTCGTCATCATATCAGGCAATTTGTTTTTCTTTGACATTTTATAAACTCACAACAATGTTGTTTATTTCCTCCATCATAAGCAATCCTTCATTGGATAATTTTGATTTCTTTCTGTTGTCTGCAATAAGGAATGCCTTTTTGAAACTCACCTTTCCATCTTTGAGTTTTTCTTTAATATCAGAAGGCAAACGACAGGCAACAAACCATCTGTAAGTTGTGGAAGGGTTCAAATTGTTTTTCAATAAGTAATCAAGAACAATCTTTTCATTTGCAGTTAAGTCCCTTTTTCTGTTTAAGTTTTCAGGATTGTTTCTTCTGCCATAATGAAGTTTTCCATAATAAAAATTTCTGATATGGGACATCATTGAGAGAAATTTATCTTCCTCAATTTCAGGAATAAGTTCTTTTAAATCATTCTTAATCAAATTTATCCTGTCAAAGATGGGGACTTTCTTGCCCTTATATCGCACTTTCGTGTTGATATGAACCTTATTTCCTGACTTTGCCATATACATCTTAACAAAATCCTCCTTTTAAGGAATGTATTGAACTTGTATTTAATTCAAGAAAAAAGAGTGAAAAGTCGTGGTTTCTCTTCTTATAAGCCTGTGAAGTTCGTGGGATACATATAAAGGGTTTTATCGTCGCTAAAATACCCTTATTTTGACACTTTTTTGAATAAGTGAGTGTGGTATGAAAGGCACAAATGTTTTTCATTTTATTTGTTGCCTCCTTTCGTCGCTGTCTGTTCTTTTTGAGTTGTATTCCCTGACTTATTTGTTTCTTTTTCTTTGGCTTTTGTGGTTTTCAAATCATTTCCCCCTGTAATTTCCTTTAAATCCTGTTCAATAACATCTCTGTCAATTGAAAACAAATTATACTTTGTTCTTAAATCAAAATAAGATTTGACCTGTTCTTTGTCCAAAGTTCTTTTGAAAATCTCTTTTCCTGTTTGCCTTATAGCATTGTTTAAGCCCAATTGTAGAGAAGGTTTCATTTTGATAACTTGCAAAATTTTGTCTAAAATATATAATTCAACAAGTTCTTTATTTTTCTTTAAAAAATCATCAAGTTGCTGTTTCCTCTTTTTTTCCAAACTTTCTTGTTCTGTTGTTGTATGCTTATGGACTTTCTTAAATCTCTCAAACTCTTCTTCCTCATTTGTTGGCTTTTTTTCATTCAATAACCATTCAGGGAAAGAACTCTCTGATTGATTTAAAATGTAAAATACCTTTTCAATATTGTAAAATTCGTGTGATGAACTCCATTGATAAATAAAGTTTAAATCTCCAAAGAAAGAGAGGAAATCAAATGTTGCTGTGATTGTCCAATTTTCTTTTAATCTTCCAATTTCTGAATAATAATTTTGAAAGAATGTTTGTAGATATTTGTTCTTTTTTATTGAGTTTTGGAATGCCTTATCTTTTGCCTGTTTTATTATTTCATCAAAACCTTTGATTGTGGTTTTGAGATTTAACCCCAATCTTTCATTTTCAGAACAAACATAATCAACATTTTGATTAACGTATTTTAAGAAATCATCAAGGATTTTCTGCCAATTTATGAAGTAGATTGTTTTGTTTAATAGTTTCTCTTTTTCTGATTTAAGGTATTTTTCTTTTTCAAGAAATTTAAGTTGTTTGACGGTTGGAGAGGGTTCATTGCCTCTTTTTTCTGCAATTATTTGTGCATAATTATCCCCTCCTGCAACTAAGAATATGATGTTGCTATAAGGCAAACTATCAATGATTTCAATTGGTTTCCTTCCAACTTTTTTCTCTGCCATCTTATATTTAATGTCATACTGATTTATAAATCTGTTGGGGATAAGTGTGGAATGATATTTAATGTCTTGCCAAAAAGTTTATAAAGTTCGTGTTACTATGATATTTAAGGTTATACCAAAATGGCAAACACAAAATCAGTTCAAAAGGTGCTTGAATATATCAAGAAAAAGGAAGGTGCAGTTTCAGTTTCAGATA
>Ga0272443_10007385_pt1 | contig 10518 bp, 10 predicted proteins | sample SSMAcet12_FD_193581 | JGI IMG/M metagenome (GOLD analysis project Ga0272443, IMG submission 193581) | Marine sediment archaeal communities from Little Sippewissett salt marsh, Falmouth, MA, United States - SSM-Acet-12 | ecosystem: Environmental > Aquatic > Marine > Wetlands > Sediment ... | reverse complement strand
CCTTTTTCATCTGCCATCCCTTCCCATGTTGCTGCCCGAACAAAACGATTTTTCAAAATCACATCTTTTAATTGTGATGATTCAAATAATGCAGCCATTAAACTTTCTCCTCTTTCGCCTGATGGTTCGTTAACTATTTGCCGATGACATACATAATACGCGGCAAATTACACGATCCTCTCTTTGAATATGCAAATACCACATTAATGTGGAACTACAGTGTCGTCCACCAATCCTTTTTCCATTAAAACACCATCAAGTGTGTTTTCTGAGAAATGGGACTCCAAGGATAATAAGATTTCACTATGTTTTTTTACGGACAATACAACTTTCTCGAGATCAACAGGACATGACAAGATATTAGACATAGATGTCACATGTTTATCAATAATTCCGCACGGGTTTATATATGATGTCATCTCAAGATCATTGTTGACATTGAGAGCGAAGCCGTGACTGCTGATGTCTTGAACAACATTTAAGCCAATTGCGCATATCTTTTCACCGTCCACCCAGACCCCGGGATAACCTGGTTGTCTTTCTCCCAATATTTTAAAATCTTTGAGCACCCTGATAACTATTTCTTCCAAGGTTCTGACAAACTCATATATAGTTTTTTGATGGTTCCTTATATTAATGATGAAATATGCGATAACCTGGCCCGGCGAATGAAAAGTAACATCACCGCCCCTATCAGAATTGTGAACTTGAATGCCTTTCTTGTTTAAATATGTTTTAGAAACGAGAATGTTTTTATCCGCCCCTTTCTTACCGATAGTAAGAACAGGGTTATGTTGCAGTATTAATATGGCATCGCTTATCATATTTTTTATGCGGGCATTTTGAAGCGTTTTTTGAGCATAAAAGGCATCCTGATAATCGACGACACTCAAGTAATATATGTCACATCTATTTTGCATCTCGAGGTGTTCAATGACACTGGTTTTCATCATGCTCAATGCCGACAGCTAAATATGGAACATGCCGCCTTCTAAGCCAAGACTGGCCTCTAAAATTGCTTCAGACAAAGTCGGATGGGGATGAATGGTTTCGTTTATCTCCTGGAAACTGGCTTCCATTTGGATGGCTAAAGACAATTCCGCTATGAGCTCTGTCGCATGCGCTCCAAGTATGTGAACACCCACTATCTCACCATATTTAGTCTCTGCTACAACTTTAACAAAGCCATTGGTATCATTGATTATTCTGGATTTCCCGTTCGCAGAAAAAGGAAATGTACTGATTTCTATTGATTCATGCAGATTTCTTGCTTCTTTCTCGGTCAGACCGACAGAGGCAACCTCCGGAGATGTCCATATACAACGAGGTACCGACTTCAAATTTCTTATGTTCTTCAAACCCATCGCATTTTTCGCAGCACATCGACCTTCACTCATTGCCTTATGCGCGAGCATGACACCTCCGACAGCGTCTCCTATCGCATATATGCCGGGGACTGATGTCCTCATATATTCATCGACTACAATACAACCTTTATCAATTCGCACGCCAACGTCTTCCAAGCCCATATTCTTGATAGCAGGGCGACGACCAACCGCTAACATTACCTTTTCGCTCTCTATGGTCTTTGTTTCACTGTTTACATCAAAAATTACTTTACTGTTACCCCTTTCCAGGATTTCTACCTTCTTCACCTGTGCATGGGTAAATACGGCAATTCCTTCTTTCGACAATGCCTTTTCCAGCTGTTTTGTGACTTCATCGTCTTCTGTAGGAATTATATGATCCATCATCTCGATAACCGTCACAGAGACACCGAACCTCTGCAAAACCTGGGCAAACTCCAGCCCGATGACACCGCCTCCAATTATAACGATGCTTTCCGGCAAACTTTCTAAATTTAAGACTTCATCACTCGTCAATACGGCCTCGTGGTTTAGTCCCTCTACATTTATGGACCCCGCTTGGGAACCTGTTGCTATTATGATATTATCAGCTTCCAGTGTTTCGCTTTTGCCGTTATCGGTCACTCTCACCTTCTTTGGTTCAATAAGCGATGCCTTTCCTTTGATGACGTGAATTTTATTCTTCCGCATCAAGTAAGAAACGCCATCACGTGACTGCTTCACAATCTTATTCTTTCGGGCCTGAACAGCTGCGAAATCCACCGAGCAGTCGGAAACGTTAATACCAAAATCTGTTGAGTGCTGTATGTCTCGTAAGACACCGGCCGAATGGACAAGTACTTTTGTAGGAATGCACCCTTTATTTACGCATGTACCGCCAAGATTTTCTTTTTCAATAATGGTAACGTGTGCTCCGAGTTGTGCGGCCTGGATAGCTGAAACATAGCCACCCGGACCTCCTCCTATTATAATTATGTCTTTGGAAACCTGGTCAGACATTTCTTTTACAACCTCAATTCCTTATCGTGTACGTCTCATATGAGAAGTAATGGATTTTCTGTCAGCATTCGGATGCTTTGGAGAAAACTGCTGCCGATGGCACCATCCAAGACTCTGTGATCAATCGATAGTGTAAACTTCGTAATCGGCCGGATTACTATCTCACCGTCCTGTGAGACCGGCCTTTCTACTGTCTGCCCGATACCAAGGATACAGCTTTCCGGCGGATTGATTATTGGACAGAGATGATCGATACCATACATGCCGAGATTGGAAATCGTTAAACTTCCACCTTTCATTTCATTCGGCAACAATTTGCCGTCACGAGCTCGTTCTACAAGATCAAACCTGTCAAGAGTAATTTCTGCCAGAGATTTTTTGCTGGTTTCTCTCAGAACCGGCACAACCAAGCCATTATCAACGTTTACCGCAATGCCGATGTTTATTTCGTTAAGACGTACTACTCCATCGTCAGTCCACTGAACATTAATATCAGGATTATTCTCAACAGATTTGGAGACAATTTTTATAAATAAATCTGTATACGTAAGCCTTTTGGAAGTTATATCTTCTATATTCTTCGCTAACTTTTCCTTAGCTTTTTTTAACTCTCCCGTATCTATCTCAACCGTTAAAAAGAAATGCGGCACCGATTGGAAACTTTCCGTCATTCTTCTTGCAATAGTTTTTCTCATCGATGAAAGTTCTATATATTCCGTGCTTCGTTTTTCTTCCCCCTGCGGGATTTCAATAGACTTCTTTTCTCTTTCCAGATAATTCATTACATCTATTTTTTTGATTCTGCCGTCCGGTCCTGTGCCTGTAACTGATGTTAAATCAATATGGTGATCACGAGCTATTTTCTTTGCAATCGGAGACGCCTTCATCTTATTTGATGGTGACATGACATGAACAGGGGTGCCGGCATCTTTTCCATCATCCGTTGTTTCCCGGTCGCTTTCCTGATCACTGGAAGTCTTATCTTCCTGTGTCTGAGGAATTTCCTCGCCGGCGTGCAATATATACGCGACAATTTTACCGACCTTGATAACGTCTCCCGCTTCTGCCAAGTGTTTGCTTAAAATGCCTGCCGCAGGAGATTCGACCTCCCAGGTGACTTTTTCTGTTTCAAGTGTGAAAAGAATCGTCCCCGCCTCTACTTCTTCCCCTCCTTTAACAAGCCATTCCAGTATCTTACCCTCAGTCATAGCTTCATCAATTTTAGGGAGAATTACTTCAACCGGCATTGTTTACCTCCTATAATCACGCATAAATCGCACTATATCTTGCCTATCCACTATATTATTTAACCTATTACAATCATCTATAGCCGTGATGCATACATCATAGCATCGTTTGTTTTACTGCTTTAATAATGTCTTCAACGTTTGGTAATACAAAATCCTCCAACCGCATTCCAAAGGGTATTGGAACATCAAGGGCGGCAACCCTCTTTATCGGAGCGTCAAGATAATCTAATGCTTTGTCAGCAACTGTTGCTGCTATTTCAGCCCCGAAGCCATACATTTTACATGCTTCATGAACAATGACCAGACGACCTGTCTTTTTTACCGATTCTATGATTATATCTTCATCAAGCGGCTTGATCGTCATCGGATCAACTATTTCGACACTGATATTTTCCAGCTGTAGTTTTTCGGCAGCTTCTAAGGCAAATATGACACTACGCGATAGTGCAACAACTGTTACATCAGTTCCTTCTCTCTTGATATCGCCTTTTGCCAGGGGAATCGTATACTCTTCTTCCGGAACATTCCCCTTCATACCGTACATACCTTTGTGTTCTATGAAAACTACAGGATTATCCTCCCTAATCGACGACTTAAGCAGACCTTTCGCGTCATGAGGCGTAGACGGTAACACAACGATTAATCCAGGAATATGCCCGTATATAGCCTCCAGACACTGTGAATGTTGAGGCCCCGCTGATACTCCGCCACCTTCTTGTGTTCTAATGACAAGCGGCAATTTCAGCTTTCCCCCGCTCATAAACCGAAGTTTGGCGGCCAAGTTAATTGTCATGTCATATGAAAGAGTGGAAAAATCTATATACATTATTTCCGCAACAGGGCGCATGCCGACCATTGAGGCACCTATCGCAGTACCGACGATTCCCTCTTCCGCAAGAGGGGTATCAAGCACACGTTCTGCTCCAAACTCATCAATCAGGTTGAGTGTTACTTTGTAAGAACCACCAAAGACCCCTATGTCCTCACCAAGCAGGAAGACACTTTCATCGCGTTTCATTTCTTCCCGCAGTGCTTCCCTAACCGCTTCCCGATAAGTAATCTCACGCATGATATTGCCCCCTATATTTTAGACAAGTTGAACGCATCACGTCCGTAATAAACACTATTTGCAAAAGCAGCTTCAGGCTCCACCTCTTTACTTTCAAGGGCAAATTGCACGGAATCATCGAGTTCATCGTTCAACTTCACATCGATTTCCTTATCTTCTTCTTCAGTTATTAGATTATTTTTCAGCAAATAATTAAGTAATCGCTTTATCGGGTCTTTATCCGGTGCCTTCCACGTTTCGATTTCCTCTTTTGTTCTGTATCCGACTCCTGGATCTCCCATATGATGACCGTAAATTCTGTACGTTAATCCTTCGAGTAATACAGGTCCTTTGCCTTTTCTAATTTTCGGAATTATCTTGCTCGCAACCTCGGCTACAGCTATAGCGTCATTACCATCAACACTGATACCCTCTATACCGTAGCCCTTCGCCCGTTCCGCTAAATTTTTCAGTTTGCCACCCCAATACGTCCAATGCGTACTTTCTTCGTATTGGTTGTTTACCAAAACAAAAAGCACAGGCAAATCAAAAGCGGCAGCGAACGTCAGACCTTCATGAAAAGCTCCCGTACAGGTAGAACCATCACCCAAGTAGCAGACAGTAACTTGATCGGTTTTCTTCAGCTTAGATCCAAGAGCCACACCGCTAGCCAAAGGAATACCGCTTCCCACTATACCGGTAGCTCCTAGAATGTTCAGATCTAAAGCGGCTATATGCATTGATCCGGAGACGCCTCGACAATAGCCTGTCTCCTTCGCATACAATTCCGCCATTATTTTTTTAAAGTTCGCGCCTCGTGCGATAATATCGCTATGGCCCCTATGAGTGGTTAATATATAGTCTTCTTTGTTTAAAAACGGCGATATACCGCATGGAATTGCTTCGGCACCAACCGAAGAATGAATGAATCCGGGCATCCCTTTTCGCAGTTCAGCAATTGCTCTTTCCTCGAAAGCTCTGCACCTTTTCATCATAAGATAGATATCTTTTATCGTGCTATCATTGAGTTTCATAAAGCCTCCTATATTCAAGAGTCGATATACGTTGCTTGTCCATTCTTTACATTTATTGCGTCATCAGTAAGCCACCATTGACATCGAGGACACATCCCGTCATGAAATTCGAAGCTTGCGAAGACAAAAAAATTACCACTTCAGCAATGTCTTCCGGTTGCCCCAATCTCCCGAGAGGTACCATGTCATCCTTAATCAAGGGCTCGTTTTCCGTCATTTTCGTGACTGTTGGACCGGGGGCTATTCCGTTAACATGTATACCGTACTTGGCTCCGTTCTTAGCCGCCCATTTAACGAAACCATGAATTCCGCTTTTCGACGCACAATAATGTGGTCCTGCAAAAAACCCTCCAATTTTACCCGCTATTGAGCCGATACAGATAACCTTGCCTTTTCCCGCTTCTTTCATGTAAGGCCAAATTTCTCTGGTCATAAGAAATGTACTTTCTAAATTGGTTTTGAGGAGGTTTTCCCATTCATCTATTGTGAAATCCTCAAGTTCCTTCCCATAAACTCCAACAATAGCGGCATTATTTACTAAAATATCAACACGACCCCATTGGGAGACAATTGATTCTACAGCATTTTTTATTTCCAGTTCATTTGTGACATCGCACGTTGCAGTAATTACCTTCTCCTTCGCAGCTGGAAGATCAACCATGCTTTCGCAAGGCAAAACATCAATCGCCCCCACATAAGCTCCTTCACGCATGAGAGCAAGAGTTATTGCCTTACCAATTCCACGTGACGCACCTGTTACGATGGCTATCTTGCCTTCAAGAGATGTTGGCCCGCTAATGTCTGGTATCATTATTTTACTCCTATCCTAACAAGTCTTTACGATCAGCGTGGTGATCAGTCCATTAAGTTTGGTAAATACGTTAACAACCAGGGGAAGACGACGCATATTAGTAACGCAACCAGTTTTATAAGAATAAAGGGTGCTGTTCCTTTGTATATTTCAACCATATTAACATCCGACTCTACGATGCCTTTCATATAGAAGAGGTTTACACCAAATGGAGGAGTAATGAAGCCAGCCACAGAGGCAATCACGAATAACAACATAAACCAAAGAGGGTCTATTGAAAAACTTTGTAGAACCGGAACAAATATCGGTATGCAAATCATGGAAATGGCAATACCATCAATAAACATTCCTAAAATCAATGTTATAATGAGCATCATTACAACAATCCCAAAAACCCCGAAAGGCAAATTAGATAAGACACCGGACACAAGACTGCCTGTACCGGTGACAGTAATCAAGACCGAGTAACATCCCCCGCCGATCAGTAACCACATGATCATGCAGGTTACTTTAAATGAGGATATTGAAGCCTCAATAATTTTTTTGAACGTTAATTGTCTCTGGGCGGCAGCAATTACCACAGCTGCCAATGCGCCGAATCCAGCTGCTTCAGTGGGAGTAAAAATCCCTACGTATATTCCACCCATTAAAAATATGATCATTCCAACAGGCAAAACGATAAATCGTAAAACTAAAATCTTCTCAATTATTGTGCCTTGTTCCTTCTTTTCCAGTGCAGGGCCGTCACCTTTTCGAATGGCACACCTGACGCCAATATATAAACAATAACCGAATGTTATAATTAATCCCGGGATGACACCACCAAGGAACAATTTTCCCACTGACAACTGCGCATAACCACCAACAACGATCATAAGAACACTTGGCGGTATTATTCCTCCCAAGGCACCACCAGCCGTTATGGCACCCATCACCATTGATCTGTTATACCCCTTTTTTAACATCTCCGGCAGCGCGATGAGTCCCATGGTTATAGTACCTGTCGCTCCAATTCCGCTTAATGCAGCTATTATGGCGCTGATAATGACGGTACCTATAGCCAAGCCACCTCGAAGCGGGCCCATCCACATATGCATCGCTCTATATAATTGGGATGCAATTCCCGAATATTGGAAGATCACAGCCATTAGAACAAACAATGGTATCGCGATAAAAATTTCCGTTGTCATTTGAGAAAAAGCGGATCCCACCACCATATACAAGCCTGTGGGTCCAAGAAAGATGAGTATCAAAACAGTTGAAAGTCCTGTCAAAACAAACGCTACGGGGACACCGGTGAAGATGAACCCCAGTAAGGACCCAACGATTATGAGAGCAACCATCCACTGATCCATGAGATTTTACTCCTGATCTGAAGAACCGAATATCTTAATGAGCTTCTTCAAAAGGTCTGATATTCCTTGCAGGAACAACAAGAAGGCGCCAACAGGAACAAACATTTTCATAATATAATACGGGGGCGCCCAAACAGTGGCCACTGTTTCTTTGATCTGAAATGACATCCAGGCCATATCCCACCCCAAAACGATTAATGCACTCGTTCCAACGAACAGAAATATTGGGGTAAGGATATCGAGAACATCTTTTGCTTTTTCACTTAAATGGATTGTTAATACATCAACACGAACGTGCCCATCGTGAAGGAAGGTATATCCGCCGCCAAACATTATGATTGCTGCAAAAATTTGAATATTCAAATCCCATGCCCAGATGGTGGGACTATTAAACACATACCTCATAACAACTTCGTAGGCAGCTATCAAAACAAGAGGAATCATTAGAATGCTTGCTATTTTCCCGACCCATTCATTGAGAGTGTCAATCGACCTTATCAATATTTGCATCGCTGAATACCTCATAATAATAGAGGGAAGGGTCTAATCTTAAACCCTTCCCTCTGTGAAAACGTTTAATCAATCCATTGGCCTGCCAAGATCTCTCATCTGCTGTTTCAGTATGTCGACACCTTTTTTCATTCTCGGACTCTTTGCGGCCAGTTCATCCCATATCGGCTTAACACGTTTTCTCATCTTGGCTAATTCTGTTTCAGAAAGAATACTCTTTTCAACCGAACCAGAAATTAACGATTTATTCATTGAATCCTTACAATGAGTTATATACTTGTTACTCAAATCTGAGATGACGTATCGTGAACCAAGTTCAACAACATTTCTGATATCCTCAGGAAGACTATCAATGGATTTCTGACTGACAACGAGAGACAGTGCGATTTGCGCAGAAGTAGGGAATGTATAATACTTCACAACTTCATGAAGTTTTACGTCTTGCAGGCCGGTGGCGCCATAAATAGCTCCGTCAATTGTACCCAACTTCATAGCCATAAACATTTCAGCCGGATGGACAGTGGTGACTGATGCGCCGATACTTTGTACATATTTACCATACACACCAACCGCCCTAATTTTTTTGCCTTTTAAATCATCCAACTTTTCAACAGGGAAATTAGTATTGAAATGATAATAACAATCAGCAGCTGTAGGATACCATTTAATGCCATGCTCCGCATATGCTTCACGAATAACATCCGCAAGTCCTCTATTCCACATTGCATCCCACACTTCATCCCATGTCTGATGCCCTAGAGGCAAACCAATCTCCAAGTCGGTTTCCGGGATCATACCCGTATAGAAACCTCCATAGGTTATTCCACAATCAAAGACTCCCTTTTCTATGAACTGTAACATTTGCGATGTAGGACACATCGCACCAGGTGGCAATATCTCTACTTCGAGCTTGCCGTTTGTCATTTTATTCATTACCTCAGCCCATGCAAATGCACTATTTGAACCCGCGTTTCCAAAGGGATGAGTTACTTGCATCTTCCATTTAATAACATCGTCCGCCGCTATAGAAGACCCGACATTAAATAACAATGCGAGAGCAAGTACACCTACTATCAAGTAATATTTCTTTTTCATGATACTACCTCTTCTCATAGGCTTTTATGACAATATTTAGAAAACCCCGTAACCTCTATTTATCCGTTCCATCACCTCCTTCTCATATTCAATTACTATAATTATTCGGCAACACCAGCTTTAGGCACGTCGCCAAAAGCAGTTACTACACTCAGCAAGCATACAGGCTTTCCGTCAAGCGCCTCCATGTTGTGCGCGATTGAAGATTCACAGTAAAAGCAATCCCCTGCCGAAAAGATATAGTCTTCATCACCAAATTTAAATTTTAATTTACCCTCTATGACATAATTAAACTCTTGACCGTGATGAATGAAAGGCTTCGTGTTTTTCTTGCCTGGAAATATCCAAATAAGAAATGGATCCATTACCTTGTTCAATTTCTCTCGAGCCAGGGGTGTATAGGAATATGCAGAGAATTTTGATGTGCTTATCCTTGTTAATGCTTCCATGTCATCTCTTCTTTGCGGAAGCATATCCGGACTTAAGAAAACATCATCATCCTCAAACAACGCACCAACTCTCGCGCCAAGAGCATCAGCAATTTTCGCCATCGTTGCTACTGCAGGAACCTTTTTTCCACTTTCAACAAGGGAAATATAGCTCCTTGTATATCCACATCTATTGGCCAAAGTTTGCTGATTCAAGCCCTTGGCCCTTCGAAGGTTTTTAATCTTTTCGGCAATAGATTTTGATAGATCTTTCATATTTGAATCCGCTTTTTATACAAAACGATGTTACTGTTGGTAACATAATTACACGATTAACAAACCTCGCGTCAAGTATATTTTAGACTATTGCACAATTTATACTTCGTTATTAATCATTTTTTTCATTCATTAAATAGCAAAAATTAACTGTAACTGTTTAATATATATGTATTATATTACATATTCAGTAATTATCGCTCTCTAATTGTAATTGTAGTATCACTGTTACCGTGAGTAACTGCTGGTTACTTAAGTAATCCTGATTATTTAATATTCTGTTATTATTAGATATGTAAAGTTTATTACTGCGCGATACATCCTTTTTATGTGCTCTGATAATGT
>Ga0272443_10007384_pt1 | contig 10518 bp, 6 predicted proteins | sample SSMAcet12_FD_193581 | JGI IMG/M metagenome (GOLD analysis project Ga0272443, IMG submission 193581) | Marine sediment archaeal communities from Little Sippewissett salt marsh, Falmouth, MA, United States - SSM-Acet-12 | ecosystem: Environmental > Aquatic > Marine > Wetlands > Sediment ... | reverse complement strand
AGGAATATCCCACAATTTACCGGAGCAACACCGCCAGCATCGACTCGCTCGTTGCAGTCCTGCGACAGATTTACGAACGAAACATCCACCCTGAAATGAATATCACCTGGAGTTCCTATAACAGCCACATTGGACATCGATCGAAAGAGGGTTGTCTGCGCTGTCACAATGCGAATATGGTCGATCAGAGTGGTACCTCGATAAGTGGCGATTGTGCGCTTTGCCATTCGATTCTGGCCAATGAGGAATTCGAACCGTTCAAGTACCTGATGCCGCCTGACTCGACGGATCGAAACTACGAAATGCATAAATACTTGCGAGATGAATTCCTTAGATCCGGGGATTTGCAGGCTTTCGATTCGGTCGAATACTGAGATTCAATGACTTTGAGAGCAGCTCTGCAGTTCAATCCATGAAGCGGTACCCGACGCCGCGAACGGTTTCGATATACCTGCCGTGTTTGCCGAGTTTCTTGCGAAGATTGACTATCTGCACGTCCACTGATCGATCCGTGACGACCGTATCACCGTCCTTGATCTCGTCAAGAACCTGATGGCGAGTGTAAACCCAACCGGGACGTCTCGCGAGAAGATGAAGAATGCGGAATTCTGTTGGAGTAGATTTAACTCTCTTGCCGCCGGCTATCACTTCATGCCTTCGAGGATGTATGACGATATCGTGAACCCTCAGAACATCCGAATCAGATGTATTCACCCGGGCTTGTCTGCGAAGAATCGCCTTGACCCTGGCCGTGAGTACTCTTGGAGAAAACGGTTTCGTAACATAATCGTCGGCACCGATTTCAAGGCCTGCAACTATGTCAGCCTCTTCCGTCTTTGCCGTCAGCATTACTATCGGGATTTGCCTCGTCCTGTTCTCATTCTTGAGAGTCCTGCATACGTCGAGGCCGTCTATACCGGGTAGCATCAGGTCGAGAAGGACGATATCCGGGAGGTCAGTCCTTGCTCTGTCAAGACCCTCTTCACCTGTCGCAACGCCGGAAATCCGATAACCTTCGCGCTCAAGATTACACTGCAGGAGTTCGCGAATGTCGTCGTCATCTTCGATTATCAGTATGTGTGCTTTTCTCATATTCTCTGTTTTCTGGGCTGTCAGAATCGATACGACGATTCCGATAGGTTGAATGTCGGGAAGCGGCGCAATGAACCGCCTGCTTCCCGAAATTCGTGTCTTGAAGAGGAATGGCGAGCCGCATTCTGGTGAGGGTGTGCCGTTATAGAGCGTTCTCTCCATTCCAGGAAATCCTGAAATACTGCTTGGTTCTCGAGGATCCTCCTTTCGGAACAGACATATATGGGTGCGACTTTCTGTTTAGCTGATTGATTATCACTTAAGCAAAGGCTCCGGCCCGATTGCCGGGCCGGAACCTCTTTATTGTCAGCAGTGGACTCACGATTCGGGTCTGTCGTTAGAACTTCAATTGATTTGTTCCGTTCATAAGTCTTGTTCACTGCTATCATCCTCATATACAGGTTGTCAATACCTGCCGTATAACATCTCCGATTAGTTTGGGCAAGGCACCGGAGCCGGGCCACCGCTGAAGATGTAGCCGATCAGGTAAACAACGTCGTCAATGTCAACACCCGGTGCGTAGTCGTTCGTTCCCTTGCTGTAGCTTCCGCTGCAGTCTGCGTCACCGCAGAACAGGTATGGAGTCGGAGCCGGGCCACCGGAGAAGATGTAACCGATGAGGTAGACCACATCGTCGATGTCGATGTCGCCTGAACCGTTCGCATCACCAGGAGCCTCGCATGCCGCAACTTCACATGCGCAATCGCAAGTGTAGCCACCGAAGTGCAGGATCGTCCAACCATTGGTCCAGAGATCCTCGAACGGGCTGAAAGCGCCTGCCCACGGGACCTTGCCGTACCATCCGGGCTTCGTAAGATCAGAGTTGTCACCCGGATATGCGCCGGCGTCTGCCGGACGTGTCAGCGGATCGAGCTGTGCACCGTTGGCCTCGAGAACCGGGCTGGTCTTCGAAGGACGCGGGTTCAGCGTACCGCTGCCGAGCTGACGGCACGGAGTGTCGCCACCGGTTCCGACTACTGTCGGCGGGTAGCTGCAGAGCATCGGATCAGCTATGCAGTTGTTGACGTTGAAACCGTTACAGTTATCAAAGATGTAGCCATTGAGCCACGCCTGTGTACCCGTGATAATGTTCTGATCGGCAACTACGTTCTGGCAGCCGTCGGTCGTCAGACCGTTGTAGTGCCACATGAAGATACCGCCGAAAGTCAGGTCGCCAGCACACATACGCTTCTCACTATCCTCAACACCTACGCAGGTGCCGGGGCATGGGTTTGCCGGAGGATCAAGATCTTCGATCTTAAAGCCCTTGACCGGGAAATCCACGAAGATTGAGTTGTTGTAGTGAGCGCCGGCGTTGTCACGGATGTTCAGGGTCTGAGCGTTGTTAGCCGTCTCGGCATCGCGACCCGGGCCCATGTATGTGACGTTGGTGATGTCGGGACGAGCGAACGGGCAGGCATCCTCAGGATCCTCGTTACCGTCATGCTCGCCGCAGTTGTCACCTTCGTCATCGAGAATCGCGAACCAGTACATTCCATAACCGCGGAATCCCTGGTCGTAGTCGAACGCATCATCGCCGTTGAAGGCCGATACGAGATAACGGGTGTTGACCGTACCGCCGAACCACTCGAATCCATCATCGAGGTTGTGATAAACTTCGATGTGATCGATGGTGGTGCCGGCACCAACCGCACCCATCGTGAGGCCGTTGATTTCATTGGCTTCACCGATCTCGTGACCGCCGTGACGGATCGAGATGTACTGGTAGATTCCGGAGTTATCGTTATCGTCGCACGGTCTGCCGTTATCAGGGTCACAACCGTAACCGGAAATCGAGTAATCCCAGTAAGTCGGGTCGATACCTTCGATCACGCGCTCTCTTTCGCCGGGAACCTGGCTGCAGATACCGATATTGGCCTTACCGAGAAGGATCAAGCCACCCCAGAGTCCGCGAGAGGCATTGCCGTGAGGCATATCATAAGGATCTTCGACATCGTCGAAGAGATAAGTCATAATAATTGGGTTGTCAGCGGTGCCGATCATTTCGGCATAACCGCCCCTGTCGACGATAAGAGCTGAAGGCTCATCGACTGTCGGGTCGATTTCGCCGCGGCCTGCACCCTTGAAGACCGTACCGGGCTCGACATAAAGCGTGTAGCCGTCCTTGACGTGAACACGACCGACGAGTACCCACTCAGTGTCATTCGTCAGGTTCAGGCTGCCTGTGGCATCCATGTCGCTCTGACGGATTTCCTGCTGAGGTTTCGGGCAGCCAGTGTAACCGGCGTAGTCGAGGATTGTCCAGCAGTCGGTCCAGAGACCGGCGGCTGTCGGATCGAAAGCGCCAGCATACGGTACATACTGGAACCATGCCGGCGGAAGCGGATCCGAGTTGTCACCCGGGTAGGCCGGGCCATCGACCGGGCGCGGGATAGAATAAAGAGTAGCACCATTGGCAGCGAGAACCGGGCTGGTCAAGCTCGGCTTCGGGCAGAGCGTGAAAGCACCCTGGGTTCTGCAATCAGCACCTGTACCCTTGGTGGGCGGATAGCTCATGAGCTCGGGATCCTCTACGCAGTTGTCGGCCCATGCGGAGTTGCACGTGCCAGTGAAAGCGTAGTCATTGATCCACTGGGTGGTTCCGGAAAGAACGTCCTGATCGGCCTGCGAAACCGCAGCGCCACAGGCTTCAACACCGGAAAGACCGTTGTAATCCCAAAGGAAGTTGCTGTAGAAAGTAAGATCGCCGGCGCAAGCGCGCTTTTCACTGTCCTCAACGCCTGTGCAGGCGCCTGTGCAGTTGGCGGCGGCTGTGCCGTCGAGATCCTCGATCTTCCATGCCTTCTGCGGGAAGTCTACGAAAATCGAGTTGTCGTAGTGACCACCCCAGTTGTCACGGAGATTGAAGGTCTGGGAATTGCTGGCACCCTGGTTATCTCTGCCGGGGCCCATGTATGTTACGTTAGCGACGTCGGGACGGGCAAACGGGCAAGCATCTTCGGGATCTTCGTTCCCGTCGTGCTCACCGGCGTTGTCCGCATCACCGTCGAGTATTGCGAACCAGAACTGGCCGTAGCCACGGAAACCCTGGTCCATATCGAAAGCATCGTCGCCGTTGAATGCAGAAACAAGGTGATGCGAGTTGACGGTACCGCCGAACCACTCGAAACCATCATCGAGGTTGTGGTAGATTTCGATATGGTGGATCTCGGTGCCATTACCCACAGCGCCCATGGTCAGGCCATTAATCTCGTTGGCTTCACCAATCTCGTGACCGCCGTGACGGATCGAGATATAGCGGTAAATACCCGAGTTGTCTTCGTCATTGCATGGACGTCCCTGATCCGGGTCGCAGCCGTAGAAAGAGATATTGTAATCCCAGTAAGTCGGGTCAATGCCTTCGATCACGCGCTCTCTCTCACCGGGTACCTGATCGCAGACACCAATGTTGGCCTTACCAAGGACTATGAGGCCGCCCCAAAGACCACGAGAAGCGTTACCGTGAGGCATGTCGTAAGGATCATCCACATCGTCGAAGAGATAGGTCATGACAATGGGACAGCATTCGTCGCCGAGAAATTCTGCGTAGCCACCCCTGTCGACGATAATTGCTGAGGGCTCGTCAACTTGCGGGTCGATTTCACCGCGGCCTGCGCCTTTGATGATCGTTCCGGGTTCCACATTGAGGGTGTATCCGTCCTTGACGTGGACACGGCCAATCAAAGTCCAGACAATGTCATTCGTGAGAGTGAACGTGCCGGTGGCATCCATATCACTCTGTCTGAATTCCTGAACCGGCTTTCCAGCTTCGACGGGACAATGTACGTCTGTACCCGCCCAAAGCAGAACCGGCGATAGAACCAGTAACAAAAATATTAGTATGCTGCGTCGCATCTAATTTCCTCCTGAATTTGCCAAGTTCTCATTCTTGAAGTACACAGTTTTGGTTAGTTCAGCACGGGAGAAGAAGTTGAAAGAGGTTTGGATCATTAAGCGTGGCTCCTTTCCTGTAGCATTTGGTCCAGTCGAGAAGAATCATTAGTGTTAAAGCGTTCAAAACCTGAGGCCAATGTTACAAGACGATATTAACGGAGAATTATGAGATTGTTAGACTTGTGTTCGAATATTGGTCACCGCATACCATAAGGGAGTAGCAGGCAGGTCATCAGTATAAGGTGCCCAAACCGTGACAGGAGATGGAGACAACCATCTTTGAGAAAAAACTCAGCGAGGAGTGGATTATTCTTGACATCGTCCGATAGATATATTAGTTGTAGCTACAACGGTCATGGTATGCAACTGGTGACCGTGACTTGAGGCTGAAATGAAGCAATGCAGACGACATAAGGCAGACACAGCAGTAGAAGCCATCGTACAGGCGTACACTTGTTTGAAGCGCCAGGCAAGAGTGATGCTCAGGGATTCCGGAGTTGATCTCACGCTCGAGCAAGTGTTCACTTTGTTTATTCTGGAGGAGAAGAGCGGTTGGAGCCTCGGAGAAATCGCTGAACTCCTTGACAGAGATAAGACTACAGTCACCCGCATGATTGATGGTCTTGAGAACAGGAACCTCGTGATACGAGTGCAGGATGAGCTGGATCGTCGCAAGAAGCTGACTTACTTAACAAATGAAGGTCGGCAGAAGCTAAAACAGATAGAGAGATTCAGCCCTTTGATGGAGAAGAAAGCCACTGCCGGTCTGAGCGAGGAAGAGATCCGCTCAACTAAAGCAGTATTAGACATTGTGGCGATGAACTTGGATGATGAATAATCTCTTTTTTGAAATGATATGTGTAGCTACACAGTGTGCAGGTGCATATATAGTGCAGAGTCGCTCGGTATCTTCGTACATTTACGACATGCGGATGACGCTGAGACTAGGAGCAAGGGGAGGTGATGCTTATAAAACGGAATGATACAGCCCCGAAAGGACAAGAGTGTTTCACGTCAAAAGTGGATATGGAAATCGAAGGAGAAATGAAATGAAGAAGTTAGTGGTTATGATTGGGGTTCTCTGCCTGATTACGTTCGGAGCAGGATCAGGTTACGCATTGGATATGGTTGGCAAGCTCGGTGTCGGCGTTGATGGCGGTATTGCACTTCCATCAGGAGGCGATGTCACATCCGACAGCTCATTCAGTGACTACTTCAATCTGGGACCGTCTTTCGGCTTACACGTTGACTACTGTGTGATTCCAGAACTCTCATTGCGCACAGGTTTTCGCTATACGACGATGAAGATGGACGACGATGCGAATGAAGATATCAGCGTCGAACCTTACTTCAGCACTCCGAGTGTTTACCTGAATGGCGTATTCAACCTGGGCAGTTTCTTTAATAATCCTGACAATGCTTTCAATCCGTATGTGACAGCGGGTGTGGGAATGTACTTCTGGAAGGTCACCGATGATGGGATGAATGGGGACGCCATAGTGTTAGAGAATAATGAGGAACTCAGCAAGACCAGTTTCGGGCTCAATGGAGGAGTTGGATTTGAATACTTCGCTACCGACGCCCTGTCGATCTTCGCCGAAGGGACATATGACTATATCTTCACCGAGGATGAAGACACATTCGGAAAAAACTTCTCGAATCTGGGAAGCATCGGAATACGAGCGGGACTGACCTATCATTTCTCGCTCGGCAGCGAATAGAGGCGTCAGAAAAGACACCTCCCTTGAATACGCCTCGATAGCGTATTCACTCTTCATGTACCACAAAAGCAACAGGCAGCTTCCCAGGGGATGGGTCGCTGCCTGTTCTTCGTATGCTCTCTCGGCAAGAGCGAAGAAGCTTTTAGAAATCGAACGAGAGGCCGGCCGAGAAACTACGTCCGATGCTGTGTTCTTCTCTGATATACTCCTCGCCTTCGTACTCGTGTACGATGCGGACCTTTTCATTGAAAACGTTCTTGGCAGCGGCCTTGAAACTGAGACCACCGTACACCCTCTGTGACATGTTCAGATCAACGAGGTGTCGCGGCTGCTCGTATGGGTAAGGAGTGGCATCAAGAGTCACGTCATACAGTCTTTCGCCGAACACATTATAGAATAGCGCTACCGAAGTTCCGGAACCCGCGTTCACATAACCTATATCGAGGTTGATCACGTAAGGTGACTGGCCCTGCATCGGTCGCTTGTCGTCGGCATCGGGTCTCATCGACCGCCTGACTCTCATCTCTCTCTCCGGGATATCAACTTCGGAATGAATCAGTGTCAGGTTTCCGCCGATCTGGAAGTGACGAAGAGCTGAGTGAACCTTATCCAGTTTCATCCTCATCTCGAACTCCGCACCGTAGAGAGTCGCCTCATCAACATTCACGAACATCGTGTGTCCGTTCCAGTCGAGTACCGCACGCTCGATCGGGTTCTTGAATTTTTTATAGAATCCACTTACCGCGAGTATTTCGCCCGGTCGTGCGAATAGTTCCCAACGAACGTCGTAGTTGTCGATCAAAGTTCTTTTCAATTTGGGATTACCGCTTAGTGAGAAGCCTGTCTGGTATTCCTGCGATGCAAATGGTGCGAACTCACGAAGGCTCGGTCGAGCAAGCGTCTTCCCATACGACATTCTGAGATTCATATTGCTCTTCAGTTTATAAATGAAGTTCAGGGACGGGAGAACATCCTTGTCGTGAAGCATTCCTGTCGTGTCGGCATTCTCGGTATCCATAATCGTCTTCTCGTAACGAGCGCCTGTGATCACCGAGAGCTTCGAACTGATGGGGAGTTCGACCATGCTGTAGAGAGCGAATATCTCCTGTGCAGAGTTATACGTGTGGCCTTTGAAAGTGTCGTCCTTATACACATTCTTGAACCAGTAGTAACGGCTTACGGTATCGACCATCCCGAAGTTACCTTCAGAGAACAACTCTTCAGGCGTAGAGAAGTCAGGCTCAACCGTCCCAAAATTCATGTCGAATGTGCGCTCGATATGATCGCGGTCCTTGATCAGGAATGAAGATCCGAGTTTGAACTTGGCTTCCTGGTCTGACCACTGAACGAACGGGATCGAAACATTGAAATTGAAGTCCTTGCTCTTCTCGTCAAGCTCTCTCCACGTCCTCGAAGGCATCGGGTTCTGGTTTGACTGAATGTCGTAGATCGTATCGCCACTTTCGAGGATGGTCATGTTATTGGAGAAAGTCCTGAAATCGGGATCGTCCTGATTAGTACTCGAGAAGGTCGCCTGCCAGTCCATCCTGACTGCGCGGCCCTTCGAGAGCTGGTGTTCACCAAAGAACTGCAGGCTGCCGATATCCCGCTCGGTGTAGCGAAGCACCCTGGTCTGGAAAAATTGGTTGTCGTTCGGGAACGCTTCGGGGAATCTTCCCACCAGATAACGAGCCTGCGATTCAGCATTTCGTGTATAAGTGTAATTGACTCCCAGCTTCTGCGTAACACTGACTGGAATCGACAGATTCACGAGTGTTCCCCACAGTACTTCGTCAACACCCTTGGAATCACTCAGATACTGCTGTGCATACATAACGTCTTTAACGGGCAGGCTCCAACGGCCGATTGTCCCGCTATCATAGCCTTTGTAGCTGCGGCTGTAACTGAGACTTGCAAGAATTGACATGTTCCGCTCGAATACCGGAAAAGAATTGCCGTAGGACAATGAGTAACTCTGATCCAGAGGTGCTTCCATCTGTTGCGGAGTCATCACCGTGTTGAATGAACGGGAAACTTCATCAAGGAAATACGCTGCGGTCGAGTCTCTTTTTGCCACTCCAACCGGGTTTTCAATCTTCACTGAAGGATCAGCGACGATATCCGGGATGTCTCTTCCACCGTCATCCATGCCCAGCCAGTCTTTCGATCCACCCGGGTAAGAAAGGAATTCGTCTTTGAATGTCGCGTTGGTGTTGTACCCCATCGAACTCGAGAACTTCAGAAATTTCTCGCCCGCGAGCTGCTTGGTGTTCAGGTTAACGCTTCCTCCGGCGAAGTTGCCGGGCTTGTCCGGTGTGAAGGTTTTCTCGACCACGATATTATCGAGAAGCCCTGACGGAATGACATCCATCGGGACTGACTGCTTGTCCGGATCGGGGCTTGGAAGTGGGCTTCCATTGATCTTGGTGTTAGCGTATCTATCGCCAAGTCCCCTGACATATACGAATTTTCCGCCGACTATCGAAGCGCCCGTGACTCTCTTCACGGCCGATGCCGCGTCACCGCTGCCTGAACGAGAAATCGTCTCGGAACTGATTGCGTCACTGACGACCAGCGAAAGCTGTCTTTCTTTGAGCAGACTTGCTTCAGTGTTGCGCACGCGTTCCGCCTTGACCGTGACAGTAATACCTGTCTCGATCGTCTCGGGCGAAATTGTGAGGTCCAGCTTTGGCGTCTCACCCTCGCCGACTGTGACTTCTTCCACGCGAAGCTCGGAATAACCGACACATTTGACTATTAGATTGTGTACGCCTTCGGGCACTTTGCGAACGACATAGTTACCGTCGATGTCACTCAGCGCACCAATAGAAGTGCCTTCGATCTGAATAGCACCACCCACGACTGGTTCACCAGTCTGTGCATCGATCAATTTGCCGCTAATCTGGAATCCGTCTTTCTTAGCACCATATGCCGCACCGGAAGCGACAAGAACTGAAACGAGCAGTACGAGCAAAAGCCATGGCGCCTGAGACTTCCTTGTCTCGCGACTAACGAGAAAGCTTTGCATTACGACCCTCCCCAAGAAATCCTTTGTAATCTGACGGTGAAGCATTAGAAAGAGTGCGTTCACCCCTGCCGAGTTATCTGACAAGAAGTTTTCCAATGTTAAATTGCTGTTAGCGCGAAGTTAAAAAATGGACAATTGGTAAGATTCAGTTGACTCTCGTTCTTCAGTTTATGAGGCACAATATCATTGAGAGTATCGTGAGAAATCGCAGAAAAACCCCATAAAAGCGTAGCCCCGATCAATGATCGGGGCTATTGGGGCTTTTGGTCATCCCCTCGCTTGTAGGTAATTTAATAAACCCATAAGATTCTTTTCTGTCAATAGCAAAAGTGGTGATTCGTGCGGCGAATAGACGTGTTTCGGTGATGGCTCACCGAGAGGGTAGGGCTATCATACCCATTGAGTAGCTGTTTCTTGTAGTGATATGGTGCCCCACAGCTCTGCTGTGGGGTCGTCGCGATTATCGGCATACGGGCTAAAAGAAACCCACCCAAAGGGCGGGCCACTGAATGAAAGAGAGGGCTCTTCTTGCTTGCTGGCTGATCTTGTAGGGCAGTGATCCGAAGTCACGCAGAGCGTGACGGAGTGATCCTGCCGATTTTTCTGGTGCACAGGGCGAGTAGCCTGTAGACCGCGATCATAGATCGCGGTCACTCGGCCGCGCGCCGTCAGGAAAGGGTGTTCAATGTCAAGACATAGGTTACACTTGTGCCGGGACATAGGTAACACTTTTTATTGGTTTTGTTAGCATGAACTCCTTTAGGAAGTGATTCCGGAAGTATA
>Ga0272443_10007382_pt1 | contig 10519 bp, 11 predicted proteins | sample SSMAcet12_FD_193581 | JGI IMG/M metagenome (GOLD analysis project Ga0272443, IMG submission 193581) | Marine sediment archaeal communities from Little Sippewissett salt marsh, Falmouth, MA, United States - SSM-Acet-12 | ecosystem: Environmental > Aquatic > Marine > Wetlands > Sediment ... | reverse complement strand
AACGAATCCGGGTGGACAGGAAATAAGCCCCCGCCAACGCTAAGAGGCTGAAAAATGTCGCACTGAGTTCAATCAGCAGGGGGTGCCGTCCAAGCCAGAGGATGCTCACTGCAGCTCCAAATGCTGCCCCCTGGGACACTCCAAGGAAACCTGGCTCCACAAGGGGGTTGCGGAAGATCATCTGCATGACCGTGCCAGAAGCTGCCAGCACCATGCCCAGCATCAGGGCAGTGATCAAGCGGGGCAACCTTAACTTCAATACCAGCTGGCTGGCAAGCGGGTCATCCCGCAGCACCTGGAGGGGCATCCAAAACGGCTGCGGATAGCGGCCGATCAGGATCGAGGCCAGGAATACTCCCACCGCTGCCAGCCCCAATGAAAGGAGGATCCTGCAATACAGCTGTTTTCTCATGAATATCAGGGCAGGTCGCCAGTCAGCAGCGGCAGCACTGCAGTATCGATCGTTTCCTGGTCCAGGAAGTAAAGGGTTTGGTAAAAGGAGTTGATCTCTTCCAGGATGTCCAGATCTGGGGTCAGATCCGGGTGCATCTTGGTCGCAAGCCACTGCAAGCCAAGGATCCAGCGAGTGTCCGGCTGATCCCAACTATAAAAATCATACGCAAACGCATAAAGCTGGTCTGACTGGACAGCCTGCAGGTTTTTCCATATAGGATCAGTTTTCAGCCCGGCCGCGATTTCTGAAGCTCCACCGGCATAATCGATCAAGTAGATCTGTTCAGGATCCCAGACCGCAATCTGCTCCAGGTTGACTATCGTCCAGCCATTTCCTCCTTCAATGTCCGACCAGATCGGCTGCCCTCCGGCCGACGTCACCAGACGGGTTTGCAGCCAGGAAGCCGGAGGAACGCTGAAAGCCACTTCACCCCCATCTTCGTTATAGCGCAGCAGCAGGACGGATGGCTTTTTGGCAGCCCCACCAACCAATCCTTCCACTTCTTCTACCCGGTCTTGATAGTAGCGGGTAATTTCATCAGCTCTTTCCCGGTCTCCAAAGACCTGCCCCAGAACCTCGATATCGGCATAAAAAGCCTCCGGGGTCTCCAGGTCCAGGTAGACCACCGGGATATTCAGCTGCTCAAGAGGCTGGCCGATGCTTTCAGCCATAAAGCTTTTTAAGATGACCAGATCCGGCTGTGCCGCCGCGATCTGCTCCGGCCCAACATTCTTCTCAAAGATTTCCTTGTCATATATGCCGGGATCGACAACGGGTAAAAACGCAAAAGCTGATTGATTGCGGCTCTCCAGGGCTACAATCCTTTCCGAAGCTTCCGGGAACATAAAGACCGCGTCCTGGACCATGACCGTAGCCCGCCCAGCGATCGCGATATTCATCGGGGTTTCAGCGAGAGCGGTGATATGCCCGGTAGAATCGACGATTTCCAAATCCTCTCCACTCCTAACCGTCCCGGGCAGCAGGGAGCATCCCGCCATAGCAATGGATATCACGGCAATCATCAAAGCAGTTCTTCTCATTGTGCAGCACTCCTTCAAAGTTAATTCACCTCTTGGATTTGATTAGGACCTCATCCCGGCATTCTTCCAACCAGGAAAGGGTCGCGTTGATCTGACCGATCCGGAATTGATACACCTGCCGGGAAATAAAATCATCCCTTTCCACCCCGTTCTGTTCCCCCTGAAGGTTGGCAAGCCAACCCTGGCAGGTCCTCTGCTGGGCTCCGATCAGTTTTAAAGCTGAGTCTCCCTTCTGCTGGAGAGCAAAGTAAAGCTTCGAAAGGAAAGAAATCCGCACATGCCGGCCGCTCAAGACCGGGGATATCAGCCAATCATTAAAAGCATGCCTGCCCTCCGGCGTGAGCTGATAGATCTTTCGATCGGGATACCCTTCCTGGGCTCGGATCGAGGAAGATAATAAACCCTCACCTGCCAGCTTATCCAGCAGGTAATAAAGCTTAGAACGTTTCACCTGCCAGATCAAGGACAGCTCAGGTGTTTTTTGCACCTTTTCATAAAGGGCATAACCGTGTTCGGGATTGTCTTTCAACAGTCCCAGGAGGATATATTCCAGGGTAACAGCGGGGTGTTGATCTTCCATACTATTCAATAGTTGAATATACAGACATTGAATAGATTATAGTATTTCCACCCATCCTGTCAAGATGCAGGCTTCTTGTACGCTCTCACGGCTCTCCAGCGTCAGAAAACCGGTCAAGCAGTACCCTTAAAAGAAAACGGAGCCTGCAAGCAGGCTCCGGGTGGGGGCTCAATCAGAGCAATAAACGGGAGACGTCATCAATCTTCCAATCCACAACGATCTCTCCATGGATGTAAAACGTCGGTGTGGTCAGGTTGCCCCCGGTCCATTCCTTGACCTGTCGGGCAGCCGCCTGATTTCGGGTCACGTCATATTCCCGATAAGCAATGGCATTATTCTCCATCCAGAGCCTGGCTCTTCGGCAGCCCGGGCACCATTTATTACAGAACAACACAACTCCTTCCAGGATAAGTTCTTCTTCATCGGTTTTCGGCGCCTTAATGGGTGCCTGGTCGGGTTGGATTCGCCGGATCTCCTGAAAAAGCACCTGGTTATCGGGCTGGTCGTCGATTTCATGGATATCCACATACTGGACGATGCCATCTTTATCGATAATGAAGATCGCTCGCTCTGACCGCCCTTCGTGCTCCCGGAAAGCGCCGTACTTCATGGCTACTTCACCGTGGGGCCAGAAGTCACTAACCAACGGGTAGGATATTCCCCCCAAACTCTCCGCCCACGCTTTTAATACCGGAATATGATCAACGCTGATGCCCAGAACCTGGACATTTAATTCCGCAAATGTCGCGTACTCCGCTTCATAAGACGGAATCTGGCTGGTTCAAACCGGGGTAAATGCCTGCGGGAAAAATACCAGCACCGTGGTCTTTCCCCGATAATCACTGAGAGTGACTTCCTTGTCCAAATGGCTCTGCAGTGTAAAATCTGGGGCTGCATCCCCTACTTTCACTTTCATAGGCTGTCTCTCCTGGGTTATCAGTGAATTTTCCTAACAACTATACCCGACACGTTCGGGTTAGTAAATCAATAATATGACTAATTTATGGATTGTATATATTCTACCCCTTGACCCTGGAAAAAAGCCGCTGTCTTTCTGCCCGGGATTCGGCGGGATGCGCAAACAGCTATCCCGGATCGTCACCAGCGAGCCTGGTGATCCTCAGCAAATCCAATCAATCCCTCCAGGTTGATCCGCTCCCCGCTGTCGCAGACCAATAAGCCATGATAGCGTCCAAAGAGCTGGTGGACTTCACTATCAATGATCCCCAGTCGGGTTACAGCGACTCTCTCCTTGAACGGCTTGAATTCTAATGATAGGCGGTCCTGATTGTCTGAAAATTTCCACGGTTTGAGATAATTCCCCGGGTCGTAAGCAATCGACACCTGATCCAGCTTGTGAATAACCCCATCAAGGATAAATGCATTCTCGGTGGCACGTGATGTATCCCCAAAGCCCCCTCCAAGATTCAAACCAACCGTTCTGCCATCTGGCAGGAATCCAGAAGCACTGGCCCACTGCCAGAAACTGGCATATTCCCAGACTCCCCTGCCCCAGTCCAATGAACCGAGGCTGGAGTCAGGTGAGAGGGATTCTTGTTCCCCGCCATAGCCCAGGCTGCCAGCGGCCGGCAGGCAGTTGATCTTTGTGTTGTAATAGAAACGCTTATTCCCGATGGGAATCACAATATTCATGGATTGATGTTCCATGAGTTGTTGGAGGCTGATATCAGCCTCGATCCCCCTGCCTGCATGGAATTCAGGCCAGGAAACCAGCAGTCTTCGAACACCGTTCTCAAAGATGAACTCCAAGGATAGATCTTTGTTTGAGAAATAAGACCTGCGTCCATCGCTGTTTCGCGGCAGGATGATATTCCTTCCCAGGGGAACCACGATCCCTTCCTCATGCAGTTCGTGGGTTTCAAAATCAATCGTGTAGACAAAAATATTCCCCGCATACCCCAGGTCCGCAATTGTCGCGGAAAAAAAGCGTTGGGGCGTGAACACCGCATAATAATCCCAGCGTTTTACCCGGAACCTCTGCAAGAACTTCAAACTATAGAAGTTAGCAGATTCCAGATTGCAGTCCAACAATGGTTGTCTTGACCATCCTGCCTGGTTCAGGTTCCCATCCCCATCCAGAAGTAGGCCTTGCTCTATTAACTCCATTTGCATTGCGATTCCTCCTGTTATTCAGGCGTATCTGTTCCATCCTAATTATAGTTAGAAACCAGGAAAATCATGGTTCCAGATCGCGAAAGGGGATCAAGTCGCCATGTTAGATTCTGTTTTAAAGACAAGCGGCCCGCCCCGCTGGCTTCAGGAGAGGGGCAGGCCGATTTGACAAGCAAAAATAGGTATTCCGCTACGCGGTCACAATAGCGCCGCCAGTCCAATCCCGCCAGGCCAGAGTCCACAGGATGGAATAAAAAGCAACAAATGCGGCCTGAACGAAGAGCAGCAGCGGCCAGAGAAAGCAGCACATTGCCGCGAGAATACCCGGAATGACAAATATGATCCCAAGGGCAATATTGATGACCACCTGCAACAGGAACAAAATTAGCACGGGCCCCAGATTATCCCCCAGCACTTCCAGCCCTCTGCGGTATGAGGCGATCACACCTTTGTCCTCCAGCATACAGGCCCTGTTTGCAAAAGTTTGCAGGGCGGAAACAAACATCATGATCGGCACAAAAATGCAAATCGTGAACAGCAAAGGGGCAAAGCCCGGAATACCCATCGAGCCGAATCCCTCGCCCGCAAACAGCTCAGACCCGGAAAACACAAGTGTAGTGATCACAATGATCATCAGGATGAAACCGGGTATAGCAGGCACGAGGCCTATTCCCAGCAGCTTCCAGCCCTTTTCCCATCCCGCCTGAAACCCAGTCACAAAATTGGTCTCTCTTCCACCGTCAAGGTCATCCACCGCTGTGATCATCCCGCCCCTTGTGATCAATCCCAATGCCCAGAATACCAGCCCAAAAAGCAGGATAGCAGCTGTGAACAGAAAGATTCCCGCAACAGCAAAGGATGGAATATCCCAGCTTTGAAACAACTGCTCGAGCTCGAGGGACTGAAAATCCCTCCCGGGGAAGTTTCCCCCCTGGAATGCGAACCGGCTTTGGCTTGCGAATCCCGAGCCGCTGCCGCCTAACACCACCACAACACCCATCAAGATCAGGAAAAGGTTCTGCCAGAGCATTTCCCAGGCCCGCCCGAATAATTTACCGAAATCCATACTTACCTCCCCACACATGAAATAAATCCTGATTGGGTTCTCATGCGGCTGATTACAGGTGTAAGAAATCCATCCCGCGCCCAGAGAACCCGCTACCACCAGGAACAATATTCTTTTCCCTGATCGGATAATAAACCACTTTGATCCGGGAAGCCAGGGAATTTACCAGACTCAACAATTCGTATCCTGGAATAGTATACGGGGTTCTGGCGAAAGAGTTGTACTGGACCGGAGCAGTAATTCCCTGACCATGGCAATCAAACCGCTGGTGTTGACGGAGTTCGATATCCGGGTACACTTAACCTTGAAGAAGCCAAATCAAGGTGAGGAGCTCAAAAAGGAGTCCGGCATGAAAAGAAGTACCAACTTGCTATTGCTTGCCGCGCTGCTGGCAGGTTGTGCACTGGGTCCTGGCTCTCCAGAACTGAGTGACGAAGAAGTGATCGGCACCCTGGTCGCCGAAACACAAATCGCCGCCCGGTTGGAGACAGCCCAGCCAGCAGATCCAACAGCCGAGGAGGGCACCACCCCCCAACCTCCGCCTGCAACCAATCCACCCACCCACACTCCTTCCGTCACCCCTTCATTCACCCCGACACTCACTTCTACTTTTACGCCTACGATCACGCAGACCCCAACGCTGGCAGCAGGGGATCCGGTTTTATCACTGGGGGTGCCGACATTTGATGATCGTTTTGACGGCGGAGCTAACTTTTATCTTTATGGCGATTCCCAGTCGAGCTACCAGATCGAAGATGACCGTATGGTGCTGATAGCCAAAAAAGCCAATAACTATGAAACCTGGAGCATGTCATGGGATGAACTTAAGAACTTTTATCTTGAGGTCACCGGCACATTTGGCGAAGATTGCGGTGGAAAGGACCGCTATGGATTGATCTTCCGATCTCCTGATAACAGCCAGGGATACCTACTTACCATTGCCTGCGATGGATCTTTCCGCCTGAGAATATGGGACAGTGAAGAAGAGGAATATATTGTCCTGAAGAAATGGACCAGCAGCCCCCATATCAACACCGGTCCTGGCGGTGTAAATCGCCTGGGAATAAAAGCCAAGAATTCGAAGCTCACCGGTTATATCAACGGCAGCCAGGTCTTCGAGTTGAATGACGGCACCTTCACCAAAGGCAAAATGGGCGTTGTGGTTGCTGCCACAGATACACCCGGATTCACCGCCTATCTCACACGGGTGGTATACTGGAAATTGCCCTGATATAGGCTGAGATCATCGAACTTGTTAAGGAGAATACCATGATGAAAAATCCCTTGAACCTGCTGAGAATAATCCTGGTCCTGGTGATGGCAGGGGTTTTAACTGCATGCGGATTATTTGGCGGCAGCGATAATGGATCCTCTTCCCAGGCTCCGGAGCTACCTGAAGACCTTGATTCCCTGGTCCTGCTGGCTAAATTGGACCTGTCCTTGAAAACCGGGCTGGATCTTGAGAATATCAATACGGTCAGCGTCGAAAAGATCAACTTTTCGGACGCCAGCCTCGGAATCAGAGAGCCTGGCGTGGAGTACGAAGCGGTGGTTACGCCCGGGTTGATCATCATAATAGAAGCGGAAGGGGAAGAATATGAGTACCACGCATCTGGCGCCAAGGTGATCCAGGTGCCGGATCCAGGATTCTAAAAGACTGTTTATCCCTTCAATCATTATTCACAACATAAAAAAGGCTCAGGTCACAACCTGAGCCTTTTCATCTTTCACATATCACTAGGGGCAGCCGCTGGGCGGTGATCCAGGCACTCCCGGACAGGCATCCACACAATCTAAAACTGTATCACCATCCGTGTCCACATCTGCTGTACCGCATCCGCACACACCCGGCTCGATTTTTCCAGGATCCATCGGGCAATCATCGATACAATCCGGTGTGCCATCCCCATCCGAATCCGTATCCGGACAGCAGCAGCCGCACACACCCGGGAACTGCTTTCCCGGATCCCAGGGGCACTCGTCCACCCAATCATCCCAGCCGTCCCCATCCTCATCATGACAGCAGCAGGGATCTCCAACCGGATCGTTGGGTTCTGTCGGGCAGGGGTCAATGCAGTCTTTCACGCCATCACCGTCTGTATCTTCATCCGGGACACCGCAGCCGCAAACTCCGGGATGTTTCTTCAGGGGGTCAAAGGGGCAATCATCAATAAAATCACTGAACCCATCCCCATCTTCGTCATGATCACAGGGATCTCCGTAGGGGTCATTAGGATCGGAAGGGCATTTATCCTTACAGTCCGCCACGCCATCCCCGTCGCTGTCCTTATCCTTTTTTCCACAGCCGCATTTTCCAGGCTCGGTTTTATTGGGATCGTTCGGGCAGAGATCCTCGCAGTCCGGCGTGCCGTCCCCATCGGTATCCGTATCATCCCCATCACATCCGCAGGCTCCCGGTTCATGCTTATCAGGATTGAACGGGCACTGATCGGCTCCGTCGTTATAGCCGTCATTATCTTCATCAGGGTCGCAGGGATCTCCGATCAGATCGGAATACGCGATCGGACAGATGTCCTCACAATCTACAATACCATCCTCATCCTCATCAGTATCGGGTATTCCACAGCCGCATACCCCCGGCTCGGATTTCTCTGGATCATCCGGGCATTCATCCTGGCTGTCAGCGATCCCGTCACCATCTGCATCATTTCCATCTGCAGGATCTCCAGCCGGGTCCCCTTCCCCGTCACCATCCGAGTTGGTTCTGGTAGGATCTTCCGGGTAATCATCCAGGCAGTCTGGCGTGCCGTCCGCATCACTGTCTAGATCTGCTTTTCCACAGCCGCACTTCCCTGGCTGATCCTTGTCAGGATCAGTAGGACATTGATCGTCCACATCCGGAACACCATCACTGTCTGAGTCGCGCATTCCCTCGGGAATCTCAGGCACAACAAAAGTCAGTTCCTTAAGAGGTTTGGTGCCATTTTCGTCCTCAAAAATCTTGAGGACCTGGTCTTCTCCGGGATCAAATCCTGGACCCAGACACGCCAAGATGTCCGGCTCATCTTCCAGGTAGCTGCAGTCGAAAGAGTATTCCCCAACGGTAATAAAATAGCCCTCACCAGCGTTGCGCAGGTACACAGCCAGGTGGTCAATGTCCTGGAACTCGGTCTTGACAATCCGCACATCGAATAACTCGGGAATTGTCAGAGTACAGGCAGATAACAAGAGAACCAAAACAACCATGAAAGACAGGATCTTTTTCATGTTCATCTTCCTTTCTGTCTGAAAAAAAAGAATTGGATAAGGTCACCTTCATTATATGCAGAAGAAGCGAAAATCAAAATACACCGGGAGAGTTGTAAGGTAGCCCATATGGAGCCAAGACTCTCCATTTTCATTGTAGAATATGCCCCGGGAAGGCAAAAACCCCCTTATTTAATGGGATTATTGATCTTTTCAAATGAAGATCCGGGAAAATCATTCCCGGATCTAATTAACTAATTTGTAAGCAGAATAAAGCTGACCTCAGGCGCCAGGAGAGCAGCGGAGGTCTCTCTATGCTATCTAGAATTGATTTCAACCACACCCTTGACCTGGAGATTGCTAGGAAAACCCGGCAGCACCATTCGCAGCTCATCCCCATCAAAAGCGACAATGCAGTCCGAACAGGCTTCCAGTTCAGCCGCGGCCGCTTCCGCTTCATAGCCATCGCTGGCCACAAAGACCACAGTCTCCCCGGCCAATCCCGCATCTGCCAGCAGATCCACCACCAGCACGCCAGTATATTCGACAGTGCTGCCGTCTTTCTTAGCTGCTTCCGCTGTGATCGTGTCCATGGCTTGAAGCTCCTCCAGGGAATAGCCAGTCTCGCCAACGGTCAGCGCTATCTCGCCTGAAGTTTCAGAAGCTTCTTCGACAGCGGGGGCAGCTTCTCCCCCTCCGCAGCCGGCTAACAGCACGGAAATTACCAGGATTATTGACAAAAAAGCAAATATTCGTTTCATTTCTTCTCCTTGGAATAGATCAATTTTTATTATTCATTTACCTGCAGCTCAACCAGCTGGAAGACCCAGCGGTTCCCGGGTGTATCTGGCGTGACCAGCCTGATGGGGCCCTTATCGGGAGTCACTTCTGCGATCCACTCACCGCTGTCCTTCAACGCGACGATAGCGTTAGTGAGCTCTCCCGCAGATACTTCGATAGCATAGCCATCAGCCGCCAGCGCGGTGATGGTGGCAAATTCCCCTGCACCCGCCTCTTCGAGCAGGCTGTCCAATGCCACTCCGCTCCACGATGTGACTTCGTCCTCTCCGGTGGATTTTTCCATCATGATCTCCGCCAAGTCAACCTGATCCATAGCAGCCAGATCCCCAAAGTCGAGCGTAACCGGGGTCTCAACATCGCCGCTGATCTTCAACTCCCAATCCACCTTCGGAGCGCCTCCCCCGCAAGCCGAGAGACATAACAGGATCAACAAACCAACGCATACAATCTTCCAGTAACCTTTCTTCATCATCACCTCCAGTAGTATTGAAATTTCCTAATCTATTCTAGTAATCCAAACGGGGATGAGCATATCCCGCGGGATCAGATGGCCGTGATTTCCCACCCGGCCTTCCTCATCAACCAGGTGCATGCCGTGATCAGCAAATATGATCACCAGAGTACCCCCGGGGAGTCGATCAAGGATCTCCCCCACCGCCGCGTCCACTTCCTGGATCTTTTCCTCTTCTGCGGGTGCGCCCGGACCAACCTCATGTCCCTGGTCATCAATCCCATGGAAGTGCACATAAAAAAGATCAGGCATTCCGGTTTCAAGTACCGAAAGGGTATTAGACAGCACATTGTCATCCGTGCCGCCATTTCCATCCCGGTCACCGGACAGGGTCAGTTCTGCACTCCGGAGATTAAAGGCCAGCGCCTCCCCTTCCACGGCAGATACCCACAGGCCGCCCTCTGCAGCCGTATCCAACAGGGTGACCTGATCAGTTTTTCTTACTCCCCGGGTTTCCACTCCATGCTTTTGGGGTTCTGTCCCCGTCAATAGAGATGCGGTCGACACCGTGGTGATCGGCGGATAGGTTGTCAGTCCAACCAGGGGAGGATCCAATGAGGCCATCTCCGGGATCAAGCCGTCCGCCAGGGATTCCTGATATCGCAGGTAACCGAATCCATCCAAAAACAGGAGTAAGACCGCATTTGCCGGTTCGACATCCCAGGCTTTTCCCGAGGAGATCTCTGGCGGTGAGATCCCCAGGGCATTTGCCGCGGTTGCAGCAAGA
>Ga0272443_10007381_pt1 | contig 10520 bp, 5 predicted proteins | sample SSMAcet12_FD_193581 | JGI IMG/M metagenome (GOLD analysis project Ga0272443, IMG submission 193581) | Marine sediment archaeal communities from Little Sippewissett salt marsh, Falmouth, MA, United States - SSM-Acet-12 | ecosystem: Environmental > Aquatic > Marine > Wetlands > Sediment ... | reverse complement strand
TTGTAACTCAGTTGATAACTATTGCTGGTGTTGTTGTTGCTTTAGTAAGATTATAGATAATATTAAATTAATTCGGAAAATATGAATAACGAAACAACTAAAGAATTTACTTTTGTAAATATCATTAAGCTATTAGTAAGTAAGTGGAAACTAATTACTGTTTTTCTTATTCTATTCATTTCTCTCCTAATTGTTTTATCTTATATAATACCTCAGAAGTATGAAACTTATTCTTCATTACTTCCATCAACCAGCAAAGGGTCTGCTACTGGATTTGCTTCTATTATGGAAGATATTGGTGGTGCTTCTTTGCCATTTTCCGGCTTAGGAGGTGGGCAAAATCCAAAAATATTTACAGATATTTTATTGAGCAGAACAGTTGCAAAATATGTAACAGATTCATGTCATCTTGTTAAAAGAATGAAATGGGAAGGTCCCGTGGTGAAACTTTACGGATTGATAACCGATAGACTGGAAGTCAATGTAAAAACTAATGGGGTAATTTTTATTTCCACTCATACTGAGACACCTTTTTTTCCAAGTAGCGAAGATTCTGACTCAGCAGCAGTTCTGGTAGCTAACATAATCAACACAGCAGTCGAAGGTCTTCATAAGATAAACAGAGAAAAAACTGTTTCCAACGCAAAGAAGAAACGAATTCTTATTGAAAAAATCCTTACCAGAAAAAAGTTTGACCTTGATTCTATTGATAGAGTTATTGAAAATTTTCAGCGAGAAAATAAAGTAATGTCTTTAAAAGATCAGACTAAAGCCATATTGGACAATGCCATAACTGTTGGCTCTGCTCTGGCTGAAGCTGAAATTGAGCTAAACCTTATGAAACTTGAATATGATCGAAAATCTGCTATCGTAAAGGGTTACGAAGATAATTTTGAAAAACTTAAAGAACAATACAAAAGGACTCAGCGAGGTGGTATTATCCCTGATGATGATTTCTCAATACCTCTTAACGAAGTACCAGAATTAATCAGAGTATATACAAATCTTCTTAGAGAGCAAAAGATTTTAGAAAAAGTCATTGCGTTTCTCGAAACCCAGAAGTATCAGGAAACCATTCAAGAAGAATCTGATATACCAACAGTTCAAGTGTTAGACGAAGCAATACCACCTATAGAAAGATCATCACCAAATAGAAAGTTAGTGGTAGTGCTTGGATTATTAATAGGTCTTCTGTTTATTTCTACATATTTTATTGCAAATGCGATATTAAAAGGCAATCTATATGTGAAGAATTTAAGCGAAGCCAAAGAACAGTTTAAACAATAATGTTATCAATTCATTGCTCTTTGCAATTCTCTGGCACTTTCCATAGCGGCAGGAGTTATCTCTGAACCGCTAATTAGCTTAGCTACTTCTTCCAAAGCATCATCAATATTCAATACCCTGCCAGATATTATACTTTGCCCATTCCTTTCAAATTTCTCAACTCTAATGTTCCTATTAGCCATAGCAGCTATTTGAGGCAAGTGAGTTATTGATATTATCTGATGTTTCTCGGCAAGCTTTCGCATTTCAACACCAACTATTTGGGCTACTCTGCCACTAATACCAGTATCTATTTCGTCAAAAACGAGAATTGGCAGATCGTCTGAATCAGCAACTATACTTTTTATAGCCAACATTACCCTAGATATTTCTCCACCAGAAGCAATCTTTGCAAGTGGCTTTAAAGGTTCGCCAGGATTTGTTGATATTAAGAATTCTACCTTATCAATGCCCTTAGAAGATAGTTTATAATATACATCATCAATTCTTACAGATAAATCACTAATATCTGATGAATTTGATTCGTTATATTTAAAATCAACTTTGAAATCAGCTTTATTAATACCTAATAAGTCCAACATAGTCTTTAATTCCTTAGAAAATAACTTAGCTTGCTTCTGTCTAATATCACTGATCTTCAATACAATATCGGATATTTGTGATTTTTTCTGTTGGATAGCTTTTTTCTGTTGTTCTATATCATTATCAAGATCTTTAACTAAAGAAAGTTCCCTTTCTAATAACTGCTTTCTTTCTAAAACGTGCTTCAAAGTGCCGTATTTTTTTCTTAAACCACGCAAACGTGTAACTCTTTCTCTAAGCTCCTCCGCTTTCTCAGGATCAAATTCGATGGAAGAAGAATAATCTCTTGTAAATTTAGAAATCTCATCAACTGCAATCAATGCAGAATTAGATTCTTCGATATATACTTGGAATCTGCTGTCTATTTTTGCTAATTGCTTTATTGCTCTGGCTGCTTTACTTAATCGGCCATAAGCTGAGGTCTCTGTTTCGTATAATTCTGAAAAAACATCGTTAGACAGATTCAAAAGCAGTTCAGAGTTCTCTAATATCCTAAGTATTTCTTCTAATTCTTCTTCTTCATTTTCCTTAGGATTAATTTTGTTGATTTCATCAAGCTCGAACTGCATTTGAGCAGAGTTATGTTTCAGTTCATCTCCTTTTTTATTGATATAGGAATAAACGATAATCAAATCTTTTAGTTCTGAAAACTGCTTATTATATTTAACAAGCCATCCATCGAAGTTTGCCGAGCTATCAAGAATACCAATATGTGATTTACTATTTAATAAAATCTGGTGATCATGCTGACCATGGAAATCAACCAAAATATCACCAAATTCTTTTAGTGTTGAGACAGGAACAGGAGTATCGTTGACAAAACAGCGAGAAACACCTTTGGCAGAGATTTCTCTTCTTAGAATCACCTCATTATCAAAGATATCATAATCATTTTCTACGAGTTCTTTAAATATAGGATGCGATACAGGAAGAATAAAGACACATTCTATCATTGCCTTTTTACTCGCTTTTCGAACAACATCAGCCGAGCCGCGATCACCAAGAGCAAGCATCAAAGCATCTACAATTACAGATTTACCGGCACCAGTTTCGCCAGTTATGATATTAAGATTGGGTGAAAACTCTAAGTTTATATTTTCAATTAATGCAAAATCTTTTATTTGAATTGTTTTTAGCATTTACTACTTATTAATAATGTAATGATCACTTATCATATTACAAATATAGCAAAAGAATATGTGAAGTTTATAAGGAAAAAGAAAACGGGGGTAATGGAATTACCCCCATTTGAAATATCATCCTACAATCTCTAATAGATCAATCAATATTTTTTCTGCTGCTACTGGTATTACAGTGCCAGGTCCAAAAATTTCCGTAGCACCATTATCTTTTAGGAATTGATAATCCTGAGCTGGTATTACTCCGCCAGCTATTATCATTATATCCTCTCTACCCAAATTTTTAAGCTCATCGTAAAGCTTTGGTACTAATGTCTTATGCCCAGCTGCCAATGAGCTAACACCTACAATGTGTACATCATTTTCAACTGCTTGGCGAGCAGTTTCATCAGGAGTCTGGAATAGCGGACCAATGTCCACATCAAATCCCATATCAGCGAATGCTGTAGAAATTACTTTGGCTCCGCGATCGTGTCCGTCCTGTCCCATTTTGGCAACAAGTATTCTCGGGCGGCGACCTTCTATTGCTTCAAATTTATCTGCCAGTTTTCTTACGTTATCAATTTGCTCTTTATCCGAAAATTCTGAGCTATATACACCAGATATTGATCTAATCACAGCTTTATGCCTCCCAACTACTTTCTCAATAGCATAAGATATTTCACCAAGTGAAGCACGAACTCGGGCAGCTTTTATTGATAAATCAAGTAAATTGCCCTCACCAGTTTCCGTTGCTTTAGTAATTGCTTCAAGTGATAGCTGGACATCTTGTTCATTTCTTTCGGCACGAAGATTTTCCAGCCGTTTCATTTGCGAGTGTAGCACTGCTGTATTGTCCACTTCCAATATTTCGAGAGGGTCCTCTTTATCTAAGCGATATTTATTGATACCAACTATTACTTCTTCACCGGAGTCTATTCTTGCCTGACGGCGAGCAGATGCTTCCTCGATCCTCATTTTTGGGACACCTGTTTCAATAGCTTTTGCCATGCCTCCGAGCGATTCAATTTCTTGAATATGTTCCCATGCCTTATGCATAATTTCATTAGTCAAGGTCTCTACATAATATGATCCAGCCCAAGGATCAACAGTATCGCATATACCGGTTTCGTCCTGTAAGTATAGCTGCGTATTGCGTGCTATTCGTGCTGAGAAATCAGTTGGCAATGCTATAGCTTCGTCCAATGAATTAGTATGTAGAGACTGTGTATGACCAAGGCCTGCCGCCATTGCTTCCATACAAGTTCTGGCTACATTATTGTATGGGTCCTGCTCTGTCAAACTCCAACCAGATGTTTGCGAGTGCGTACGCAATGCCATTGACTTAGGATTCTTTGGATTGAATTCCTTCATCATTTTAGACCAAAGCATACGTGCAGCACGCATTTTGGCTATTTCCATGAAATAATCTTTGCCAATAGCCCAGAAGAAAGAAATTCTTGGAGCAAAGGCATCTACATCGAGTCCTGCTTTTATACCAGCACGTACATATTCAATTCCATCAGCAAGAGTATATGCCATTTCGATATCAGCAGTAGCACCAGCTTCTTGCATGTGGTAACCAGATACAGATATGCAGTTGAATCGAGGCATATTCTTGGAGGTATAAGCAAAAATATCTGATATTATTCGCATTGATGGCGCGGGATGATAAATATATGTGTTGCGCACCATGTATTCTTTTAAAATATCATTCTGTATTGTTCCAGTCAGGTCTTTTTGGCTTGCTCCTTGCTCTTCGGTAGCTACTATGTAAAAAGCCATGATTGGCAGCACTGCTCCGTTCATAGTCATTGATACTGACATCTTCTCAAGTGGAATATCATCGAAAAGTATCTTCATATCAAGAATAGAATCTACTGCCACTCCAGCTTTGCCGACATCACCGACTACTCGTGGGTGATCCGAATCATATCCTCGATGTGTGGCAAGATCGAAAGCAACCGAAAGCCCCATTTGTCCAGCGGCTATATTTCTACGATAGAAAGCATTGCTTTCCTCTGCTGTTGAAAAGCCAGCATATTGGCGAATAGTCCAAGGACGCGTAACGTACATAGTGGGATAAGGACCTCGCAGAAATGGAGCTATTCCAGCAGTATAGCCGAGATGCTCTACATCTTTCAATGAATCTTGCGTATAAAGAGGACCTATTTTGATTTTTTCAAGGGTTTCTTTTTTCAAATCCTCTATATTTTCACCTGTCGTTGCTTCTACTTTTTTCTTCCATTGCTCATAGTTTGATGTTGATTTTATCTCATCGTAACTAATCTTTGTAAAATCCGGGTTCTTCATCATTTACCTCAAATATTATTTGCTTTTATTTCTTATTATAAATCAAACAATTATGTTAAGCACTTAAATAACTATCGTCAAGTTCCAATACTTCCAAATATCTTACTCAATGTATAAACTATATCTGATTTAATATGTATAAATTCATCAAGCCCAGCCGCTTTAAACTCATCAATGTGATCTTTTGGATAGCCGGCTAAGACTAATATAGTCAATGGTTTTGCACGTTTAATCAACCTGCAAAACTGTGGTACAAACTCTGGATACTTCGTATCTGATGAGCATATAGCAATAACTTCTGACTGTGATTCAATAGCGTCTTTAGCTACTTCTTCCCAGTTATCGTGCCCAATCTTGTTTATAACATCAAAACCCCCAACGCTGAAGAAATCAGAAGAAAAGTCAGCTCTACTCTTATACTCTTTGACTGTACCAATATTTGCGAGGAAAACCTTTGGCAATCTTCCTGTTTTTGTTTTAAATATATCTGGTTTTTCTCTTATCACTTCGAACATTTCGCATAAAATGATTGGCTTTAGTTTTTTGAAACTGTTATCAATATTTTTACTAAAATTGTTAAATAAATCCTGCAAAGTAGCTCCCGAAGCTGCCATATCCATTAATTCAGTAAAAGAACTAATGTTTTTATCAGTATTGCTATCTGTTTTAATTTCTTTTGCATAAGATAACCTATCTTCAGATAATTTTTTATTATCATATTCATAAAGGGAAGCTTTCTTCTCGTTCTTATTAGGGTACTTATTAGTACCTACCAGAATATCTTTTCTCAAAGATAACTGCTTTTGCCTTTGTTTAGCTTTTTCTTCGATTGCATTTTGAACAAAATTATTTTCAATAGCTTTAACCATTCCACCCTGTTTTTCAATTTCAAGGAATAGTTCCCAAGCTTGTTGTGCAATCTCATCTGTCAGCTTCTCAACGAACCATGTGCCACCAACTGGGTCTATTACATCCGGTAGATTGCATTCTTCCATCAATACTAATTGTATATTCCGAGCTACCCTTCTGGAAAATTCACTTGGTAAGCCGAATGGCTCATCAAAAAATTCTACATGAAGCTCGTTGCAACCCGAAAGAATTGCAGATAGTGCTTCTGTAGTGTTCCTTAGTAGGTTCACATATTGATCCAATCTGGATTTATTAAATTTAGAGGTTCTTGCAAAGATATGCATGTTACCAGAGTTTTCATTCCCACCAAATTCCTTGACTATTCTTGCCCAAAGTTTTCTCATTGCTCTAACTTTTGCAATTTCGATGAAAAAGACTGGACCATAAGAAACATTAAAGAACATTTTGCCAGCTAAATCATCAACCGATAATGCATCATTATGTACTGACTTGATATGCTGTGTCCCAGTTGCTAAGCCGAAAGCAACTTCCTGAACTGCATCTGCTCCTGCTTCATGGTAAATCGTAGAATCAATACAAAGTGGTTTATATGATGGCAGCATTTCATTAGTGGATTTGAGCATTGATGATAGTTGTTTGTAAAGCTCTTTGGTATTCACATTCTCAAAATTACTATCCAAAGAAAATGCTATGGGGTCAAAGAAAAGCCCACCAGAAATTGTACTAAGCTCAATCTCATTATTCTTTAGATAGTTTATAAATAATGCATATTGCTGAATCCCAGCAAGCCCCATATTCAAATACACTGGCGTTTTCGAAAGATCAATTTCTTTGAATAATTCCTCATAATCCTGAGTGCAAAAGATAGATGTCCCTGATTTGAATAATCCATTATTATCCGAAGGATTTATTCCATTCTTTGATAAACCATCGCCAACTATGCTAATTGCTGTCTGCCCTTTTACCAAGTCGCTTTTCAGAGCTGCATTCAACAAAGTAGGTGTCGGATATGGTATTTCCTGAGTTATATGCCACTTCTTGATGTTATATCCGTCTGCACAGTTCCCCCTATCAAATGGATAAAAGCCAGGCATTGAGTTGAAGTCAATAATCTCTTTTGCTGAATCAAAATCATAGATGGGTTGTATGTTTATATTCTCTAAGGTTTTCTTGATGATCTTCTCTAATGGTTTCCCCTTGAGCGATCCTTCTGCAATTTCCTTCCACTGTTCATAAGTGTTTGCTTCGAATTCGGAAAGTAAGTTTTCCGGATGGTCAAATAGTGCCTTCTCTTCTTTCATCATTTCAGTCCCAATGTTTCTTCAAATACTTAAAAAACAAATGGCATACTAAAATAAGTAGTATGCCGTTTGTAAAAATAAATCAAAAAATAATATATAGCAAGTTTTTTTGCTTTTAAATAATTAATAAAGCATCTCCGTAAGCTAAAAATCTGAACTCCTTCTTCATAGCTTGTTTATATGCTTTAAAAAGATTCTCCTTGCCTGCAAAAGCAGCAGAAAGCAAAAGGGACGGAGTAGCTGATGGCTGAAAATTAGTCAGCAGAGCATTAGCTATCTTAAAATCATAAGGAGGATAGATAAATTTATCAGTCCATTCCTTATTTGGTTTTATCGCTCCTGAAGTCAAAACGGATGCTTCCATGCCACGCACGACACTAGCCCCGACAGCAAGAACTCTTTTTTTATTCTTCAAAGATTTATTGATATTCTCAGCATTCTCTCTATCAATATGAAAATACTCTGAATACATCCTATGCTTAGTTAAGTCTTCCACCTCAATTCTTTCGAAGATACCTTGCCCAATGTTCAAGTGCATCTTACATACTCTAACACCATTCTCTTCGAGTTTATTCAAAATCTCAGGAGTGAAGTGTAAGCCCGCTGTTGGTGGAGCTATCGAAGCCAGATGAGCAGAATTTGCAAAAGTGTTTTGGTAGGTCTGCTTGTCCATCTCCACTGGTTCTCTTTTAATGTAGGAAGGCAATGGCATTTGGCCAATTCTCTCAATCACTTTGAAGATATCACCTTCATAGCTAAATCTGACAGTACGCCCGCGAGAAGTAGTATTATCAATCACTTCGCAATAGAAATTGCCATCATCGAAATAAATCTTGTTTCCAATTCTAACTTTACGAGCTGGCTCGACGAGGACATCCCATATTCTCTCTTCAGATTTTAGTTCACGCAAAAGCATGACCTCAATGTCAGCGTTAGTCTTTTCTTTATTACCGAACAGCTTAGCAGGAAAGACTTTTGTGTCGTTCAGAACAATGCTATCACCTTTTTTTAAATAATCAACAATGTCTGAAAATTTTTTGTATTCAATATCCCCAGTATCTTTATGTAACACAAGTAAGTTAGAAGCATCTCTTGGTTCAGCAGGATAGCTGGCGATCAAGTTCTTGGACAAATTGTACTTAAATTCGGAAAGTTTCATTAGCTTTACCTACCCAATAAAAATGTATTAATAAAAAAATTACAAATATAATCTAAATCAAGTCCGAAAACAAGATATTTGTCTAATTGATTTTAGTTGCTTCTTGCATAAATTCGGTCATTCTTTGTACGAAATCATTTGGAGACTTTAAATAACCTTCTAATAGCAATGCACTTTCATATAGCTGCAAAATAGAGTCCCGAAGGATTGGATCGCTGCTGTCTGCAATGTGTCTTTTTGCTAAATTTTTTACTAATGGATGCGACATATTGACTTCTAATATTCTTTTTGATGATGTGTAGTTCTGGTCTAACATTTGCATCATCTTTTCCATCTGAGCATCCATTGCTTGTGCCCCTACTACTAATGTTACAGGAGATTCTACTAAACGCTTAGATGATTTAACGTCCTCTACCTTATCACCAAGTGTCTCCTTGAATACATCAATCAATGACTTAGCAAGGTCTTCGCTCAATGAATCAGGATTCTCATCATCTTTGCTTACATCTAAATCAGCTTTATCAATGGATTTCAACTGCTTGCCGTCGTATTCGAATACGTAAGGAATAGTGAAAATATCAGTCGGGTCGGTAAGTAATAGAACTTCAATGCCCTTCTTTTTGAAGAATTCCAGATTTGGGTTACGCTCCACCAGTTCACGATGCTCACCTGAAACGTAATATATCTCTTTTTGATCTTCTCCCATGCGTGCCACATAATCTTTGAAGGAAGTCCATTCATCCTTTTTCAGAGCCGAACTCTCAAATCGTAGAAGATCAAGTATCCTCTTTTTGTTCTCGAAATCGCTGTTAGCACCTGTTTTAAATAATGGACCAAAGTTCTTATATATTTTCATGTATTTATCATCGTCGCTCTTAGCAATATCTTCAAGCCATGAAAGTATCTTGCCAGTGAGAATTCTCTTGATCTTGGCTATTACTGGACTATGTTGTGTTGTTTCTCTAGAAACATTTAGCGATAGGTCTTCAGTATCAACAACACCACGAATGAATTTAAGATAATCCGGTAGAAGCTCTTTGCAATCATCCTGAATGAATATATTACTCGAATATAACTGTATGGATTTCTCGTTAAAATCTCTAAACATCATCGGTGGAGCAGTCTGAGGTATGAATAGCAAAGCTTTAAAATTAGGAATACCTTCTATTGAAAGATGAAGATGATCCATTGGATCTTGATAATCATTCGAAATAAACTTATAGAATTCATTCATTTCATCATCTTTAATGTCGTCTTTGCTGCGTTGCCATAAAGCAGTAACAATATTTACTTTCTCTCCATTGACATATACAGGGAAATCTACAAAGTTAGAGTATTTCTGAAGAATTTGCTTCACTCTTTCGGGATCGTAATAATCTTTATATTCATCTTTCAATTTGAATATGATTTTAGTACCTCTGTCTACTTTTTCACTTTCCTCAATAGAAAATTTATCTTCTCCAGACGAAATCCATTTCCAGCCATGATTATCTTTGTCAGCTGGTCTTGTGTCAATAGTAACTTGATCGGTTACAATAAAAACAGAATAAAAACCAACACCGAATTGCCCAATCATATTTCCGTCAAGTGATTTCTTATCTTCTTTAACTTTTCTAAGAAATTCTAATGTACCAGAGCTTGCTACTGTTCCAATTTGGTTGATTAGGTCATCTTTGTTCATTCCTATACCGGTGTCTTCAATACTGAAAACTTCCTTGTCTTTATCAACTTTTATATCAATTCTCAGGTCTTGCTCTGGCTGGTGTATATCTGAATCAGTAAGCCGGCGAAAGCGTGCTTTATTCAGAGCATCAGAAGCATTCGAGACTAGCTCACGAATAAATATTTCCTGATTTGTATAGAGTGAATTGACAATAAGTTTTAAAAGCT
>Ga0272443_10007380_pt1 | contig 10520 bp, 9 predicted proteins | sample SSMAcet12_FD_193581 | JGI IMG/M metagenome (GOLD analysis project Ga0272443, IMG submission 193581) | Marine sediment archaeal communities from Little Sippewissett salt marsh, Falmouth, MA, United States - SSM-Acet-12 | ecosystem: Environmental > Aquatic > Marine > Wetlands > Sediment ... | reverse complement strand
TTGACGGGGCATTGACCGATGGATGATGGCATTCACAGTTGCGGCACGGATACTGCAGATCGCGTGAGCGGGAGGAGTCGGTGATGAAGCGAGCAACCCGAGCCACGGCCTGTGTCCTGATGTTGGCGGTCCTCGCCGTCGGAGCGGCCGGACAGACGGAGGAACGGACGGTCGAGGATCGTCTCGTCACCCTCGCCCAGCAGCTTCGAATGGGAATGACGCTGGCGACCGTCGCGGCGTACTCGCCGACGCTCGATGACCTTCGACTCCATGCGCAACAGCTGGTCAACCTGCTCGAAGGCTCGAATGGGAAGCACTTCGTCCGTCCGGCTCCTCCGGCAGATGACGTCCCAGGACTCCTCGTCGAGATGGCGTGGCTCGGAACGCGGTTCGACGCGGCCTTGCCGGATCCGGAATCGCGCGCTCGGGTCGGCAATGCGGCGCGAAACGTGCGGACCTTCCTGACGTTCGCACTCGAGGCCGCGCTGACCGCCCTCGACGAGCGACGGATCGACCGTGCGTCCACGGACATGCTCCGCACGTATGCCTTCCTCCTCGCGGCCTACGAGCGACCGTGCGACATCTCGTACGTCCCAGCGTTGTGGACCCTCCTCCGAGCCTTCGGCGTCACCGAGCAACTCGGCGCAGACACACCGGAAGGTGGATAGACCCCACCGGATCGGCCCGCCCCGGAAGAGACAAGACCGCCGACCTTGCCCATCATCGATTCCATGCCGTAGCATTCAACTCGGCGAGCTTTCAGCGGTTTCGAGAGGAGGTACGATACCGATGCGGATTGCTCCGCTCGTGATTGGCGTCATCGTCTTGTCCTTCGTCTATGCGGCGGGGGCGCCGCGGGCCGCGGCCGAGGAAGTCATCGAGGTCCTCTGCGGCGACTCGATCCAGGCAGCGATTGACGCCGCGCCTGCCGGAGCGACAATCCGGGTCGCGCCCGGCAAGTTCACGGAACACCTGACGCTGCGGGACGAGATCACGGTTCGCGGGTCGGCGGACCCGTCGTCGCCGACGGTGGTCATCGCGCCGTCTCTCTACCCTGTCATCACCGTGCTGGGCGGGGCGCGTGTCGTGCTGGAGGACTTCCAGGTCGAAGCCACGCAGCGCTTCGAGATCGACGCCGTTGCCGTCTACGGAACGGCCGACGCGGCGCTCCGTAGACTCGAGGTCCGTGGGAGCCGCGGAAACGGAATCGGAATCCATTCGACCGGGACGGTCGAGATTGCCGGCTGCACGATCCACTCGAACGGGCAGTTCGCCGTCCTCGTCCAGACAAGCGGTGCCACGGTGTTCGGCGGAGACAACGACCTACGAGGCAACGGCGCCGAATTGGGGCGGTACGCGCCGGCCGGCCTGCGAACTCCACTCGTCGCGGAGACTGAAGCCATGCATGTCCGGGTCCCCACGGACTACGCCACCATCCAAACCGCGATCGACGCTGTCGCTTCGGAAGGGACAATCGAGATCGTAGCCGGGACCTATGTCGAGGCGCTCACGATCTGGAAGCCGGTGACGCTTGTCGGTGGTGAGGTGCCCGCCGAGATCGCAGCATGCGACGAGGCGCTCTACGGAGCCGTCGTACTCCACGAGGCGGGAGCCGTCGCGGTGGAGCGACTCCGCCTCGCGGGGTCGTGGACCGCCTGCGGATGTACGATCGCACTGCGTAATACGGCAATCGACGCCCCGGAGGGCGCCGGTCTCGAACTGGAGGGGGCCGCGACGGCGACGCTGCACGAGGTCTCCGTGACGAGCGCCACCGGCTCCGGAGTCCGCGTGACCGGGACCGCTCACGCATCGCTCGATGCGTGTCGATTCGCAGGCTGTCGGGACGGCATCGTCGTCGACGAACGGGGCCACGTGGACGCGGTGGCGTGTACGATCGCATCCAGTCGGCTCGCCGGCGCATCGGTCGCTTCCGCCGAGGGATCGGCGACCTTCCACGAGTGCGGCTTCCTCGGCAATGCGGAGGGGCTCTCCAGCGCGGGCACGACGACGTTGGACCACTGTGCCTTCGACGCACAGCTTTGCGCGATTCGCGTCGCCAACGGCGAGACGAGAATGATCGGATGCGCCGTCCGCGGCAGCCGAGAGACGGGCCTGTACGCCTTCGGCGGGACGGCCCACGCCAGTGACTGCGTCTTCGCCGAAACGGAGGGGGCAGGCGCCGTCTACTGCGACGAGGACGGCCGTGTCGAGATGGCCGGCTGCACCCTTGCCGAGAACCTCGGCCACGGCGTGTACGCGCAACAAGACGCCCGGGTTACGCTCACCGGCTGCACGATCGCCGATAACGGACTATCCGACACCGAGTGGGCGGACGCAGCGGGGATCTTGCTGTCCGATGCAGCCATCGTACGCCTCGACGGGTGCTCGATCGGACGAAACGCCGGGTGTGGGATCGAAGTCCGTCCCCTTTCTCCCCTCTGGCGGATCGATCCAAGCATTCCGGAGGGCGCACCGCCGGACTGCGAACTCCATATGACCGATTGCCGCATCTTCGAGAATGCGGGGGACGGCCTGTGGGTGACAAGCGCCCGATCGATCGAAATCGAAGGCACGGTGTTCGAGCGCAACGGTGGCTACGGCATCGTCGTCGATGAGGAGTTCGGCGGGAGGCTGCAGCTGATGGGCTGCCGAATCCTGGAGAACCTCGAGTGCGGCATCACGATCGGTGGCGCGAAGGAAGCGACGCTGGAGGGCTGCACGGTCGCTGGGAACGCACAGATCGGTGTCCTCGTCGCCGGCTCGGCAGATGCGACAATCCGCCGGTGTCTCGTCCAGGGCAATCTGATCGGGGTCGCCTTGGCGCAATCTCCCCACGTCGATCTGACCGGCTGTGAGATCAGGGGAAACCTCGGCTACGGACTGCAGGTGTACTGCCTCGAATGCAGCGGAGGGCGGCAGTATCACAGCGCGAGCCTCGACTTCGTCGGCGAACTCACCGGCGGCGGGAACGTCATCCCCGATGGCTCGGGGCTGGACGGGAATGGCATGGGCGGGATCTGTCCGGCGGAGGGCTGGGAGCTTCTCCTCGTAGGGGGCGGGGAGACAAGCGACGTGTAGGGCAATGGAGCCCTTCCACGTGCGAAGCTTCCCACCCGTAGCGATACTGCGATAACTCACGCGGGCAGGAGGCAGCATGCCGAACGTCAACGAGTACTTCGACGGAGCGGTGAAGTCGATCGGCTTCGAGGACGCGGTGGGACGCGCCTCGATCGGGGTCATGGCGCCAGGGGAATACACGTTCTCGACCGGGGCGAAGGAGACGATGTCCGTCGTCTCCGGCGCGCTGACCGTCCGGCTGCCGGGACGCGACGACTGGCAGACGTTCGAGTCCGAGACATCGTTTGCCGTGCCGGCCGACGCCTCGTTCGACCTACAGGTCGCCGTCCCGACTTCGTACCTCTGCCGGTACGGCTAGTAGAATCCTAGATCACCCGGAGTGTGCGGCGAGGCCGAAGCCTCGCCGCACCTTTCATTGGATCGTCTCCAAGGGCGCACTGCGGCGGGTTCATGCAGTGCGCCCTTGCCACCCTCGATCCTCCGGACAGGCCGGCTACTCGTACCGCAACGCGTCGACCACCGGGAGGCGAGACGCACGCCAAGCCGGTAACAGGCCGGCCACGGCTCCGACGGCAAACGAGCCCGCGAGCGTCATCAACAGCAACGGAACGCTGATCACTGCCGATACGTCGAACTCGGAGCCGAGGCTGTTGATCAGCGAGACGCCGACCTGGTTGAGCGCGAGTCCGAATCCCGATCCGACCAGGCCTCCTACGAGTCCGATCAGACCGGATTCGAGCAGGAAGATCACCCACACATGGCTGCTCTTGGCCCCGACCGCCTTCATGACGCCGATCTGTTTCGTGCGCTCGAGGACGGAAGTGAACATCGTGTTCATCACCCCGACGCCGCCGACGAGCAGACTAATGCCGGCGATTCCGCCGAGCAGCGCACTGGCGATCGCCGTGAATTGCCCGATCTCGCGACTGATGTCGCTGTAGGTGATCGCGGCGACCTCCGATCCGCGAGCCTCCAGCGCTTCCTCCACGAGGTCCGCGACGGCATCGACGTCGGCGCCCTCGTCGGTTCGGACGAGCGCGAACAGAAGGTCGTCTCCCTCTTTCCAGAGGGCGTTCATCGTATCGAACGGGATGTAGACCTCGTCCGGGCTCGGCCCGCCGACGCCGAACCCCATGCCTCGGTCGCCATCTTCCTCACCTTCCTTCGCGGCAAGGACACCGATCACGGTCATCTCGAGCTCCAGGTCACCGCTGCCGGCAACGAGAATCATGTCCCCGGACGACGCGTCGAGACGCTCGGCAATCGCCGATCCGAGAACAGCGACGTCCTCCTCGCCCGGCTCGGGCAGTCGCCCGTCTCCCTGGAACTCGATCTCCCCGATAAACGACGGGAACCCGGTGGCCAGTTCCGGCGTCAGTCCGAGCACGGGCAGGAATCCCTGCGCACGGGCGCCGGTCTCATCGGCCGGGCCCTGGACGTATCCGGTCTGCTCGCGAATCGTCGCAGCGACGTGCACGCCGTCGAGAGACGTCAGGTACTCGAAGTCGAGGGCGAACCCGACCCCGTCCTTCGGCTCGAGGATGAACGTATCCACCCCGAAGACCTTCGAGACCTCTTCCTTCATCGTCCGCTCGAAACCGAGACCGATGGAGATCAGCCCGACGACCGCCGCGATGCCGATGACGACACCGATGACCGTGAGCCAACTGCGGAGCCGGCGGTGCAGGATCCCCTGCCCCGCCAACCCCAGGAAGTCGATGAACTTGGCCATGGAGCTCTCCCCTACTCGTAACGCAACGCGTCGACGACCGGGAGCCTGGAAGCGCGCCACGCCGGCAGCAGACCGGAGATCGCACCGATCAGGAACGAACCGAGCAGCGTGATACCGATCAGACCGCCACTGATGACAGTGATCATCTCGAAGCCGCTGCCAAGCCGGTTGATCAAGGAGATGCCCAGCTGGTAGATCCCCAGCCCGAGGAGCGTTCCAACGATCCCGCCGACAAGGCCGATCAGACCGGATTCGAGGAGGAAGATCGCCCACACATGGCTGTTTTTCGCGCCGACCGCCTTCATGACGCCGATCTGCTTCGTGCGCTCGAGGACGGACGTGAACATCGTGTTCATCACGCCGACGCCGCCGACCAGCAAACTGATCCCGGCGATTCCGCCGAGCAGTGCGCTGGCGATCGCCGTGAACTGGCCGATCTGGTTGCTGATGTCGCTATACGTAACGGCCGAGATATCCGAGCCCCGTTCGGTCAGAACCTCCTCGGCCCGGTCGGCAACGTCATCGACGTCGTAGCCCTCCACCGTCCGGACCAGCGTGATCAGCACGTCGTCGGCCGGCCCCCAGAGGAGATCCATTGTCTCGTACGGGACGGAGATCGTGTCTCCGTCGGAACTCATGGAGAAGCTCATCCCCGGACCGCCGCCGGAGTCCTCTTCCTCAGGCGGTGCCATGATCCCGATGACGGTCAGGTTCAGCTCGGCATCACCGTCGCCTGCGACGAGGATGGTGTCGCCGACCTCCACGCGGAGGCGCCGAGAGATCTCGTAGTCGAGCAGTGCAACCTCCACGTCGCCCGCCTCGATCAGCCGCCCACCCGGCATGACCTCAAGCTCGCCTGTGAACGACTCGAACTCCGTCACCAGCTCCGGCGATAGCCCCATCACCGGCAGGAAGCCTTGGAGAACGTTCCCCTCCGCGTCGGGCTGACCCTGCACGAACCCGGTACGCTGCCGCACGGCGGCAGCGACTCTCACACCCTCGATCGAGTTCAGCAACTCGAGGTCGAGCGCGTACTCGTCGGCGGTTCCGCCGTGCGCACCGCCGCCGAACACCTCCGAGTTGAGAATCATGAACGTATCGACGCCGAAGACTTTCGAGACCTCATCGGTAATCGTCTTCTCGAACGAGAGCCCGATCGAGATGAGCCCAACGACGGCGGCGATCCCGATGACGACGCCGATCACCGTCAACCAGCTGCGCAGCTGGCGGTGCAGGATCCCCTGCCCTGCCAGAGCCAAGAAGTCGAAGAACTTACGCATGGCCGACCTCGTCTGCGTGTCGAGCTCCGCTCTGCGGTTCGCGAGAAGCGGCGGAAGCCACTTCTCGCCCGGCTCCGGCTTCCGAATTCGTCCCAGGAGAAGGGGTACCGGCCCCTTCTCCTCCGTGTCGAGCGGAGCTCGACACGCACCCGTCCCTCAGCCGAACCACGCGATCGGCGATTGCCGCCGCCTCGGGGTCGTGCGTCACGAGGATGACCGTCTTCCGGTCCCGCACACTCAGTTCCTTCAACAGCGCAAGGATCGACTCGCCGGTCTCGGTGTCGAGGTTCCCGGTCGGCTCGTCCGCAAGGACGATTTCGGGATCGTTGGCCAGTGCGCGCGCGACCGCGACGCGCTGGCGCTCACCCCCGGAGAGCTCGTTCGGCTTATGCTTAATTCGGTCTCCGAGTCCGACCTTCTCCAGCAGCTCACGCGCACGGCGTGACCGCTCGCCACGGCCGACCCCCTGAAAGGTCATCGGCAGCTCGACGTTGCGCTGCGCCGACAGCGTTTGGACCAAGTTGAACGTCTGGAAGACGAACCCGATCTTCCGGCCCCGCAGCGTCACCAAGTCCCGCTCCTTCAGCTGTGAGAGATCGCTCGACTCGATCGAAGCGCGGCCGCTAGTCGGCCGGTCGAGGGCGCCGAGGATGTGCATCAACGTCGACTTGCCCGATCCCGACGGGCCCATGATCGCCACGACCTCGCCAGCCTCGATCTCGAGATCGAGGCCCCGCAGGGCTCGGACGGTGGTCTTCCCCAGCTTGTAGTCCTTCGTGACGCCCCGGAGTTCGAGAACCGGCATCGCTAGCCCTCGCCTTCGACGAACGAGTACTCGATCAGCTCGAGGCGGAAGATCTCGGTGGTTACGCCATCGACCTCCTCCACCGCGACAACGCGCGGCGAGATGAACACCGGATGCGAGAGCCCGAACGCAACGGTCATCGTCTGCGTGGGCTCCTCAGGGTCGATGAACGTTCCCTCGAGACACCAAACGCCGGCAATCGTCGCCCCGATGATGTTCGTGTACTCGGCACCGCCGGGCAGGAGGTACTCCTGGCCCTCCTGGAGCCGATCGCGCTGATCGATCAGCGCTTGGAGCGATGAGTAGCTGACGTCGTGCTCGCCGCCATACGCGACGCTCGTCGCACCGAAGATGAACCCGAAGCCGCCGAGTTCGTCCTCGGTACCGGTTGACTCCGTGACCATCCTCACCGTGTACCGTCCGTCCTCGCGCGCGGTGACGACCAACTCGAGCGTCTGCGGTTCGCTCATGTCCTCGGCCATCAGCTCGTACACCATTGTCGTCGTTCCGGCCGGAAACGCCGAGAGATCCGCCTGCGCGAATACCGACGATCCGAGAGCCGCAACCGCCAGCACAGCAATCCATCCGATTCTCTTCGTCATGGTTTCCTCCTCTGTCCGATTGTCGATTCGATCTTCAAGATTTCGTGTAGATCCAGTGCATTGCGTATGAGTGTACTAATACACTCGCTCTTTGTCTACCCGTTGCTGGATTCCGTTTCATCCGGCGCCGCCAGGACCTCGCTCAATCGGTCGCGCAACTCCGCGATCTCCGCTTCGAGTACTTCGAGGCGATCCTTGACTGCGAGCAACTGGGCTGCGTTCTGCGCTGCCGCCGCCTCGGCCACCTCGGCGCGCTGCGCGGCCTCCTCCATGCGGTCCGCCATCTCCTGTGCTTGCTGCCGGAAGTCACCACAGCCCGAGAGCAGCAGGGCAACCGCGGTGACGGCCAGCACGGCCATCGCGACTCGTCTCATCGTCTCCTCCTTCGGATCTTCATCGGGCGGCTGCGGCTATGCGTCGATCTGCCCACGGAACTGGCTCATGTACAGCCTATGGTAGGCACCGCGCCGCGCCATCAGCTCGTCGTGGTTTCCCTGTTCTACGATCCGCCCGTCCTCGATGACGACGACAAGATCGGCGTTTCGGATTGTTGAGAGGCGGTGCGCGATGACGAAACTTGTCCGTCCCTTCATCAGTTTGTGTAGCGCTTGCTGGATCTGAACTTCGGTGCGCGTATCGACCGAGCTCGTCGCTTCGTCGAGAATCAGGATCCGCGGATCGGCGAGGATCGCCCTCGCAATCGCGATCAACTGTCGCTGCCCTTCGGACAGGTTGGCACCGCGCTCCGACAGGTCGGTGTCGTACCCCTGCGGCAAATGGCGGATGAAGCCATCGGCGTTGGCGAGCCTTGCCGCTTCGACGACCTCCTCGTCCGACGCGTCGAGCCGGCCGTAGCGGATGTTCTCCAGCACCGACTCCGCGAACAGGAAGGTCTGCTGCAGCACAACGCCCAGCTGCCGACGGAGCGACGCCTTCGTCGCCGAGCGGATATCGGTGCCGTCGATCCGAGCGGCACCCTGCTCGATCTCGTAGAAGCGGGACAGCAGATTGACGATCGTTGTCTTGCCGGCGCCGGTCGGCCCGACCAACGCGATCGTCTGGCCGGGTTCGGCGCGGAGGCTGACCTCACGGAGCACGTCAGCATCCGGCACGTAGGCAAACGTCACGTCATCGAACTCGACGTCGCCGCGGATCTCGGCCAATTCGACTGCGTCGGGCCGATCCGGCAGGTCGACCGGTTCGTCGAGGACTTCGAAGATGCGCTCGGCGCCGGCCAGTGACTGCTGCACCTGATTGTACAGCCCGCCGAGCTGGCGGAGCGGCTCGGCAAACCGGCGCGAGTACGTGATGAACGTCGCGATCAGCCCGATCGTCACGACGCCTCGGATCGTCAGCCAGCCCCCGATTCCCGCGACAACGGCGACGTTCATGTTCGAGAGAATCCCCATCATCGGCATGATGAACAGGGCGTACGTCATCGCGTGGATCCCAAGCCCGCGCACCGTCGCGTTGTGGGCGTCGAACCGCTCGAGCACGCGCTCCTGCTGTCCGAACGCCATCACCACTCGCTGACCGCTGTACGTCTCCTCGAGCGTCCCATTCAGGATGCCAAGATTGGACTGGTAAGCACGGAACGCGCTTCGCGTCCGCTTCCCAACGAGAATCACCAAGCCGAACATCAGCGGCAGCACGAGCATCGACGCCAGTGCGAGCCACGGGCTCAAGACGAACATCACCACGAGGATGCCAATCATCGTCAACAAGCCGGAGAAGAGCTGGGTCACGTTCTGGCTGAGCACGCGGCTGATTGCATCGATATCGTTGGTCAGTCGGCTCATCGTCTCGCCCGAACGGCGTCCATCGTGAAACCGGAGGGAAAGCCGCTGGAGCTGTTCGAACAGGTCGGCGCGCAGCGACCGCATCGCCTTCTGTGCGATCGTCGCGATCACGACGCCCTGTCCGGTGTTCGCAGCCCATGCCACCGCGTACGCCGCGAGCATCACGCCGATGATCCGCAGGATGGCCGAAGCCGGACCGCCCGCCACGACTCGGTCGATTGCCACGCCCATCAGGTACGGGCCGAGGAGCGCGACCGCCGTCGCAAACGTCGCGAGGACGAAGACGAGCGCGATCGAGGTCCGGTGCGGCCGCAGGTAGCCGAGCAGCCGGCGAAGCGCACCGCGCGTGTCCTTCGCGCGCTCGCCGCCGAACGCGTGGCCGCCGCGACCGGGCCGCATCATCGGAGCTCGGTGCTGTGGCTGCTGAGGGGATCGGTGAGAACTCCGTTCGGACATCACACACCACCCCCCTTGCCAAGCTGCGACTCGAATATCTCGCGATAGATGGGACTCCGCTCCAGAAGATCCGTGTGCGTCCCGCAGGACTCGATCCGCCCACGATCGAGTACGACGATCTTGTCGGCGAGCAGCACGGTCGAGATTCGCTGGGCCACGATGAATCGTGTCGTCTTGTCTTCCGACTCGGCGATCAGGTGATCGAGCGCGTCCTGCAACCGGACCTCGGTCTCGATATCGACGGCGCTCGTCGAATCGTCGAGGATCAGGATCCTCGGCCGGACCACCAGTGCGCGAGCGATCGCCAGTCGCTGCCGCTGCCCACCGGAGAGGGTCACACCGCGTTGGCCGATCTCCGTGTCGAATCCCTCCGAGAGCGACTCGATGAAATCGAGCGCCTGGGCCGCTTCGCACGCCGCTCGGATTTCCTCGTCGGTGGCATCCGGCCGACCGTAGGTGACGTTCTCGCGGATCGTTCCCGCGAACAGAACGGCCTCCTGGAGCGCAATCCCGATGTTCCCACGGAGAGAGGTCAATTGGAGATCGCGGACGTCGATCCCGTCGAACGTGACACGACCCTCGGTGGCATCGTAGAAACGTGGGATCAGGTGGATCAGCGTCGATTTCCCCGATCCGGTCGCACCGAGAATCGCGACGGTCTCGCCCGGTTCCGCAACGAAGGAGACGTCGCAGAGTACAGGTTCACCACCGTCGGCGCCGTATCCGAACGACACGTCTTCGAACGCAATCCGTCCCTCGGGCTCGACG
>Ga0272443_10007379_pt1 | contig 10520 bp, 9 predicted proteins | sample SSMAcet12_FD_193581 | JGI IMG/M metagenome (GOLD analysis project Ga0272443, IMG submission 193581) | Marine sediment archaeal communities from Little Sippewissett salt marsh, Falmouth, MA, United States - SSM-Acet-12 | ecosystem: Environmental > Aquatic > Marine > Wetlands > Sediment ... | reverse complement strand
AACCGGTTGAACCAGCCCTGGAAATGGCCTTTGACATCGAAAACTGGTTGGTTGATCTGCTGGTCGATTATTGGCTCACCAAGGGGGATGGGGATAACGACTGCTGCCCCCTTCTCCCTGAGATTATAGGCCGGAAAGGTGCTTTAATGACCACAGATAAAAAAAGCCGGGCGCAAAAGTTTAAAACTTGAAGTGGAGCCAGCAATCGATATATTGGTCGTTGAAAGATAAATAAAAAGGCCGGAGACAGCCTACCAAGCATAAATCTCCGGCCCCACAACTTTAAAATTGTAGGAGGACATGTGCCCTCTCTGTTTAAAAAACATATTTCAATACTTCTGTCAATACCTTTTCGGACGTTTTTTTCGACCGACCATCTGTTTTTTGCGGTGGATCGTGGCTCATATATCTCCTATTTCATTGACCATCAAGGGGATGGGGGTAACGACTGTTGCCCCCTTCTCCCTGAGAATATAGGCCCGGAGTCGTCTTTAGTGGTCACATATAAAAAAGGAACGAATTAAGCAAATCATGAAGCGTGGCTGGGTTAAAGACTGGCGGAAAGATGAGGACTGGCGGTGGCATCCGTTGAATATGGATCGACCATTTACTGAATATGAGGCATTCAAGGACCTGATCAAGCTGGCCAATCACGAATCCCGGCAAGTTCCCATTGACGGACAATATGTTACAGTCGAGCGTGGTCAGCATTTGACTTCACAGAAGAAACTGGCCAAGCGCTGGAAATGGTCTCGGAGCAAAGTTCACCGATACATCAAATCGCTAAAGTGGAATCAGGAGGCCGATTTAAAAGTGAACACCCGTTTTACGCTCATAACTATATGCAATTACCACATTTACCAATCCAGTGAGGAGCCCTCGCGAAACTCAGATGAAACAACTATGAAACTCAAACGAAACTCAAGCGGCCACAAACAAGAATTAAAAGAATTAGAAGAATTAAAGAAAACTACTACAACCGGGGATTTTGTAAAATTTTTGGTTTTTAAGATAAAAGACCGGTTTGATAAATATCAGGTCGATATCGACCAAGCCGTTACCGATATCACCGATTACGTCATTACCCATAACATTTCTACCGATGAAATCGGGGCTCTGGTATACCGCTGGCCGGAGCGGCAGCAGGAATTCGATCAGAAACAACAAGAGAAAACTTCAGATAAGGATAAGAAGTATGGACCAGCAGGAATTACAAAGGTTTGACAAGTATCTCTCATCAATCCTGTCACCAAGGCACAGGAATGCCAGCCTTGAGCTGGTTGATCCGGTTATACAGCCAATAATCCGTGATTCGATTGGCAGCCTATTTACTCAAGATCCCCGAGGGCTGCTACTGATGGGATCAATAGGATGTGGCAAAACCTCCATTCTGGCCATCGTCATAAAGGAATATGCCGGGCGTTTTCTTGCAGAGAATCCAATCCCGATGGGATATCACCTTGAACCAATTATCCGGATCAGGTTTGTAACCCATGCTGAGTTAATAAATCATCTTAGATACCACAATAATGACAATGACTACGGTAGAATGGTCATTCCGGAAAGCTATCAGAAACGCATATTGCTTCTTGATGACCTCGGGAGAGGTTATGATGATCGGGCCGGGTGGAATCTGGCCTTACAAGAAGAATATTTCGATTACCGGTGGCGGAATAATTATCCAACCTATATAACTACCAATCTAAATCAATCTGAGCTTCGTTCCTGGCAAAACTGGCAAAGGATAGTCGACCGCATTGCCGATCCCGCCTGGATTACCCCGGTAATCGTCCCTGGCGGAAGCAGAAGGACAATTGAAAATATAAAATTATCAGAGGGGATAAAATGAGTGAAGATCATGATGAAGTAATTCCAATCAATTTAAAAGAAGAATATGGGGACAGATTCAAAATCGACATCGATGAATCGGCCTTCTGCAAAAAAGAGAGCCCGAAAAATCCCTGGTATTTCAAGATCATGTGCAAATACGGCGACATCTACCCTGTTTCGGATAAGAAGCTGGGCTTTCACTGCACCGGCGAAAGAATTCGGGGACGCCTGCAGAAGGACCATCCCGAAATCGAGGCCCGCAACTGGAGCGATGACGGCGAGGCCATTTTCATATTCGATCAGGAGCAGTTTGATATCATTGCGGAATACGCCAAACCGAGACGCCGAAGATGCCTTAAAAACAGGGATCGTTTGAGATTGGCAAATGCGGGGCAGCGGTCAAGATTTAAAGCTCAAAAACACGGCGTAGAAATCAGTTCAGAGGCCCATAACCAAGCATATATGAAGGAACCCACATAAGGCCATACTTTGATATGGGTAAGGACTAAAAATATGAAAATAAGGCGTAGAAATCAGTTTAAAGGCAAATCGTATTTGAGGCATTTGGATTGCCTATTTTGGACCATTTTGAGCCATATAGGGGGGCTTAAATACCGCCATTTTCGCCATGATAATCTCTTAACACAGGTGGACAGCCCTGAAATTACCAATTCCTTTTTAAACATATTATTTATCAACCACTTAGGTGAAATACTCAACTTCACAAGACTGCATAAAACTCTATTGATTTCGAAAAGTCTGGAGGTTGAAATATGACGGTGGGGCGTGGCGTATGGTTCAAGAAGCGGACGACCGAATCCTGTTGTCGGTTGGATATGACTTATCTGGCCAAGGAATACAATCTTGATCTGGACTATAAGTCAACAATGTCATGGAAAAGCAACCGGGGCACGCGAACATCTGTTGGTCTGGATATCTGCCCGCCTGGCCGGATCAGGCTTTATTACACTGTGACCAAAGGCAATGATGAGCCAAGAGAGTATAGATACAATGTTCACATTGAATCGACAGACTGTAACTATGGCGGGCAGCGTTGGTGGTTTCGATGCCCTGACTGTGGCAGACGCTGTCGAGTCCTATATCTGCCCCCTGATGAAATCTATTTCTCCTGTCGAGTCTGCCACAACCTGACCTATGAAAGTCAGCAGGAGGGTAAATCAAGATGGTGGGCGTTGTTCACTGCCTTGAACAAATTGCCCCAATGGGAGAATGAATTAATGCGGACCCGCTCCTCGAAAAAACGTGCCCGATTGGAGAAAAAAATAGGAGCGGTATATCGAGGTATGCAGAGCATCCTTGACTGGGACCGCAAACTGAAAAGGAACCAAAGCAATAAGGACAAATAGACTCTGCTATGGAAAAACTCCTGACACCACAAGAGATAGCCGAAGTCCTGGGCGTGCAGCCCTCGACCATCTACCAGTGGACCCATCAGGGGTATATACCGCATGTAAAGCTGGGGAAATTTGTCAGGTTTAAGGAGAAGGATGTTGAGGGGTGGTTGAAGAAGAAATCATCAAATGGAAGGCAGACAAGAAAGGTTGATATTCGGTTGATATGATATGATATGATATATTATAGATAGTAGTTATGATTCCTTATTGACAAAGTCGCGTAATAGTATATATTTTACCATTATTAAGATTATTAACTATCTGGTTTCTAAATAATTCAAAAGAGCACATCACGGGAACCCGGGACTGTGCAAATACATGCATTATTATAATAATAAATCAATGGGAGACGTTATGAAAAGAGCAATAATGACATTATTTGGTATCGCGGTTTTGGTCATGCCGTTCTTATCATTTGCAGGTAACTGTGGTGATGTTGACAATTCAGGCACGATCAATATTCTGGATGTGACATATTTGATAAACTATCTGTACAAAACCGGCCCTGCGGCGTTGGTGGGATGTGAGTAATTTTGGCTTTGAAATTGCACTAATATTCTTATATTAGATAGGTCAGAGCACTGATTAAGAAACAATAATACTCGCAATATATCGGAGAGGCTAACATGAGAATCCTATCGACAATTATATTTCTAAGTTTTTTTTCAATATTATTTCCAATAAACGTTTTAGCGCAATCACCGGAGCCTATTTCTTTTTCTCCTGATAATAATGACTTAAACATATCTGCAACAGCAAATATTTCAGTTGTATTTAACATGGATATCGAGGAATCTACTCTTAATGAATCTTCATTTATAGTCCATGCTTCTCGGACAGGTTTACACGCCGGTGTTATCGATTACGATCCCATAACATATTCTGCGGTTTTTATTCCTACTGATAATTTCGCTTTTGGTGAAGTCGTTACTGTCACCTTAACCACTAATATTGAATCTACTCTAGGAAATCCGCTATCAAGATTTTACTACTCTTCCTTTACAATTGAAGCAAATGGAGGTTACAATAACTTTTCTCTTCATTCATATTATACTGCCGGAGACTATCCCAACTTTATTTGCGCCGCTGATTTGGACAATGATAATGATTTAGATTTGGCCACTTCGCAATGGATTTCGACAAATATTTCAGTATTGCTTAATAATGGAGATGGGACATTTTCACCAAGTGTAAATTATGCCGTTACCGGAAAAGGGCATGATATTATTGCGGCTGATTTTGACTCCGATAATCACATCGACTTAGCGGTATCAAATCATCATAGTGCCAGCGTCTCAGTTCTGTTAAACAATGGCGATGGTACATTTGCTACTAATTCAGTATATTCCACCGGTAGTATGCCAACGTCAATAACATATTCTGATTTTGATGGTGATAGTGATTTGGATATGGCAACTGCGAATTATGGGTCAGGGGATGTTACGGTTTTGTTAAACAATGGCGACGCTGAATTTACAATCGATACTGCTTATTCAATTGGCGGAAATGCCAGGTCTGTATATGCCGCAGATTTAAACAATGATGGATATCCAGATATGGTTGGTGGTAGCCAAGCTTTAGATAATGTAACTGTTTTGATTAACAATGGAGATGGAACCTTTAACATTGACTCATCCTATGCTGCAGGAAACGGTCCTACTGAAGTGAATGCGGTTGATTTAGATAATGATAGCGATCTTGATATTGCTTTGGGCCACATCTTTTCAGACAGTGTTTCAATATTATTGAATAACGGTGATGGATCTTTTGGTGATTATTATGGATATCCCACTGGTGATTATCCATATGATGTAGAAGCTGCTGATTTTGATGGTGATGGTGACCTTGATTTGATAACTTCAAACATCGACTCCGATAATGTTACGGTATTGATAAATAATGGGGATGCGACATTTGAAACCAACAATTTCTATACAGGATATGGTCCAAATTCTGTAGTAGCTGTTGATTTGGATGGAGATGAGGATATTGATTTAGCCACAGCAAACGGATTCTCGGATAACATTTCGGTTTTGTTTAATAATAGCCAGAATAGTCTTAGCGCAAATTTCGCGCTTTATTTTGATGGGGACGATCAATCCTTGATACCTCATATTGATGATATTAATTTCTCATCAAACTCACAGTTTACCATTGAGTTTTGGTTTATGAGAACCAACCCACGGGTGCCATATCATTTTGTTGCCAAAAGGCAGGATTGCAGTATTGCTGATAACAATTATCAATGCGCCGGTGATGACATACAGTTATTGAACTTCGAATCTGGCGGAGATGTACTCCATACCGGAATAGACCCCCAAATAGACGAGTGGACTCATATGGCAGTAACCTATGATAACACATTGTTAACTATTTACCTTAATGGTGTTTTACAGGCATCCACGCCTTTTAACGTAGGCGGGGAAAACACATGTCCATTAAAATTTGGGGCTGCAGGCACATCATGCCCCTCTTCTGGAAGATTAATAGGATTTATGGATGAGGTTCGTTTCTGGAATATCGCGCGGGATTCAAATCAAATATCAGCGTATTATAACAGATCAGTGCATCCAAATGATCAAGGATTAATTGGATATTGGAATTTTAACGAGGAATATATTGAACAAACAATTTATGATTCATCCCCTCAACAGAATAATGGTACTTTGGGTTCAAGCCTTTCAGTAGAAGGCGACGATCCTACACGTATGGTGTCATCAGCTCCAATAATTGTTTCCGAACATGACGCTGCAATAGTCAGTATTTTGTCTCCAGATAGCATAGTGTATCACTTGACAGAAGTTATACCTTCGGCTCTTGTTAGAAATTTGGGATTGGTTGAAGATACTATTCCAGTATCCTGCAAAATGGGTGAAAACTATATTATCGACACCAGTGTAGTTTTACCTGCAGGGGATTCAACTACTGTAGTGTTTCCGATCTGGGAGGCAAACGAGATAGGGACATTACCCATTCAATGTTACTCTTCTCTTCTAACTGATTCATTTAGTGTAAATGATACTATATCAAGCACAATTGTTGTCGTTGAAGATTCTCTCGCTCCCTATATTTATGATGTAACTCCAAATGCTGGGGGGAACGGTGGAAACGTAACCGTTAGTATTACTGGTAGCAAGTTTCAAGAGGGGGCAGTAGTTAAGCTTACTCGGGCGGATTCGCTTGAAATAGTTGCTGATTCTTCGCAAACGTTTTCGAACGATTCTTCAAGCATTAGTGCGGTATTGAATCTCGATGGAGCAGTACTTGGATTCTGGGATGTTATGGTTATAAATCCGGACGGTAAGGAAGCTTTGTATCAAAACGGTTTCCAGATCGAAGCAACTCTTGAGCAGTTTTGGGTGGATATCATTGGACGTGATGTAATGAGAGTCGGTCGTTGGCAGCGAATGTATCTTGAATGTATGAATGCTGGGAATGTAGATATTCCATATCTTCTTGTAAGCCTGAAGACTCCCGGTATTTCTGACGTTGTATTCAAATTTACCAACCTCGAACCGCCTCCTTATGATTATATGGATTGGTCGCAGGTTGATCAGTCGTGGGAAAGTGATAGCGGACGTGTAGCAAACTTTATAATAACGGGATTAAATGTTGGGTCTGTCTCTAATCTTGAGTTTCTAGTTTATAGCGATGCTCCAGGGGATTTTTCTATCTCAGTATCTGCTTTAAAGGCCGACAGCGCGATAATAATTTTGTTTGAACAAGCTGTAGCGGAAATCGCACGATTGAACATTTTGGATCATCCAGAATATGCTGATACGCTTATATCTTTAGCAAGTGACTCATTAGTTTGGTGGAATTTTTTTCATGAAGGACTTGATTTTCTTGGATTCCAGGAAGGTCATAAGTTATCAAGAGAATATCTACGATACACACATCCAATTACAATTGGACGCGACGCCTATGGTTTCGGATCAGTGCTGAGGTTGTGGCTGGAAAATCCGGTATTTCCATACGGTTCACCTGAGGAAGTCTTGTGGTGTATAGGTATGTCTGGGTACCCTTTGCTTTATTCTCTTATTCAATCACATTGTAATGGCGCATTGACAAATTTCTGTGGTTGGGATGGCAGTTGTGATCCAACTGACCACGACTCTATACTTCGGGAGATGCATCGCCGTTTTACTGTCGATCCCGAAGATAAATACGGACCGAATGGTTTTGATTTTAGCGAGACTTCATCTGATTCACTATCACGTTTCGTATCAAATACAAGAGAAACATATTCGTATCGAATTGACTTCTGGAATCACGAAGATGCTACTGCAGATGCTCAAATTGTTATGATACGAGATACATTAGACGATGATTTTGATCTTAATACGTTCGGATTTGCTGAGTTTGGCTTCCTTGATAATGTGGTTAAGCTTGAAGGTGTGCAATCATTTGATCACAATGTTGATATGCGCCCTGATAAAGATTTGATTGTTAATGTGGAGGGGACATTAGATTCTGAAAATAGGGCTATTGAGTGGATATTTACGTCATTAGTTCCCGGGTCAGATACATTACCAGATTTAATCGGCTTTTTACCTCCTATGTCAGACAGTGGTTTCGAAATGGGTTGGGTAGATTTCTCTGTTGATCCGTTACCCGGACTACCTACCGGAACCAAAATAACAAACCTTTGCTACAGCAATTTCGATTGGCAACCTCCCTGCGATACTTGCCCACTATGGACATCGGCTCCAAAGAATGGACCTTGGACAAATACTATTGACGCCGGACCGCCGCAAAGTGCTATTATAGAACTACCCGACACAACATTCTCTTCTTTGATTTATGTCGAATGGTTTGGTTATGACGAAGACACTCTTGAGCTGGGAGCTGGGATAAAGTCATATTCGGTTTACTACGATACCGATTCCAGTGGAATATACACTCTCTGGCTGGAGGATACCGGTACTACTTCGGCTGAATTCATAGGAGAACATGGTTATACATATGATTTCTACTGTTTCGCCACCGATAATGTCGGTCACGTTGAAGAACAACCAACTGAATATCAAGCCAGAACATTGGTATGGGCACCATGGACGTGCGGAGATGCTGATGATAATTCAGCAGTCAATATTTTAGATATTACGTTCTTAATATCTTATCTCTATAAAGGCGGTCCATCGCCTGAATATCCAGTCGCATGTGATGTTAATAGTTCCGGAACTCCAGAAGAACCTCAGATTAATATATTAGATATAACATATCTGATAAATTATCTTTATAAAGGCGGATCCGAGCCAATCTGTGGTGCATTTGAAAAACAGTACGCATCTAAGAAATCAGTTCAAGAATGTTCAGTTTCCTGCAACTATAACAACGGTATCAGTTCAATTACGATAAATTCACCTGTTGATCTATATGGTATCGAGATGATATTGAAAGCCGATAGTCCGCTTGTTTCAATACAGCCTGCTATTGAAAACATAGATTTATTCTATCACCAAGCAGGAAGTGATATAAATCTCGGGCTGTTAGATCCAAAGGGTAAGCATTTTATTAAGAAAGGCGAGCAATCAATATTAACAGTCATGAGTGAAGTATTGATAGACTCTATATTAGCTTCAGATGCCAATGCAAAACCAGTGACATTCAAGATTGAAAATATATTATTGCCGAAGGAATATAGCCTTAGCCAAAACTATCCCAATCCTTTCAATCCTATTACTGTGATTAATTTCGCTTTGCCTCAAGCTTCGGAAGTTAATATAGAGGTCTTCAATATTTTGGGTCGCCGAGTGACTACATTGATAGATCGGCATATGGAAGCGGGATACCATTCAGTCAAATGGGATGGAGTAAACTCAGAGGGAACATCTGTAGCAACAGGCGTATATTTTTACCGTATCCAGGCAGGAGATTTCACCAAATCGAAGAAGATGGTGTTATTGAAGTGAACATTCAAAATAACGTGTCGAAATCAAGGGCCGGGCGACCGGCCCTTTCTATTAACTGTAATTGAGTTTATCCACCGCCTTCTCCAGATGATCCGGGGCCAGGTGGGCGTAGATCATGGTGGTTTGGATGTCGGAATGGCCCATCAGTTTCTTAACCGTAGGCAGGTCGACACCGTTCATGACAAGATGGCTGGCAAAGGTGTGACGGAGAGTGTGGAGTTTTGTCAGGCCATCAATACCGGCTTCCTTGGCGATCTTTATCAGTCTCTCACGGAGCTTGGTTTTGATCTTGCCGCCGGTTGTTCTATCCGGAAAAACGAAATTGCTCTGCATTGACTTGTCGTTTTCTGATTTCAACCTCTGCAATAAGTCATATAGCTGTTGATTGATCGGGATCTCTCTTTCACCTGTTTTGGGCTGCCAGAATTCCTTACGGCGGATTTTGATCTTCTTACGCTTGAAATCAACATCATCCCATTCGAGATTCTCAAGCTCTGCTTTACGCATACCAGTATTGAGGAAGGTGAAGTATATCGGATGCAGGTCAGGCGGACAGGCATTGAGAAGCTTCTGGCATTCCTCTATTGAAAGGAATTTCAGTGGCTTTGAGTCAGTCACTTTGAGCTTCTTAACGCCTTTGGTCGGATTCGCCCTCAGGTAGTCCCATTTGATAGCCACATTGAATATGGTTTTTAAAGCGGCGATCTCAAAATTAATCGTATGCGCCCGGGCTCCCTTGCGGGTGTATTCCTCAATGTCCTCATCAGACTCTACCGGGTGGCCATTAGGATTAACCAGGGAATTTTTGCGAAACACTTTGTATTGATCGACAACCTCGGTAGTAATCTCGGACATGAAGGTAATACTCTGCTTGGTTTCCAGGAACTCTCTGAAATGGTCTATGACTGCCCTGTAGCGATTGGTGGTCGACTCCCTATGGTTGGCCCTAGAGTAGTCCAGGAATTGCGCCATATATTTATCGATGGTGATATCATTCTGGGCAAAGCCAAATTCTTCCTTGGCCGATTTCACCTCGGCATCCTTCAGGGCCAGTTCGGCGATACGTTTGGATGAACCGATCCTTCTACGGACTCTCCGGCCCTTGACCCGGATGTCGATATACCAGATTTTTCCTCTTTTATAGATATTACCCATATCAAATTAACCTGCAAAGAGTGGTCACAATATGGTCACACGGACTATCTGATAGTAATATCGGCAATTATAACTATATGTCAAGTATAAAATTACGGCGAGACTAAAAAAATAAGCGGAGAGGCAGGGATTCGAACCCTGGGTACCCGAAGGTACAACTGCTTAGCAGGCAGCCCCGTTCGACCACTCCGGCACCTCTCCGTCG
>Ga0272443_10007378_pt1 | contig 10524 bp, 17 predicted proteins | sample SSMAcet12_FD_193581 | JGI IMG/M metagenome (GOLD analysis project Ga0272443, IMG submission 193581) | Marine sediment archaeal communities from Little Sippewissett salt marsh, Falmouth, MA, United States - SSM-Acet-12 | ecosystem: Environmental > Aquatic > Marine > Wetlands > Sediment ... | reverse complement strand
ATAAAATAAAACCTGATAATTATGTTAAAATTTAACAAAAAGGAATTAAACTTAATATATGAAGGCCTTATAGCTTTAAATAATGAAGCTTCAGAAGACAAGATTTCAGATATAATGAAAATTATTGAAAAATTATTATATACTAAAAAAATAAAGCCAGAACTTTATGAAACTCTTAATGTTAATGAAGATCTTCAAATATTAGATAAAGTTAAATATAATAATAATCGAGGATATATTTCAGGTCAAATAGAAGGAAAGTGGATTGTTCAAGTTCAAGGAAGTACATATTTAGTTGATCCTAAAGATTTACAAGAATATAGAAAAAAACCTGATTTAACAACTAAGCCTCATATGAAATTTGATGAAAAAACACAAGAACTTTTATTCGAACAATACGTTAAGTGTGGTGTATATCATGGAAATGTTCCTATTAGATTAAATGACTGTTATGTTAAATATAGTCAATGGGATAAAGCTCAACCAGATCAACAAATAAAAGTTCTTATAGAAGGAAACGCTACATTTTTGTCAAAATCTAGTATAAAAATACTTGAAAATATTAATGATTTTGCAAATGAAGATAATTATATTCCCGGTGTTCTTATAGATGAAACAACGGAAGAAGCAATAGAAAATATTTTATTAAATGCTATTGATTATGCAAATGTTATAGGAAATGCCGATTCTATAAGAATAATTAGAGAAACGCCTAATGGAGAACAAGAAATGCAAACAGTTCCAGCATCTATGGTTAAAACATTAGCAGTATAATAAATTTAATTATGTAATATGACAAGTGTAGAATCTAAAAAGAAGAAAAATATTAAAAAAAAACTTCTCCTGATAAAACTATAACTTCATCTACATCTACAAATTTTTTTAAATCCTTTTTAGAATTAACTAAATTATATTGGGGCTATTTTATGACTTTTGCCGCAGCTATTTCGTTTATATGGACTTTAGGCGTTAAATCTGAAAGAAAAACGTTAGACAATAAAATTATTAAAGAAGATATAAATGAAATAAAAACTGATATAGATGAACTTGAAAAATATTCTAAAAAATTAGATACACTTATTCTTTTTACTAATCAAATAAAAGAAACTCAAGATGAAATTATAAAAAATCAAAATGCAATGAGAGATTCATATGTTAAACTTCTTGTAAATGATGAAACATTAGTAGATAAATCACTATTTTTAGAATATATGGAGGGATTAGAATTTCGTCTTAAATCTAATGTTGATATCGATACTTTAAATTATACGCCTTCTATTTCTGCTAAACCGATCAAAAAAGAATAATATATATTTTAATTAAAATAAATTAATAAGTAATAATAAAAACTTATTACCTATTTTTTCATATAAAATAAAAATTTAATTAATTTTTAATTATGTCTACTACACACCATGTTAAGAACGCAGATTTAAGAAATGAAATAGTAAAATGCAAAGAAAATGATGAACTATCAAGAGAAGCTATTGATATGTTTATCTTAATGGCTAATAAATTTTCAAACAAATTACAATACATATATCCCGAAGATAAAGAAGACTGTATATCATTCGCGATTATGGATTGTTATTTGTATTGGAGAGGTTATAATCCTGAAAAATCACAAAATGCATTTGCATATTTTACTCAAATAATTAAAAATGGATTTGCAAAAGGCTGGAGAAAATTATATGGAAACATGCCTAAATCCAAGAAAGTTAGCGTTAGTAGTAATCGAATATATAATATTTAATTTGAAAATAATATGAAATGAGTTATAATTCGGGCTATAAGCAGTGTTTTAATACAAGTTACAAAGGTTGGTAAATTTTTTAGATATATAAAATAAAAATGAATTATTTAAAAATTTACGAAAATTTAATTTCGTCTCGAAAAACTCAGAATAGAATAAAGCATAATGGAACTTACTATGAGAATCATCATATTCTTCCAAAATGTTTAGGTGGTAATGATGAAGATGATAATTTAGTTTTATTAACTGCAAAAGAACATTTCGTAGCCCATAAATTATTAACATATATTTATAAAGGAAATAGAAAAGTTGCAAATGCATTCAATTTAATGACATTTATGAATAAACGAAAATATGGTGTAACATCAAGAGATTACGCATATGCTAGAGAATTATTTATATTAACTCCTGTATCTAAAGAAACAAGACAAAAAAGAAAAAAACCGAAATCACAAGAACACAAAGAAAAATTACGTCAGGCTAGTATTAAGTGGCATAAAGAATATGGGCATTCAGAGGAAACAAAGAAAAAAATAAGTGAAGGAAATAAAGGAAAAAAATATACGTCGGAACAAATAGAAAATTATAAAAGAGGTAATAAAAATAAAAATAAAGGTGTAGTACATTCTGAGGAAAGCTATAAACAAGCGGGTAAAAAATTAAAAGAAAGATATAAGTTATCTCCTAAAATAGGAATTATTCCAAATGAAGAAACACGCAAAAAAATGAAAATATCTGCTAAAAATAGAAAAAAAATAAAATGTGAATATTGTGGGAAAGAAATAATACCGCAAATGTACAGCAGATGGCATGGAAAAAAATGTAAATATTATGCCTAACGAGAATTATAAAAAATGGCATAAACCTAATATGTCTGAAAACGCAAAAACTCATCAAGGATATTATAAAGTTCAACATCCTGATAAATATGTAGGAGATCCCAATCTTGTTATATATCGTTCTAGTTGGGAAATGTCATTTTGTCGTTGGTGTGACTATTCTCCATCTATAATTCGTTGGAGTTCAGAACCTATTAGAATACCTTATTATGATAGAATATCCAAGCTTGAAGAATGTAAAAAACAAGGTTTAGATCCTAATAATCCAAAAAACTGGATAATTAAACATTATAATACAGACTTTTGGATTGAAGTTGATAAAGGAGAGAAAGAAACACAAAAAATGTTTATAGAAATTAAACCTTCTGGAAAATTAAAAAAACCATTTCCACCAAAAGAAAATGCATCATTAAAAGAAGTAAGAAGATTTAATACATTAGCAAAAGAATATATTATAAATGAAGCGAAGTACGCAGCAATGAATGCATGGGCAGAAAAACATAACGCAAAATTTTATGTGTTTACAGAAGAAACCTTACAAAAGTTAATAGGTCGTTTTTGGGCTGGAAATCTTAAGTAATAATTATGGAATCACCAAAATTAACTTACGAAAAATATAAAAAATTAGATGATATAGATAAAATTGCGTATGAGCGTTTGTTTGAAAATTATTTAGAATTAGATTTAAAAGGTTCTAAAAAATTAATAGAAATTGATTCTACAGATCAAGAATCTATTATTAATAAGCATTCACATGGACGTCCTGTTCCAGGAATGATTTATACATTTATTCATATAAATAAAGATACATTATTAGAAATTCAAAATTTTAAAACTGGAAAAACTGTAACATTTCATGATCTAACTCCTATTCTTTTTTGCACATCATTTAATCTTACAGAACATATAGTTAAAGGATTAAATTTAAATATGCTTCCTAAAAAAGAAAGACTTAAATTTATTGAAGCATTTTGGAAATATTATAAATCTTTTTTTGAAGAAATTGAAAGAAAAACTGAATACAATAAATTAGCTATTAATCGTAATTATTTTTTAGCATCACTATTAGGAAAAAATCCTGCATTATTTGAAATGTTTAATAAAACACAAAGTGCTATGTTTAATTACGCATATAGATCATACAAAATTTCAAATATTAGAAATTTAAGAATGATAGAATATGAAGAATGGGCGTATATTCCATTTTTTGATGCACGACATTCGTTTAAAAAAGCTAATCTTGAACAAATATATGAAACATATTGGAATAATAAAACTAAAACTTAGTTTATCCATAAATATATAAAATAAATAAATAGAATAAAAATATGGCAGGCTTTCGACCACGTAATCTAGACAGAGGATCTCGTTCCTTTTTAGATAATATTCAAAGAAATATACGTTATTTTAGCGCGCTTGGTATGAAATGGGACCAAAGAGTTATCAAGCAATCTAAATCTATTGGTATTAGTGAAACACAAGAAGATTCGATGTATAGTCTTTATGGCCAGCAACAATTAGCAACCGGAATGGACTATGGTCAAAAAGAATTTATTGCGTTTTATGATAAAGAGTATGCAACGCGAAGAGACTTTCTTCGAAGATTTGCAATGAATGGAGAAATAGAGCATGTATTAGAAGTTATAGCAGATGAAACAATTATTCAAGATGATTCAAACTTTTTCGCTTATCCTAATACAAAAAAATTAAGATCTGTTCTTAAGGCTGATAAAGCAAAAGAAATTGTTGATGATCTTAATGAATCATATAAAAAAGTATATTATGCATTTGGATTTAATGGTGGTCATGATGCTTGGCATTATACAAAGAAATTTTTAATTGATGGTTTTTTAGCTTTTGAAATTATTTATGACGGTGAAGATGATGAAGATGCCGAAAATATATTAGGTTTTAAAGAACTTGATCCTGTTACACTAGAACCTGAAATGAGAACTGATGAAAATGGAAATGAATATAGAGTATGGATTCAGTTTAGAGGAGATGCCGAAAAACAAAGAGAATTAGTTGATGGTAATCTTATTTATATTTCATGGGCTAGAGGAAATTTCATTTCAAGATTATCATATGTTGAGAGATTAGTTCGTGCATTTAATATGTTAAGAACTATGGAAAATTCACGTATAATATGGAATGTTATTAATTCGCAATTTCGTATGAAATTAGTTGTTCCTATAGGAACTCAATCAGAAGTTAGAGCCAGAACAAGATTATCTGAATTAAGAGGAATGTATAAAGAAGATGTTACAATCGATTATGATAGTGGTGAAGTAACTATTAATGGAACTCCAAACTTTTCGTTTGCTAAACAATATATTATTCCATCTAGAGAAGGACAACAAACAGAAATAGATTCATTTGAACCTAAAGGATATGATCTTTCTGGAACAATGGCTTTAGATTATTTTTGGAGAAGGTTTATTATTGAAACAAAAATTCCTAAAGATAGATTTATATCTATGGGAGATCAAGGAAACACATCAAATTGGTCAACTGGTGGTGAAGGTATAGAAAGAGAAGAAATTAGATTTAATTATTTTATTAATAGAATTCGTACAATTTTACAAGAAATATTACTTAAACCTACATGGATTCAATTCTGTCTTAAACATCCTATTTTTGCTAAAGATAAAGCTTTAAAAGGAGCTATTGGTCTTGAATTCGTAGAAGAAAATTTATTTACAGAAGCAAAAAAGAGAGAAATTGCAGATAAAGGAGCTAATATTGTTGATAGACTTATGGGAATTAAAGAACTTGGTGTAGATAGTGAAGGAGAACTTACAGATGTTCCTTATTTTGATGCTAAATTTTTAGTTGAAAAATATATGGAATTTACTGATGAAGAGGTTAAATTAAATAATAAATATAAATCTGAAAGAAGAGATCAGATTTCACGATTATCCGATGCTATTAAACGAATTAAAGCTACAAGAGAAGGTGGTGAAGGCGAAGAAGAAATGGGTGGATTTGGAGAATTTGGAGGAACTGAATTAGGTGGCCTTGGTGGTGGAGGTGAAGAACTTGGTGGAGGAGCTCCTGAAGAACCTGGTGCTGAAGAAGGCGGAGAAGAAGCAACAGAACTTGGAGTATAAAAATAAATATAATATTATGAAGAAAAAAATTTTAGCTCTAATATTAACTATTATAACATTTTTATTAATATCATGTAATCAAGAAATTTGTCCTACATATAGCGATGTAGGACCTTATGGTCATAAACCATTAAAAACTTATAAAAAATAAATTAAAAATAAATTGAAAAATTATGAAAGAATTCTTTAAAAAATTATGGGAAAAAATAAAAGCATGGGCTAAATTAACAGCATTACCATGGCTTAAAAAGAGTTGGATGCAAATAGTTAATATCCTTGTTATATTTATTGCGTATAGCGCACTTTATGATTATGCTCAATGGACATTAGCTACAGGAATTATAGGTATTTGGTTACTTATTCTTTTAGCATACTATATTTTTTGGAAACTATTAGGAATTGAAAAATGGTTTATAAAAAAAGAAGAGCCTAAACCAGCTGCTAAAAAGCCAGTAAAGAAAACTGCTAAAAAGAAATAAAAATATTAGGATTGCTCTTAGGAGCTAGTTATAGAGTAGGTATGTAAGACGCGGGGGCGGATCCCGCCACCTCCACGATTAATCATCCAATAGTGCTTCGTTATAGCCAAGGATAATAACGTGACTGCGAAGAATAGTTTCGCACTTGGGGGTGATTTAGCTTCGATTGCATACTAAGGGTAATAATGAATATCTTAATGAACGCAAATAAACGGCGAACAGTTTAATGAATTAAGAATGGCAGCGTAAGACGTTCTCATTCTTAGGAGACTTGCCCACAGCCAAAATGTGGGCTTTTTTATCACATTAACTTAGATAGTAAGAATATATAAATAAAAAGTATCTAAATGCGTGCCAAGTTCATAAATGAAAAATTTAAAGAAGAATCTGATCCTATAAAAGATTTAGGAATAGGGTATGATAAAAGACAAGTAAATAGTAAATCCTGGAAAGTTCTAGAATTCATTGAAAGTAAAGGAGAAGAAGGAGCATCATATACAGAAATACAGCATTATATCTGGACAGAATTAAATAATAAGCCTGAAGAAGAATTTTGGGAAAAAAGAAAAACATGGGGAATTAATCCTAAAACTGGAATATATTATGAAACTAGACGAAGAAAATCTAGAGGCTATTGGTCGACACAATTATCCGGTTCATATGCTTTTGATTGGAAAGGATTACTTCCAACATTCTGTAAAAAGAACGAAAAAGGAAAATGGGTTCTTAAAAGAATGTTAAGGCCAAAAGAAAAATTTTATCGAAAAGGACATGAGAGCTAAATTCATAAATGAAAAATTTAAAGAAGAGTCAGATCCTATAAAAGATTTAGGAATAGGAGAATGCGAAAGAAATCTTAAAAAACTTAAAAATGATATTACATCTCTGTTTGATAAATATTATGAAATGGCCCAAGAGAATGATAATTATTGGATAGCTGTAGATGCAATAGAAGAAGTTATGGATTTAATTGATTGGACTATTAATATTAAATAAAAATTTAAAATATTTTTGATAATAAATAAATATATAATAAAATTAAAATACTATTATGAAAGCAGGAAAATTTAATATTCACGAATACTTAGAAAAACTTAATGAATCTCTTGAAGATAGTGGTAATATTCCAAAATCAGAAGGTGATGTAGAAGAACACGATGGTATTCTTATTCCAAGTGCAAATAAAAAATCATATGACTGGTTAAAGAAAGAATATAATGCTAATCAAACTGAAGTTAAAGTTGAAATAGTTAAAGGTGGCGCTAAATTCGAACCTGACGAAAATATTCAAGCTAGTAATGATAGTGACAAAAATCTAAAACCTGGAATGTTTGGAAACGATAAATCTTCTGATACTAAAGAAGAAAAAAACTTAGATAATTTAGAAGATAAAAAAAATACTCCTGAATTTACAGAAGATGAAAGTAAATCTAAAAAAGAAGATACATCTAAAGAAGAAAAACCTAAAAAAGAAGAAGATGTAGAAAAGAAAACTGACTTCGATAAAACTAAAGAAGAAAAAGAGAATATAAATAAAGAAGATACAAAGAAAGAAAATAAAGAAGAACCACATATTAAAAAGGTTGATCTTAAAACAAAAAGAAATGATTGAAGACAACAAATTAAGTGATTATTTAAATAATTACAAAAATAAAGATTCTAAATCTGATAAAGAACAATCTCTGCCATCCTTAAAAAATCCGACTATAGATTTATTTAGTTCTATAATAACTTTAATAGCAGTTATAACTAAATCTATTATATTTGGTTATAGTACAAAAATAATTTTTTCTGTAGATTGGAATTTTTTATCTACAATATGTATAGGATTAGCAATTACTTTAATTATTAACTATATATATGATATGTTTCATGGCAAAAAATAATAAATAACTCTCTCAAATACAATAAAAATATGTCTGAACAAAAACTAATTGTTTTAGAAGGTATTGATGGTTCAGGAAAATCAACTCAAATTGAATTAATCAAAAAATATTTCAAAGAACATAATCTTAAATATGAATATATTCATTTTCCATTTTATAAACATAATGAATATGGTGAAGTTATTGCAGCATATTTAAGAGGTGAATATGGAGAAATTAATGATGTTAATCCTATATTTGTTGCAAATATTTATGCAATGGATCGATACTTATATCTTCCAACTCTTCAAAAACAATTATTAGAAAATGATGTGGTACTTATGGATCGCTATGTTTTTTCTAATATGGCGTATCAAGGAGCTAAATATAATGCTAGTTCACAATCTAATATAATGAGAGATTGGATAAATGAATTTGAATTTGGATTTCTAGAACTTCCATATCCTAATTTAACTATATTTTTAGATGTTCCTATTTCAACTGTTGAATATAGATTAAAAGAACAAAGAAATGGAAATGACAGAGATTATTTAAATGGAAAAGAAGATATTCATGAAAAAGATTTAGAATTTCAAGAAAAAGTTAGAAATAATTATCTTGCATTAAAAGATTATATAGATTATTATATCATAGATTGTACTACTAAACTTTCTGGTACTAAAGAAATGTTTAGGTTAGATGATCCTGAAGAAGTATTTGATAAATATAAAGAACTTTTAAATAATGTATTTTTCATTAAAAAACCACTTTAAAAATGTATAAAAAAGAAAAAAAAGAATTTTCTGATAATATTAGTAATTATGAAAATTATAAAATATTATATAAATTAGCTAAACCTCATTCTCCACAAACTATAGTTTTCTTAGAAGATAAAGATGATCCTTGGTTTGTTATTGTAAAATATTATCAAACTAAGAGCGGAAAAATAAAAGATCCAAAAGACTCATTTACTATTTTGCAGACAGAATTAAATGATAGAATTAATGGACTATTAAAATTAGGATATATTAAAAAATAACAAAACTTTAACCTTTTAAAAGAACACTTTTGCTCTTTATGTATTATATTAATTATAACAAAAACTTTTTAAAAGTTTGTATATATAAAACTAGTATTAGAAATAATAAATTATTAAAATAAAAATAAACATTATTAATTATGGCAAACGAAACTAAAAAAACTACATCTACAAAGACTTCAACTATTAAGTCAAATCCAAATCCAAATATATCCGGTGAATCTGTACCTTCTAATTTAGAAGCAGCTCCTAATTCTACTGTAGATGCAACACAAAAAGTTGAAACTAATGCATATGTTCCTACTTATAAAGTTAAACCTGATTTCAAAAAAGCATTATTACAAGCTATAGGAGATCGTCCGTTTAATGAAATTGCAGGTTTAATTAATGCAATTGATGTTGAAGTTATAGATCATCAAACTCTTACACAAATAATGAATGCTATAGGACAATTTCCTTATGTAAGAGTAGAACCTATTATGAAGAATGTAAGTAAATATGTTGAACAAGTAATAGAAGACTAATTTTTTATAATCCATTTTAACATAATCATTAAAATAATCAAATTTTATATATGAGAAAAAATAATTTGAGTATACAAGATATCGCATTAGACTTTATAAAAAATAAAAATAACAAAAATTTTACAAGATTAATAAATAGACTTAAACCTGGACTTTTAGCACATGCATATAGATATGTTAAAGATGTTGATTTAGCAAAAGAAGTTGTTTCACAAACTTTTGAAAATGTTTGGGTTAAAATAGACTTATACAAAACAGAATACAAATTTTCAACTTGGATATATAAAATTGCTACTAATATAGCACTTGGAGTTATAAGAAATAAACAAAAAAATGTATCATATGATAAATATATGCATAATCATTCTAAATTATTGCAAATGTATAATCCAGTATTTAATATGAATACTGAATGTATGATACCAAGTGGTGAAGATTTAACAAAAGAATTATATGATGCATCTATATCTATAATCAATGAATTAAATGAACCATATAAAACAGTAATGATAGAAAGAGAAGTTCATCAAAAGCAGTTAAATGATATTGCAGAAAATTTAGGATGGAATCTTTCAACTGTTAAAACTCGTTTAAGAAAAGGTAGAAAAGATGTTGCAGAGATATTATATAAAAAATATCCTGATTTAATAGATTCTTATTTAGGAAATGAAAGTAATTAAATAAATATTTAAATAAAGCAATTAAATATTATTTTATTGGAGGAAATGATTATGAATTTTTTTCAACGTTTAAAACCAAAAAATTGGGGAATAATTAAAGTTTATAGAGATTTTGAAAACTTTGCAGATTGGAGAAAAACAATCAAAAAAGAAGAAAAAAATAAAAAATCATTATATAATAAATATAACTTATCGCGTACAAAACTTTATGATGTTTATGTTATTATTTCTTTAG
>Ga0272443_10007377_pt1 | contig 10525 bp, 7 predicted proteins | sample SSMAcet12_FD_193581 | JGI IMG/M metagenome (GOLD analysis project Ga0272443, IMG submission 193581) | Marine sediment archaeal communities from Little Sippewissett salt marsh, Falmouth, MA, United States - SSM-Acet-12 | ecosystem: Environmental > Aquatic > Marine > Wetlands > Sediment ... | reverse complement strand
AGCGTCCGGCTTTCCATTCTGGAACTGGTGATCGGTCGCCTTGTCGAGCGCTTTGAACAGTTCTTCCGGATCCGAAGGAAGTTCTCCGGTAGTATATCCTTCCTTTTTCAACCGATGCAACATGGCAAGCAGTGACTTGGGAACATCGAGCAGGGCAGCACTGGCTTTTTTACCCAGTCCCGGAGGATAATCATAAACAACAAAAGCGATTTTCTTTTCCTTGTTGGATGCCTCTCTCAATCTCAGCCAGTTTGCCGACAGCCCTGTCAAACGGTCTATCCTTTCGGGTACGGTCTCGATCTTTCCGTCTTTGAGCGCCCCGAGAACTATCGGACAGACAGCTCCGTCCATTTCAGGTATAGAGTAGGTAAACGTTATCTGCATGGGCGAAACACCAAGCTCGTGCCACGACTCGAAGTCCTGAATCAGCAATGGCTGGGACACGATGTAGGGCACATCCAGCTTTCTCATAATCTCGTCACGAGCTTCTGCCGCTGTACCCGGTTTGGTCGATCCCGCAGGACCGCCGACAAGACCAAAGCCCATCATATTCACCAGCAGATCGAGTTTTTCCTTGACAAACCAGTCTCTGACCAGCACATGTCCTTCCACGCCCATAACAAAAGAGGGCAGTACCTTGACCCCTCTGCTCTCAAAGCCGCGAATCGTATCGTCGATATAGGTTTTTTCCTGAAGCAGGTGCTTGCGGAAAAACAGCAAACCCACTTTCTGGCCTTTATTGAAGTTTCTTCCCTGTTTTTTCGACCAGTTCTTGAATGATTTGAGATCCTTGAAATATTCCGGAGCATCCGGATGGTAGAGCCCCATATTCGGCACATCGACAATAGGACCGACCTCAAGCGGCTCGTTACAGTACTCCCTGAGAATCAGCCGGAACATGTTGGCAATGTTCTCGGGAGTGGGCTGCATCCAGTAGGAATAAACAAGCAGCCAGTTCTTGAAGTCTTTAGCTTTTTTCGGTACAAGAGGCAGTATCGTCCGCATGATCTTCATCAGCTTCATGTAACCGTAGAGCGCGTCCTCGTCACGCCCCTTTACAAGCATCTTGGCAATCTTCTTGACCGACTCGGGCATTCCCCCCTTGCCCTCTCCGACAGCATAATTCCCAACTTTGGTCAGCGCCATGGCATCCGGCATCGACTCAAAAATAAAGATGGTTTTCTCCTGGTTGGAGGCCTGTTCGAGCTGCTCACGGAACCAGTCAACCTGATCCTTGAACTGGATCATACTCATAAACACACAATCAGCTTCAGATATAGCTTTTGCTGCTTCAGGATTCTGTTTTTCCAGATCTACATCAGTCCACTGGGTAAGCTCGGCTTCACCATGCAGAAGGTTGATGATCTTTTTCCAGAGATTGGTATTGTATTGCTCGAGTCCGACAATCGCTGTGATTTTCCTAAGCTGTGCCATGACCTCTATATCAAATAATTAATAATACTGAAACCCGACCCCATCAAAAAAATACAAGAAACACTGAGAATCTACACGTAAGATAACAGCCTAAAACACAAAAACCTCCCCTGTCATCAATCACAACGGGGGAGGTTTCGTGAAATCTATGAGCATACATCGTTCAACTCAGAGCTGCCATCGCGATCTCTTCGGATTTTGCATTCGGCAGATAAAAATACCGTCCCCCAAGTTTTTCAGCCAGCTTTGGCGCTTCCCCCCGTGAAAGGTAGTTCATCTGAGTGTCGATAATAACAGAAGAGACGCCCTCCGCGAATATAGTAGCGGAAATGGCTTCGATCTCCTGCTGTACCTCCTCTTTCGTTGCCTTTGGCGCCTCAGGGTCATAGGAGGACTGCAGACTGATGTTACCGCGACCATCGGTGATCACAACAAACATGATTTGTGAAACACCCTTTGTCCTGGCCTGTTTTGCCGTTTCCAATCCAAGAAAAAGAGCAGATGCAAGCGGTGTTCCTCCGCCGGTAGGCAGCACATCAAGCTCTCTTTTTGCTCGATCGACACTCTGCGACGGCGGCAGAAGAAGCTGAGCCTCCTTTCCTCTGAAAGAGATCAGTGAAACCTGATCACGATGAACATACGCATTCTGCAGCAGATGCGATACTGCACCCTTTGCCTGGCGCATGCGGTTCAATGCCATGGAACCGGATGCATCGACCATGAAGATATACAGGGTTCCTGACTTGTCACGAAACTTCTTGATCCTGACATCTTCTTTATTGATAATCAGGGCGGTTTTAATTTCGCCGAACTTCTTTTTTCGCTCCTCTCTCCGGCTCTCCTGCCATGGTGCCGCTGAAATCAGCGTTGGAATAATCGCCACCTTTCCACTTCGCATTTCACCTTCCTGAGAACGGACAAAGCGCCCACGACGATTATTGAGGGCTTCTCCACGGCTTCCGGACCTGCTTTTCCTTTTTGCCGCGAGAGAAATATTCATGATGTTGTCCGGTAACTCAGTCTCTATAGCTTCCATCATCAGCTCCTCGATCATGTCCGGAGTTTCCTCCTCTTCCTCCTCCTCATCAGGATCGGAATTGTCGTCAGGTGCATCCTGATCTTCAGATTCAGGACTATCCGGAGGCATATCTTCATCCGGAGGCATATCATCCATAACCTCTTCTTCCTGCGGAGGCATCTGCGTCGCTCTGGGAACCAGCACAAGCTTGAGAGCAAGCTTAAGATCCTCCTCGTCAACGTCGGTACGTTGAGCAAGAGCGGCACTCGCGAGGGCTGCTTTTATGGCGAAAATATCGGCACGGTTACCCTCGACCCCGAGACTTACGGCTGACTGTATAAGTCCCTGCATCTGTTCCTTGGTCATGGAAACGAGCGGAAGCTGCTCTTTGGCCGCTTCGATCAGTCCTCTGAGCATTTTCAGCTAATCTTCAGTGTCTTCAGCATCTCTTTTCCCGAGTACACAGTTGACAATCAGCTTACGTGCCCTGTAATCGTTCTGGGTGGTGAAAGGAACAATCATTCCTACCCGGTCAAGAAGTCCCATACGGACATCCCCGTCGGAAGGATCATAGGTTCCGATCAGCATAAATTTCGCCGGATGCACCTCACTGAGGCCTTCACGTTCAACAAGCACCGCTCCTCTTGACATGGCATCCATGACATGGGAAACTGCTGAACTGTCAAGAAGGCTCAAAGAATCAACGTAGAGCACTCCTTCGTGAGCCCTGGAGAGCACGCCATGCTGAACGACACGCTTACCCTGAACAAGTGTCGCCTCGAGATCCACGCCGCCGATCAACCGGTCTTCCGTAACATTCAACGGCAATTCGACGAAAGGAGTATCTTCCGAAACGATACCGGAAAAAGCCCTTGCAAGCGTGGACTTGCCGGACCCGACAGCCGCCGGAACCACTACCCCGCCAAGAGAAGGATCAACGGCAAGCAGCATCATCGCCTGCTTGGCCAGATCCATTCCAACAATATCGGTAAAAGCTATCATTATACTTCTTCTACTTCTCCAAGTACTTTTGCAAGTTCACGATCAATTTTCTCGCCCGGATCCATAACCTCCAGCGGATCTTTGCGCAAGCGATGTCGCAAGCAAAGCCCTGCAATCTCCCGGACATGATCGATGGTCGCTTCCTTGTCGCCATTGAACGCAGCAAAAGCATTCGCTGTTCTGGTAATGGTCAGCTCACCGCGATGTCCGTCGATACCGAGTTGCATACAAAGTTTTGCGACATCAGTAAGCACTTCGTCAGCCATGGTAACGTCAGGAAGCAATTCCTTTGCCTGAAGAATCCTTTTCTGCAGTTTATTCTGTTCACGCGTCCATTTTTTCAGAAAGGCCTGCGGATCATCATCATACTCGTGACGCCTTTTCACAATTTCAACTCTCTTGGCGACATCAAGGATAGTGATGATCCTCGCATGCAGTCCGAAACGATCAAGCAGCTGAGGTCTCAGTTCACCCTCTTCAGGGTTACCCGACCCGACAAGAACGAATCGTGCGGGATGGCGAATACTGATACCTTCACGCTCAACCACATTCCTGCCGCTGGCAGCAACATCGAGCAGTACATCAACAAGGTGGTCATCGAGAAGGTTGACTTCATCGATATAAAGAAATCCACGGTTGGACTGAGCAAGAAGCCCGGGTTCAAAAGCCTTGACTCCGCTTGTAAGCGCCTGTTCAATATCGATGGTACCACAAACACGATCTTCAGTCGCACCAAGAGGAAGATCCACAACAGGCACAGGAATATCCTCTATAGTCATGTCTTCAGGAGTCATCGCCTTTGTGCCTTTCCTGGGCTTTTCAGCCTCGAGATAATCAGGAACAGAACGGTTGTAAACATCGTCCTTGACTCGTTCGATCATAGGAAGCACCTCTGCAAGCGCCCGGACAGTAGTACTTTTTCCGGTTCCCCTGTGGCCCATCACGAGCACACCGCCAATCCTCGGATCGATGATATTCAGTATCAGGCTGAGTTTCATTTCATCCTGACCTACAATTGCCGTGAAAGGAAAGGCCTGCCCTTGCTTCTTCTTTGTTCTCGCTTTCTTTGGGCCGGAAGCCTTACCTGCAGCTGAACCGGACTTTGCTTTCGTACTTGCTGTTTTCTTTGCAGCTGAAGCAGTTTGAGTCATAATTGATGATTTTTTAAACACCCCAACCCTATACGTTTACTACTGCGGGAAAAGGCTTACTTAATTGAATACGTTTACAATTAAAGCATGAATTTATGCTTTTAAAAAGAGAATAGAAAATGCTTTACAAAAAAGGATCAAAGAGCCTCATTTTTCTTTGTCCTCCACCTGCGCCCTGACCGGTCGCCAGTCACCAACAATAAGTCAAAAGGCAAAGGTTAAAAGTCAAAAGCGCTGAATAGCCAGATAGCTAAATGGCTGAATAGCCCTGACGGCCCCTAACACATAGCACCTAACTCCTAACACCTCCCCCGCTCGCCTCCACCCTCTGCGGGCAGACACAGGGGTCTGCCCCTACAATTCTCGTCTCTCAATTCTCTGCTCTCCTTGCTCCTGACTCCTGGCTCCTTGCTTCCAGCCCCCGGCCTCCCCCTCCCGTCACTTGTCACTTGTCACTTGTCACTCGTCACTTCCCTCCCCTTCAGCGCATCCTCTGCCGCCTCCTTTATTGACTCGGAAAGTGTGGGATGGGCGTGTATCGTTTCGGCAATCTGTGCGGCCGTAACCCTGAGACTTCTGGCGAGAGAAAGTTCTCCGATCAGTTCAACCGCGCCATAGCCCAGTACATGACCGCCAAGAAGAACACCGGAGCCTGCCTCGAATACCAGCTTGACGAAGCCATCCCGGTGACCATAGGCATTTGCTTTTCCTGATGACGCGAAAAGCGCTTTACCGACCCTGATGTCAAGGCCTGCCTCCTCTGCCTGACGTTCTGTATACCCGACGCAGGCGACGGACGGTTCGACATAAACGCAACGGGGCATTCCGGTTTCATCAACCGGCGCGCATTTCCTTTCTGTGATAGCCTTCACAGCAACAACTGATTCCGCCGACGCTTTGTGCGCAAGCATCATCCCGCCCCTGACGTCACCTATGGCGAAAATATTCGGGACATTCGTGCGGCACATCTCATCGGTTGTAACAAAGCCTTTTTCTGTCTCCACGCCTGCTTTTTCAAGCGCAAGCCCTTCTGTGTGCGGAGCAACCCCGACAGCGACAAGCATGCAGTCTACCTCCATTATCCGCTCACCGCCGTCCGGCATACCAACAACAGCCCGAACACCTCCGTCAGTGGTTTCTGCTTTTTTTACAGCCACCTCGTTGATTATATCAATACCTGCCTTGACAAGAGAACGCTTGAGACCATCCCCGATTTCAGCATCTTCCAGCGGCAGGATTCCGGGCATCAGCTCCACCAGCGTGACATCGCTGCCTGCCGCGTTATAATACCATGCCATCTCGACACCAATAGCTCCGCCGCCGATGATAAGCATCTGTCCGGGCGCAGCCTGCATTGCAAGCGCCTCCCTGCTGGAAATAATGGTTTTCCCATCGAACGCCATACCGGGAAGTTCTCTTGCCTTGCCCCCGGTCGCAATAATTACATGTTCCGCGGTGATTGTTTCTTCAGCGTTTCCCTCGCACTTTATTTCGAGCCTGTGAGCATCGGCAAATGAAGCCGCCCCTCGTTTCAGCACGACATTGTTCTGCTTCAACGTATATTCTACGCCCCGGGAAACGGTCATCACTACCCTTCGGCTCCTTTTCACAGCCTGAGCCACATTGACGTCGGCATCATCGATCCCGAGACCGAAAGGCCCTGCGTCATCTGCAAGACGGAAAATTTCAGCACTTCTGAGCAACGCCTTGGTTGGTATACACCCCCAGTTGACGCAAACCCCTCCAATCGCCCCTTTTTCAACAATACATACCTTCAAACCCGACTGCGCGGCTTTTACCGCCGCCTCAAATCCGCCGGGACCCGAACCGATAACGACCACGTCATACTCAAAAGATGTTCCTCCTGACTGGTTAGACATAAGAATTGCGCGGTTATTGTTATATAGAGATACTCAATATGAAACCCGGTATTACCAATCCAAGATGCAAAATCAGCAGGTAAAAAGCGAACAGGAAGAACTGGAGACAGAGCTTCAGGAACCAAAAAAAATGACGCTTCAGGTGGCACAGACCCAGAAATCGATGCGTATCGATGTCTATCTCGCGCAGCAGGTTGAAAACGCCACCAGAAACAAGGTTCAGGAAGCCATTTCGGAACACCGTGTACTGGTTAACGGAAAAACCGTCAAGGCCAATTACAAGATAAAATCTCTCGACACCATAGAGATCACATTTCTCCGCCCTCCCGCGCCGGAACTCGCGCCGGAAGATATCCCCGTCGACATCATCTACGAAGACGACGACCTGATGGTGATCAATAAAGCTCCCGGCATGGTGGTCCATCCCGCTTTCGGTAACTGGACAGGAACGCTTGCCAACGCCATCCTTTACCACCTCGGTACAGATGCCGAAAAGCTCGATACAGCGGAACTGCGCCCCGGCATCGTTCACCGGCTGGACAAAAACACCTCGGGACTGATCATTGTCGCCAAGAACGCTACAGCCCTGCACCGGTTGGCAAAACAGTTCGCGGAACGCCAGGTCGAAAAAAAATATCAGGCTATTGTCTGGGGCGTACCGGACCCTCCTGAAGGAATCGTCAAAACAAACATAGGCCGTTCGATACGCGACCGAAAAGTAATGACCTCCTACGATTTTGAAGGAAAGGAAGGAAAAACAGCGGTAACAGAGTACCGCGTAATGGAAAACCTGCGCTATTTCTCCCTTGTCGAGATGATCCTCCACACCGGAAGAACGCACCAGATTCGAGTTCATCTGCAGCATATCGGATCTCACATTCTCGGAGATGAAACCTACGGGGGTACAACCATAACAAAACTGCCCTTCAGCAAAAGCGAAAGCTTTATCAAGAACCTCCTGGAGCTTATCCCGCGCCAGGCACTCCACGCCGCGAGCCTTGGCTTTTTTCAGCCCACAACCCGTGAAAGGATTACCCTGTCGGCCCCGCTGCCGGAAGATATGCAGGCAGCACTGGATAAGATCGAAAGAATGTTGAACTGTTGAACTGTTGATTTTTTGAATCGTTACATTGTTTCATATAACTTTTAATCGAATATGAATCTATGCAAAACGTAATTTTTCAAGTTTCATCACAGATATTTCTTTTCAGTCATTCCCGTGCTTGACACGGGAATCCATACGTTGATTTGCAAAACCGGATGGATGCCGGATCAAGTCCGGCATGACTTTTCACATCTTTCAACAAGATCTACCAACCATGAAAGTTCTTGCTGTAAACGGAAGTCCCCGCAAAGAGAGCAACACGCACAAAATGATCATGAAAGTATTCGAAGCTCTTGAAGAAGAAGGTATTGAAACCGAACTCGTTCAGGTAGGCGGCAAGATTATCAGAGGCTGCCTGTCATGTTACAAGTGCATAGAACGAAAGGACAGACGGTGTGCTACGGGTAACGACATGTTCAACGATGTTTTTGAAAAAATGCTTGCTGCCGACGGCATTATCCTGGCCTCCCCCACATACTTTGCCGACATCACCCCTGAACTTAAAGCGGTCATCGATCGCGCAGGTTTTGTATCCAGGGTAAACGGTCAGCTCTTCCGGCACAAGGCAGGCGCTGCAGTCATCTCTCTCCGGCGCGGGGGAGGAATACACGCCTATGACAGCATCAACCACCTTTACCAGATATGCCAGATGTTCATTGTCGGTTCAACATACTGGAACCTTGGCTTCGGAGGCAGAATCGGAGATGAAGTATCCGGCGACAAAGAAGGAATGGAAAACATGGCGGACCTTGGAAAATCAATGGCATTCCTGCTTGATAAACTCAATAGCTGAAACCTTCTCATGCAAGAATACCCGATCGCTGTCGTCGAATATATGAGAGACGCCTGCAGGAATCACATGTCAGGTTGAAAATGTAAGGGCACCTCTATGTATTGTCGTGAGAAGCCCGAGGACAAGGCGGACGGGGCGGAAAAACCGGAGTGTACACGACGTACATGAGGATTTTGAGCACCGACCAACGCAGTAATCGGGCTTCGGAACAAAAAAATAGAGGTGCCCATAAGAACGTTGCATGTTCTGTCACCGATGAAATACACCAGGGAGAATGCATTATGAAAAAAGGAAAATTACTGTTTGCCGCAGCGCTGGCGACAACAATGGCTTGTCAGTCGGCACCTGCCCGAGCCGATGTTAACGTTCACATCAGTCTGAACGCTCCGCGTGCGGCACTGTTCCATCCGTTATATGACCATGATTACTTCTACAACACGGGTTACTCACCCAACCTGCTGTTCGTACCGCAGCTTGGGTTCTACGTATCAGTAGGGTTGCCTTATGATCTGCTTTTCTTCGACAACTTCTACTACGTCTATCACAGCAATAACTGGTATCATTCCAGGAATTACGGCGGGCCATGGGTAGTGGTGAAGCATAACAGGCTTCCGCATAGTATCAGAAAACATCATTGGCGCGACATAAGGAACTACTCTGACCGCGAATACCGCAGGCATGCGAACCACCGCTGGCTGAAACACCGCCACAACGCTTACAAAAACGAGAAAAAAAGTATCAGGAACAGCGCCTATTATCATGCAACCAAAAGCGGCCCGAAAAAAGTATACAGGGAGCAACCTGAACGTGGGCGTCAAAAGGCATACAAGGTCAGAACTGACAATGAACGCAGAAGAGTATACAAGGCCCGAAACGATAATGAACGCAGAAGAGCGTACAAGGTCAGAAACGACAATGAACGCAGAAAAGCGTACAAGGCCAGAAACGACAATGAACGCAGAAGAGCGTACAAGGTAAAACCCGACAACAAATCAAAGCGTGTATACAGGGAACAGAAAACAAAAACCTGGAAAAACAGATCGGGTGAGCGGGTAATCGTCAAGGAAACGACCAGAAAATCCAAAGTATGGAAAAACCAAAAGAACGATCGAAAAGAAAAACGCTGGGCAGAAAACAGAAGCAATCGCAAGTATAACAAAGACCACAAAAAAGAGAACAGATCCCGTAGAGAAAGACGGGGAAGAGATGCCGGCAGATAGATCAATGAGGCTGTCTCAAAATGTGCAGTCTCTCGTATTTTGAGCAGGAAATGGTTAGCAGCATCCCTCCTGTTTGTCATCCCCGGGCTTGACCCGGGGATCCATCGTTTGCCGAAAATCTTTATAGTTGCCATAGCAACCCGTAACATCTGAGCATCTATTCTACAGGGCGGCATGACTGTATGTGGTTTGAATCATAGGTAACAGGCTTCTGAGATACCCCTGTTTTTTACGATTAGGAGAATAGATGGCGCTTTAGGCATATTACACGCAGGATAATCAGACTAACCCGATACTCATATGACAAGCTGACTATGAAAAAAGCAGTACTACTTACCTTTATTTTCTTTTTTTGTCTCTCTTCATTCTCCCGTCAAGCACAGAGTGAGACGGTCATGCCGACGCAGAATACCGCTGAAGCTTCTGAAAAACCGGTCACAGAAATCTATTGCGGAAAAAAGATTGTCGATCGGTACCGCTATATGGAAAACCTGAAGGATCCCCTTGTTCTGGAATGGTTCAAAAGCCAGGAGGCATCCGCCCGATCAGTCATGGAGAATATTCCCGGAAGACAATCGCTGATTGAAAAGATGCAGGATTTCGACAGCAGAAGATCTTCAAAAGTCTACAACCTTGTCATAACTGACAACGACCGCTACTTCTATCTGAAAAGAACACCGGTTGACGAAACCGGAAAGCTTTTCTACAGGGAGGGGTATTCAGGTGCTGAAAAACTGCTCCTTGATCCGTCACAACTGTCGGAAAACGGAACCGGAAAATATGTCGTCAGTAACATTTCGCCTGACGATGATGGCTCGAAAGTTGCCATATCCGTTGCCGCTGATGGCTCGGAGGATGATATCGTGATGATCATGAACGTAAAAACAGGCAAGCTCTATCCCGAGCAAATAGATCGTTGCCA
>Ga0272443_10007376_pt1 | contig 10525 bp, 9 predicted proteins | sample SSMAcet12_FD_193581 | JGI IMG/M metagenome (GOLD analysis project Ga0272443, IMG submission 193581) | Marine sediment archaeal communities from Little Sippewissett salt marsh, Falmouth, MA, United States - SSM-Acet-12 | ecosystem: Environmental > Aquatic > Marine > Wetlands > Sediment ... | reverse complement strand
CACCCTGATCGCGCCCGCGCGCGCGGGCGAGCCGGTGGTTGGCGAGGAGGTCACCGTCGTCGAGGGCGCGGCCGTCGCCTCGCCGCGCGCGGTCTTCGCCGGCGGATCGTACCTCGTCATTTGGCAGGACGGCTGGCCGGGCGCGAACGCGACCGCGGACATCGTGGGCGTGCGCCTCGCGCCGAAGACGCTCGCGCCCGCCGGCGAGCCGTTCAAAATTTGCGCCGCAGACGAGGCGCAGTTCGCGCCCGCGATCGCGGCCGCGGGGGACGTCGCGCTCGTCGCGTGGCAGGACTTCCGCAACGGGAAGGACCTCGACATCCGCGCCGTGCGCGTGGACGCGAAGACCGGGAAGCTCCTCGGGGAGGAGATCGAGGTCGCGGTCAAAGCGGGGAACCAGGCGCGGCCCGCGGTCGCCGCCTCGGGCGAGGGCTTCCTCGTCGTCTGGCAGGAGGCGCGCGGCGGTGGCACCTACGGCATCTCGGGCGCGCGCGTCTCGAAGGATGGCAAGGTCCTCGACGCGAAGCCTGTCTCGTACGCCGAGAGCGGCGCGAACCCGGTGGCCTCGGCCTCGGGCGGGAAGTACCTCGTCGCCTGGGCCCAGAAGAAACGCCGCCTCTCGACCTCCGCCGCGCTCGTGGACGCGGCCACGGGCAAGCTCGAGAAGGTGCTCGGCGGAAAGAACGGAATCAACGGACCCTGCGGGAACGGCATCGCGATCGCGCACGACGGGGCCGGGAACTTCATGACCGTCGCCGGCCGCGAGAGCTTCCCCAACCCGTGGGGCTGGCCCGGGCCCGGCGCGGTGCTCCTCTCGCGCGTGAACGCGGGCGGCGCCACGCCCGAGGCGAACCTGGACTACGCCTATCGGCTCAACAACGTTTGCGGCCGGAAGGTCCCGAACGTGGTCGACACCGCGACCTGGGGCAAGGCCGACAAGTGGCACGCGGGCGCGCCCGGCGGGTTCAAGGGCACGCGCGACGGCCTCTGGCCGAACGGATGGCCCGGCGTGGCCTACGACGGGAAGGGCGCGTATCTCTTCGTCTGGGTCAAGGGCAAGATCGCACCCGACCGGCTGAATCTTACCAACCTGAACATCTGGCTCCGCGGGATGGACGCGAAGAGCCTGGCCGTGAAGGTCGCCGACCGCAAGGTCGCGGCCGCCGACGGCGTCGACGAGACGCGGCCTGTCCTCGTCGCCGGCCCGGTGGGGGAGATCCTCCTCCTCTACGAGCGGCTGGAGCCGGGGGCGGCGCGCCGGGTGGCCGCGCGGGCGATCGGCCTCGCCGGAGGCGAGTAAAGCTTCTCCGAGGCGGCTCGAAAAAAAGGCTTGACGGGGCCGGGGGGCGAGAATAAGATTCGCGGCCCGCGTGTTTGCGGGAAGAGGTCCCGTGGGTAAGGAGGCCGGACGTGGCCAGGAAAAAACCGGCGGCCAGGGCCAAGAGCGCTAAATCCGCGAAGGCCAGGCCTGCGAAGAAAACGGCCGGGAAACCCGCGGCCGGCAAGAAGAAGGCAACCGGCAAGGCAGCCAAGAAGATGGCCAAGCGCGGCGCGGCCGCGCGCGTCCGGCCCAAGCGCGCCCGGAACATCAAGCGCCCCCCCCGTGCCAAGGTCCTGCCCGTGCTCTCGCTCGGGCCGGCCGATCAGAAGCCGGCGCGACGCGCGGGCGGAAGGAAGCTCGCGCCCGAGGTGCTCGAGGAGTTTCGCGTCATGCTCCGGGAGCGCCGGCGCGACCTGCTGAGCGGAATTCGCAACGAACTCGGCGAGAGCCAGCGCAGCCGCGGATCTCACCTCTCCGACGCCGCGGACATCGCGGCCGACAGCGCCGACGGGGACCTCGCCTTTGCCTTGGTCGAGAGCGAATCAAGCGAGCTCGCCCGCATCGACAAAGCGCTCGTCCGCATCGCGGAGGGTACCTACGGCTTCTGTGAGAGTTGCGGCTGCCGGGTTCCGACCGGCCGGCTCCGGGCGGTCCCCTTCGCGACCTCCTGCGTGCAATGTCAAGAGACCCTCGAGCGCACGGGCGGGGGCCTGCAGGGCGACGAGGTGGGCTGGGAGAAGGTCGGCGACGAGGTGACCCCGGACGACGACTGACCGCGCGGCGCGCGTGGCGGTTGGGGGATTCCCCCGCGGGCGCCTCGGCGCCCGCGTTTTTTCTAGCGGTTCTCGTGCTTCCCGGTGGCACCGGTGATCGCGGCGGGCGCGGCGGGCGCGCGTACGGACTTGAGTTTCTCCAGGCCCAGACGCGTGCCCCGCGTGACCGCGCGGGCGGTGATGGTCGCCCCGGTCATGCCGTCGATCGGGACCGCGCCGCCGTCGGCCTCGAGCGCCAGCTCCCCCGCGGTCCGGCCCTCGGCCCCCGAGAGACCGGCCTGGAAGGGCGGGCGCTTCCTCTCCTCGTCCGGCCGTCTCGACAGCTTGCCGCCCCAGGTGTTCACCGGCGGCGACTCGACGACGCGCGCGCCGAAGCCGGGCGTCTCGGAGCACCTCGTGACGCCCACGTAGAGCACGCGCTCGGCCGAGGGGTCGGCGACCACGACGAGCTTCACCGGCTCGGTGCTGTTGTACGAGCCGGGGCACTCGACCTCGGTCGCGAGCCCCACGAGCGCGCCCGAAGCGTCCAACAGGCGGTAGTAGCCCTCGGTCTTCTTCTCCTCGAAGGAGGCGTAGCCCTCGATGTCCTCGAAGGCCGCCGCAAGCTTGCGACGCTCGGACCTCTTGATGCGCTCGTGCGTCGCGTTGTAGACGACCGCGAGGGACGCGCCGCTGACGGCGCAGACGAGGCCCAGCACGAGCGGGAAGCGCAGGGCGTCAGGCACGCTCCGCCTCCTTCCGCCTCTTTGTGCCGAAGACCCGCGGCCGCGTGTACCGGTCGATCAGCGGGCGCGCCGCGTTCATGAGAAGGATCGCGTAGCAGACGCCCTCGGGGTACCCACCGTAAAGTCGGATGAGCGCGACCAGGAGTCCCGCGCCGACCCCGAAGACAATCTGCCCGCGTGCGGTGATGGGGCTCGTGACCATGTCGGTCGCCATGAAGAACGCCCCGAGGAAGAGCCCGCCGGCGAAGAGGTGGTAGAGTGCGAGCTTTCCCTGCGCGAGCGCGCCGCCGTGCAGGATCGAGACGAACCCGCCGGTGAACGCGCCGCCCTCGCGCACCGGCAGCAGCAGCACCGAGATCGCTACGGTTGCGATCATCGCCGCGGGCAGCCGCCAGTTGATGCACCGGTTCGCGACCAGAATGAGCCCGCCCAGGAGCAGCGCGAAGGCGCTCACCTCGCCGATCGACCCGGGCACGTTCCCGAGGACGAGGTCCCCCAACCCGTACTGCCGGTAGAGCGCGTCCAGCCCCGCCGGACCCGGCGCGCCCTTGAGCACCGCGAGCGGCGTGGCCTGCGAGACCGCGTCCACGCCCGAGCCGAGCAGGTCCGAGAAGGCGTGCGCGGGCAGGAACCGCCACTTCGCGAGCGTCACCTGGTCGGCGAAGGCGAACTGGAGGAAGGCCCGGCCGATGAGCGCCGGATTGAAGAAGTTGCACCCCAGTCCCCCGAATGCCTGCTTGGCGACCGCGATCGCGACGATCGAGCCGACGACCGGCACGTACCAGCTCACGTCCGCCGGCAGCACGAACGCGAGGAGCACGCCCGTCACCACGGCGCTGCCGTCGGAGACCGTCACGCGCTCGCGGCGCAGGGCCTGACAGGCCGCCTCGGTCGCGACCGCCGCCGCGACCGCGAGCAGGGTCACGCGCGCCGCGTCGATCCCGAAGACGTACACCGCCGCGCAGAACGCGGGCAGGAGCGCGAGCACCACGGTCCACATGATCTGCCCGATCGAGTCGGGTGCACGCAGGTGCGGGCTGGAGGAGACGACGAGCGTCCCGAGCTCCACCGGCGCTGCCTCCCGCTTTTCGGGCGCCTCGCTCATGCCGTCGCCGCGCTTTCCTTTTCCTGGGCTCTCTTCGCCTCTTCGGCCCGGACCCGGTCGGCCTTCATCTTTCGGATGCGCGCCTCCCACTTGGCCTGCCGGATCCACTGCACGATGGGCCGGCGCGCCGGGCAGACGTAGGTGCAGACCCCGCATTCGATGCAGTCGAGCGCGTTCGCCTCGTCGATCATCTCGGAAAAAGCGCCTGCCTCGGCCAGGATCGAGAGCCGGCTCGGCACGAGGTAGGAGGGGCACCCCTCCACGCACCGGCCGCAGGAGATGCACGCGCGCGTCTTCCACTCGGGCGCGTCCATGAGCGCGAGGACGCCGCTCGTGCCCTTGAGCACGGGCACGTCCGCGGTCCACTGGGCGAGTCCCATCATGGGCCCGCCCAGGACGAGGCGCCGCACGCCCCCGCGCACCCCCGCGTGCGCCAGGAGGTGCGCCATCGGCATCCCCACGCGGACGAGGTAGTTCCCCGGCCGCGCCGCGCCGCGGCCCGTGACCGTGCAGACCCGCTCGGTCACCGGCCGCGCGCGCAGCACCGCCTCGTGTGCGGCCACGGCCGTGCCCACGTTCTGGACGAGGCACCCCACGTCCATGGGGAGGCCGCCTGAGGGCACCTCGCGACCGGTGAGCGCCTTGATGAGCTGCTTCTCGGCGCCCTGCGGGTACTTGACGCGCAGGACCTCGACGGGGAAGCCGAACTCCGCGGCGAGCCCCGAGAGCGCCTGCGCCGCGTCGGGCTTGTTCGCCTCCACGCCGATCACCCCGCGCGAGGCGCCCACGGCCTTGACGAGGAGCCGCAGTCCGCTCACCACCTCGGCCGTTCGCTCGAGCATGAGCCGGTGGTCGGCCGTGAGATAGGGCTCGCACTCGCAGCCGTTGAGGATCACGACCTCGATCGATTTGTCCTTCGGCGGCGAGAGTTTTACGTGCGTCGGGAAGGTCGCGCCGCCCATGCCCACGACACCCGCCTCGCGGATGCGCGCGACGATCTCGCCTGGCTCGACCGCGTCGAGGCGCTCGCCCGAGTCGCGGTCGCACCCCTCGGCCCAGGCGTCGCGGCCGTCCGGCTCGATCACGACCGCGGGCGCGCTCCCGGCGACCGGGTGGGGGTGGGGCGCCACGTCCACGACCCGGCCCGAAGTCGGCGCGTGCACGGGTGCGGAGACGAAGCCGCCCGCCTCGCCGAGAAGCTCCCCGCGGAGGACCTCGGCGCCGGGCTCGACGACGGCCTTCGCCGGTGCGCCGAGCTGCTGGTTCATCGAGACGACGAGCCGCTCCGGGAGCGGCACCGGCTCGATCGCGGCCTCGCGCGCGAGCTCCTTGTGGTCGTGCGGGTGCACCCCGCCGCGGAAGGTCCTCACGATGCCGCGGCCTCCCCTCCGGCGTTCGTCGCGCTCCTCGCGCTCGCCGCGAGCGCCTTTCGCATCTTTCGGAAGTCGCCGATGATCGCCTGCGGGCAGGCGCGCACGCAGGCGCCGCAATTCTTGCACTTCTCCTCGTCGATCACGGCGAGGTTGTCCACCACGTGGATCGCGTCGAATTTGCAGGCCCGCTCGCAGGCCTTGCACGCGATGCACCCGACCTCGCAGGCCGCTCGCGTCGCGCGGCCGGGGTCGCGCGAGGAGCAGAGCACGTGCACGGTCCGCTTCTCGGGCGCGAGCACGTACAGGTGCCGCGGGCACGCGTCCACGCACCGGCCGCAGGCCGTGCATCGCGCCTCGAGGACGTGCGGCAGGCCATCGGCGCCCATCACGATCGCGCCGAAGGGGCACGCCTCGACGCAGGTACCCAGGCCCAAGCACCCGTAGGTGCACGCCTTCGGCCCGCCCAGGACGAGCGCGGCCGCGCGGCAGTCGGCGACGCCGCGGTATTCCATCCGCTCCTTCGCGCGCGCGCGCGAGCCGCGGCAGCGCAGGACCGAGACGCGCCGCTCGGACTCGCCGGGCTCGACGCCCATGACCGCGGCGATCATCTTCGCCGCCTTCGCGCCTCCCGGCGCGCAGAGGTTCACTGCCAGGCCCTTGAGGACCACGCCCTCGGCGTAGGCCGGACACCCGGCCAGACCGCAGGCGCCGCAGTTCGCGCCCGGGAGGGCGCCGAGGACCTCCTCGACGCGCGGGTCGGTCTTCACCGCGAATTTCTTGGAGGCGACGAACAAGATAATCCCAAAGACCGCGCCCAGCAGCCCCACGACGAGGATGCTGAGCGCGACCGTCCCCACCGGCGACGGGGCAGCATCGGCGGCGGCGAGAACGGGCATGAGGGGGGGGGCAAGCGAAATCATCAGGCCATCCCCGTGAAGCCGAGGAACGCGAGCGCGAGGCACGCGGTCGTGACGAACGCGATGGGTACGCCCTTCATTGCCTTGGGCAGGGGCAGCGTGTCGAGCCGCTCGCGCATCCCGCTCATGAGGATCATCGCGAGCAGGAAGCCCAGACCGCCGCCGACACCCTGGATCGCGCTCTTGAGGAGCCCGGCGCCGAAGGAGCCGTCCCGAAACGCCAGGTTGAGCTGCGTCACGCCGAGCACGGCGCAGTTCGTCGTGATGAGCGGCAGGTAGATGCCCAGCGCCCGATAGAGGGGCGGGCTGACCTTCTGGACCACCATCTCTACGAACTGGACCAGGCTCGCGATCACCAGGATGAACACCACGATGTTCAGCGCCTTCTCGAGCCCGAGCGGCATGAGCACGAGTTTGTAGATTGCGAAGGTCGCGACCGAGGCGAGCGCCATCACGAAGATGACGGCGAAGCCCATGCCGACCGCGCTCGAGGTCTTTTTCGTGACGCCGATGAACGGGCACAGGCCCAGGAACTTGGCGAGCACCAGGTTCGAGACCAGGGCCACCGAGAAGAAGAGCCGGAAGTACTCGATGAAGGTGTCCATGATCTACTCCGGGGCCTCGCCGCCGGGGGTCGGAAGCCCCGGGCCCTTCTTCTGTGCCTGCTTCTCGGCGGCCGCCTTCTTTTTCGCCGCGGCCTCGGCCTTGCGGCGCTTGGCGACCGCGGGACCGACCTCGGGCTCGAGCGCGATCGCCGCGCGCGCGTCGGCCGTCCGCGAGACGGCGACGCGCCGCGAGCGCACGAGCGCGAAGGCGGCGAGGAGGAACCCGAGCACGAGGAACGCGCCCGGCGCCTGCACGAGGATCTCGATCGGGTCCACGCCCGGCGTGCCGCGCGCGGCCTTCAATTGACTGATCGGAAGCCCCCAGACGCTCCACGCGCCGAGCACCTCGCGCACGCCCGAGACGAGGAGCAGCGCGAGAATGAACCCGATTCCCATGCCCAGGCCGTCGACGAGGCTCGGGAGGACGCCCGTGCGCGAGGCGAAGGCCTCGGCGCGACCGAGCACGATGCAGTTGACGACGATGAGCGCGACGAAGATGCCCAGCGACTCGTCGAGGTCGGGGAGGAACGCGGCGAGCGTGAGCTTGACGATCGTGACGAAGGTCGCGATCACGACGATGAAGCACGGGATGCGGATCTTCGGCGGGATCCAGCGGCGCATGGCCGAGATGATGACGTTGCTCGCGACGAGCACGAAGAGCGTCGCCGCGCCCATGCCGACGCCGTTGGAGAGGTTCGTCGTCACCGCGAGGGTGGGGCAGAGGCCCAGAAACAGGCCGAAGATGGGGATCTCGCTCGTGAACCCCTTGACGAACTCGCGCCTCAGCGAGGCCATGCCGCCCCTTCCCCGGTGCCGTAAGGAATTGCGATTATAGAGCGCGGAGCGGGGGCGTCAAGCGCGGTCGCGCTCGGACGCCGGGACCATTCCTCTCCTACACCGGCTCCTCTTCCGTGGCGGCGGCGGGCGACGGCGGGGCCGGCTCGCCCGGCTTCTCGGCGATGCCGCCTACACGCAAACACGCGCACCAGTGGCCCGCGCGCACCTCGGTGAGGCGCGGGCGAAGCTCGCGGCACTCGGCGTGCGCCTCGCTGCACCGCGGGTGGAAGGGGCAGCCGGGCGGCGGGTTGATGGGGCTGGGGACCTCGCCGGGCAGGCGGATGCGCTCGCGCCCGGTCTCGGGGTCGGGCTCGGGCACGGCCGAGAGGAGCGCCCGGGTGTAGGGGTGCAGCGGGTGCCGATAGAGCTCCTCGGGAGAGGCACGCTCGACGAGGCGGCCGAGGTACATCACCGCGACCTCGCGCGAGACCTGTTCGACCACCGCGAGGTTGTGCGCGATGAAGAGGTAGGTGAGGCGAAGATCGCGCTGGAGGTCCATGAGCAGGTTCACGATCTGCGCCTGGACCGAGACGTCGAGCGCGCTCACCGGCTCGTCGCAGACGATGAAGCCGGGCTCGATCGCGACCGCGCGCGCGATGCCGATGCGCTGGCGCTGGCCGCCGGAGAACTCGTGCGGGTAGCGATCCATGGCGTCGGCCGAGAGGCCCACGCGCTCGAGCACCCCGGCCACGCGCTCGCGCCGCTCGCCGCGCTTCGCGAGCTTGTGCAGCGTCAGCCCCTCGCCGACGATGCCCTCGACCGTCATGCGCGGGTTGAGCGAGCTGTACGGGTCCTGGAAGATGATCTGCATGTTCCGGCGCAGGCTGCGCAGCTCCTCGCCGCGGAGCGCGCGCACGTCCGTGCCGCCGAAGCGGACCTGCCCGCTCGTCGGCTCGATGAGCCGCAGCACGCAGCGGCCCGCGGTCGTCTTGCCGCAGCCGGACTCGCCCACGAGGCCGAGCGTCTTCCCGCGCGGCACGTCGAAGCTGATGCCGTCCACGGCCTTGACGTGGGCGACCGTGCGGCCGAGGAGGCCCTTCCTCACGGGGAAGTGCTTGACGAGGTCGCGGACCTCAAGGAGCGCGTTCTCGCTCACGCCTCGTCCTCCTCGATCGGGGGGAGTCCCTCCGGCCCGGTGCGCCAGCACGCGGCCGCGTGGCGCGCCCGGTGCTCGACGAGGCGCGGCGCCTCGACGCGGCACCGGCCGTCCGCCCAGGCGCAGCGCGGATGGAAGCGGCAGCCGGCGGGGAACTCGAGCGGGCTGGGCACCTGGCCGGGGATCTGGTAGAGCCGGCCCGGTCGCCGGCCCATGCGCGGCAGGCTCCGGAAGAGCCCGAGCGTGTACGGGTGCAGCGGGCGCGCGTAGATCTCGCGCGCGGCCGCGGACTCGACGATCCTGCCCGCGTACATGACCGCGACGCGCGTGGCCACGCGCGCGGCCACGCCCAGGTCGTGCGTGATGAAGAGCATCGCGAGCCCCCGCTCGCGCTGGAGAGCGGCGAGGAGGTCCAGGATCTCGGCCTGGACCGTGACGTCGAGCGCGGTCGTCGGCTCGTCGGCCATGAGGAGGTCCGGGTCGCACGCGAGGGCCATCGCGATCATCACGCGCTGCTGCATGCCGCCGGACATCTGGTGCGGGTAGTTGGCGAGCCGCTTTTCGGGCTCGGGGATCTGGACGCGGCGCAGCCCCTCGATCGCGCGCTCGATCGCCTCGGTGCGCGAGACCCGCTGGTGCAGCGTGACGGCCTCGACGATCTGCTCGCCCACGGTGTAGACCGGGTTCAGGCTCGTCATGGGCTCCTGGAAGATCATGGCGATGCGGTTCCCGCGCACGCGGCGGAGTTCCCGCTCGCTCGCCTTGAGAAGGTCCCGCCCCTCGAAGAGGACCGCGCCCGTCGGGTGCGAGGCCGGCGGGTAGTCGAGCAGCCTCAGGATCGAGAGCGCGGTCACCGACTTGCCGCACCCGGACTCGCCCAGGAGCGCGAGCGTCTCGCCCCGCGCGACCGAGAAGGAGATGCCGTCCACCGCCGGCACGACGCCGTCGTCCGTGCGGAAGTGAGTGGCGAGCTCCCGCACCTCGAGGAGCGCCTCCGCCGCCTCCGGCGCGTTCGTCGCCTCTCCGGCCACCGCTGCCTTCGCCTCCTCGCTCACCGTGCCTCCTATTTCCTCAGCCGCGGGTCGATGGCGTCGCGCAGGCCCTCGCCCGCGAGGTTGTAGCTCAGAATCGAAAGGAAAATAATCGCACCCGGGAAGACCATGAGCCACCAGTACGCCGACGGGTTGGCCAGCGACTGCCGCAGGAGGTCCCCCCACGTGGCCGTGGGCGGCCGCACGCCCAGTCCCAGGAAGGCGAGCGAGCTCTCGGTCAGGATCGTCCCGGCGATGCCGAAGGTCGCGCTCACCAGCACCGGTGCGATCGCGTTCGGCAGGATGTGCCGGAACATGATCCGCTTGTCCCGCACGCCCAGGGCGCGTGCGGCCGAGACGTAGTCCATCTTGCGCTGCTTGAGGACCTCTCCGCGCATGAGCCGCGCCACGCCCGTCCAGCGCGTCAGGCCGATGATGATCATCACGTAGACCACGCTCCGCGCCTCGAAGACCGCGATGATCGTCAGGATCAGGAGGAAGGTCGGGAACCCCATCATGACCTCGATGAAGCGCGAGACCGTGATATCCACCCAGCCGCCGTGATACCCGGCCAGCGACCCCATGAAGACGCCGATCACGAGGTAGATCGCCACGGCCACGAACCCGACCGCCAGCGAAACCCGCGCGCCGTGGATCACGCGCGTGAGAATGTCGCGCCCGATGCTGTCGGTCCCCAACGGGTGCGCCCGGCACGGAGACCAGTAGACCCGGCCGGCGACCT
>Ga0272443_10007375_pt1 | contig 10525 bp, 7 predicted proteins | sample SSMAcet12_FD_193581 | JGI IMG/M metagenome (GOLD analysis project Ga0272443, IMG submission 193581) | Marine sediment archaeal communities from Little Sippewissett salt marsh, Falmouth, MA, United States - SSM-Acet-12 | ecosystem: Environmental > Aquatic > Marine > Wetlands > Sediment ... | reverse complement strand
CGATATGCTCAACAGCATTATCGCCGAGAAGCCGATCAACGAGGCTTACAACGTGGGCACGTCGACGCTGACGGCCATCATGAGTCGCATCTCGGCTTACACGGGCAAGCTGGTCCGGTGGAAGGATGTGGTGGAGAACGAGAGTTCGCCCTACTACAATCTGACGCTGAAGCCGACGGCCGAAGACTTTGAGAAAGGCGATGTCGTGGCGCCGCCGGATGAGATTCCGGCCGTCCCGGGCAGAGCCTAGACTCAATCCGAGTCAGGCATCTGGACAAATGAAAAGAAGTCGCATCCAACCAAGGATGCGACTTCTTCTTTTTCTGAACTCAATATACTGTCGACAGCAGGCGCCCTCCGGCTCTCCCCTACCGGAGCCCTTTGCCTCAGTCCATGGGCACGATCTCAGTGAAATCGATGAAGGCCCGGGCCGTCGCCTGATGCGGCCTGATTTCACCCACCAGTCCGACCTTGCGCCCGATCAGATCGCTCAGATCTTTGCCAACGGCGGCCCCGGTCGGAGCTACATAGCAGATCGTCTTGCCTGAATCATCGAGGATGCGGTACCGCTTGACCCCACCCGCAGCCGAGCCATAGAGACTGGAACTCTCCAGCTTGCCAATCACGGCGAATTTGCCCATGTTGTCAATCTGGGCCAAGCGGGCCGCCCGGGCTTCGCTGATCTTGCTGGTCGTCTGCTCCAGTTCCTGGTTCTGAAGTTTGATCTCCTTCGCCACGGTACAGGCCAATTCGAATCGCTCGACCTGCTTGAGCGTAAACTCAGCATAGCGAGCCGCCCGCCCAGCCGCCGTGTTCGCGGCCAGTTTGGTCAGATTCTCCTTGATCTCGGCGTAGTCCTGCTCGGCCATGGGCTTCTGCTGCTGCTCCTTGACCAACTTGCTCAGAGCATAGTATTCATCCAGCAATTCCGACTCGCCGCGCATATCGATCTCTACAGGCGGTGTCGGCGTCCCTTCCTCTTCGCCGGCCCCAGCGATCTCCACCGGCTCGGTCTCCATCGGCACCCGGCCGGCCTGGAGAAACTGACTGCTGACCCAGAGATAGGCCCCGTCGGGTGGAGCAATCTTGTAGTAGTCGCCTTTTTCCTCACTGAGCAGCTTCACCAACTGGCCCTGCCCCAGGACCACCTGTTTGCTCACCGAGTGCATCGGCTCAACATAATCCGATCCGGCGTATACCCCGACATTGTTGCCCGTGACAATTCCGAGCGTCGGGTTATCCAGGTTGATGCTCACATACTGCATCGCAATCCAGGAGAAGCACCCCGGCGGAGGTACGATACACGACCAGCCGTTCTGGGCCTCGACCACCTGGACCCGATCGCCTTTGTAGAGCTTGCCACAATGATAGAAATTGGTGCCAGGCCCCGAACGAATGCGAACGTCGTTACCGACCACATCGGCCACGTACGTCTCCGGGGTCTCCAGAGGAGCCATCGTGACGGGTGTTTCAGGCGGCGCATTCATGTCCGGCACCTGGGCCCACCCCGTCCCCGGCACGAGCAGCATGGCAACGAAGAAAAGAATCAACGGCAGACGCCACCTCCCCACGACTCGCCCGGCACGCTCAGCGGATTTCGTGCGTGCTTGCATATCTGTGCCTCCTTTTTTGCATGTTCCCATCGACGCGTTAGGAACGACCCCCTGGCAGGGCGATCCATCATGGGTGAGATTATCGGTAGGGTCCGAGTTTGTCAACCCAGAACTCGCTTATCCGGGCGATAACGGAGGAAAAACCCGGTCCTTAGCTCTGCAACCGAGCCAACTCGGCGCGACACATCTTCAGTTGACTGTCCTCTGAAAGCCGTTCGGCCGCCCGTTGGAGATGTCGGATGGCCTCGCTGGGCTTACGTAGATAGCGAGAGTAGAGTATGCCCACCATCAACTCCACCTGTTCGACGTGCTCGTAGTTGCCATAGTGGGTGAGAAACTGCTCATAGGCCCAGGCCGCCTCCGAGAACCGCTGGCTACTGGCCAGTTGATTGGCGATATCCAGGAGGTATTGCCGGGGTAGCACTTGCTCGCTGTCGACTTTCATCAGAGCGATGTACAAGTTGGCCGCCTCAGGCAGGTTACGCTGCTCGACTCTCTGGTTGATGGCGGCTCGAATCTCCCGTACCTCCCCCTCGCGCTGCTTCTCCGCCACCGTCTTCTTGACTTCCCGAGCCGCGACGGGCTTGCGCCCCGTAGCGGGCCCGAACGGATCGTATCCGCTGGCCACCGCGTCGCGATAGTGACGCCGGCGATTCCATCGTTTGATCATGGCCCAGAGATCGAAATTGTTGCTCGCGACGAGGCGGGTGGCCAGCAACAACAGGGTCACGACGATCCCGTACCCATAGCCCGCCAAATGGGCGTTGTAGGCGATATTGCCCTGACCGCGGGCCAGCATGTTGTCGAGGAAGATCAGCTTCAAGGCAATGAAATACAGGGCCGGTACTTCGATCGTCCCAATGAAGAAGAACCAATAGATGATCGTCAGCAAGGTCTGGGGAAACAGCACGAGATAAGCGCCGGTCACGGCCGCCACGGCCCCGCTGGCCCCCAGGGTCGGTACGGGATCGCTCGCGTGAAGAATCGCCTGGCCCAGCCCGCTGGCGGCCGCTCCCACCACGTAGAAGACCAAAAACGCCCCATGACCGAGCTTGTCGTTGACGTTGCGCCCGAAGAGGTAGAGGAAGAACATATTGAAGAAGATGTGCCAGAAATCCCCGTGCAGAAACGCATAGCTGACGAACGTATACCAGGGCGAGACCCGGGGAACGAGCACGAACTGGTCAACCCACGGACGGTAGCCGAGATGGCCAACCTCCGAACCAATGGGCACCTGCAAGAAGAACACCACAATGTTGATCCCGATCAGCAGATAATTGGCATACGGGGTCCTTTGCGGCTGAATGCTCGTCCGAATCGGTAGAAACATAATTGCAGCGTCTTAACATAGAATCAGAAAACGTGAACGAAGCGGGGGTATTCTAACGGCCCGGGTCCCGGCAGGCAAGGGCGAAAAAGCGGACGGCCGGCGCCGTCCTGCTCCCGGAAATGAATGTCGAAGAGAAGACAGTGTCCCTTCCGAAATACACTGTCGGCCGCCCTGGGGCGACGACTCCTTCCGCATGTCTCTGCTTCTATGGAAAGCATAGGAAACAGAATACGCCGGGCCAAATGGACTCGCAAAAATCCTTCCTTTTCTCCACCAAATCCTGATAATCAGTGACATTCGTCTGTTGGCAGACCGAGCAAGTACGAAGCCATTATCGGAATCCCTATGAAGAGAGAGCTGATTCAATCGCGGAGACGGAAGATCCGCCGGCAACTGCGGGAGCACAACGTCGACGGCTTGATCCTCACCCAATCAGTAGACGTCCGGTATGTCACGGCGTTTTCCGGCCACGACAGTTGGGCTCTCGTCACAGCCCGGGCAGTCCACCTCCTGACGGACAGTCGCTATACCGAACAGGCGGCCAAGGAATGCGTCGATACGACCCTCGTGGAGCGTCAGGGCAACATTGCCGTAGCGGCCGGCAAGCTGGTGCGCAAGCTTCGATCTCTCCAGAACGTCGCGATCGGCCGGACGATCACGCTGGCGGCCTTCGAAACGCTCCGGAAGAACATCGACGTACCGCTCAAGAAACTGGACGGCGTCCTGGAGACCGTCCGCAGCATCAAGGACACGGAGGAACTGGCTGCCATCAAGACCGCGGCCGGCATCTCCGCCCAAGCCCTGGAACGAACGAAACCCTCGTTTCGGCCGGGCGTCTCGGAGATCGAACTGGCCGGGCTTCTCGAACTGGAAATCCGCCGGCTGGGAGGCCGGAACGGGTTTGAGACAATCGTCGCCTTCGGACCGAATGGCTCCCGACCACATCATCAACCTTCCCAGAGGAAGCTACGCAAAACCGACACGATCCTGATCGATTTCGGCGCCAGCTACAACGGGTACACCAGCGATATCACCCGCTGCTTCGTCGTTGGCCGGCCCACGGCGGCCTATCGGCGCGCCTACGACGTTGTCGAACGGGCCCAGGCCGCGGCGATTTCAACCGCGCGGGCAGGCGCGGAACTGGCAGAAGTCGACGCGGCGCCCCGCTCCGTCATACGTGAAAGCGGCCTGCCCGTCTACGGGCACGGCAGCGGCCATGGCATCGGCTTGGAGGTTCATGAGATCCCCTTCCTCAAGGCCGATACCCAGGACAAACTCCAGGCCGGCCAGATCATCACGATCGAGCCCGGCGTCTACCTTCCGGGCAAGTTTGGTGTCCGTCTCGAAGATGACATCCTCATCACCGAGACCGGCTGCCAGATCCTGACGCGCGGCTGCCCCCACGCCGCCATGCCGGCCTGACCGGAATATCCGTTGGTCCAGCCACCGTCTTGGGATACAATGACGGTCCGAGATGGGCAGCGCAGCCTATCTTCATTGCAGTTCCGAAAAGGTTCCGAGAAGGTTCCGATACGAGGAGATTTCTCATGCGTATGCAAAAGCTGTTCGTGGTTCTGGCCCTGTTGATCACCACCGTTCCGGCCGGGCACGCCAAAGGCATCCAGTTCAAGAAGGTCGTGCTCGACGAGGTTTTTCGTTCCGAGGGCGTCGCGGCAGCCGACGTCAATCGAGACGGCAAGCTGGACGTTCTGGCTGGCGAAGTGTGGTATGCCGCGCCCGATTGGCAGAGACATGAACTCCTCCCGCCGGGGCAATACGACGGCACCAAGGGTTACAGCCAGACCTTTGCCAACTTCGCCTGTGATGTCAACCGCGATGGCTGGACCGACTCGGTCATCACCACCATGATGGGCGAACCCTCGCGCTGGTATGAGAATCCCAAGGGCAAACCGGGCCACTGGAAGATCCATATCGGCACGCGCAGCGCCTGCAACGAAACGCCGCTGTTCGCCGACCTGCTGGGCAACGGAAAGCCCGTCGCCGTTTGGGCCGTCCAACCCGAAGGGCTGATTGCCTGGTTCAGCCTTCCTGAAGATCCGTCGCACATGTGGAACACGCACGTCATCGCCGGTCCCAAGGCCCCGGGCAGCGAACGCTACAGCCACGGCCTAGGCGTCGGTGACGTCAACGGAGACGGGCGCAACGACGTGCTGGTGACAAAGGGCTGGTGGGAAGCCCCGGAGGACCGCACCGAAGAGCATTGGACGTTCCACGAGGCCAACCTCGGCCCGGACTGCGCCGACATGCTGGTCTATGACGTCGATGGCGATGGCGACAGTGACGTCATCACCAGTTCCGCTCATCAATATGGCATGTGGTGGTTCGAGCAGAAACCGGATGGCAACGGCACATCATTCCAGCAGCACGTGATCGCCGATGACTTCTCGCAGGTACACGCTTTGCGTCTGGCCGATATCAACCGCGACGGCATCCAGGATGTTGTCACCGGCAAACGCTACTTCGCCCACAACGGCAACGACCCGGGCAGTGGCGAACCGGCCGTGGTCTACTGGTTCGAGATCCGCCGGCCCGCGCCGGGCCAGGTCGAGTTCGTCCGACACCTCATCGACGACAACTCCGGGATCGGCACGCAGTTCGAGGTCGTGGACGTCGACGCCGACGGCAGACTGGACGTCGTCGCCGCCAACAAGAAAGGCGTTCACCTGTTCCTTCAGAAGCCGTAGCTACCGCTGAGGCAGCCCCTTCGTCCGGATCGGCTTCTGGCCATCGGGTTTGGGGACAAACATGTCGTCTTTGGTCAGGCCGCAACGCCGGGCCATCATGCGGCTGTAGGCCAGTTGGCCGAGATCCTTGCCGCCGTTGTTCGTGCCGAAAGCGAACTTGGCGCCCGCCGCTTTGGCCTTGCGAATGAACCGCTCGCTGGGCAACCGATAGCGGGCATTGATCTCGATGGCGATACCATTCTTGACGGCCGCTGCGATCACCTTATCCATTCGTGCCTCGGTCCAGAGTGCATCGTATTCTCCGGCAATGCACGCCGGCAGAAAGGTCGGATTGACGTAGATGTCGATCGGCTCTTCGCTGAAGATCTTCTCGATCTTCCCCACGAGCATCTCCATGAACGCCTGCTTGTCCTCCACCTGAACCTCGTTGGGCATCCAGAGCCGCGTCCGCTGGCCCCGCTGGTCGGTGAACGTCATGCTGTCGGTGAAGACGTAGTCAAACTGGGCAATTATCTCCGGCGAGAACAGTCCGACCCATTCGCGTCCCTCAGCCTGCATCGCCGCGTAGGCCGGCTGGCCCTGGAGCTTCTCCAGAAACGGCTTCAGCGCCGCATCGTTGGTGGTGGGAAATCCGACGCCGCAGTTCTCGGCGATGCCGAACTTGACGCCCCGCCGCTGCGATTCGGCGATGGCCTCGTCCAGGGTCAACCCCCCTTTTAGATGCACGTGATAGTCGACGATGGGAAAATCCAGCACGGGCAAAGGCCGAACGTAGATGTTCGTGTAGCGAACCGTGCTGCCCGGGTCGTGCCCTTGCAGAGCGAATGTGCCCACGCCCATATCGCGATTCGAGGCCGTCCAGTCCACCACCTTTGTGCCATCGACGAAGACCTGGACGTGGTTGCCCCGCACAATGATATGCTCGGTGAACCACGTGCGGTCCTCTGCGGCCGTCACATGCACGTCTTGAATACCATACAAGCTACCGGTCTTGCGCGGATCGCGCGTGAAGCTGTTATTGACCTGGACCTCGAAACCTTTGCGCGGCCAGTCCGTTTCCTGGTATTCGGTGTGGAAGTAGATCCCGCCGTTGGAACCGGGCTCGGTCATCACGTCCACTTTCAGCTCGAAATCCTTGAACCGACCGTCTTCGACGGGCCCCGTGTAGAACAGATGGCTGCGCTCTCCATGGGCGACGAGAGCGCCGTCCTGGACCGAGAAAGTTCCTTTGTTCTCGCTGGCTTTCCAGCCGTTCAGTGTCTGACCGTCAAAGAGACACAACCAGGAGGAATCCCCGATTTGCCCCGGTGCTGGAACCGCAACCAGCGTAATCACCCAGCTTACCATTACGATCATCGCTCTTGCGCCCATCGAAAACCTCCTGCACTCGACTCTGAAGAATGTTGAAGACCAGGCCGTGATTTGACGCGCCTATCAGAGCAAATCACACGGCGAAACGCAAGCGGTGATTCCCGACGGGAGCACGGAGGAAGAAGGGCGAAATGAGCGCAAAAAAATAAGGAGACGAGGGCAACGTTTCGTTGAACTGGTTGTAGGCCCGTCTCCTTGTTGCGATGCGCCGTGCTGCACTTACCGCGGTTGGTGCATTCGAGACCAACTGATCTCCGTGTGCACTCGCAACACCTATAGTATACGCGACGCAGCTCGGGTGGTCAAGTCATTTTCGGCTCCGTGCGATCCTTTTTGCCAAAAGCTTCACGCGCTGGCCAATCGCCCGGTGATGCGAATGTCTGCGCCGAAAGATTTGACGTCGACGTGTGCTAGTTCCAGGCCCGTTAATTGCTCCGCCATGGGCTCAGCGATATAGGCCGCCCCCTCGCCTGCCAGGATCTTCGGCGCCACGTAGATGACCGCTTCGTCGCCCAGACCCTCCTTGAGGAAGGAAGCCAGCACCCTCGGCCCCCCTTCCACCAGCACCTGCTGAATCCCGCGCAGGCTCAACTGCTCCAGGAGAAAGTGCAAATTAGAGGCTTCCGCGTTATCGGCATAGGCCAACACCTCGGCGCCGCGTTTGCTGATACGCTCAGCATGCTTCGGATTTGCTGCGATAGCCTCCTGACGCGTGCAGATGAGAACCGGGCAACCCTTCACCGTGCGCAGAATACGGCTCTTGAGCGGAATCCGCAGTCCGTTATCCAGTACGACACGCAGGGGTTTCTTGCCCTTGCTCGGCCGCGGCGTCAACATGCAATCGTCGGCCAACACCGTATCGATGCCGACCACGACCGCGCCGACGCGGCGCCGCAGCTTGTGCGCGTCCTTACGGCTCAATTCATTGGAGATCCAGCGCTGCTCTTCATTCTGCTGGGCATAGGCGAGCTTGCCATCCAGGCTCTGGGCCCATTTCAGGATGACCCAGCATTTGCCGGTAGTAGCATACTTGAAGAACGGGGCATTGAGTCGACGGGCCTCCTCTTCGCACAGCCCCACTTCGACCTCGATCCCAGCCTGCCGCAGTTGCTCGATCCCCCGGCCGTTAACGTGGGCCGCGGGGTCCGGCGTCGCCACCGCAACGCGAGCCAGCCCAGCCTCGATAATGGCCTCGGTGCAGGGTCCGGTCTTGCCCTGATGGCAGCAGGGCTCCAGCGTAACATACATCGTGCCCCCCTCGGGCTTGATGCTCAACGTCCGACAATCGTCGATAGCGTTGATTTCCGCATGCGGCCCGCCGAACTTCTTGTGGTAGCCCTTGCCAACCATCTGACCGGCCTTGACGATGATGCAGCCCACGGCCGGGTTGGGCTCGACCGAGCCGATGCCCTTGGCCGCCAGTTTCAGGGCCGACCGCATGAATTTCTCGTCCTGATCATTCACCTGACGTATCCTCTCCTGATAGGATTCTCATGAATTCCTGCTCGTCGATAACCCGGACGCCAAGCTGCCGGGCCTTCTCCAGCTTACCACCCGGATCGGTACCGGCCAGCACGAAACCCGTCTTCTTGCTGACGCTGCTCGACGCCTTGCCGCCGGCCGCCTTGATGGCCTGCTGAACCTGCTGCCGCGTGAAGTTCTCCAAGGAACCGGTCACCACGACGGTCTTGCCTTCGAGCACCCCACTGCTCTGACGTTGAGCGGCAATCGGCGGCTTGACCCCGACGGCCAGCAGATCGTCGACTACCGCCTCGTGTTGCGGGTCCTGGAAATAGGCGCAGATACTCTCGGCCATGACCGGGCCGATCTGATCGATCACCTCAAGCTCTTCCTGGCCGGCCGCACGCAGCGCCTCCAGCGAACCGAAATGCTCGGCCAGAATCTGGGCCGACTGGCTGCCCACGTGCCGAATCCCCAGGGCGGCCAGCAATCGCCACAGCGGGCGCGTCTTGCTCTCCTCGATCCCTTTCAAGACATTCTGTGCGCTCTTGTCGCCCATCCGCTCCAGCGCCGTCAGATCTTCCATCTTGAGCCGGTACAGGTCGGCAAATCCCCTGACCAGACCGCTGTCGACCAACTGCTCAATCAGCGAGGTGCCCAGCCGCTCGATGTCCATCTGTCCGCGCCCCGCGAAATAACGCAACCGTTCCTTCAACTGGCCCAGACAGTGCGGGTTCGGACAGCGAACGTACACCCCCGCCTCATCTTTGACCACGGGTGAATCACAGACGGGACAACTCTGCGGCACAGCGAACGGCTCCGCCTCAACCGGTCGCACATCCGTTTTCACCTCCACCACCTGGGGGATGATCTCGCCCGCCTTCTCGATCAGCACGGTATCTCCGACGCGAACGTCGAGCCGTTGCATCTCCTCGAAGTTGTGCAGGCTCGCCCGCCGAACCGTGGTCCCGGACAACGGCACGGGCTTCAGATTCGCCACAGGCGTGAGAATGCCGCTCTTACCCACCTGGACGGCGATCGACTCCACGACCGTCCGCGCCCGCTCGGCCGGGAACTTGTAGGCAATGCACCAGCGCGGGGCACGTCCCGTGGCTCCGAGGATGTCACGCTGGTCGAACCGATTGACTTTGACGACCATGCCGTCGATCTGGTAATCGAGGCCGAACCGCTTCTCGCTCCAACCCAGACAGATGGCGATGACCTCGTCAATGTCCCCGGCGCTTTCGATATGGGGATTCACCGGCAAGCCCAATGCCTTGAAGCGCTGCAACGTGTGAAAATGATCCTGGCCCAGGGGCTCGGAGACCTCTCCCGGCGCGTAGGCGAAGAAGGCGAGGTTCCGCGTGGCCGTGATGCGGGCGTCGAGCAATTTGAGCGAGCCGGCGGCGGCGTTGCGCGGGTTGGCAAAGGCCGGCTCCCCCGCCTCGGTCCGCGCCGCGTTGAGTTCCCGGAAGGCGCTGGTCGGCATGTAGACTTCCCCGCGCGCTTCGAGTACGGCCGGAAGCGGGCCGTCATCGGCCAGCAGAGATAGCGGAATCGCTTTGATCGTGCGAATGTTAGAGGTGACATCATCGCCCACCTCACCATCGCCCCGCGTGGCGCCCGTGACCATGACACCGTCTTCATAGCGCAAGCTGATCGCCAGCCCGTCGATCTTCAGTTCCACCACGTAATCGTATTCGTCCGTCTCAAGCTGCTTGCGCACGCGCTCGTCGAAGGCTTTCAGCTCGTCGGCACTGTAGGTGTTGTCCATGCTCAGCATGGGCATGGCGTGCCGGACCGTGCTGAAGCCCTCCAGAGGTCGTCCGGAGACACGCTGGGTGGGCGAATCGGGCGTCACCAGGTCGGGGTGATCGGCTTCCAACTGCTTGAGCTCGGCAAACAGTGCATCGTATCGCTGATCGGCGATCTCAGGCCGGCTCAGCACGTAGTAGAGGTGATCGTGCCGGCGAATCTCACCGCGCAACGCTTCAATCCGTTTCTCGACATCCCGGGCCATAACGACTCATCTATCTGCAATCTCA
>Ga0272443_10007374_pt1 | contig 10526 bp, 9 predicted proteins | sample SSMAcet12_FD_193581 | JGI IMG/M metagenome (GOLD analysis project Ga0272443, IMG submission 193581) | Marine sediment archaeal communities from Little Sippewissett salt marsh, Falmouth, MA, United States - SSM-Acet-12 | ecosystem: Environmental > Aquatic > Marine > Wetlands > Sediment ... | reverse complement strand
ATAAATGTCCGCGATGTGGGCTGGTAATGGACCGTGATGAGAATGCAGCGATCAACATTTTGAGACTGGGGCTACAGTCTTTGGCAAACGCCTAGATGCCCCCGACTTTAGTCGGGGGAGTAGTCACTCCAAGCTGTAAGTTGAAAGGACGGTATCGCCACCTTCGGGTAAAATATAGTGTCTGACGGTACATTTCGGACAAATCCCCAGCTCTTAAGAGCTTGAGATTTGGCCTATTAGTGTCGTTCAACATTAATCTCGCGAGAACCAATTAGTCTCATCTAATCGGTTCTTGACTACACATTAAAAGGATGGTTTGGTCTTGAGAGAATATCTGCTGGGAAACGTCGCCATTGCGAAGGGCATTCTGGAAGCGGGAGCCGGTGTTGTCGCCGGCTACCCCGGAACGCCCTCTTCAGAGATCGTGGACACTCTGGCCCCCCTCGCCAAAGATCGGGGCCTTCATGTAGAGTGGTCGGTGAATGAGAAAGTGGCTCTGGAAGTCGCCATCGGGGCCTCCTGGACCGGAACAAGATCTGCAGCCACCATGAAACATGTGGGCCTAAACGTGGCAGCAGACCCCTTCATGACCCTGGCTTATCTGGGCGTAAAGGGTGGTCTCGTGGTGATATCTGCTGATGATCCTTATTGTCACTCTTCTCAGAACGAACAGGACTCGCGAAGGTACGGCCTCTTCGCCCAAGTGCCTTGCCTGGACCCTGCTGATCCTCAAGAGGCAAGGGACATGACCCTCCGAGCTTTCGACCTCTCCGAACAGTTCGGGGTGCCCGTGTTGGTAAGGCCCACCACCAGGGTTTCCCATGCGAGGTCTGACGTCTTGGTGGGCTCTCCTCAGTCGAGGAACCCAAACCCCAAGTTCGAGAAGGATCCTGCCAGGCGGGTTGCGCTTCCGGTCCATGCGAGGCCACTTCATGCCGAACTTCTTGCCAAACAGGAGGCGATCGAAACCGCCCTCGAAGAAATGCCCTGGAACCGACTGGAAAAGAGGGGCAAGATCGGCGTAATAGCCTCTGGAATCGCAGGTCTCTACGCCGAAGAAGCGATCGCAGAATTGGACGTAGACGTCTCTCTCCTCAGGATCGGAACCTGTCCACCTCCAAGAAAGATGATCAAAGATCTCCTCGAACACGTAAGCAAGGTCATGGTGATCGAAGAGATGGATCCCATAGTTGAAGAGTTCGTTGAGAGGGCGGCCAAAGAGCACAACCCCACAATCGAGATCTTAGGAAAGGCGAGCGGCCACATACCGGGCGTGGGCGAGCTGGATCCGCTCATCGTGAGAAACGCCATCGCCGATACGTTGAACGAACTGAAAAAAGAGCCTCTAGTGCTCGAAGATGCGACCCTTTCCATCCTGCCGCCCAGGCCTCCGGCCTTGTGCCCGGGCTGTAGCCACAGGGCAACCTACTACGCCATGAAGAAGGCCTTTGGCAAAGATGCCATATTCCCTAACGACATCGGGTGCTACACCATGGCGATCCAGATGGGAACCGTGGACACTTGCCTTTGCATGGGCGCGAGCATAACCATCGCCAGCGGAATCCGGTTCGGGGGCGACAAAAAAGACATCTGTTGCGTTCTTGGCGATTCCACCTTCCTCCACGCAGGCATGCCTGGCCTTCTCAACGCCGCTTACAACAAGGCCAGAATGACTGTAGCAGTCCTCGACAATTCCATAACCGCTATGACCGGGCACCAGCCGAACCCTGTGACCGGATGCACCGCCTGCGGAGAAAGTGCAGTGCCCCTTTCCATAGAAAAGGTGGCCAAAGCCCTAGGAGCAGGACACGTGGAGACAACAGACCCCTACGACCTCAACGCCACGGTTGAGGCTTTCAAACGGGCCAAGGAATACGACGGTCTTTCGGTTGTGGTGGCAAAACAGACCTGCGTGATCGAGGCAATCAGGAGCGGGATCCGGCGGCCCAGGTTTAGGGTGATTGAGGATGCTTGCAAGGGGTGCATGAAGTGCATTCAGTTCGGCTGTCCTGCAATAGAGTTCGACGGCGAAGTGGCCAGGATCAACGCCCTCTGCTCGGGGTGTGGGGTTTGTGCTCAGATATGTCCTCACGAAGCGATAGAGGTGGTGGAATGAAAACTTCTCAATGTGACGTGGTAGTTGTCGGCGTGGGTGGCCAGGGCGTCATTCTCATTTCCGACATAATCGGAAAAGCAGCCATGAAAGCTGACCTTCCTGTGAGGGGTGCTGAAACTCACGGAATGGCCCAGCGAGGTGGAAGTGTGGTCAACCACATCCGTGTAGGATGTGAATACAGCGCCATGGTCTCGCCAGGTGGGGCCGACGTTTTATTGGCCCTGGAGCCTACCGAAGCTCTCCGTTACGCAGAATATCTGTCGCCCGAGGGCACAGCTTTGGTTAACACAAAACCCGTGTTGCCAATAACTGTAACCACTGGTGCTGCGGAGTATCCCAAGCTTGAAGATATCCTGGGGCCTCTGGAGATACTTTGCAAGGACCTAAAGGTCATGGACGCCACCGGACTTGCGGCCCAGGCGGGACATCCTCAGGCCGCAAACGTGGTTATGCTGGGCGCTCTTTCCAAGTATCTTCCCATTGATACTGAGACGCTCATGGAGGCTCTAGAGGAGACCGTTCCGCCAAAGTTTCTGGAGATCAACAAAAAGGCCTTCGAACTTGGAAAAATTGAAGTAGAATAGAGGTCATGCTTTATCATATGGCTGAAGAGAAGAAGGAGAAGCCAGAAGCCGTCCCCTTGGGTGAGACCGAGGCCATCGACGAGCTGACCAAGCCAGAGGTTCCCGAAAACCTGCCGGATGCTTCCTGGTCCTTTGAGGATCTGATCGAAGCCGTCACCAAAGACAGCAACATGTTGGTCAGGTCGAATGCGGTGAACGCACTGGCCAGGAAGGGTGGGCCTGAATCGGTAGACCCCTTGATTATGGCCCTCAAAGATCCCGAAGATGTGGTCAAGGCCAACGCCATTGTGGGGCTGCGCCATCTGGGCAAAGACTTGGTCCAGGAAAGTATGGCCAAAGCTCTGACCGAGTCCGAGCACGATGAGATTCGTGCGGGGGCTGCCTGGGTGCTAGGCGAGATGATAGACGAGAAAGCAATCGATTTGCTGAAGAAGGCCGCTGAAGAAGACGAAAGCCCGATGGTTAGGGTCCACGCCAAGGCGTCCCTCATAGCCCACGAGAAATCCAGTGCAGAGGCAAAACCCGAGACCGAGAAAAAGGAGTGAAACACGTGGCGAAGTGAACTACCCCGCCCCGAAGGGTGGGGACTTCTCGCTCCGTCCACACTAATCTCACAAGTTAAAAGGCCGATCTGATTGCATCTAGACCTGCCTCCAGAGCATCGTCCAGCTTTTCTGCTTCGGGACCACCACCTTGAGCGATCTCGGGTTTTCCACCGCCACCACCGCCAACCTTTTTGGCGGCAGCTTTTACGATGTCACCTGCTCGAATGCCTTTTTCAAGACCGGTTTTGCCAACCGAAGCCACCAGCTTGGCTCCGTTGCTCTCGCTTCCCAGGATCACGACATAATTTTTATCAGAGAGCATGGTGGCCGCGTTGATCAACTCCTCCACGTCGGCATTCTCAAGCTTTTGGACCACAACTCGAAGGCCGTCTATGTCGATTGCCCCTGAAAGAAGCCCTTCCATCTGGGCTTTGGCCACGTCTTCCTTGAGCCTTGCCGTCTCTTTCCTGAGGTCTTTCCACTCCTCAAAGAACCTGACTGCAGTCTTTGGAAGTTGTTCTGGCGGTACTCTAAGGACGTCTGATGCCTGGAACAATAGGTCGTCCCTTTCTTGCCCTCTAAGAACCGCCGCCTCTCCAGCTGCAAACTCGATCCTCTCGACGCCGTCTTGGACTCTTTCAGTCCTTAGAACCTTGATTGGGCCAATCATGCCAGTATTGGTACAATGCGTTCCAGCGCAGGCTTCCACGTCCTGGCCAACCTGAACTACCCTGATCTCCTTTCCTGGGGGAACGCCTCCCTGGTAAAGCTCAAAGCCAAACTTTTTTTCGGCTTCGGATCGATCGAGCCAACCCGTAGAGATGGGGATGCTCTCCATGACGCGCCTGTTTGCCAGAAGCTCGATCTGTTTCAGTTCCTCGTAGGAGATCCTTTTGTAATGAGACAAATCGAGTCTGGCCCGGTCCACGAATTTCTGAGCCCCGGCCTGCCAGATGTGGCTTCCGAGTACCTCTTTGGCGGAATCGTGGATTATGTGGGCTGCAGTATGGTGTCTTGCAAGCGCCAGCCTTCGGTCCATGTCGATCTCGCCGAAGATCCTGTTGCCCTTCTTGATCTCGGCTTCGATCTCCTTGATCGGCTCTGCTAGCTTGTGGAGGACCACTTTTCCCACTGATTGGACATCTGTAACGTTATAGGTCTTTGATCCTAATCGGATAATGCCATGATCTGCGGGCTGACCCCCGCCTTCTGGGTAGAATAGTGTCTGGTCCAGGATCACTGCACCATCCACAACGTCCAAGACCTCGGCTTCGAAGGACTCTTCGAAGGGTCGCTCGTAGAAGAGTCGTCTGGTATCGGGGGCCTCTATTGTCACCTCTTCCTTCTTCGCCTTTTCGGCCTTGATGTGGGTGCTGGCAACCAAGGAATAGAAGTTGTCAGGAAGATCTACTTCTACATCTGTTTCAGAGGCGGCTTCTTGTGAGATTTCTGGAGGGATTCCATGAGAATCGTACAGCGAGATCATCTCAGTGAGGGGTATGCTCTCGCCTTTTTCCTTGTAGCCTTCGGCCACTCTTTTCACGAGACGCCGCCCTTTCTTCAGGGTCTCGGCGTACTTTGCTTCCTCGCCGTCCAGGATCTCCGTGATGGTATCGAGCTTCTCGTCCAATTCCGCGTAATCCAGCCTTGCAAGATGCATCCCCACCAAATCGGATAGGGGTACATCGATTCCAAGAGTTCGCATCTGTCTGAGCGTTCTCCGGATAACGAGCCTTGCTAGGTAGCCTGCCTTTATGTTGGAGGGGATGATGCCATCGCCCAGCATGTAGGCCAAGCACCGGGTGTGGTCGGTAACGGCATAGACTCTCTCTATCGGCTCTATGATCTCTTCTAGCTTTTCGGGCGATATTCCGATGTCGGACGCAATCTTGGACCTAAGATCGCGCAAACTGGCATCTTCCAGGTCGACCATCCCTGCCAGACGCGCGTTTTGGGCTAGAATGCGGCCCCTCTCATCATCGGAGATGGCACTTTCAAGTCCCGCAAGTTCAGATACTTGCTCTACCAAATCGGGGAATATTGCATCGTAAATTGTAGGAGAGCCTTTGGATGCCCAGACGAACCTCTCCAGGCCGTAGCCTGTATCGACTATGTAGTTATCCATCTTGGAGTAGCGTTCGCCCTTGATATTGTATTCGCCATCGTGCGCGGTCTTCATGTTCATGAAGACGAGAGTTGCAAGCTCGAGACCTCCTATCATGACTTCCACGCTGGGACCCGCGTTTCCGCCACCTGCCCAGGGCGATTCCTTGTAGGTTACGGCCAGGGGATCTGCACCCAGGCCCAGCAACAATTCATCGCAGAGGGCCACCGTCCGTTCCTTCCAGTAGATCTCCTTTTCCGGCGTGTTGAAAACGTGGTGGGCCATCATCTCGAAAGTGGTCAGATGGCGGCCGCTCCTCCCCACCGAATCCAGGTCGTCCAGCCTAATGCAAGGCTGGGATACTGTGAGCGGGTTTGCGGGCGGTGGTACAAGGCCGGATGTGATGAAGGGCTGGAAATCTGCTATCGAGGCGATAGTGAGGTAGATATCGTCCCTCCATCTGGCGATTACAGGATACCTATTGATCCGGGTGTGACCCTTATCTTCGAAGAAGCTGAGGTAATGTTCGCGCATCTCGACCAAGTCGATCTCTCTTTTGAAGACCGGCGAGCCGATGAATGTGTAGGGATCGCAAGGCGGATCGCCACAGGTGGTTCTTGAAGGGTCTCTCGTCCAGAAGTATCCACCGCAACCTTCGCACTTCTTGCGGTAGAAGCCTTCTGTATTGAAGAAATCCAAGTTGTATTCGTCCTCAGGGAACATGTCGATCAAACCTAATTAGCAGGAGTGACAAAACCAGTAATTCAATGCGCTAAAAGGCTTTCTCAGAAGGAGGCAAAAGATGACCAAAAGCCTAGGAGGGTGATTGAGATGAAGTTTCAGCCGAAGGGAAGGCACCCCAAAGAGATCTTGAACGAGATCAAGTGGCGCGGTCTGCCTTTGGAGGAGTGCGAGATCGACTATCTACACAGGGGCGCGCCTCATGACAGGATAACCATCAAAGGAGACCGCATAACGCCTGGAAAGTCCTTCTTTTCCTATGGAGACGCCGAGATTCCCTATCACAGGATAATGAAGATCAGGTTAAAGGGTGATGTGATTTTCAAGCGGGAATAGATGATAGAGGGGCAATAGAGAATAGAGGGGTGATAGAGAAGGCGAACTTCGAATCCAGCCACCTCAAAGGTCCTGCTGGGATCACCTACCTTCAGCCAATTCCCAGGCGTTCGGGCGTTCCGATTTTTACTCAGTATCCAAACGAAGACAAGTTTTCGTACATCCTGACGATAGAAAGCAGTTGACCCGATGAGATATGGCGAAGATTCGGCAAGATCAACTTTTGACATGCCACGTTGACGACCCGTAAACCTCCAAAATCATTTTTACTTTGCTGGACAAATGTGGTTCTCATGGCACTCCACCTCAACAAGAAGGGGCTTCGGGTCCTGGGAATAGCAGAGAGCTTCACCAAGTCCAGATCCACATCTCAACTGGCCGGAGTGGTCATGCGCCGAGACTTGAGAATTGACGGGTTCGGTTTTGCGAGGATCAGAGTAGGAGGAGACGACGCCACCGAAGGAGTCCTGAAAATATTCGACAGCCTCGACAGAAGGGATGTGAACGCCCTAATTCTAAATGGGACGGTAATAAGCTGGTTCAACATAATCGACATTGATCGGATATTCAAAGAGCTGAACCTGCCTGTGATAAGCCTGACCTACGAAGAGTCGGAAGGGCTGGAAGAATACATCCGCGAATATTTTTCCGAGCCAGAAGAGAAGATTCGCCAATACCACAAACTTGGATTGCGAAAGTCCTTGGAGCTCAAGACCGGGTTCGATGTCTACGTGAGGTCTCTTGGCGTAACACCAGAAGAATCGAGAATACTGCTCAATTATTTCACTTTGGATGGAAGAGTTCCAGAGCCTCTCAGGGTGGCAAGGCTCCTTGCAAGAAGGTTGCTCAGAGACGAGATTGGATAAAAGACAGATCGATAGGATAGATCAGTAAACGTGAGTGAGGAGAGTAAGCCCCCTTCTGTTTCGGCGGCATTCAGCTTAGCACCATACCCGAGCGTTGGCTGGACGACCATTAACCGCTCTTATTTTGGCTTGCACCCACAGGGATTCGCCGTTTCATCTGCCTTCCGCGCGACCTCAGCCTTTCAGCATCATGGCATTAACGCGGTGCAGTGCCGTTTCTGTGCCAGTGCCAGAGCTCTCGCCCTGCATCCTCATAGGGATGCCTGTGTGTCCAGAGGTGGGGGGACTTTCCACACCGGTGAAGGATTCACCAGCGGCAGCCGCCCTTCCTCTCTCACGCCCGCGCTAGATGCAGCTGGGTATATAAAAGCTTTTGGAGAAGGACCGCAGATCTTTCATAGTTTGCGTGCGGCCTTCCAGACGATGGCCAGGGACAGAAAGGATTACTTCTACAGGAAGGCAAAGGAACATGGTTACAGAGCCCGATCTGCCTACAAGCTCCAGCAGATGAACAAGAAGTTCCGGTTGATTCGCAAGGGCGATAGAGTCCTAGACCTAGGGGCAGCTCCCGGCGGGTGGCTCCAGGTTGCCAAGGACATATCTACAGGACCCGTGGTTGGGGTCGATTTAGAGTCGATTGAACCCATAGAAGGCGTTGTTACGATTCGAGCCGATATCACCGCGGAGGAGACTTTGGACCAGATTCGCGAATCTTTGGGTGGAGAAGCAGACGTTGTTATCTGCGATGCCGCTCCAAACCTCACAGGAAATTGGACCCTGGACCACGCAAGATCCATCGACCTTTGCCGATCGGCTCTGGCCTTGGCCGAGAAAGTCTTAAAGCCCGGTGGAAACTTTCTAGTAAAGGTATTTCAGGGTGACACTTTCCAAGACTACTACTCAGAGGTGAAGGCCGATTTCAGGCGCGTTCAATCTACTTCCCCTGCCGCATCTCGCAAAGAGAGCGCCGAGATGTATATCATCGGTCAAGGTTTCATCAAGGCCCCTGTTAAAGCGGGCAAAGAGATCGAGCTGGAGATTGTGGGGATTGGCAAGTCCGGTGACGGATTGGGCTTCGTGGAAGGATTCAAAGTTTTCGTTCCAGATACCAAAAAAGGCGAAAAGGTAAGGGTCAAAATAGAGACGGTGAGGCCAAACTTCAGCATAGGGCGTCTGGTTGGTGGTTGAAGCTGATTGGTTTTACCTTGAAGAATCGAGGAAGATGGGGCAGAAGATATTTATCATGAGGACATGATATCAACTGTTATGAAATGGTTTCTCTTTATAGGGGTCCTGATGCTGATATTCAACGCCTCGGCCTCTGACGCGGCCATAACCTTCGAAAGCATCGAGCAAGTGATTGAGGTTTACAACGCCAGCGTGGAGAACGCACCACAGGTGGTGAAGACTCTTCTGGGCAACGAAATCGTCAAAGTTGAGATCACCCAAGATAATGGGACCGCCCTGGTTTTAGGACTGGTAGCCGTGAACGCCGAAGTGGTGGAAATAATCGAAGGCGAGCCCGAAGATCCTACCATCGTGGCAAAGGCCGAGCAAGATGCGCTCACCAGGATCCTGGAATCAGAAGATCCCGTGACGGTCTTTCAAAAGGCCCGAGATGACGGCGAAATTTCGATAGAGGGAACAGATTTCTGGACTAATATGAAAGTGTCCGCAGTCCTGTCGAGCACTTCTGCACTGAAGTTTTTCGCCGATATGACCAAAGCTTAAGTTTACCACGTAGGAGCAGAGGTGTGGAAACCACCAGTTTCGGCCCTGAATCCAAGATCTCTTGGAAACTCATCATCGGACCGCTGCTCCAACTTCCGATGATTTTCATCAAGTGGGTGCAATTGAGGGATACCATGCTCATTGCAACCAATACCACTTCACACCGAAACTGCAAAAGCTCCTCGGAGGATAAAACCTTGAACGAGCAGGTTTCAAAACTATTTATGTGCCCCCCAATCTTGAATCGAATTTTGCACGTCACTTGATGTGTTGATGGTGATTTTTGCTTAGGGTCTGAGCCTATTTCAAAATTACTCTTGCTTGCAGTTTTTGCCAGTATATCAAGAAACAAGCGATGTTCAAGAAACCCACGAAGCATGAGTTAAGCCTCTCATACCGCAGAGTCAGTCTTCTGAATTTCGTCTTTATCCAACTATTGAATTTCTCAACGCAACTCCTATTCTTCTTGTACGATTCTTTATCGAGCCTGGTGGGCCTACCTACTTTTGGTTTTTTCCGGTTACGTTTGTTGACCGCTATGTTGCTACGTATGTGCCTTCTCCTAAGATACTCCCTTATTTCTATGTCATCGTAGGCCGCATCTGCTACAGCTTCATTAGGCCTTGTTCTGGGGCGGCCTCTCTTGATGTGGACCTTAATTTTATCCATGACTTCAGTGAATTTTTGACTATCATGCTCACTACCCAAACCAGCCAAGATACTCAGAGGGAGACCTAAGGAACATACCGCGACGTGGACCTTTACCCCTTTTTTTTCTTATGACCATTATATGAAACAAGCTCTCCACCTTTCTTTGCCTCTATAAAGGTGCTGTCTACAGAAACTACATCAAGCGATACCACGTCATGTTCACAGGCAAAGGTGGTTATAGCATTGAGAATTCGTTCCCAGGTACCATCTTCTGACCAAATTTTCAACCTTCTCCAGGCAGTGACATAAGAGCCGTAACACTTAGGCATATCTCGCCAATTACAACCTGTAGCGAGCACATAGAAGATGCCATTAATGGTTTTCCTATCATCTGCCCTCTTTCTGCCCACGATTGGTTGGGGTGGTAGGAGATCCTTTAGGTACTCCCATTGACCGTCTGTGAGTTCTTGGAATGCCATAATGAACCAATTAAATAAGGGTCAAGGTAGTATAAATAGTTTTGAAACCAGCTCTCTGTAAAGAATTAACATAGACAATTCTGAGTATCTCTTGGAACGATGGTATAACCGACGTTCGGCACTTCTGAAATAGAATCTCGAATATTCTGTATTTTCCCCCAATTACGTCCCCACCTACTTACTCGGCACCACCTTACTTCATACCTGTCTACACCATTATCATACGTATCGCAATCAAATTGCGTGCGACCCACCCCACCCTAAAGGGTGGGGTGGGTCGCACGCTCGGTTTCCCGGATTTCAGAAATCTTCGAGTCTTCGTTGCCCAGATTCCCATGAACCGTCACTAATGTTTTATCGATTTAAAGGAGCA
>Ga0272443_10007373_pt1 | contig 10527 bp, 6 predicted proteins | sample SSMAcet12_FD_193581 | JGI IMG/M metagenome (GOLD analysis project Ga0272443, IMG submission 193581) | Marine sediment archaeal communities from Little Sippewissett salt marsh, Falmouth, MA, United States - SSM-Acet-12 | ecosystem: Environmental > Aquatic > Marine > Wetlands > Sediment ... | reverse complement strand
GCGAAAGCTGGAAGAGATTTATCTGGAGTTGTTGGGCAGTTGATCCAGTCATGACTGCGTTGAACGGGAGTCGATAAAAGGCAAAAAGCCTTGTCCGCTTCTGAAAAAAGCGAACAAGGATCCCTTTCATCAGGAACGACAAGCTACTCCATCGGAATATCTCCCAGGCTGCGGTCAATATCGGAAGTAATCCCCTCCAGGGTTTTGGTCTTACCGTCCTTGTCGATGGACAAGGTAAAGGTGCGGTCGTCTGCCAGCCCCCGAAACCAGAAATCACCGAAGTTGTCCGTTTCCACGCTGACCGTGTCTCCCGACTCGGTATCTTTGAGCGTGCAGTTGGCACCGATGATCACCTCTTTTTCCACCGGATCGTAGACCGTACCAGCAACAAACTTCTTCGGCAGGTGCTTGTAGTAGACCCGTCCTTTGGTGCCCGCCTCCGGATTGAGCAGTTCGGCCTCCTTGATGAAATCGGCGAACTCCTCTTCCTCTCCGAAGCGCAGGGCGTCGGTGGGGCACTGGTCCACGCAGCGCGGTACCGGCCATTCCTCCGGGTCACTGTCCCGCAGGTGACTGCAGCCCGTGCACTTCTGGGCAATGTTTAAATTTTCGTTGAAGAAGATCGCATCGTGCGGGCAGGTGTCGGCGCACAGCTTGCAACCCGTGCACTTGTCCGGATCGATAATCACGATGCCGTCATCGCGTTTATAGATGGCGTCCACCTCGCACTGCTCGATGCAGGGGGCATCGTCGCAGTGGTGGCACATTTTGGGGATGTAGGTGACCTTTACCTTGGGCACCTGGCCGCGCACCAGCTCGGTCAGGCCGATCCAGAACTGGCCTGTGTCCGGCTGGGGCTTTGCGTAGGGCGTCCAGTCATTGGCAACGTGTTCATCCTTGCAGGCGATCTGACAGCAATAGCAGCCGTTGCAGACACTCAAATCGATAGCGAATACTTTCATTGGTTGCTTCCTCCTTCAATCCAGGCGTCCACACGCAAACCGGCGGCCGGATCGTATTCTCTTTCAAAGGCTTCCGGGTAATCCCTTCGCCACTCTTCCCAATCCTGGGCCGTCACTTTGGCCACTTCTACAAGGTAGCCGCCGCCGATCTGTCCGACACAATTTTCAGATGTGATCGCCTCGGGCGTAATGGTGTTGATGGCGCCGCCTCTTTCGATCTCACCGGTCTTGATGGGATCGTGCCGTGCGCCATGGTCCATGTAGACCACACCGGAACGAAGCCGCTCTGTCACGTATGCACCGCCTAAAACAATGCCACGCTCGTTGTAAATCTTGACGATGTCACCGTTTTTGATGCCGCGCTTTTCCGCCTCGGAAGTGTGGAGCCAGCACGGTTCGTACTTATATCCGTCCGGTCCCATGATTTTTCCGGTGGGCGCTTCACGGGTCCAGGTAATGTCATCGCACTGGGCATGCACCCGCCAGCGACCGTGGTTGGACATCATCAACATGGAGAACATCTGTGCACGGTGGCTGGACAGCCGTTCGTCGTGGTTGTGGCTCTTTTCGATCCATTTGGGAATCGGCGGCCTTTCTTTGTCGTCCGGATAGGCTTTTGCCAGTGCTTCCGAGTAGAACTCCAGCTTGCCCGTGGGTGTGGCCAGCTTGTAATTTTCCGGATCATTGTAGAAGTTTCTGAAACCGGGAGAATCCTCTTCCCAATCTTCGGCCGTATTGTAGACCCAATATTTTTTCTCCCAAAGCTGCTCCCAGCTGACCAGTTTTTCTCCCCCCATGTACTCCCAGATTTTCTTTTGCATATCGAGGGTGGTCATGCCCTCGGTCAGGTCCTCTTCCAGGTCCTCGAACTTTTTGCTGACCTCGAGAACAATCTCCGCATCGCTTTTGGACTCTCCGATGGGTTCAATGGCCTTGTCGGCAATCATGATATTGGGTTGCTGGGTGCCCTGGCGGATGTTGGTGAGGATGTCGTCCACTTCCATGAAAGTGTTGGCCGGCAGGACGATATCCGCGTACAGGCAATCGTTCTCGAACCAGGGATGCTGGGCCACGATGGTTTCGATCCGTGGATTGCGCATTGCGATCTGGGTTTTGTGACCGTGGTTCCAGCAGGTAATCCGGCAGGGAGAGTCGGTCCAGATCATGTGCAGTTCGCTGCCGCCCTCTTCTTTGGGAATGGGGAAGGTGTGCTCGTTGAACTGGTCGATCACCAGGGCATTCTGAGCGCCTGTTCCCCGAAACGTTACAGGGCCCTCGTGATCGATGGCCTTTTGAATCAAGGTTTTGGGAATGACCTGCTGCTGCCAGGCGGTTACGGAAGAGAGAACCGGCAGGGAGAGGCGCTCCTCGATCTCCGGGTTCCAAAAAAAGGTTCCGGACATGCCTTCCGCACGAGGCATACCGAAGTAGGTCAGCTGGTGCTGGTGCACGCCCGGCCCTCCGAGTCCCTGCATTCCGAGCAGAATACACTCCAGACGCGCGGGCTCGTGCGAGAAGGGCCCACGGATAAATCCACCACCGAAATAGTGGGCGATGGAGGTTGTTTTTCGGGCAAACTCCCTGGCAAGCGCCTTGATCGTCCACTCGGGAACACCACACTTGGTGGAGGCCCATTCGGGTGTCTTGGGGATGCCGTCTTCTTCACCCAGCACATAGGCTTCGACCTTGTCCATGCCCACAGCGTGGGTTTTCACGTACTCTTTATTGTAGGTGCCTTCGGTGACCCACATGTAGATAATCGCCAGCTGCAGGGCCGCATCGGTGTTCGGCAGCACCGGGATCCATTTGTCCGCATGCACAGCGGCACCGTAGTTCAGATCCGGGCAGATATAAACCTGTTTGATGCCCACTTCCGACCAGAAATAGCACAATCGGCTGGCGAACTGACCGGTGAAGCCCCAGGGGGTGGTTTCCGGGTCGCAGCCCCAGAACAGCACCATATCCGCGTGCTCGGTGGTGTCTTTGACGATATTGGCCGCCGGGAACATAATTCCCTGGGCACCCTGCCCCCAGACGTGCTTGGCGCCCCAGTACCAGCCTTCCCAGCTGTCAGGATTGCGCACCTGGAGGGTAAAGCCGCCCAGATACTCGAGCAATACGCCCGGATGGCCGTGGGGGGTGTTCAACGTCTTGCACTCGCCGTGGCCGTCTCCCTGGAGCAGGATTGCATGTGGACCGTGCTTGTCGTGAATACGCTTGATTTCGGAGGAGATGATGTCGGTGGCTTCATCCCAACTGATCCGCTTGAACTTGCTTTTGCCCCGGTTCTGGGGGTTGCGCTCTCCGTTGGGATCCCAGTCCACGCGTTTCATGGGGAACTTGATGCGATTGGGCGAATAGACCCGTTTTTTGTATCCCAAAGAAAACGGACCGGGCAGTGATTTCCAGGCCGGCTCGATGGATTTACCGTCCCGCGTAATCTTCCACTGGCGGACTTCGGATTTATCGTATTTCCAGCCGTATTTCATGGGACGGACACGCACGATCTTGCCATCTTTGACGTCCACCATTCCCTCGGCACCGCCTCCGAAATAACCACCGAGGCCAAGGGCCCGCAACACTGTTTTGTCTTTGGTTTTGACTTGTTTCATATCCGTTGGAATCCTCCTTTGTGGTTCACGCCACCGTTGACGCCATCTTTTTCTAACGTTTACGATTCCATCAAGTATTAGGTTAGCGTATCTTTATTTTATGCAAAATTACATGTAATCATGAAACTGTCAATATTTTTCTTGAAAGATCTTTGCTAAATTTCAATTTTAGGTTTTTTTGTATCGGTTGGAGGACAAAGAGGCCAAGAATGAGCCTTCACCTAAGGAGGGGGCCATAGGGAAGCAACGTCAATGGGTTTGTCACAGGCGAAAAAGTCGTGTTTGGAGCCGTTGATAACAGGATTAACCGTATCTCAAATCCAAATCGTTCCCACCGAAACACTCTTTTTCCCCAGATCCACTTCGATTGTTTTCGTAACAGATTCCTTATCACCGATGTCGATTCGGTAGATGCCGCTGTGAGGGGCCAGTCCATCAAACTTGAAATCACCGAACGCATCCGTAACCGTTTTCTGCACCCGTTTTCCATCTTTGCGCAGCTGAACGGTCAGTCCGAAAATACACTCCTCAATGTCTTGCTTGCGCGTTGCTGCACTTCCGGCAATGAAGCAGCGGGTGTAGCGGTACAGGTTTTTGTAGAACACCCTGGGAAGCGTGGGATTGTCGGCCTTCCCAAGGGTTGAAAACTCGGGATCTCTGCGGATTTGATTCAAGCGATCGGCTTCCGCGTGATGAATGGACAACGCACCGGTGGGACAGGCCTGAACACAACGGGGCGCCTTCCAACCGTCGTCGAGCAAGTGCGCACAGCCAGTGCATTTTTGCGCAAGGTTCTTGTCTTCATTCCACCAGATCGCACCATAGGGACAGGCGGCAACCAAGCCTTTTTGACCGACCGCTTTTTCGGGATCGATGATCACGAGACCGTCGTCCCTTTTGAAAACGGCTCCGTTTTTGGCCGCTTTGATGCAGGGAGCATGGTCGCAGTGCATGCACGGTTTGGGCAGGTAGGCGACGTCGATAACGGGGAATTCGCCGCGCTCTTTGCGCTGGATGTTCATCCAACGTTGACCGTGCAGCGGTTGGGAGGCGGCATAGCCGTTCCAGTCGTTTCCGCAATGTTCATCCTTGCAGGCCAAAAAGCAATTGTTGCAGTTCTCGCACTTGGCCACGTCGATCACAAAATACCAATTTTTCATTCGCCTATCTTTCTTTATACGACCATGCTTCGACCTGAACCAGACAGGAATTCGAAGCGGTTGAATGCGACCGTTTGATGATATTCCGGCTGGGGGTCAGCAAATTGATGCAGCCGCCGCGATCCGGTGATCTCCCCGGCTCGCCGATGGGTTCGTATATGGCCGCCCCTTCATAGGCGTGGACGACCCCGGGAGGCAGCCTGTCCGTCACATGCGCCGCCATGATCACATCCCCACGGTCGTTGAAGGCGTGTACCAAATCACCTGTTGAAATGCCTCTTGCCCTTGCGTCTTCGCTGTTGATGCGAACGATCCAGTAGTAATAACCGTCGATCAGCATTCGATGGTCCTTCACATCGTTGATCACCCCGTTTTTGGCGTCAAACATGGTGTGAAAGCTGTAGCGGGGATGGGGTGAAATCATCTGCAGCGGATAGTTGTCCACTAGATCCTTGGTTCCCGGCCCCTCCCACGAGGGTCGATAGGTGGGAACCGGCGGGCGTTCCGGATCATCCGGTGCGAAGCGTTTGAGGCTTGAGCTCTCAAATTCAAGCTTTCCTGATTGGGTTTGCAAGCCCTTGCGCCACTCTTCGGTATAATCAGAAGGCAACGGCGACACTTCCGGCACATTCTTCTTTCCCTCTTCTGCAAACCATCGATACGATACCGGCGCTCTAAGCGGTTCCGGTGGAGCGGGAACGACATAGTACCCCTTTTTCAAAAATCGCCTCCAAGAGATCACCTTCGGCAAATCGCTGGCGTTGAACAGACGTCGGCACCACTCCAATTCCGTCATCCCTTCGGAAAAAGGCGCGCCCAGGCCCAACCGTTGCGCCAATTCCTGAAATATTTGGTAATCGGATTTGGATTCGCCCAGCGGCTCGATGCATTTGTGCTGCATGGTGATCACCCTGTGGTTCCACTGAATGAACTGATGATGGCTGTATCCGCCTGAATTGGAGGTCTCCCCGATATCCCAACGCTCGAAATTGGTGCAGGCGGGCAGGATAATATCGGCAAACTTGGCCTCTCCTTCGAACCAGATGGACTGGTTGACGACGAACTCGAGGTTTTCGCTCTGGTAGGCGCGGGCATAGCGGTTGGAATCGGCCATGGTCCCGAAATGGGACCCTCCATACTTGTAATACAGTCGCACGGGCGAGTGCCCCGGGGCCGGATAGACGATCTTCTTGAATTGCCCCTCGATGCTTTTGGGATCGGTGGGATACCCCTCGCAGGCCTGATCCACAATCGCCTCCGGAATGCGCAGCCTGGGGATCATCTGCGAAACGGAGTTCATGGTCGGCAGCTGGGGCATGCGCTGGTACATGCTCACCCGCAGTCCCGTGTAATCCAGGTCACCGGAAAGACCTCCCTCCGCATAGCCGGGAAAGTAGAAATTGGTGTCCAGCGGAGCGCCCTGTTGCAGGCACCCCAGATTGACACCGGGCTTGCCAAGGCCCTGCATGGCCATCAGGCAGACCATGGAACGCGCCCATTCGATGCCGGTGGCACACCGGCAGGCGCCGCCGAATCCCACCAGCCCCCCCGGAGACAGATAGGTCTTTTTCCGTCCCCATTCACGCGCCAGGGCGCGCACATCTTTCGCCGGTACGCCGGTTTCCGCCACCTGCCACTCGGGTGTCTTCGGTGTGCCGTCATTTTGACCCAAAATGTAGTCCCGCCACTTGTCAAATCCTTTGGTGAGCCGTCCGACGTATTCGTCATCGTAGAGGTCTTCGGTAATCCACACATAGGCGATGGCCAACGCCATGGCGTTTCCCGTGTCGGGGCGAGGAGCGATCCATTTGCCGCCCAAAAGGGCTGCCGTGTGATTGAAATAGGGGTCGATGTGCACCATTTGGATGCCCAACTCCTTGGCCCACTGGCGTCGGACGGTCCCCTCGAAAGCACCGTACACGCCGCTGGTGGATTCCGGATCGCTCGACCAAAAGACGATCATCTCCGCCTCTTTCAAACAATCTTCAACCGTTCCATAGGTATCGGAAGCTCCATTGCGGATGCTGTTGCCCCAGTGATGCATGGCCCCCCAGTACCACCCTTCCCAGCTGTCCGGGTTGTGGACCACGTGGCTCGATCCGATGGAGTTCATGAACCGGGTTTTGGCGGAAAGCCAGTAACCGATGTTTCCCCAGGTATGGTGGGATCCGCTCCCGTTCATAATCGCGCCGGGTCCGTAATCCCGCTTTACCCGTTTGATCTCGGCGGCAACGATATCCAGGGCCTCGTCCCAGGAAATGCGCTCATACCGGGACACACCTCGGTTCTGGCAGTTGCGGTTACCCTTCGGGTCGAAATCCACTCGTTTCATGGGATAAAGCAGGCGATCAGGCGAGTAGATCAAGGATTTCAGACCAAACACATAGGGATTGACCGTTCCCCTGCGGGGTGGCGAAAAACGTTTTCCGCGGGCTTCGATAGTCCACGATTCAGCATCCTTTTCATCAAACTCGATGGGTGTGATCCGGATGATCTTGCCCCCTTTCACGTAGACAAAAACAGGCCCGCCGTTCGTGTTACTGACGCAGCGTTTCACGCCCTTTCCCTTTGAAATCCCATAATCGGGGATCACACGAAGAGCGGTAAGCAATTTCATGGTCTGCATGAACCAGATGGCGTATTCATCGGGGCCTTCGATATCGACGACAAAATTCTTCATGGCGTTGATCTGCTTCAGGTAGTTTGTCGAAGCGGTCATCAACTGCACTGCCGATGCCGCATCCCTGAAAACCATGACCAGGTCCGGATTCGGTTCAATGCTGTCCGTAGAGGAAATCATCCCCTTATCGAAGGTAAACGAACGGCCGATGCTATTGTCACGGATCTTGATCTGTGCCGTAAAGTTTTTCTCCTTGAGCCTTCTGCGGAAGGAGGGTTGTACCATCCGCTTCATCGCCATGATCAAGTAAACGCCGAACAGCATTTGTCGCAACATCCACCCGGATAGCGTTGCCGATTTCATTGTTATCGTTTCAATCATACACTTGGCTCCATCAGCGAATCGGTTGTGGTACTTTTTATACCCTAAGCAAAGCTCGTACCAAATTAATTTCCCTATACCATTAGAAAAAGAACAACACCAATTGACATCTTTCACCCTATTGGATAATCATTAAACACCCCATTAGACAAAAAGAGGCATTCTTACCAAATAGGATAATTATGCTGTAGGCCAATCGGGACCCACACCAAATGGACGAAAACCTATTCTTCAAGCAAGCCACACTTCTCATCTGCAGCAGCCTGGATATCGAGGTCTCTTTATGGAGATTCAGGCAATTCATCGCCCAGTACATTCCAGCGGATGAAATCACTCTGAACATTTACGAACCCAGCATCGGAGGGCTTCGCTATATCGCCAAAGCGAATGCCGACGGGAGCGAAAAGATGGACATGTCCATCCGCTTGCCGGAAGGATTGATCCACGCCATCGAAAGCGGAAAGCGATTGCAAAACTATCTGTTGGCCAATCGACCTGAAGCGGATCCCATAGGGCCGATCATCCAATCCGCGCTTGGCTATTCAGACGTTTCATTTATCGCCCAGCGCCTGATCATAGAAGGCAAACGGCTAGGCGTCATCGATATTTTCGCCCACGGCTACGATCGATTCACAGAGGACCACGCACGGCTTTTGTCCCTGCTTCGAGAGCCTTTTGCCATCGCAATGGCCAACGCCCTGAAACACCAGGAAGTCGTTGAGTTGAAAGAACAACTGGCTTCCGACAATCGCTACCTGAGCAGTGCGCTGCGATCCCGCACGGGAGACGATGTCATCGGAGCGGAAAACGGATTGCGAACGGTTATGGAAAAAGTGAAGCAGGTCGCACACCTGAAAAACACCGTTTTGATTCTGGGTGAAACCGGGGTTGGAAAAGAGGTGATCGCCAACGCCATTCACCGCTGCTCCCCCAGGCGTGATGCGCCCCTGATCAAGGTGAACTGCGGGGCCATACCGGAAAACCTCATCGACAGTGAACTTTTCGGTCACGAAAAAGGGGCTTTCACCGGCGCGGTAAAACGCAAACGGGGTCTCTTCGAACGGGCCAACAAGGGCACCATTTTTCTGGACGAGATCGGTGAACTGCCGCCCTGGGCACAGGTTCGCCTCCTTCGCGTACTCCAGACCCAGGAAATCGAACGGGTCGGCGGATCTCTGCCCATCAAGCTTGACATCCGCGTCATTGCCGCCACACATCAAGACCTGAAACATATGGTATCCGTTGGGACCTTTCGAGAAGACTTATGGTTCCGTATCAATGCGTTTCCCATCCACGTCCCGCCCTTGCGGCAGCGCCCCGGCGACATTCCTCTTTTAGCGGCCCATTTTCTGAAAAAGAAAGCCAAAGAGTTCGGCATCGCGCCCCCCAAGGTGGCACCGGGGGCAATGGAGCGTCTGGCCGACCGCCGCTGGCCAGGCAATGTAAGAGAACTGGAAAATATCGTGGAAAACGTGCTGATTCAGCATCGCCACGGGCCTTTGCATTTCAACCCCGCCCTTGACAAGGAGGTTCAGCGACAGCCCCCTTCATTGCCCTTGGATACGAACACGGAGACTTTGGCGCTGGACACGGTCATGCGACGCCACATCGAGAGGGTGCTGAAGATGAGTCAGGGCAAAGTCAACGGGCCGGGCGGTGCCGCAGAGCGCTTGGAGATCAACCCGAATACCTTGAGAAAAAGAATGCAAAAGCTCGGCATCCCATACGGACGTAAGCACCGATAGAGACTGTAGTGGAGGAACACTATTTAACCATCGATGCCGCTTGGTTCCATCTCCCGCTAAAAACAAAGTCGCTCAACGGCTTGCGGGGTTTGCGCGCGGCCTCTCTTTTTTTCAAGTTCTCGGGCAGCTTCGCATTTTCGCCCTGGTAACCGATGGCAATGGCCGTTACCACTTCATACCCTTCGGGGACCCCGTATAGTTCACGCGCTTTTTCCGGCAGTATGCCAATCATCTGGTGCACATGAAGGCCTCTGGATGTCGCTTCAAACAATAGGTTGCCTGCGGCGAGGCCCAGGTCGTGAAAGGCGGCGCGATTGGGTTGATCGTTGTAGGAAAAATTGAGTTTCGTGACCCCCAGAGCCAGTACTGGAACGAATTGAGCCCAGGCCTGGTTCGGCTCCACCAGGCAGGAGAGCAGGCGCTCGAATTCTTGCGTCTCTTCCTTGGTGGCCACAATGTAATACCTGGGCTGTTCATTGTGTGCGGATGGCGCCCAGCGGGCCGCTTCGAAAAGGCAGAGAAGGTCGCTTTTTTCGACGGGCTTTTCGGAAAATGAATAAGGGCTCCAGCGTCTGCTGATATACGCGTGAATGGGATGATCTGTGGGTATCGATGTGCTCATAGCCTTTCCTCTCTACTGACGTTTTCCTTCTCCAGGTTGAGTAAAAATCTTTTCCTGTCCAAGCCGCTTGCGAATCCGACGAGTCCCCCGTCGCTGCCGACAACCCGGTGTCAAGGTAAAACGATGGGAATTTTATTCTTCCCGTTGGCATTTCCCACCGCGCGACAGGCGTTCGGATTGCCGACGGCTGTGGCCAACTCTTTGTAGGACCATGTATCACCGTAGGGGATGGTGGACAGAAGATTCCATACACGCACCTGAAAATCCGTTCCATCCAGAGACAGCGGCAGGGAAAAGGTACGAAGTTTTCCTGAAAAGTAGGCTTTCAACTGACGCCGCACCTCCTTGAGCAGCGGATCGCGGCCGTCTTTTTGCCAATGTTCATCACGAAGAATCGGTTTGTCGCTCTCCAAAAAATTGATTCT
>Ga0272443_10007372_pt1 | contig 10527 bp, 10 predicted proteins | sample SSMAcet12_FD_193581 | JGI IMG/M metagenome (GOLD analysis project Ga0272443, IMG submission 193581) | Marine sediment archaeal communities from Little Sippewissett salt marsh, Falmouth, MA, United States - SSM-Acet-12 | ecosystem: Environmental > Aquatic > Marine > Wetlands > Sediment ... | reverse complement strand
CACGATCCGGTCAACATCGGTGAACTTTTTCGTGTCATCGTCAGCCTGCCCGGAAATAATCAGAGGTGTACGTGCTTCATCAATCAGGATGGAGTCAATCTCATCGATAATACAGTAGTGATGCGGTCTCTGTACCCGTCCATCCGAAGTCCACCTCATGTTGTCCCGCAGATAGTCAAAACCGAACTCGTTATTGGTACCGTATGTGATGTCCTTCCGGTATGCCTGTTTTCTGGATTCATTATCCATCTCCGCGAGTACTGCCCCCACGGAAAGACCGAGATAATTGTAAACCGGTTTCATCCACTCCGCGTCCCGTTCCGCCAGATAATCATTAACGGTCACCACGTGGACCCCGCCGCCTGTTATAGCGTTCAGATACGCGGCGGTGACACTGGACAGGGTCTTTCCCTCTCCGGTTTTCATCTCCATGATTTTTCCCTGGTGCAGGACTACTCCTCCCAGAAGCTGAACATCATAATGGCGTTCACCCAATACCCGGCGTGCCGCCTCTCTAACCATGGCGAAGGCCTCCGGCAGGATATCGTCAAGGGGTTCCCCTTCCTGGCAGCGGGTTCTGAACTCCGCGGTCTTTTTGGGAAAATCGTTTGGAGACAGCGCTATGGCCCAGTTCTCCAGTGAGTTGATCCTGTGCAAAACCGGTAAAAGATCTTTCAGATCGCGGTCGCTCTGTGAACCCATTATTTTCTTTGAAATATTCTGAATCATTCGAAGTAATCTCCCGTCTATACGAGCGTTGGAAATCAATTTCATTTTACACGAATGGAGTACATGTTTCTACCATTTAATTGACAAGGGGGATTTGGGAAGAGTAGTATGGGAGCGATGAAGCGCATAGTATGTATCTGGTTAATTATTCAAATCCTGCTGATCTTCGGCTGCAGTACTGATTCTGCTGATACCCTCTCGAGAGAGAAACTCTTCCATATTGATATTGGAAAAATGGAGGACCAGCTGGATATGCTGCAGTTGAGAGGTTCCTCAACCCGGCATAAAACACGGATCATGATGCGTAACGGTCTGTTCTATATCGCCAATGGAAATTCTTCCAAGATAATGGAGTTTACCAGTTACGGGGATATCCTGTCCCTCTACTATAATCCCGACGAGAATCCTGAACCCTTTCTACTGAAGGATTCCCAGACTGAGGGAGAGATATCAAACCGTCGTGCATTTCAATATCCTTTCAAAGAGGTAGGAGAGATAGCCGTTACTTCCGATAAAATCCTCCTTGTGGAAGACCGGACTTCGGAGGTACAGGAAGAGTACGATGAAGAGATTGAGGCGATGCTCAACAGGGTGGTACTCAGATTCGACAGAGACGGTAACTTTATCGACTACCTCGGACAGGAAGGAATCGGCGGAACACCCTTTCCCTATATTCAATCAATCCAGGTAACGACCTCGGATGAGGTTGTGGTTATCTCCCGGTCCATACTTCACTGGATCGCTTTCTGGTTCAGCAGCAATGGATCTCTTCTGTACAAGGCGACAATATCGCGGGACAGTCTTCCGGTCCCGGGCGGGAGCGGACTGCTGCCCTCGTTTGGTTCGATGTATCCGGATGTGGATGAGCACCTGCTCTACTTGAAAATCGATTACTTCGGAGATGTTGAAAGCGCTCAGAAGGGAAATAAACAGAACGCGTATTTTCAATATTCCAGGATCTGGTGGTATGATCTGGAAAAGGAAAAATTCACTGGCTGGGTGGATATTCCCATAAAGAGCAGTGAGTTTCAGCTTTCGGAATTTGCTGAAAAGAAAGAGATCAGGGGAATCTATGAGTTTCTCGGCACCAGCAGAAACAATATCTTTTTTCTGATGGCTCACTACGGAGAAGAGCTCTTTGAACTGGTGCTCCTGCAGAGAGACGGTTCGGTGATTTCCCGGAACCTGTTGGAAATTCCCGAACAGTCTGTAGCCTACAGGGTTTTTCATCTCACCCCCGCCGGGGTTCTTTCAGCCTTGCTGGTTCATGAATACAGCGCCGATATTGTTTGGTGGCGGACGGACACATATATGGAGGGGCGTGATGAGAATCGTAACATCCAGGATTATGGCGGAGATTGATACCAGGAGCCAGGAGTTTTTTCATATTCCGGGTATCCTTCTGATGGAAAATGCCGGACTAAAAGCCTTTCTGCGCATGCGGGAGATCTGGGGCGGAATGAAGGCCAAGCCGGATTTCCGTGATATAAAAATTGTCTGTATCGCGGGAGGAGGCAACAACGGGGGTGACGCCCTGGTTATCGCCCGACAGGCGCGGATCGCCGGTGTTTCCAGCGTCCACGTCATTTTACGCAGCCGCCGCATGAATGAGCTTGTACGTATCCACACATCCATTGTCGAATCTCTTGCTGTTCCCGTGCTTGTTTGGGAGGAGGACGAGCAGCAGGCGGGGGAAATTATGCGTACCGCTGACCTGATAGTCGATGGGATCGCGGGGACAGGAATGAAGGGAGCGCTCCATGGATCGGCTGCCGGCCTGGTGGAATGGATGCGCACCGAAACATCCGCCTACGTGGCCTCTGTTGATATACCAAGCGGTCTGGGGCCGGCATATGAGAGCGGCAGTCCGGCTGTGCGGGCGGACCTCACCCTTACAATGGGTCTACCGAAGTATTCTCTGTATACTCCTGCTGGAAGGGCCTTCTGCGGGACCATAGAAGTGATCGATCCCGGTTTTCCTCCTGAGCTCCTTGAGGATCCTCGAGAATCCGGAGTACTCATCATACCCGTTGATGACTCAACCTGTATCGGGGACTATTCGATCGAACATGCGGATCGGACAGCGTATAAAAACCGACGGGGTCACCTGGGCATATTTGCCGGACAGGAGGGTACCACGGGTGCAGCGGTCCTGGCGGCTGAAAGCGCCGGGAGGACAGGGACAGGTCTGGTAACACTGTACAGCGATCCGGACATATATAAAATCCTGGCGGCACAATCCAGATCGATCATGGTAAAACCTCTTCCGAAAACCGGAAAGGGGGGGCGTCTGCAGAAAGAAAATTTGCAGAATTACTCGGCTCTGCTGGCTGGACCCGGATGGGGTATAAGAGACAGAGAGGCCATTTTAACAGAGCTGCTCGAAAGCGGCTTGCCGGGGGTCCTGGACGCGGACGGTATAAAGGTGCTGGTTTCCATCTGGATGAGCAGGGGGTCGGAGTATGTCAGATCAGTTACCGGCGGCAGATGGATCCTTACTCCTCATCCGGGAGAATGTATGGGCCTCCTGGAAAATAGCGGGAAAGCATGCACGAAAGAGCAGCTTCTTGCCGATCCTTTGAAATATATGCTGGAGATCTCCTCGGAGCTCCAGGTAATTCTCATGTTGAAGACCCATGTAACATGGATAGTCTCACCGGACGGCAGGTACACTGTTGTGGATGGGATGAATCCGGCTATGGGAACTGGCGGATCAGGAGATGTTCTGGCTGGTGTAACGGCGGGTCTCCTGTCTCGAGGCGCGGATCCCTTTGAAGCAGCCGTAGGCGCAGTTACGCTCCATCAGCTGGCAGGCCGCAGAGCAGCCAGTGAGATAGGATGGTTTCTGGCTGAGGACCTGCCGGTGTATGTATCCGAAATCCTGGGAGAAGAGAATGCCCCGAAAATCTGAAGACGAAGGCCGGGAAGTCCGTTATCCATATGGAGGCGCTGAACAGGCAGTACCCGGTGGACTGCATTATCACAGCCGCTCAGGACCTCCGGATCCCCACGAATATCAGAAGAGCGGCAAAATCCGGATAGGCGGAATCTTCAGAAACAATCCCTCTCTTCTGCTTATTCTAGTCGATATTATCGTGGTTCTGCTCGTGATGATGTTTCTGCTTCCCTTTTTACGTCCGGGGGCCTCAAAGGATAATTTTTTCGGCTATGCCTTTTCTCTCCACGGCTATATGTATGATGATACAGCCTCGGTGAGTCTCATCATTCAGAATACCGGTAAACCCTCCAGGGGGTGGAAAAATCCGGAAACGGATAAAGAAGGGACTTTTATCGTGAACATCCGGGTGGCAGATACCGATCTGGAAGAAACACAATATTTTCGGCCCGGGGAGGAGAAGGATGATACGGTTGTATTGCGTTCAAAATTTGAAATGAACGGGAAAATATTCGATAATGGAATCAGGATCAAGTGCAAGATATTTCAGGGTGGAAAAACAATTACCCTGGAAAAGAAGTTGACAGAATAATGCTTGACGTTGTGCCAGGTATTATATATTTTGGAATAATCCGAAAAAGGGGGATTGTATGATACAGTTTTATCTGCTTGCGGTGATAATGAATATATTGGGCGGGATTTTCATGGCCGCGCCAATGCTTCAGGAGAAGGTCCCGGTTCTCCAAAGCCTGCAGGAGGCACTCAAGATCAATATTGCCTCCAGGATAATTCTCATTATCCTATCCCTGGTAGTTGGCATATTTAAACTCTTGAGTGTAACCAGGGGGGATGTTGCCGTTGTTGGTGATTTGCTCCCGGCCATCGGTTTGCTGGTGATGGCGGTGGTCTTTTTTCTGGACTACTACACGGAGCAGTCGGAAGTCCGCTCTTCTTTTATCGAGAGCCTTCAAAAGATATTTATTAGAAACAAATCGGCCATTGGGATAGGCTTGATTATCATTGGCCTCCTTCATTTTCTATTTCCCGGAGTTCTCTTCTTGTAGGATTTCTCTGTGAATTGATCACGGGGCCAGACAGGAGTATCATTGTCGATGCAGCAGCAAGATGTAACAGCACGTGTTTCAACAGCAGGCGTCGCCCGTAAGGGTGAAAAATACCTAGTCGCCCTTCGCAAACCGGGTTCAAGTATAGGGGAGAGCTGGGAATTCCCGGGTGGAAAACAGCTTGAGTCGGAAACGCCGCAGGAAACCCTCAAGAGGGAATACAAGGAAGAATTCTCCGTTGAAATCGTCGTCGGAGATCCTCTCTATACCGGGTATTTTGAAAATCGAAACACTCACTATCGTCTTGAAGCCTTTGAGGTACAGCTTATTTCGGATTCCTTTGTTCTGAATGAACATCAGGCGATCCGGTGGATCAGTTTGAAGGACCTGAAGCGTTTACCGATGGCGTTTTCTGACCGTTCCATTCTTCAACATCTGCAGAAGCAGGAAGATAAGACAGCTGAATAGCCGCCTCCGGAGTGTTTCCTGGTTCAGATGACGGTCCCATGCGGTATGAGCCCGTTTTTCGGAATCACAATAATACCGTCGACGATCCAGTAACTTCCATAGTCACCGTCCTTCCTAATCCCCTGGTCTGTTCCGATCCGGCAGCCGTCTCCAATCCTGGCGTTTTTGTCGATAATCGCCTGTCTTATGATGCTGCCGCGGCCTATTCCGATATTGGGAATTCCCTGCTTTTCATTCAGTTTTTTTTCCGCGTAGGTCTCATAGAAGTTCGCCCCCATGCAGAAGACACCGTCAAGACTTGCCCCGGATTCAATGAGTGTGCGCACGCCTACCATCGAGTTCACGATGGACGCGTTGGTAATGATGCTGCCTTCCGCGGCCAGTGTCTGGCTGATGGTGCAGAAATTCATTTTGGTGGCCGGCAAGTGCCGGCGGTGTGTGTAGATGGGCATGTGCTCATCGTAGAAGTTGAAGGCCGGGGTAAGGGATGCCAGGTTCAGGTTGGTTTCATAAAAAGCCTTGATGGTTCCGATATCTTCCCAGAAACCGTTGAACACAAATGTATTTACATGACGGGCTTCAATGGCGATGGGGATGATCTCCTTGCCGAAGTCCTTATAATCATTATCGAGGACTTTTTCCATGGTATCGGCATTGAAAATATAGATGCCCATTGAAGCGAGATATTCCTTTGATTCGCCTCCTTGTATACCGGCTTCCTTCAGCAGTGCGGCGGGTACCTTCATTTTAGAAATGTCCGCGTCGGGACTTGGTTTTTCAATAAACGATACCGCTCTGTGGTTTTCATCAGCCTTGATTATCCCCAGACCGGTAGCATTTTCACGTGATACAGGAATAGCCGCCACCGTAATTTCCGCGCCGCTCTCGAGGTGTTTCTTGAAAAGATCGAGAAAATTCATGCGATACAGCTGATCTCCCGCCAATATGATGTAGTGGGAAGGCTGTTGGTCATGAAAGTGTGTGAAGTTTTTACGTACCGCGTCGGCTGTTCCCTCGTACCAGCTTGTATTGTCAAAGGTCTGTTCGGCAGCCAGTATCTCGACAAAACCGTGGGTAAACACATCAAAAATATACGTATTGGAAATATGGTTATGCAGTGAGGCACTGTTAAATTGTGTCAGAATATATATCTGTTTAAATCCTGCGTTTATACAGTTTGAGATCGGTATGTCAACCAATCTGTATTTGCCTCCGAAGGGAACCGCTGGCTTCGCCCGGTCCTTTGTGAGGGGATATAATCGTGTTCCTTTTCCACCGCCTAGTACTATTGATAATATCTTGTCCAATTTTTCCCTCCAGATTATTCACTAATAAGCGTATTAGAACTTTATGCCCAGGTCAAGGAAAAACAGTGAACCATTGCACAAGTCAGGGCGTATCAGTATCATCTACGTATGATTCCACGAGCGCATATACCTCGAGAAACGAGAAATATCCATATCTATTTTGTTGGTATAAAAGGGACCGGTATGTCGGCCCTGGCGGAATTGATGCAGCATGGAGGAGCCGTTGTCAGCGGTTCGGATACAACCGAGAAATTCTACACCGATCTAGTACTGCAGGAGCTGGGTATCCCGTATCTTGAGGGATTTGCCAGGGAGAACCTTCCCGGGCGGGTGGACTATGTGGTACATTCCGCTGCCTACAATCCCGAAACACATGTTGAACTGCTGGAAGCCAGGCGAAGGGGGATACCCGTCATTGAATACACCATGGCCCTGGGAGATCTTTCACGAGGTATCCACGCAACCGGTGTGGCAGGAGTTCACGGAAAGACAACGACTACCGCCATGATTGGAACAATTGTGAAGGAGCTGAAGCTGCCGGGGGCGGTGCTGGTAGGATCCGCGGTGAAGAGTTTCAACAACAGGGCTACCTACTACAACGGGGACCGTTTTTTTGTTGCTGAAACCTGTGAATACCGCCGTCATTTTCTCTCTTTCGATCCCGACCAGTTGATAATAAGCACCGTGGATCTTGATCATCTGGATTATTTTCATGATTACGCCGATATTGAATCGGCATTTCTGGAATATTCCCGGAAACTGCCTGTACACGGACGTTTGTTGTTCTGTGCTGATGATCCCGGAGCTGCTTCTCTCGCGGAGCAGATCTCTTCTGAACGACGGGACCTGGAGCTGGTACCGTACGGAACCGCAGCGGAAGGCAGATTTAAAATTGTGGAGACAGGCTTGGAGCAGGGAAGACAGAGAATGCGTCTTGCCGGCTGGAATCAGGATATCTATCTCAGGGTACCGGGTATGCATACACTGCTGAACGCGGCAGGTGCCGCGGCGGCGGCCGAGGGTTTGTATAGAGCATTGGATATGCCCCTCGATATGACGGCCTTTCAGAAAATTGCGCTCGCGCTGGGCAGTTTCACGGGGAGCAAAAGGCGGTCAGAACTGCTGGGTGAGGCGGGGGGTGTTTTATTTGTGGATGATTACGGTCATCACCCGCGGGAGATCCGTACTACCCTTCAGGGTTTTCGTCAGTTTTACCCCGGGAGAAGGATAGTCATCGATTTTATGTCGCATACCTACACACGGACGCAGGCCCTGCTTGATGAGTTCGCAGAGTCTTTTGATGACGCCGATGTTGTTTTTCTGCATAAAATTTACGCCTCTGCCCGTGAGACAGCGGCCATGGTAGACGGACGCACCCTGTTTCACAAGGTTCGGGAAAACCACCCCGAAGCTTATTATTTTCATGAAGTAGACGATTCGTACCAATTTATAATAAATTTTTTAAAACCAGGTGATCTCTTCATTACCATGGGTGCCGGTGACAACTGGAGACTGGGAGTCAGACTGTACGGGGAAATATCAGGAGTGAAAGAAGATGATTAGCATGACAGGCTACGCGTACCGCGAATTTCAGGATGAAACTATTCAGATTGCCCTTGAACTGAAATCTTACAACAATCGTTATCTTGATATAAACGTAAACTCTCCCCCGTTCCTCTCACCCCTTGAGCCGGGAATCAGGAACTATCTCAAGGAAAAAGTCCGCCGCGGCAAAGTTGAAGTGTTTATACGGATAAAGGAACTCCAGGAGAATATAAAAGTACACGTGGATGTGAACGCCGCCCGGGAATACGGCGAAGCCTTGAAGCAGCTCACGGAAACGCTGGAGCTGGATGAGGGACCTCGTCTGTCACACTATCTGCGTCTGGAAGGGATCTTCAAGCAGGTGAAGGACCGTGATATCGATCGCCTGGAAGTGATAGTCATGGGCGAACTGGAAAAGGTCTTTTCAGAGTTTCACGCTTCAAGATCCGCTGAAGGAGCGGCCACGGCCGGAGATATTCTGCATAACCTCGAGCTTTTCGAGGAAAGTGTCGTCATTATTGAATACCATGCTTCAGAGCTGGAATCTTATATCCGTGATGAACTGACAAAGCGTTTCAAAGACCTTGTAGGGGAATCCTACGATGAAAACCGGATATTATCCGAGACTGCGGTTCTCATGATGAAGTATTCTATCGGTGAGGAAACTTCAAGAATACGAAGTCATCTGGAACAATTCAGAATTATCATGAACGGAGAAAATGCTGTCGGTAAACGGCTTGATTTTATTTGCCAGGAACTCAACCGCGAGATAAATACAATCGGGTCTAAAAGCAATATCGTGCAGATTAACCAGTCGGTAGTAGGGGCAAAAGACGCGTTGGAAAAAATCAGGGAGCAGTTGAGAAATGTCGAATAGCCTGAAGAAGGGGATAAAAATCGCGATTTCCGGAAAAAGCGGATGCGGAAATTCATCCGTGAGCCGGCTGATCGCTGAAGAACTTGGGTTTAATCTGATAAACTATACTTTTAAGGATATGGCCCGTGAGAGGAACATCTCCTTTGAAGATTTCTGCCTGATGGCGGAGGAAGATCTCTCCTACGATATTGAACTGGATAAGAAACAGGTGGAGCTTGCCGCCGAGGGTGATTGTGTACTGGGTTCAAGACTGGCAATATGGGTCCTGAAGGACGCCGATATCAAGGTGTATCTGGAGGCGTCTCCGGAAGTCCGCGCCGCACGGATAATGCGGCGTGAGGGCGGGACCCTCGAAGAGCAGGCGGAATCTACACAGGAGCGGGACGCGAGGGACCATGCCCGTTATAAAAAACTCTATGATATAGATAACGATGATTACCATTTCGCGGACATGATTATATCTACTGACACCCGTACTCAGTATGAAATTGCGGAAATGATCCTTGAACAAGTCCGTGCCCGCTTTTCCATTGACTGAAAAATATTGATTTACTAAAGATATTTACACGGGGCTGTGTAATTGTTATATTACACTTGGAACAACAGGAGACAATAAATGATAATTCCGCTGGATAAACTGATTGAAAAAAATGAAAATATATATGAAATGACCTGTGCGGCCATCAGAAGGGCGAACCAGCTTACAATCACTGGTGATGAAGAGGTTGAAAAGAACAACGGAAAGGTTGTACCCACCGCCATTGAGCAGGTCCTTAATAAAAAGGTAGTGTATCGTATCGAAGAATAAACCGCCGGTTATCCTGCTGTTTGGACCCACGGCTGTGGGTAAGACAGCACTGGTGGAACAACTTTTTTCCACCGGATTCGAAATAATTAACGCAGATTCACAACAGGTTTATAAATATCTCAGTATCGGCACCGCGAAGCCTTCGGCGGAACTTATAAAAAAAATTCCGCACCATCTGATCGGTTTTTTAAGTCCCAAACTGCAGTTCAGTGTGGGATGTTTTGTGGCTGAGGCAGACAGGGCCGTTGTAAACATTCTTCGCCGGGGACATGTGCCTGTGATAACAGGCGGCACCGCGTTCTATTTTTATCATTTTATGTACGGGATGCCGACGGCACCGCGGGCGGACGATTCCGTCCGGCGCGAAATACTCAGGCGTTTCAAGGCTGAGGGGCGCTCCGCGCTTTGGCGTGAGCTCGAAGAGGTAGATCCTGTACGCGCGGCCCAGCTGCATCCGAATGACACCCAGCGGCTGTTACGGGCTCTGGAGGTGTTTTATTCTGAAGGAAGGCCTCTTAGCTCCTATCATCCGAAGGGACAGCAGCGGAGCGCGTACAGATATTTTACCGTCGGGCTCAACAGAGACCGGCAGGAATTGTACCGGAGGATAAACGAGAGGGTGGAAGTGATGTGGAAATCGGGGCTGCCGGAAGAGTTCCACTCCCTCATTGAGATGGGTTTCACCGCGGATGACCCCGGAATGAAGGGGATCGGGTATCGCGAGTTTTTTATTTACAGGGACAGCAGTGATATTTCCACCGTGGACGTGAAGCAGGAGATACAGAAGAACAGCCGCCGTTACGCCAAGCGACAGATAACCTTTTTCAAACGAA
>Ga0272443_10007371_pt1 | contig 10527 bp, 10 predicted proteins | sample SSMAcet12_FD_193581 | JGI IMG/M metagenome (GOLD analysis project Ga0272443, IMG submission 193581) | Marine sediment archaeal communities from Little Sippewissett salt marsh, Falmouth, MA, United States - SSM-Acet-12 | ecosystem: Environmental > Aquatic > Marine > Wetlands > Sediment ... | reverse complement strand
GTGGGTGGAGGCTGGATCCTCTCAGGACTCGTGGCCCGGGTTATTCCCAGTATCTGGACGCTTGTTGCGATGTATGGCGTTCTCGGCGGCGCTGGCGTGGGTCTGGCATATGGCGGCCCTTTGGCGGTTGCGACCCGGTGGTTCCCGGAGAGGAAAGGGTTGGCTGTGGGCCTGACAATCACGGGGTTCGGGGCATCCCCATTTGTGACTGCCAATCTTGCACAGCCGCTCATCGCAGAGAAAGGCCCACTGACAGCCTTCCTCACGATGGGGATCGCCTTCCTTGTCATCATGGTCGTGCTGTCGTCTTTGCTGAGATTGCCGCAAGCAGACTGGCAGCCCGCAGTGGATGCAAGGACCACCCGTGTCGGTCAAGCAACGCACGAGATCGACACTGCCACGATGGTGCGAACATCGACGTTCCGGGGCTTGTTCGCCGTCTATGTGATTGGCTGCGTCTCCGGCCTGATGGCGATAGGCATTTCCAGCCCGGTGGCCACGGACGTCATCAAGCTCAACGCTGCGACGGCCGCGACACTTGTTGGCGTGTTTGCAATAGTCAATGGGGCGGGCCGGCCGGTATTCGGAGCGCTGACGGACCGCATCACGCCCAGATGGACCGCAGTGCTATCAATGGGCATCATCCTGGGCGCCTCTCTCCTGATGCTGGGAGCTTCGGCAGAGACCGTACCACTCTACATCGTCTGCTTCTCGGCACTTTGGGCCTGTCACGGTGCATGGCTCACACTTGCGCCGACGGCAACCGCGTACTTCTTCGGGCCGAAGCACTACCCCCGCAACTACGGCGTTGTGTTCTTCGCCTACGGCGTAGGAGCGATTATCGCCAATGTCGTCTCTGGCAATTCGAAGGACCTGTTCGGCAGCTACGATGTGGCATTCGCCATCGTGGCCGGGCTCGCGGTGCTCGGAGCCGTGGTGTCCATCAGGCTGCTGAAGCCGCCGAGGACTGAGTAGACTCGGACCCTGACACCCCACCTACGTCCCTTGGCAGGTAGGACAGTAGTAGACACTGCCACCCATGTAGGCTTCCTTCTGGATGAGGCTGCCGCAGACAGTGCATGGTTGTCCCACGGTGTTCTTACTGAGCATGGTTGCGTAGCCGCCCGACTTTCCAAAGAGGTCCGTTTCCGTGTCTCTGCCGTCAGCAGCAACCATCTGTGCGAGCGTCCCCTTCACGGAGTCGAGCAGCACCGTCCTGTCGGCGTCAGACAGCGTTGCCACCTTCCTCTTCGGATGCATACGCGCGTTGAAGAGGATGTCCTGCAGCACGCCGTTGCCGATGCCGGGTATCCGCTGTTCGGTTGCGAGGAATGCCTTGAGGGACAGCTTCTCGGTCCCTTCGGCGAACAGGGAGTTGAAGTAGGCCTCGTCGAAGTCGGCCGACAGCGGAGACGGTTTCTCCTTCGCCACGAGGTAGTAAGGGTTGTCGTTCCGGCCTTCGGGGAAAGCCATCAGACCACCGTACATCTGCACAGAGCCGACAAGGAACGAGCCATCGTCCAACTCCAGCAGGAGCTGGTGCTTGTCGGGCAGTTTCTTCCCGGGTGCGACGTACCGCAGGTTCACGCCGTCGCTGAACGCTATCCGCGCATCGCCGGCGGCAACCTCGACCTGACCACCGTAGCTGGCGGCGCCGTCGATGCGCTTCCCTGCCAGAAGGGTTCCGTATGCCCGGGGGTCTCCAAAATACCATGCGAACTTGTGCGGACTGTGGTCCGCGACCACGTTGCCTATGGTCCTCTCGCTGACGATTTCGGAAAGTTGCTTCGCGAGAACGACTGCTTCCGGTAGCTCAATCATGGCCTGCCTCCTCCCATCCAACGCCACTGTGATTTCAAGCCAGGTATGGCCTTCTGCAATGAGTCAGTCAATCAATCAACTCGACCTGGGTGCAGCCGCTGCCGCCGTGATATCTCTCGGCCGTGGCGCAACGTGCAACGAGCGAGTGCTTCGTGAGGAAGCTTCTCACCTCGCGACGCAGCGCGCCGGTCCCCTTGCCGTGGATGACCCAGACACGGTTCAAGCGCTTCTTGTAGGCCTTGTGCAGGAACGCATCAACGAGGGGAATGGCCTCGTCGACAGTCATGCCGTGCAGGTCGATTTCGTCGGGAGTTGTGTTCAAGCTGCGAGGTCTGATTCGAGTATTATGGCCTGACGCCGCTGTCGACGCCAGTGGCGACCATGTAGTCGCCCCGCGAGTGCCTACTTCTTCCTGCGTCCCCACAGACTGTCCGACACTCGGAACGCGCTGATGAGACAGCCTGCTAGTACGAGTCGCGGCAGCCTGCTACCATACAAGACGGAACCGCAGTACTCTCGCTGCTCCTCTGCCCCGTCGGATATGCGGTCCGCAATTGTGTATTACGAGACCACCATGCACATCGTTCAAGTCAGCATTAGATCGATAGTCACTGCCGTCGTGGCAGTGCTCGTATTCGGAATCATCTTCGTAGTCGGCCACTACGCGACCTGGTCTTCGTTCCCCGATGCCAGGCTCACACGCTACTACATTGGCATGGTGGCTGTACTGGGAATAGTCCCCGTCGTGCTGGGACTGTACCGCCTGGGGCTTGTGTTCATCGCGGGTGCCTCTGTGGGATGGATTGTCGACTGCGTGGTGAGCGCAGCCGGCGATCCACTTCGTCCCACCATGCAGGCAGGCATGTACAACCTGTTCATACTTGTCCTTGGAGCGCTGGCTGCCATCGTCATGGAGGTTGCCCACCAGAAGCGACGACACGGAGAGCGCAACGCGGAATCGTCAGGCAGAACACCTGCCTGAGCGCAGCGTCACAGTCCGGTTCGACAATCCGGCCGTGGTCAATGGGCGCTGGTGTCGTCCTGCCAGAGGCCGAAGGTGTTCCCTTCGGTGTCGACGCACGTGGCCAGGTGGCCCCAACCGGGGACGGGCATCCTGGGCATAACAACCTTCCCGCCCAGTTCCGTCACCTTCGCAAGGTAGGCGTCGATGTCGTCGACGCCGATGTACGCGGTGATCTTCTGAGATGGGTCCTGCCTCTTGCCCAATCCTCCACCTGGGCCAGGTTTGCCGTCGATGCCCCCTGTATCAAACAGGTAGTAGTCCTCCATACCCGGTGGCATGTCCAGCTTCCAGCCGAAGAGCGCTTCGTAGAAGCTCTTCGCCCTCTGCGGTTCGTCCGTCGCAATGTCGAAATGAACTATGGTCGGCATTTCGTTTCCTCCTCAACCTCCATTGTCCGGCAACGTGGCCATCAGTCTATGCGACCATGTACCCGCGACTACCAGCCGCGCTTAGAGCCGCTGTATATGCCGATGAGTATCATCGCGACCACTACGGCAGCACCGAAGCCGAGCCACGAGGGAAAGGTGTACCAGCCCTGCCACTGTCCGAGCAGTCCCGCAAGGAATGCTCCCAGGGCGCCGAGGAGCACCGTCATGATGAAGCCCAGCTTCTGTCTGCCGGGGAGGAGTATCCTCGCGACTACGCCTACGACTGCACCTACCAACAGGTACCAGAGAACGCTCATTCTCTCACCTCCGTTCAACGCAAATGAAGCAGCTATTGCATTGTAGTCGACCCTTTGGCGTCATGCCACCGAAGGCATCGCAGAAGGATTGGAGAATGGTATTGTTGGCGCCAAGTGTAGAGAGCGTTCAGGAGGTTTGGACATGGCGAAAACGGTGGCACACGTGTGCATACTGGTTGCGGACATCGATAAGGCTATCGAGGACTACAGGAAGATATTCGGCCGCATCTCTCCTGAGCTGCTTGAGAGACCTGCCGTCAAGCAGATCCGTTGGGCGGACGACGAGAAGTACGTCACCGCATTCTTCTAGGCGCCGGGGGATGCCTGCGACATCCAGCTACTGGCTCCGCCGGATGAGGAGTCTCCTCTCTACAAGAGGCTTCAGAAGTACGGCGAGGGTCTGCACCACCTGGCCTTCGCAACGGCTCACCTGGAGGATACGTACGCGAAGCTGAAGTCAGATGAGGTCGGCGTCAACGACCGTGTTGTCGTGGAGCGCCCTGAGGGCGACGACAACCCCGATGTCAGCCACTTCTGGATTCTGCCGAAGGCAGCCCACGGCGTGCTCATCGAGATGATAGACCACTACCGCGTTCAGGACGGGAGGCTGACCGGTGCAAAGTGAAAGCAACCCAGGACTCGCCTATGCCGCTTTCCACAAGCAGGCGATTGCCGGGATAGTTTCAGAACGCCTTGCGGCAGTTGTAACGTTTGGGCACAACTCCTTGTCATAGGGTGAATGAGGTGACCGTGGTCGCGAATAGAGAGGTACTGGAGTCCCTCTCGGCCCACAGAGACGAACTGAGAACGCGCTTCTCGGTGAAGCGCATCGGTGTGTTCGGCTCGGTTGCCCGGGGAGAAGCAACCGAGGGCAGCGATATCGACCTGTTGGTCGAGTTCGAACCCGATGCACTGGTGGGGCTGTTCGATTTCGCCCGGCTGCAATCGCGACTCTCCCAATTGCTGGGCCGCCCAGTCGACCTTGTGACCGAAGACGCTCTTCAGTCTGCAATAAGGGACCGCGTGCTCAAGGAAACGGTCCATGCCGCCTAGGGAATGGGCGTTCCGCATCACCGACATCCTGCGCGGTATTGAAGCGACACAGTCCTACACACGGGGCATGGAGTTCTAGAGCTTTGCCCAGGATCGACGGACTGTCGATGCTGTCGTGAGAAATCTAACCATCATCGGAGAGGCGTCGTCTCGAATCCCCAGACCCGTTGTCTCCACACACCCTGAGATTCCATGGGCTGAGATGAGTGCCATGCGAAACCTGGTCGTGCATGAGTATTTCGGAGTGAGCGACCGTATCGTATGGGATACGGTCAAGCACGACCTTCCTCCTCTTCTGGAGCTTCTGAAGCGACTGCAAGAGTAGTCTGACCTTCCGCTAGGTCACGCCCCGCGCGCTCAACTCTGCGACTCCTAAATCGAGCCCCAAGCGCGTAGTTCAAGCGCAACTATGGGTGTCGCGAAGCCTCCACTACTTTGCAAAGCCGAGCCACGTCACCCTATCGGGGCGGCGCGGGGGCGCCTTCGGTTCCTGGTCCGGGTAGCCGATAGGCACGACGGTTACAAGCTTCATGTCGGTCACGCCGGAGATCTCATTGATGCGCTTCTCGTTCGATACAGCACCATCGGTCCAGACGGCTCCCAGTCCCTTCTCATAGGCGGCGAGAAGAAGGTTCTGCACTGCCACGGCGGTACTGCACATGTCCACGCTGTCGTTGGCGGTCTTGCCGGCATAGGCGAGAATGACAACCGGCGCGCCACCCATGGTACTCAGGAAACCCCTCATCCCTTCTACAATCTTGGGCTTGTCCGGGAACTGCTTTTCGAGGATGGGCTTCAACCACTCGAAGGCGCCTTCAAAGGCACTCAGGAGCTCCTTGAGCGGTTGGCCTGTCACGACCACGAAGCGCCAGTCCTGTCGGTTCATGCTGGATGGCGCCCAGGTCGCTGCCTCGAGCACCTCCTCCAGAACCGCCCTTGGCACAGGGTCGGGCTTGAACCTCCGTATGCTTCTTCTGCCGTGGATAGCGTCCATCGGTTCCATGTCGTCTCTCCTCAAGTTCGGTGTCGTGCGGACTGTCTACGTCAACCGGTGCTTCTGAATCAGGTTGCCGGTCCTCAAGCGTACAACAACTGTTTGACGAGTCCCCAATAGCGACATGCCTGCAGTAGAGATACAGCAAGACCGTCTCCGGCCGCCCGTTCGAATCAGCAGGTTCCGCCATCTCCAAACGGAAGATTGAAAGAGATGTATTGTCAGTGATATCCGATGACGTCGATACTTCGAAGAGCCCTCAGTCTCGATGCTATACTCAATTCGTTATGTCGCGCCCCTGGCACGCGATATCCACAGATGAGGCGCTCAGTGCGCTCAACTCGAGAGAGTCGGGCCTGACACAGTCTGAGGTCGAGTCGCTGCAGGCGACCTACGGTCCCAACAGGCTGGAGGGCGGCAAGAAGACGCCCGCTCTTCTGCTGTTGCTGCGGCAGTTTCTCAGTCCACTCATCTACGTCCTGCTTGGTGCCGCCATTGCTTCGCTCCTGGTGGCCAAGTACGTCGATGCGATTGTCATATTCTCAGTCCTGCTGCTGAACGCGGTCATCGGTTTCACGCAGGAACAACAGGCAGCCAAGACGATGGAGGCGCTTGTGAAGATGACCGCGCCGAAGGCGCGCGTCCGTCGGGATGGCACAGTGCGCGTCATCGACGTGGAAGAGATTGTCCCCGGCGACATCCTGCTGCTGGAGAGCGGTAACAGGGTGTCGGCAGACGCCCGGGTCATAGAGGAGGCAAACCTCAAGGTCGTGGAGGCTTCGCTCACGGGCGAGTCGACGTCGGTCGACAAAGAGACCTACGCGCTGCCTGAAGATGCCTCGGTTGCCGAACGCGAGAACATGGTGTTCATGGGTACCGTCGTTACCCACGGTCGTGCAACAGCCGTAGTCGTGGAAACCGGCATGGATACGCAGATCGGGGCCATTGCCGGTGCGCTCAGGCAGGTAGAAGAAGAACCAACTCCTGTTGAGAAGAGTATCCGCAAGCTCAGCCGCTACATCATCATCCTCGTGCTGTCGTTCGTCGCGGTGCTGGCAGTTATCGGTCTTCACAGAGGCCTCGAGCCAATCGACGTGCTCTTCCTCGCGGTTGCCGCATCAGTCTCGGCTATCCCCGAGGGGCTGCCAGCAACGGTCACGGTGGTACTGGCAATCGGCATGCGTTTCATGGCCAAGCGAAACGCGATTATCCGTCGACTCGTCGCGGTTGAGACCCTCGGCTCAGCAACTGTCATCTGCTCGGACAAGACGGGCACGCTAACCATGAACGAGATGACCGTCCGACGTATCTACGCCGATGGTGAGTTCGTGGATGTCACAGGCGAAGGCTACGGCACCGAAGGGGAGTTCAGGAAAGACGGTGTGAACCTGGCGGCGTCAGACAATGAGACGCTTCGTTTGCTGTTGCTCACAGGGACACTCTGTAACGACGCTGAACTCGTCAAACGCGACGGTAACCTTGAGCCTGTCGGCGATCCCACCGAGCTGGCACTTGTGGTGGCGGCTGCCAAGGCGGGTATCGACAAAGGGCATGAGCAGTCGCAACTTGGTCGCACGTGCGAGATTCCCTTCGAGAGCGAACAACAATTCATGGCCGTGGGTTACCAGGGCGCCGAGTACACTCGCGTGTACGTGAAGGGCTCGGTGGAACGGCTGCTCGGTATGTCCGGCTCGGTGCTACGCACCGGCACTTCCTACCCGCTGGACGAGATAGAAGCCGGGCGCATCCATCAAGCCACAGACAACCTGGCCTCCGACGCGTTGCGCGTGATTGCGCTGGGCTACATGGATCTCACGACCTCGCCCCACAAGCTGAAGTGCGGCCAGATTGAAGGAGAGCTCACCTTTCTGGGACTGGCCGGCATGGCGGACCCGCCGAGAGAGGAAGCGAGACGTGCAGTAGAGGAGTGCCGGCAGGCAGGGATTCGTGTTGTAATGATTACCGGCGACCATCGCACGACCGCTGAATCCATCGGGCGACAGCTCGACCTACCCCCGGGCAAGACCATCGAGGGACGCGAGCTCCAGGCAATGACGGATGATGAACTCACCGGACAGATAGATGGCATCTCCGTCTTCGCACGTATAGACCCGCTGCAGAAGCTACGCATCGTTGATGCACTCAAGTCCAAGGGGCAGGTTGTCGCTATGACCGGCGACGGCGTCAACGACGCGCCGGCACTGAAGACTGCGAACATCGGCATCGCGATGGGCATAAATGGCACGGACGTTGCCAAGGAGTCGGCCGACATGGTACTCGCCGACGACAACTTCTCGTCGATTGTGGCAGCCGTTGAAGAAGGCCGGGCCATCTTCTCACGACTGCGCAACGTACTCTTCTTCCTTCTGAGCACGGGCGTCGGAGAGCTCATAGCACTGACAATATCTGTGGCTGTATTGGGGAAGGCGCCGTTGCTGGCCGTGCAGATAATCTGGGTGAACCTGGTCACCGCCACGCCATCTGCAATACCGCTCGGGCTCGAGCCGAAGTTCGGCGACGAGTTGCGCCAGCCGCCACGCAATCCACAGGTCGGCCTCGTCTTCCCTGGCAACATCCTGAGGGTTGCCAGCATGGCCACAATCATGGGGCTGGGCGTGTTCTTCGTTTTCAGATGGGCGGACTCGACCATGTCCATCGAAAAGGCACGGACCATGGCATTCTGCACTATGGTCGCCTTCGAGTGGTTCAACGCATTCTCTGCCCGTTCCGACACGCACCGTGTGTGGGACCTCGGGCCACTCAAGAACCGCTACCTGGTTGGAGGAATCGGCTTAGCGGTACTGCTGCAGATGGCCGCTGTCTATCTTCCTGCGGGACAGGCTGCGTTTCAGACGGTGCCGCTCAGCCCGACTGAGTGGCTTATCCCCATCGCCTGTGGCGCGCTTCTGCTGAGCGCCGAGGAGATTCGAAAGCACCTTGCGCCTGACCTGTTCTCGCTTGGCAAGTGGCAGCCTGGCGTCCGGCCGAACACGAGACGGCTGAAGTCCTCCCGCTGACATCAGTCCACCCTGGAGGCACGAAGACACCCCCGGTTTTCCGTGCCAGCGAAGGATGGCTTCGGAAACGCAGGACAGTTCTCGGGCGGAATCGTTCCTAAGATTGAAATGAGCATGGCCACTGGAGTGCTCTTCTCCTATATAATCGGACCCGACTAGTTCACATGTGTGCTACACGGTCGAAGGTAGAGGTAGGTCCCGTAGAAGCGCGCTTCTACGATCTCCTCATGAATCTGATTTCGTTCGGTCACTACGGTGGCATGCTGCGCAGTGCCATCGACCGCATGCATCTTGCGCCCGGGCAATCCGTGCTGGACCTCGGGTCGGGAAGCGGCAGGAACGACCTGCTCATCGCTGGGCGCATCGGAGTTGAAGGCAGGCTGCTGGGCCTTGATGTGAGTCACGAGATGCTGCGGCAGTCACAGGAGCGTCTCAGGAATTGGCCGAACGCCGTCTTCAGAGAAGAACGCATCGAGAAGCCCCTACCATACGAGAACGAGTTCGACCGCGTATTCATGGCGTTCGTCCTGCATGGATTCGAGGACGGACAGAAGAGGGACATCATCCGCAACGCATACAGGGCCCTGAAGCCCGAAGGCCTCTTCTGCATCTTCGACTATCACGAGTTCGACCTCGCAACCCTATGGTCACCGATCCGCTACGTGTTCACACACGCTGAGTGCGAGCTCGCGTCTGAGTTCCTCAAGCTCGACCTGCGAAAGATGCTCTCCGATGAGGGGTTCACCACATTCGAGGAGGACCTCTTCGCGCGCGGACACATCCGCCTGCTCAAGGCCAGTAAGTGAGCGTTGGTTCACACACCAGACCAGTCCGCATGGCGCAAGAGCCAGCTACAGCGTTGCAGCCAACACAGGATGCTGAACCCCCTTCCCTAAGGGCTGACCATGAGCCCATACCCACCCGCTCCAACCTCAAGCTTCGTATCCGTGGAATCAGAACCTTGAACACGGAAATCCGACGGAGCGGGGTATGGAATGTTCCTCCAGAGTCTATGGCTTCATCACGCAGCTAATCGTCTTGTCTTCCACAGCGGCGACCCAGTAGCCGATATTGGCCTCAACTGTGTCGGGAACAGTGTAGGACCTGTTTGTCGGATTCCAAGTATAGATGGCTTCGATCTCGCCCTTGAAAACCTCCTCCACCGTGTCCTTTCCTGCCGGCAACTCACGCGGCACCGACACCATGTTCCATCCGGCTTTCAGATCGAAACGCATGTCGAACCAGGCCAGAAATGGATAGCTATGGCAATCGATCAGGTTCCAGATTCTGGAAGAATCGATCACGCCGAACGTGACTTCTGACACATCCCATCCAGTGAACGTCGCGAGCTGCTTTAGTTCTCTCGCCGTCTTGCCAGTGCCGCCGTCGCTGGTCGCCATTCCCGATGTCTGCGTGTCCCAGAAGCAGTTTTCCACGTTACCATCGTTCTGTCCAATCAACCCGCCAGTCAACAAGCTGCCGCTCACTCCGCCCACGGCATAGCAGTTGCTCACCGTGCCCGAGTTACGCCCCATGAAACCGCCGACACGTTCCGTGCCGGTCACCTCTCCGATGGCGTAGCAGTTGCCCACCGTGCCCGAGCTCAACCCCACCATGCCACCAACATAGACTGAGCCACTTACAGTGCCGGTGGCGTGGCCGCTGCTCACTACGCCTGGATTGTGTCCCACCAGGCCGCCCGCAGCACCACCACCAGCTACATCGCCTGTGGCGTAGCAGTGGGTCACCTCACCGTCGTTATATCCGACCAGGCCACCAGCATCATTCCATGAACAACTGACAGTGCACGTGGAGTGGCAGTACTCTACCGTGCCAGTATTGCCGTTGCATCCCACCAGGCCACCACACATCGCGTGTGCGCTCACGTTGCCGTTAGCGCAGCAGTTGCTCATGATGCCATCGTTGACTCCAA
>Ga0272443_10007370_pt1 | contig 10527 bp, 7 predicted proteins | sample SSMAcet12_FD_193581 | JGI IMG/M metagenome (GOLD analysis project Ga0272443, IMG submission 193581) | Marine sediment archaeal communities from Little Sippewissett salt marsh, Falmouth, MA, United States - SSM-Acet-12 | ecosystem: Environmental > Aquatic > Marine > Wetlands > Sediment ... | reverse complement strand
CCAGCTTTCGCAGGCTGAGCCAGGCGTTCGACACGGTCGTCGTTGAAGGTGCCGGGGGAATCCTCGTGCCCTTGAACGAGAAGACGCTGTTCGTCGACGTCGTCGAGAGTTTGGCGCTGCCCGTGGTGGTCGTGGCCGCCAACAAGCTCGGCGCCATCAATCACACGCTCCTGACCATCGAAGCCCTGCAGCGGCGGAATATCACGGTGCTGGGCGTCGTCTTCAACACGCTCGACCGGCAAGAGGATGAGATCGTCCGGCGCGACAACCCGAAAATCGTGCGGACTTTCGCTCGCATCCCCATCCTCGGTCAGTTACCCTGGTCGACAGATCCCGCACAGCTCTACCGCGACTTCGAGCTGATTGCCAAGAGGATATTGCTTGAACACGCAAGGACACAACCCGACAAATCCATGGATCGAAAGAGACCTTAGCTGCCTCTGGCACCCGTATACGCAGATGAAGGACTGCCGGCGCCGGCCGCCCATCCTGATCGAATCGGCTCAGGGGCTGAAGCTCTTCGACGCCGACGGCAACTTCTATTACGACACGATTTCGAGCTGGTGGTGCAACGTGCACGGGCACGGCCACCCGAAGATCGCCGCGGCCATCAAACGTCAGGTCGAGTCCATGGATCATATCCTGGCGGCCGGTTTTACGCACAAACTCGCCATCTGCCTGGCCGAAAAGTTGGTGGCTCTGGCGCCGGAGAATCTCACACGCGTGTTCTATTCCGACAACGGCTCCACGGCGGTCGAGACGGCGCTGAAGATGTCCGTGCAGTACTGGGATAACGCCGGCGTGCGCGGCAAGACCAAGTTCGTCGCGCTGGACCTGGCGTATCACGGCGATACCTTCGGCGCGATGAGCGTCGCCGGCCCGACGGTTTTTACGAAAGCCTTCGCGCCGCTGTTGTTCGACGCATTCCACGTGCCCACGCCGTACTGCTATCGCTGCCCCGTCGGCAAACAGAAGGATTCGTGTCAGGCCGAGTGTGCCGGAGCGTTGGAAACGACGCTGCGCGAGCACAGCGGAGAAATCGCCGGTGTGATTCTGGAACCCCTGTTGATGGGTGCAGCCGGCATGATCATTTATCCGCCCGCGTACCTGCAACGCGCCGCTGCCCTGGCGCGGCAATACAACGTCCACCTGATCCTTGACGAGGTGGCGACGGGCTTTGGACGGACCGGCACCATGTTCGCTTGCGAGCAGGCCCGTGTATCACCCGATTTCCTCTGTCTGTCCAAAGGCATCACGGGCGGCACCCTGCCGTTTGCCGCGACGCTGACCACCGAAGCCATCTACGCCGGCTTCTACGACGATTACGACAAGCACAAGACGCTCTACCACGGGCACACCTACAACGCCAACCCGATCGGCTGTGCGGCGGCATTGGCCGGCCTGGAAATCTTCGAGCAGGAGAAGACCCTGGAGAAAGTGCAACGCATGATTCCAGGATATCACCGACGACTCGAAGCGTTGGGTTCGCTGCCGCACATCGGTGACGTGCGCGCCATCGGCATGGTCGGCGCGCTGGAAATCGTGCAAGACAAAGAAACGAAGGAGCCGTTTCCCGTCAGCGAGAGGATCGGACTGCGTCTGTTCGAGGAAGGTCTGAAGCGAAACCTGGTCCTGCGCCCCATGGGCAACGTCACGTATCTGTTTCTGCCTTTGAGTACGACGGAGCGGGAACTGGCCGACATTCTGGACAAGTTCTCAGAGACAATCACCGAGACGAAGCTCTGAGCCCTACTCGACCGTCACGCTCTTGGCCAGATTGCGCGGCTTGTCCACATCATGCCCACGCAGCACGGCGGCATGATAGGCCAGCAACTGGAGCGGAATCGCCGTCAGCATGGGCTGGAACAACTCGGGCGCATCCGGAATCGTGATGAGGTGGTCGGCCACCTCGCCAATCCGCTCGTCGCCTTCGGTCCCCACGACGATGACCTTGCCCCCGCGGGCCCGGACCTCTTCGATATTGCCCATGATCTTGTCGTACTGGGGCCCGGTCGTCGCGATGAACACGGCGGGCATTCCATCGGCGATCAGGGCGATCGGCCCGTGCTTCATCTCCGCCGCGGGCAGACCTTCGGCGTGGATGTAACTGATTTCCTTGAGCTTCAGGGCCCCTTCCAGCGCCACCGGGTAGTTGAACCCACGCCCCAGGAACAGCCAGTTGTCCTTGTCGACATTGGCCGAGGCGATGTCGCGAATGTGGTTGGACTGATGCAGGATCTGCTCGATCTTCTCAGGGATCTGGGCCAGTTGCTCGATGTACCAGGCCGCCTGGTCGCTGCTAACGTGACGGCGCCGTCCCAGCTCGATGGCCAGCATGCTCAACACCGCCACCTGGGCACTGAAGGCTTTCGTGCTGGCAACCCCGATCTCCGGGCCGACGTGCAGGTAGATGCCGGCGTCCGTCGTGCGGGCAATCGTGGAGCCGACCACATTGACGACGCCCAGCACCATGGCGCCGCGCTCCTTGGCCTGTTCCACCGCGGCCAGCGTGTCGGCGGTCTCGCCCGACTGGCTGATCGCGATAACGATGGTCCCGTCCTCGATGATCGGGTTGCGATAGCGGAACTCGCTGGCGTACTCGGTCTCCACCGGGATGCGGGCCAGATGTTCCAGCAGAAACTCGCCCACCAGGCCGGCGTGGAAAGCCGTCCCGCAGGCGGTGAAGATCACGTGGCGTGCCCGCGTCAGTTCGCGCAGGTAATCGCGGATCCCACCCAGCTTGATCTTACCGTCGTGGGCATCGATCCGTCCGCCCATGCAGGTGCTGAGCGCCCCCGGCTGCTCGAAGATTTCCTTGAGCATGTGGTGCTGAAAACCGCCCAGCTCGATCTGATCGAGGGAGAACTCAATCTGCTTGAGGTCCTTGGCAATTGTGACGTTGTCGATGGTCTTGGTGTGGAAGCCAGCGCCATTGATGGTGACCATCTCGTTGTCGGCCAGGTAGACGGCCTGGGTGGTATGCTCGACGATAGCCGCCGCGTCGGAGGCCAGGATGTACTCGGTGTTGCCCACGCCCAAAATCAGGGGGCTGCCGCGCTTGGCGCCGATGAGCACACCCGGGAAATCGGCACAGATGATCGCCAAACCGAAGGTGCCGTGCAGCTTGCGCAACGCCTGTTGTACGGCCCACTCGAAGGCGTTCTGATCGTCCAATTTGTCCGGGTCGTGTTCGTTGGCGTAGATATGGCCAATCAGATTGGCGATGACCTCGCTGTCGGTCTGGCTGACGAATTCGACCCCTTCGCCCTGGAGCCATTTCCGCAACGTGGCGTAGTTCTCGATGATACCGTTGTGGACGATGGCGATCTTATGCGTGGAGTCCACGTGGGGATGGGCGTTGACCGTGTTGGGCTCGCCGTGCGTGGCCCAGCGGGTGTGCCCGATGCCGAGGGCGTCGCCACTGGCGGCCTCTTCGAGAATCCCCTCGAGCGCACTGATGCGGCCGCTGGTCTTCTGCACGCGGATTCCGCCGTCCTTCAGCAGCGCCACACCGGCCGAATCATACCCGCGATATTCCAAGCGTTTGAGCCCCTCAACCAGAATCGGTTGAGCCGCCTTCTTACCCAAATAAGCAACGATTCCACACATGCGTCTATCCCCAAATCCATTGTGCCTGGTGTCTTATCCTGAATCGACCGATGCCGGCGAGGACTCTACCGAAAAAAGAGCAGAAAATCAGATCCTCCCGGCCCAGACTCGCGTGACCGTCATTATCGGCCCGGGCCGGGGCGGCGGCAAATCATTTTTGCTTAAGCGGCGTATCAATTATTCTCATTTGACGCACCCGGGGCCGGCCGCGTACACTCCCGGGATGATAGTGGTCATCGATTACAATGTGGGCAACGTCAAAAGCGTCTGCAACGCCTTTCGGCACATCGGCTGCGACGTCCAATTGAGCCGGGACCCGGATACGCTGGATAAGGCGTTGGGGCTGGTTTTGCCCGGCGTGGCAGCCTTTGGCTATGCCATGGAGGCCCTGGGCTCGGCAGCCGAACCGGTCAAGCGGGCGGCGGCGCAAGGCAAACCGGTTTTGGGCATTTGCGTGGGCTACCAGATGCTCTTCGAACGGAGCTACGAGTATGGGCCGCACGAAGGGCTGGGCCTGATCGAAGGTGAGGTGGGCCCCCTGCCGACCAACCAGGTCGTCCCCCACATGGGATGGAATCTCGTGCCCTTGCCCGGTGACATGGACCTGTTCTCGGACCTCGGTGAGGCCAGACATTTCTACTTCGCCCACTCCTACTACGCCCAAGTCACGGACGAGCAGGCCCGTGTCGCGCACACCGACTATGGCTTCGCCCTGCCGGCCTCGGTCCAGAAGGGCAACGTCTACGGCGTGCAGTTTCACCCGGAGAAGAGCAGCCGGCAAGGATTGAAGGTCCTCCAGAACTTCTACGATATTTGTGCAAACCCATAGGGGCAGGCCCCCGTGCCTGCCCAGGGCAACCACAGGGGGTTGCCCCTACACAAGGTGCGATTCATGCTGACCAAACGAATCATTCCGTGTCTGGACGTCAAAGACAACCGCGTCGTCAAGGGTGTCAACTTCCTCAACCTGCGCGACGCGGGCGATCCGGTAGAGTTGGGCGCCCGCTACAGTGACACCGGCGCCGACGAACTGGTCTTCCTGGATATCACCGCCACCATCCGCTCGCGCAAGACGATCGTCGACCTCGTCGAGCGCGTCGCGCGGAACGTCTTCATCCCCTTCACCGTTGGCGGCGGGATTCGCGACGTCGAGCAGATCGACGAACTGCTGCGCAGCGGCGCCGAGAAGGTCTCGGTGAACACGGCCGCCGTGCAAAATCCGGATCTGCTGGCCGAGGCGGCTCAGCGCTTTGGCAATCAGTGTGTCGTCCTGGCCATTGACGCACGGCGCTCGAAGACGCGCGAAGGCCATTGGCAAGTGTGCGTCAAGGCCGGTTCGGAGCCGACGGACATCGACGTCGTGGAGTGGGCTATCCGAGGCGAAGAACTGGGCGCAGGCGAGATCCTGCTAACCAGCATGGACGCCGACGGCACGTTGGCCGGCTACGACAACGCATTGAACAAGGCGGTCTCCGACGCCGTCAATATCCCCGTCATCGCGTCCGGCGGTGCGGGCCAGCTCGACCATCTGTACGATGCTGTCGTCGAGGGCGGCGCCGACGCCGTACTGATGGCCTCGATCACCCACTTCGGCGACTTCACCATCACGCAGATGAAAGAGTACCTCCGCGACCGCGGCCTGCCCATGAACCTGTGAGGCCCCGCGATCAGTCAGAATCACCCTGCGTGCCGCGCGGCAGTGCAGACATGACCCGCTTGATCCATTCGTCCTCGAGCAAGCCCTCTTTGGTGATGGATCGAGGTGGATCGGCCTCCGGTAGTTCGATGTCAGGAGGCATCCCAAACAGCTCATTGACGCGCCCGTCCGGATTGATCGCCAGATCGGTCTCCACTCTGAACACCATACTGCTGGCCGGCAACACGATAAAAGATGGAGCAAAATAACCTGCCGAACCCCCTCCAGTATTGCGGCCCACGAGGGTTGCCATGCCAATTCGCCTGACCGCACCCAGCGTGTCATCGGTAGCGGAAAAACTACCGCCGTTGGTCAGGAAGTAGAGCTCGCCGTTGAAGTCGTAGCGATGGTGCGGCTCGATGGTCCGCGTCACTTCGTAGAAGGTCCATTCGTTCGGATCGAAGCCCTCAGGAGACTGGACTTCTTCTGTGCTTATGACGTGTTCTTTCTTGGTGGACACATAGCGCCGAAAGTAGTTCAGGAGATGCTGGTCCGTGTCAACGAGGAACTTCGTCTTGACGCCAACGACGTGACTATACGTCACGGGCTCATCCAGGAAGGGACGAATGAGCACGTCATAGCCGTAGCGGGGCAGGCCCCCGCCATTGTTCCTGAGGTCGATGATCAACTTGCGGTATTTCCCGTCGGAACGACGAAGGAATGCCTCGATCCTCTTCCGATCTCTTTTGACAAATCCCTCGAACAGACTCTCGATGACTGATTGTCCAGCCAGCGATTTGATGCGAACGTAGCCCACCTCGTCGGTCAGTTCCAGACAGGTACAGTTGGCTTCGGGCTCCTCCGTCCGGATGGGTTCTTCCTCCGGGGCAGGCCAACCGTCGACCTTCGGCGCGAAAGCGGACACGACCCTGCCGTCGGGCAGACCAAACTCGACCTGCCAGCCTTGGAAAGCAGGTCCTTCGTCAATGATCATCAGCCAATTGTCGACCCAGTCCTTGGGATAGGCATCATACTTCAAGAGCGTCTCGGTCTTGACGTAGTCCAGATACGCCGAGCAGGTCTTCCCGTCGACCGTGAGTATCTCCGAGCCTTTGGGAATGGCCGTTCCCTCATATTCCCAATTGTCGTCGGTAAAGTACTTGCCTGCCCTGAACTTGACGTGGAAAGGGGGATGGGCGCGAGTAGAGGCCTTGGCCGAGAGCCTGGCCCAATACCGCCCCCGGTCGAATTGGCCCGGCGTAATGCCCAGATTGACGAGTCCCAGCAAAGAGGCGATTTTGCCCCATTTCAACGCCTCTTCGTCGTGGAGATTGAAGTGGCCGGTAGCGCCAATTACCCTGAAGTAACCGTTCACGACCTGGTAGAACTCCTCATGGGTCTCGGCCTGCTCGGCGAATTCCAGATAGCACGGCAGCAACACCTCATAGCTCGGCGTGTTCTTATACTTCTCGTTCAGCTCGGCAAAGGGACTGTAGTCACGCGTCCAGTCCGCCAGGAACTGGATATCGCGGCGCCGATCTTCGGCCGTCAGTTGCGGAGGGCCCGAACAACCTGCGAGGACAGATACGACTGACAGGACACACACAAGCATGGGGATCGTGAACGAACGCTTTGCCAACGAAGTACGCTGCTTCGGCTTCACTTCTCCACTCTCCTTGGCGCCAGCCTGAGAGAACACAGCCTGTCGATGAATCCTTGAGGTTTCGCAGAGTCTAACGGCCGTCCCGCATCCCAAGCTGGAATGCGTGCACATCCTGATAATCCCGTCCCATGGCCAGGTCGATCCGGCCGGAGTCGAGGCCGTAGACAACAGACCAGACCGTGTGGTCTTGTTTGACCGCCTCCAGCAGATCCATCGCCGCTTCGTTGGAGGCGAGGGTCTCCGACCCGCCAAGTATCTCAGCGGCCTTGTTGTACCGCCAGCAATCGGGTTGGACCGCTTCTGAGAACAGATAGTTCGTCGAGACTTGCCAGGGCGTGTCCGCGCGAACGATGTTAACCCCGCCGTCGACATACTCGACAATGGCCGAAGCCCCGGAGGCATCGGCGAGGTGGAAATGCACGGGTATGACGGCGAACTCGACGTTGTACTGCTGGATCAGCGCCAGAGCCTCTTCGACGTCCTTGGCATAATCCAGAACGAGGCGGATGATCTGGCTGTTGAGCAGCGTCGGCTTGTTCGGGTCTTTCGGGGCATTCCTTTCGGGCACGGCGTTCTGGGCGATGGCCACGCCGCACTCGTTCATCCCATCGATGGCCGCGTAGGGCGCCGCCAGGAGGACAAAACGATCCGGCCACGGAATCTCCTGCATTCCCTGCAAGCCGAGATAGTGGAGATCGACCATGGAAACGGAGGCGTAGCCATCGGGCGGATCGGTGTACAGCAATAACGATGACCGGTGGTTCCAGTCCAGGTTGCGGCCGAATACCACGTCCCCATCCGCCGTCGGAGTCGCAAAGCTCGTGCAGGCCTCGGGATTTACCGCTTTGTAGACTTTCTGATAAGGCCCCCACTCGATGCCTTCTTCGAGGAACACGTCAAACAGATACGTGCCCTTGTAGTGCATCACGTACAGGGGGAAGTCGTCCACCTTCTCCAGCGTCCCCAGCGTCCGCACGGGATTGTAGAGCAAGGCGCCCAGCGCCAGCAAAAACAGAACCAGTAAGACTGCCAGAATCCGCAGCACGCGCCTGAAGCGCCGGCGCCGTTTCTTCCTCGGGGCCACCGCCTCTGTACCGGTTTCTTCGTGATCTGACATCGCTTCTCCGCGTCTCAACAGGCGACACCGGTCGGGGCGACGCATGCGTGGTACGGGCAAGACCTTGGTACGGGCGAGGCATGCCTCTCCCCGACACGAATACTACCATACCGAGTGGATACCTGTCATGGATTCCTTCTGCTGATTCAAGGGCCAGGCAGACACTACAGGCCAGGGATGGTTGTGCCGCACAGGCCTAGAGCGGGCGATGGAGGAAACCGACGGTGGATTCCATGATGCGGGCCTGAAGCTGCTGGGCATGCTCGGCCGTTTCGCTCTGGAGGTCTTCCAGATTGGCCCGGCAGAACCGACAGCCGAGGATGTTGAGGTGAAAATCGACATAGCGCTGCCACGCGTCTTCCAGCGTCTGAAGCAGGAAGCCGCCAATGGTGCTGCGCTTGGGACAACTGAACCGATGGTACTCCCAGATATCCGTCAGAAGGTTCTCGAAAGCCTCGGACGAGGGACCGACACTGACGTGCTTGCGCTCGACGGTGCTGCGGATCTGCTTGAGACTGCGATGCTTGACCAGGGCGACCGTTTTCTCGTCGATGTTCATCGTCTGGGCCACGCGCTTATTCGGAAGCTGGCAGTAAAACAGCAATTCGATGATTTGCAGATCGCGGAAACGCAACGCCCGCTTGAAACCATCGACCAGGTCTGTCACCGCCTCGGCCAGGACGGCTTTCTGCATATCGTACTGCTCATCCGCCCGGGCGTACCAACTGGCCGTCTGGGCCGCCGGGCTGGCCACCTGCTCGAAGGCATCGGACGAACGCTCTTCGGCATCGGATTCGTAAGCATCCTGGATCAGACAGACCCGACGGGCTTCGCGGCGGCGGTAGCTGTCGATGATCTTGCGGCGGATCAGGCCGAAGAGGTAGGTTTCGAGGTCGCATTCGCCCCGGAAGCGGTCCAGCCCGCGGACGAACCCGACGAACGCTTCCTGAACGACGTCTTCGGCATCGGCGCGTTGGGGGAGCTTGGCTCGGGCGAAGCGCAACAGCCGGCCGCGATAGCGACCGACGAAATCCGACCAGGCTTGCTGATCGCCCAGCCGGATCTTGTCCAGAAAATACTGCTCTGGTTGAGAGACTTTGTCCATGGGTCTATAGGTCTTACAGGTCCTATTGGTCCCATGAGACCTATTGGACCCATAGGACCTGTCTACCGCAGGACCAGAATGATCGAAACGATGCCGGCAATCGCCAGGACGGTCCCGGCGATCCGCAACGACCATACATAATAACCTCTGGTGGCCATGTTTAGGAAGAGGTAGCTGGCAATAATGACGATCAGCACGCCGACGGCCGAGAGAATCATACCGGCCCAGGTCTTCCGTATGACACGCACCTGAGCGACCTTGTGCGACCCCAGCCGACTGAGTCTCTCCGCGGAGGCGTCGATCAGCAGGGCCTGCCGCCAGAGGCGGCCGGACAGGCCATCGAAGCTTTGGACGAACTGGTCCACGATGAACCCGCCTTCGAGCACGTCCACAGAACTGACCGTCACGGGCGGCCGGCCCGGTACGGTCGACCACTTCTGACCGACCAGAGCGGAAATCTGTGCGCACGCGTCCCGGATGGCCTGGTTCTTCGCCTCGTTCTCGCTGGTGCACGTCTCCCACGACCGCGCCACTACAAATTGCCGCTCAGGCTTCTCGCCGGCGAAACCGGCAAAGTCCTCCACCCAGGGTTTGTTGAGAAAACTCGCCTCCGCACTCTCGTTTTTGTCCTCTCTGAAGGCGGTCGCGACAATTCTGCCGCTCTGAACCGGTGACGAAACCGTAAGATCCGCTAGCCGGCCGTCGTCGCTACTGTAGTCTACGACCTGCCTCTTCTGATCAAGACGCAACGTAACCCCCACCTCGCCCGACTGGAGGTTCCTGAGGTCGGCCCTGAGGTAACACGGCATCCCGGGAAGCTCCTTCTCCAATGCGTCGTGCAAGGCCGTCACGAGCTGTCGCTGGGTCTCCTCCTGGAAGAGGATGATCGTGATCGCCGCATTGGGGTCGTCGGCAACCTTGCGAATCGGTTCAGCCATGCGCCGGCCCAGCGCCCGTGCCGCCGCAAGGTCGGAGGGATAGACGTCGGCCTCGTATTCGTTCTCGACGCCTTCCGACCAGATGGGCGCGGCAACAGCCGGTTGCGGGTTAATCGGCTGCCAGTCGACAGTTCCTGTCGCGTTGCCCGGCAGAATCTGCTCTCGTATCCCGGCGTCCCGGTACATCACTTCCAGCGCCACTTCTGGATTACCGCGCGAACGATTAGGCTGCGTCGCCTGCCCGGCGCTCGGCCAAGGGATCTCCCGGACGGTCCCCTCAACCACGTTCCGATGTGAGGCGCCCAACCACAGCACGGCGCCGAACACGCCCATGACGACAACGCTGACGATCACGCCGGCTCCCACCTTCGGCGCCTTGTTCAGCAGGATGATGAGCAAGACGAAGAGAAACGGAACGGTAATGCCAAGCAACGGTATCGCCTCATGGGCCGGCGACGG
>Ga0272443_10007369_pt1 | contig 10529 bp, 12 predicted proteins | sample SSMAcet12_FD_193581 | JGI IMG/M metagenome (GOLD analysis project Ga0272443, IMG submission 193581) | Marine sediment archaeal communities from Little Sippewissett salt marsh, Falmouth, MA, United States - SSM-Acet-12 | ecosystem: Environmental > Aquatic > Marine > Wetlands > Sediment ... | reverse complement strand
TATAATTGAGGAAACAAAAGCATAGATAATATACCCTTCTTGATAGTATATGGCATAAAACAATGGAAATACCATACTAATGCCTAAGAAAAGTATTAGACTGCCTAAAGTGTTGAGAACAACTTTAAACTTCATATAGATTTATTTCTTCCTCCGATCATCAAAAGTTGCTCTACTTTTTTTATTTCTGTTGTTTTGGTAAATATCATTACCTTATCATTCATAGTTACATCATGATTTTCTGCTGATAGTGTCTGGGCAATTTTGCTATCCATCTTTCCAGTGCCAATAATAATAACTTTTACAGTATTCACAACTCAATACTTATAACCTATAACTTCAATCTCAGATTTTGTGCTGGATGAGAAATTCTTATTAAAGTAAAAATGAGAAACTCTTTTCAAGTTTCTCATCATTATTATTCGTTAAAAATATTTTTTAATATATAGGGCAATACAGTCTATATATATTTTTAAACTGTTTGGTTTTGGGTATAAATAAAAATGGACTAGTTTATCCACAATCATCCCCTTTGTTACAATCAATACACTCTTACTATCGAGGGCATTTTATACCCTTTTTAAAATTTTGTCAATATGATGACCTCCAATGTCTGTTTCAAATTTTTATAGGTACTTTTTATTGTCTATTTCTTATAAATTGTCTGTTCCAGGTAGCTACAGTAGGCAGAGCCTGTCTCAGTAATAATCATCTCATCTTCTTGTCTTTTGATAAATTTAAGATGTCTTAATATTTCCAGAATAGCTTCTGATTCCTTTTCATCTATGATGATATCCTCGGCAATTTCATTAAAGATCTGTTCTGTTACATAATGCCTCTCATATATCTCGAACAAAACATCCTTGCTTTGTTTTACTAAAAAACAATCAGCAAAAAGGAATAACCACTTGATATTCTCTTTTTTAGTCTTTTTATAGTGCTCTAGAGACTGAGAAATATCATTCTCTTGTAATTTTTTCTCTTCCTTTTCAAAGTTTACTTTTTCCATCCAAGCCATAACTGTTCCGGAAATCATTTCTTGAAATCTTTGATCATCTTTAATTATTTCAGGTAAATCCCTATTTCTTTGCAGCGGTCCACCCGGAGCAAAAAAAATGTTCTTAACATGTTGATCGAAAAAATGATAAATTTCTTCCTGAAATAAAAAAATAGCACAAAAAGAAGAAATGAAAAATAAGGCTATCCAGGAGTTAGTCAACTGCACCCAACCACCATCAGTTGGCCACCATATTACACTCATAAATAATGTGAGCAGACATAAAATACTGTAAGGTAATACCATTAATATCATTCTTCGCATCTTTACATATCCTGTATTTCTTCTAAATATTTAATTATTATAATTCATTTAATACTTTTAGAATAGCAGGTAGGTAAGCCGGCAGATCCTTAGGTGAACGAGATGTTACCAGATGATGATCTACCACTACCGCCTGATCCAGATAATTAGCTCCGGCATTAATCAAATCATCTTTAATTGAAAAAAAACAGGTGGCATCCTTATCATTTAGTATACCTGCCGAAATAAGAACCCAGCCAGCATGGCATATTGCCGCAACCAGGCCATCTTTCTCAAATATCTTTCGCACAAAACTGATCATCTTGGGAGAACGTCTCATGTGGTCCGGAGCATACCCACCTGGAATAACTACACCAACAAAATCTTCTACTCCGGTTTCATCTATAGATAAATCAGCAAGTACAGGATGTTGATGTTTACTATAATAGGTCTTTTTTTCAGGTCCTACAATTTTAACATCATACCCTGCTTCTTTTAATCGATAGTAAGGATACCATAATTCCTGATCTTCATATAATTGCTCAACCAAAATAGCTATTTTTTGTAAACTACTCATTCCGATCCTCCTCTTTCTTCTGATATTATCATAAATTTTCTCCTAAAAAAACTTTCTATTTACTTAACTTGGAATCAGGTCTGATTGTTAGGAATAATTTATTCGACAGTGTGAAAAAAGAAACGATGGTGAATAAAATCATTTTTAAAGAAAAATTATTAATGGTCGGGGCGAGAGGATTTGAACCTCCGACCTCTTGGTCCCGAACCAAGCGCGCGTACCAAACTGCGCTACGCCCCGAATCATCAATGAAATTATATCACATCATTCCACTTGGAGTAAGGGTTAATTTCAATTTATGGGCAATAATTGATGCTGCAATGATCTTAATAAAATCTCCCACAATAAAAGGAAAAATCCCAGACAAAAAAACTGTTTTTATATCTAATTGGGTTACGAAATACAATTGAAAGGCACCGAAAAGGTTAATAATCAAAAAACCAATCATGCCGACTAGGAAAAAATCCTTCATTTTTATTATATTCTTTCTTTCAACCAAGTATCCTATTATATAAGCAGAAATAACAAATCCCCATAAATAACCACCGGTTGGTCCCAATAGTACACCCGGACCGGCTTTACCTGCGGCAAAAACCGGCAATCCAACTAAACCCAAAAAAAGATAGATGAGTTGACTTAACGCTCCAATTCTACTGCCCAGCAACATGGCTGAAAGATAGGTAAATAAATTTTGGAGAGTAATAGGAACAGGATAAAATGGAATTACCAAGAACGCGCCTATGCTGGTTAGAGCTGCAAACATGGAGGCCAGAATCATATGTTTTAAAGAAACATGCTGAATGATCATTATTTTTATATCTCATTGCTATTATAGTGTTAACCTATATAATATTAATAGTTAACCAGCATGTCAAACTTTTTTAATTCTTTATCCATATCCTTATTTTTATTTAATCATGACCATCTTCTAAGAAGGTGGTCATGATTAAATTGGTTTTACCAAAAAAGAACAAGAGAAGCTATCTGAACATTTTTCGCCTGCAGTCCAAGGCAAACAGTTCTAATGCTTAGAAATATTCAGTTAAAATAGTAGAAAAAGCAAAAGAAATACTAACCAATAAAAGCTTAAATCTCTTTTAGAGGTTCTTAAAGCCACCCGCTAAGCGGGTGCGATATTTATTGTACTGTTCCTGATAGAACATGAACTATTTCCCCGTTTTCTGTTTTAATTACCAGCGCACCTTCTGTTGTGACATTAATCGCCTCACCTGAAATTGTCTGTTCTGCAGATTCTACTGTTATCTTTTTCCCCAATGTATGTGCATTGATTTTCCAGTCTTTCAAAATAGTAGCAAATTGTTTCCTCTGCAACAAATCATAATATTTTTCAAAATTTTCTAATACTAATCGAGCAAATCTGATTTTTGAAATTTGTTTCCCAAGTATTTCCTGTAAAGATGTTGATTGCTTTCTAATTTCTACAGGAAATTGTTCCCTGTCTATATTGGCATTAACTCCGATTCCTACCACTACATAGTTAATCCGATCTGATTCTGCTGACATCTCTGTCAGGATACCACACAATTTTTGGTCTTCTATAATGATATCATTAGGCCATTTAATTAATGCAGGGATATTAAATAGTGCTTTAAGTGATTGAACCAGAACTACCGCAGTCATTAAGGTAATTTTTGAGATATAGGCTGGTTCTAAATCTGGGAATAAAACTATACTCATCCAGACACCGCCATGAGGAGAATGCCAGGTCCTACCAAGCCTTCCCCGACCTGCTGTTTGCTCATTAGTAATCATCACAGTTCCCTCTTGCAAATGAATCTTTTTATCTCTAATGGCATTTTTTGCTACAGAATTAGTGGAATTAATTCTGTTATAATAATATATTCGTTTTCCAATATATTTGGTATGAAGATTTCTTTGGATTTCTGTCGGTAACAAGATATCCGGTCGGGAAATAAGACAATAACCTCTCTTGGTATCAGCAGCAATATGATAACCCAATTTTTTCAGTTTTTGAATCTGTTTCCAGACAGCCACCCGGGAAATCCCAAACTGATTACTTAATTCCCTCCCGGTAATAAATTTTTTTTCAGACAAATAAGACAATATAGGAATATTGACGCCTTTTAAATTCATAAATATATTTTTTCCTACTCAAATTTTAAGTCAGTTTATTCTATTTAAAGGTTATTTTTTCTACCTCTTGTAATTTAGTGCAAATTTTATCAGTAATCAATTGGAGGTGTTCCGATTTTTGAACAAAATCCAAGTCATCAGTGGGTACCTTCAGAATGGGACAAAGAGAAAAATCTGCTATCCATTTTTCATATAATCTATTGAGTTGTCCTAGATATTCTTCAGATATTTTTTTCTCATAATCTCGTCCACGTAGTGCAATTCTTCGCTTTAAAATAGGTACAGATGCCTGCAGGTAGACAATCAAGCTGGGAGGTGATAAAAAATCTACCATTATTCTGAACAATTCACTGTAGTTATAATAATCCCTTGCTTCCATTATTCCCTGTTCGTATAAGTTTTTAGCAAATATATCAACATCTTCATAAATACTGCGGTCCTGTACCACAGAACAAGGGTCACTGACGATATTCTGGTGATGCCTAAAACGTTTGGACAGAAAAAAGACCTGTAAATGAAAACTCCATTTTTTCATATCATAATAAAAATCTTCCAGATAAGGATTATTCTCCACCACTTCATAGAAAGCTTTCCAGCCTAATTGTATGCTAAGCAACTCAGTTAAACTGGATTTTCCGCTTCCTATGTTCCCGGATATAATTACAAATTTTTTCATGTTTCATTTCTTTCTTGATCTGTCTGTTCAATTTTTTGACAAATATATTTTAAATCTTTAGAATTTCCTACAAAATCCAATTCATTTGTATCGATTAATAATTGCTTTGCCTCTTTAAAATTTTCCTGTCTTCCAAAATAATCTTCATAAGCCTGGTTCAATCTTTCCATATACTGATAAGAAATTTTTCGCTCAAATGGTCGATCTCTTAACATGATTCTCTTCATTAGAATATCTGTGGAAGCTCTTAAATAGATAATCAGGTCAGGGTCAGGAATATCTTTGCACATAATCTGGTATAAATGTTCATACATCTTCAATTCATTACCCGACAGATTGAGATGGGCAAAGATTCTATCTTTGGCAAACATATAATCCGAAAAGGAGAGTTGTCGAAAGAGATCCTGCTGGGCAGCCTTCACCTGTTGGTCATAACGACTTAGTAAAAAGAAAATCTGGGTTTGAAAAGCATAACTTTTTATATCTTCATAAAAACGGGATAAAAACGGGTTTTCCTCAACAATTTCCAGAATACATCTAGCTTGATATCTTTTGCTTAACTGGAGTACCAGGCTGGTTTTGCCTACTCCAATAGCTCCTTCAATTGCAATAAATTTGCTCTTAAGTGAATACATCTTAAAGCCCTTCTTGTTTCTATTTATAATTTTCAGGTTCTTTTTAAAGAAATGATAAATCTAAATCAGATTATAACCTTAGAATTTTATTTACATCTAACTATGCTAATTCTAATTAATATAATAGGCTGGCAGCTGCCAGCCTATTATATTAATTGCCGGGGTTTCGATAAAATACTTTCTTTAGAAAAATTAAAATATTATTTAGCCTCACTTGATGCTTTTATCTCTTTGAATCTACCCAATGCTTGGAATCCTTCATAGACAACAAAACTGGCTAAGATTAAGAGTAAAATTGAAATTGAGCCAAGAAGAATATTCCCCTTACCAAAATTATTAAACACCAGATTAATCAAAGCGACTACTGTCATAATAATCATAAACAACATGGGGTAATAAGTAATCTTATAACTTTTGCCTAAATGAGCCAGGTAGGCAGTTGCACCAAGTAGAGATAATCCGGCAACCAATTGGTTAGAAGAACCAAACATTGGCCAGATTGCAGTCCATTGTCCGGTTAGCGCCAGTCCACCACCAGCAACAACAGTGACAAGAGTCCCTACATATCGGTTAGAAATAGAGGGCACTTTTTCTGCAGTTAATTCTTCAAAACAATATCTACCCAGACGTGTTGCCGTATCTAATGAAGTAATCAAAAAAGCAGAGATGGTTAAAGAACCAAAGATAATGCCAGTTTCTTCCGGTATACCGAAACCAGCCATAAACTTACCAAGACCATGAGCAAAAACACCGACAGCTCCACCCCATTCAGCTAGACCTGTTGCCATTCCTTCTTGAGTTAATATAGCCGCTGTTCCAAGGGCAATTACCGCCAGAACTCCTTCTAATAGCATAGAACCATAGCCTACCAACCTGCTATCTTTCTCATTATCCAATTGTTTAGAGGTGGTACCAGAGGCAACTAATGAATGAAATCCGGAGACTGCACCACAGGCTATCGTAACAAACAGCATCGGGAATAAATATCCTACCCCTGTTCTAAAACTGGTATAAGCAGGGTAAACCAAGTTAGGTCTGACAACTATAATACCTATAAATCCACCTGCCAGGGCAACATACAGCAAGAAAGATGATAGATAATCCCTAGGTTGTAATAACATCCAAACCGGTAAGATTGAAGCTGTTATAATATAAACGATGAGAATCCAGGTCCAGGTTAGTTGATTAAAAAATAAGAATGGTGCGCTCAGTCCAATCCAGATAGCGAAAAACAACAAAATAATACCAACTACAGTTACAACTGGCAAACTTATATTCATACGATACATGGCAAATCCCATACCCATGGCGATAAGAAGCATTAAGAATCCAGCTGTAGCTACAGATGCATTGGCAGCAAAAGCTGAAGCAGTTAGAACAGTAAATACAGCGACTACCAACACAAGAGCTAGCCAGGCAAATAATAAAAACCAGGTGCGTGCATTTTTGCCTACATACTGGCCAATAATTTCACCTACCGAAAGTCCTTTATGTCGAGCAGAGGTAATTAAGCCAAAATAATCATGTACTCCCCCAACAAAGATTGAACCAATCACAATCCACAAAAAGCAGGGAAACCAGCCAAAAACCACTGCTGCAATCGGACCGGCTATTGGTCCTGCACCGGCGATGGAGGCAAAGTGATGGCCCAGTAAAACCGGAGCTTTGGCAGGTACATAATCCACACCATCAGTCATAGTATGTGCAGGTGTCTTTGCTTTCTCATCAATCTCAACTAATCTATCCAAAACACCCCCATATACTTTATAAGCAATTGCAAACGCTATTACTGCAATAATCAGTAAGGTTAAAAGATTCATTAAAACAAACCTCCTTCAAATAAAAAATAAAAAATATGAATTATAAGTAAAACACCGATTTGTTAAACAAAATTAAAGTGAAAGAAAGCTTCTATGAAGACTTACTATCCCGGCAATTAAATAACCAACCACTTATGCATTATTTTTTTATAGGTTGTTTCTTATCACCTCCTTTTTCTTCGCAAAAGTATAAACTTCTAAAACCTCTTTTCCCTTAGCATTACAAAAAACACAATTATTCTTTATATCAATAAGTAATAATCGAATATCACACCAGCCCTTGATTCCCAAACAGAAGGTTCGGCCATATCTGAACTTCCGGGCAGCTTCAATAGCTTCCTTTGAAAAACCCTGGGAAGAAACCATAATACCGTTAATTGTATGGGACATCACATCGAAAGAAGGGGTAATCATCTCCTTGCTGATAGTAACAAGATACTGAGAAAATTTTTTTATTTCTTCAGCTTGAATAAATTGGTCAAATCCTTTAACCAAAATGATTTCTCTTTCTTGATAATGGTCAATTTGAATTTTTTTACTGAGGACGTGACGAAAGTGTTCAATGATGGAGATTGCGTAGATATCTATTTGAGTGCCAGCAATTGTTTTATAGGTTTCTACATCATAATGAGCTTGATATCTCTTCTCTAATTCATCAAGATATTCTCTTAATGTAGGTTCCATTTTATTTCCTATGTAAAAAATTATTTACTTTTATTATGGTACATTAAACTGTTTTTATTTTATTACAATCAATTTGCAATTGCAACTATCAATTAATCTTTAAAAGGAGTTTGTTGGTTTAACTATCTTGACATATATCTACTTTATGATAGTATCTTGATATATTTTGGTGTTACATTTTTATAAATAATAACACAATGCTTAGACATAAAAATGACTAAATATTCATTTTTATTGAGAATACATCATAATTGCTTACTACAATATTAAGGAGATTGGTTCAATGATTAAACTAACTATAGAGCAGAATGATATAGAAGCCATGATTGATAGGGGTATAAAACTCCATGGTCATGCTGGTCCCTATCTTAACCTGGGAATTAAAATGGGGTTGCTAGCCTTGAAGATCTTAAACGCCAAAGGATATTTTGATTTGTCTGTTGATGCTGAGCTGGAATACCGCAGGCCAATGTCCTGCTTTGTTGATGGACTACAGATATCTACCGGTTGTACGATGGGAAAAGGAAATATCAGAATAAAAAACCAGCCTGGTAATATTAATGCACTTTTCAAAACAGAAAACAAAACTCTTCGAATAAGGTTGAAACCAGAAATAGTCGAATCTTTGGATTTTAAAAAAGAAAGCTGTGAAGACTTGGGGAATCATATATTAAAACTATCCAATGAAGAATTATTCAATTATGATAAGAAAATAGAATAAGTCCAAAATAACTAAAAGATAAACTATATTTTCCACAATTTTTTCTATTTTTATTAAAAATTTATTGCATGATGACAATCTGCTGATAAGAAGAATAGACAATTCTTTCCAGTATATTCAAGGAGAAACCTTCTTCTTGAGAACCCCTGGGATACCCTGTTTAATTATAAAAGCTAACTTCCTATATATTTGGGTCTTAATGAATAGATCATAATGCTTAATCGTATCGCTTTATTTGATATTCCTACTATTAAGCTAATATGATATTGCCTCTTTTTAGGACGCCGGGTAAAATGTTTCAGATAGGTTATCTATTGTCTTTATGGTAAAACCATTTTATTTAACCATTACCCCCTTCAAAGAAGGTGGTTTTTTATGGTTAAATTAATACTCTTTGAATTATTTCTCATTTTTTATATAATAATAGAAAGGTTAAAAAATATCAGGAAATAATGAGTTCTATTTAATTAGAAAATATTTTATTAAAAATAAGAATTGGGGGAAAGAAAAATGAAAAGATTTAGGAAAATTATTTTACTGATATTAATTATTTTAGTTTTACCTGTTCTTTCTTCACCTGCCCAATCACAAGACAAAAAAATTGTTCTAGGATCTAAACTCTTTAATGAACAATACATTTTATCTCATATGATTGCCCACTTAATGAAAGATGCTGGTTACCAGGCAGAAGTTAAAACTGCCCTTGGCGGCACTATGATCAACTATGAAGCATTAAAACAAGGAAATATTGATGCTTATATTGAATACACCGGAACTGCTTACAATGTTATTTTAAAATTACCTCCACTTGAACAATGGAATTCTAAACAGGTCTACCAGCAAGTTGAAGAAGGATTATTAGAACAAGACCAGATTTCTATTGCCGCCAAAATCGGTTTTAGCAATGACTATGCAATTGCGTTAAAAAAGAGTTGGGTGGAAGAAAATCAAATTACCAAGTTAAGTGAACTGGAGCCTTTTGCCAATGATTTAAGCCTGGCAACAGATCCTGAATTTGCCTCTCGACCCGACGGATTACCTCAAATTGATAAAATCTATGGTTTCACCTTTGGCAGAGTACGCCAAATGCAACCTACCTTAATGTATGAAGCAATTAAAAACAATCAGGTTGATGCCATTGGTGCATATACTACGGATGCTCGTGTAGACCTTTATGATTTAGCTATTGCAAAAGACGATCTGGGGGCTCTACCTCCTTATGATGCCATTATTATTGTACGAAAAGAATTTGCTGAAAACGGAGAACTTATGCGCATATTCAAAGTCCTAGAAGACCAAATCGATACAGAAACCATGCGACATTTAAACAAATTTTATGATATTGATAAAAATGAAGCATCCGATATTGCCAAAGAATACCTTGTGGAGAAAGGTTTCATTAAATAAATATTGACAGGAAAGAGGGAAAATGACCCCTTCCCAAAAATTTTTTAAAAAAATTGATGAGATAGAAATTAAAAATGTAAGTAAGAAGTATGGTGCAATTATTGCCGTAAACCAGGTAAGCTTGAAGATTATCGGTGGCGAATTGCTGATACTTCTGGGTCCCAGCGGCTGTGGCAAAACCACCCTTCTTCGTATGATTAATAGGTTGGTAGAAACCGATGACGGCCAAATACTCATTAACGGTCAGGATGTAAAAAGTTTCAATCCAGTCCTTCTTCGAAAAAATATCGGTTATGTCATTCAGCAAATTGGTCTGTTCCCACATATGACCGTTAAAGAAAATATCAGCCTGGTTCCTAAACTGGAAGGCTGGACTGAAAAAGAAATGAATCAGAGGGTAAAAGAGCTATTAGAACTGGTTTCACTACCACCTGAACAATTTCTTAATCGAAAACCAAAAGAACTCAGTGGTGGACAGCAACAACGCATTGGATTAGCCCGGGCAATGGTTATGGATTCACCCCTGCTGTTGATGGATGAGCCATTTGGCGCATTGGACCCTATTTTAAGAAAACAACTCCAGGAAGAATTTAT
>Ga0272443_10007367_pt1 | contig 10532 bp, 9 predicted proteins | sample SSMAcet12_FD_193581 | JGI IMG/M metagenome (GOLD analysis project Ga0272443, IMG submission 193581) | Marine sediment archaeal communities from Little Sippewissett salt marsh, Falmouth, MA, United States - SSM-Acet-12 | ecosystem: Environmental > Aquatic > Marine > Wetlands > Sediment ... | reverse complement strand
CCGTTCTCGTGGTCGCCGAGCGCGCCCTCGATCCAGGCGCGGTCGATGCGCCCGGCCGCGCCCGCGAGAAGCGCCCGCGCGCGCGCGAGCCGGTGCGGGCTGGAGCTCGTCGCCTTGCGCGGCGCCTCGAGTTTCACGAGTTCCGGGTCGAGGTAGTGGTTCGTATGGGCGTAGGTGTTTTTCATGACGGGAATCTCGGCCCAGCGCGTGCCGGTCGTCTCGATTCCATGCGCCTCGCCCGAGGCGTCGGCCACCAGAAAATGATGGCCCGAGCAGAGGCGCGCGCGATTAAAAATGCCAGGCGCCTCGGCCGCGCTCGCCGACGCGAGCACCGCGCGGCAGAGGAAGGTCCACGGCACGCCGGGTCGCGCGTCGGTCGGGCTGAGGCTGTTCCCGCAGACCGCGACGCCGAGCGCGTTCATGCCCATCATGCCAACGCAGCCGCCGTAAGAAAAAACGAAGCACTCGGGCTCTTCGTCCACGCGCAGCCGCAGGCCGACGAGCTCGGCCGCCGCACCCGCGAACATGTCCCAGGTCTGCGCCGCATAGGCCCCGCCGCCGGTCGTCGCGCGGGTGCTCGCCCACATCGTCGTGCAGCCGGCGTTGGAGCCTGCATCGCCCGCGGAGCCGGCCGCGCGGCGGGCCACGACGTCCGCGACGTCGGTGTAGCCGCTCACGAAAAAGGCCTCCTCGGGCCGGACGCCCGCGCCCTCGGCGATGCCGCCATTTTCTTCGTGAAGTCCCGTCGAGAAGCCGGCGAGGTGCGGCAGGTGCTCGCGCGCGATCGCGCGGATTTCATCCGGCGAGAGTCCATGCCCCTTTTTGCGCGTGCGAGCGATGCAGCGATCCATGCGCGTCGCGAGCGAGGCGCGGACGCGCTCGCGCAGAGTCTCGCCGTGCGCGCGGCCCACCTCGCGGTGGGTGCCGCTGAATTCGTGAATTTCGAGCGCCGCGTCCGCCATCGCAGGCATTCTACCACGCGGGGCGCAGCATGCAACCGGCCGCGGGCCGGCGCTCGCGCGGCGCCGCGCTGGCGTCGCGCTCGCGCGGCGCTAGCGCCGCCGGTACCAGAATCCGCAGAGGGGGCGAAAGAGGATAAAAAAAGGAACGAACGTCAGCGCGAGCTGGAGGAGGAGGCGCGCGGGCGAGCAGTCGCGCAGCTTGCGGCTCGATGTGACGATGCGCGGCTCGGGAATAATCCGAAACTCCTGCCCGCGCTTTCGCCCCCACCGGCGCATCGCGCGCGAGAAGAAGAGCTCCTCGCCCGCGTAGACGCGCTCGCTGAAGCCGCCGACGCCCTCGAAGGCCTCGCGCGTCACGTAGACGAACGCCCCGGCCGCGAGCCGCCGCCGCGTCGCGAGCCGGTTCCAGAGCTTGACGCCCAGGCGCGCGGTGCGCGAGAGCGGCGCGTCGAACGCGACGAGCGCGCCGCCGCCGCAGCACCCGCCGGAGTCCAGGTTCGCGAGCGCGGCCTCGAGGAGCTCCGGCTCGATGACGGTGTCCGCGTCCACGAAGATCAAGTAAGGCGCTTGCGTCGCGCGCGCCCCCGCGTTCCGCGCGCGGGAGATCTGGTTTTTGGGCTCGAACACGACGCGGGCGCCGGCCTCGCGCGCGATGCGCGCGGTCGCGTCGGTGGAGTTGTTGTCCACGACGACGAGTTCGCCTGCGCGGCCGGTTGATTCAATGGCCGCGCGCAATGCATCGAGCGCGCGGGGAAGCTCAGCCTCCTCGTTGTATGCGGGGACGATGATCGAGAACTCGGGCGCCTCGGGCATGAGGGGATTCTATCGCGCGGGAGCGCGCGCGCAAGGCGAGGCACGCGCATCGCCTTGACGCGAGCGCGCGGGGCCGTAGGCTGGGGAGGGAAGGAGGCGCGCGTGCGGTTTGTTCTCCTGGGCAGCGGCGCGGTGCGGCCGGACCTCGAGCACTGGGGCCCGGCGCAGGTCGTCGAGGTCGCGGGCGAGACGCTCCTCTTCGACTGCGGCCGGGGCGCGTCGATGCGGCTCGTCGAGGCGGGGTTCGATCTCGCCGCCTTGCGCCGCGTCTTCTTCACGCACCACCACTACGACCACAACTGCGACTTCGCGTATCTCTTCCTCACGGGCTGGACGCTCGGCCGCGACGCGCCGCTCGAGGCCTACGGCCCGCGCGGGACGGAGCGTTTTTGCGACCTCCTCCTGAGGGAGGTCTACGCCGCCGACGTCGCCTCGCGCGCTGTGCAGCCGACGTACCCGGCGCGCGGGTCGGAGTGCGTCGCGCGCGACGTGACCGAGGACACATGGACACTCGAGGGCGAGGGCTACCGCGTGCGCGCGGTGCACACCGAGCACGTGCCCGAGCACCTCGACAGCCTCGCGTTTTCGATCGAGGCCGAGGGCAAGCGCATCGTCGTCGCGGGCGACACGGTCGAGTGCGACACGCTCAAGAACCTCGCCGAGGGGTGCGACCTCCTCGTCCACGAGTGCACCTTTCCGACCGAGCGCATCCGCGCGCACAAGTGGGGCGCGTTCCACACGCCGCCGGCGGACCTCGGCCGCTGGGCGCGCGAGCGCGGCGTGAAGAAGCTCATGCTCAAGCATTACGCGATCCAGGAGGGCGTCGCGGTGGGGCCCATGGCCGCCGAGGTGCGCGCCACCTATGGCGACGAGGGATTGATCGTGGGGCGGGACCTGCTGGCCGTGGAGGTCTAGCGCGCGGCGCCTACGACCGGCCCATCACCGCCTGTATTTTCACGAGCGGCAGGTAGAACGCGGCGAAACCCGCGCAGAGAAAGAGGGCGAGCAGGACCCCGGCCGCGACGTTCAGCCCCAGCCGCAATCCGGGGCTCTCGATGAAGAGTTCTTTTATGATGAGCCCCAGGGCGAGCAATGTCAGAAGCAGGCCCGCGAACGACGAGTGGCTCACATTGAGGAAGAAGATCGTAAGGCCCGGCAGCGCCACGTTCATCTCCGCAAAAGTCTGCTCGAAGCGCGGGACGTAGAACAGCATCGCCAGGATGGCGGCAGCGATGGCGGCGAGGTCCAGGACGAGGACGATCACGCTGAGGACGGCGGTGGTGCCGGAGGCGTTGCCCGGCGCGGGGAATTCCTGCGGACCGTTGGCGCCAACAACCTCAGACATGCGCGTCTCCTCTTCTCTCCGCCCGGGATAGCTCAGGTTAAAGACCCCTGGGCGTTCGTGTTCATTCCGCCTTTCGCACGATCACGATGAAGTTGTCGTTGTCCATGGCTATCTTGCTGCTCTTGGGCATGTCGGGAGGAAGGGGCTCGCCGTCAATCTCGACTTTCGGCATGGGAATATCGCCCCGCACTTGCATGAGCAGAGCCATTGTTCCCGAGACAAAGGCGCGCTCTTTGATATCGAAATAAAACACGGACTTGCCTCGGGTGGTACACGCATACGAGCCTTTGATCTCTTTCGGCACTTCCATCTTCGAGATGTCTATCTGCGTCTCGAGCCGCGCGCAAAGCCGCTCTTCGATAGTGACGTACCCCGTAAGTGTCACCTTCGCTGCGCCCTTCACCTGTAGGACGGAGCCCGAGGCATTGAAGGGCATCGCCAGCGGGATTTCTGCAAATTCGCCTACCTTGAGCGGCTTGGGGGGGAGCGGGAAGAGGAGTTTGAGGAGCATTTCGGTTCCGGTAGAGCCGACCTCCATGCCGCCGTCTTCTTTGACCCCTTGTACAACGACCGCCGGAATTTCACTGCGCATTGTCTTCTCTTCACCGGACCCAAAATCCATGCTCATGACGGCCTTCATGTCTTTGAGGAACATGTCGGCTGTGTTGTCCCCTTTGGCCTTTAGCAGGAGACCTGCATTTGCGGACATGGACTGCTTTGTGGGCGAAGGCGAGCCCAGATCGAAACAGCTAACCACACGCTGCTGAAAGAGATAAGCATAGGTCTTGTTGTTGGCGAAGTTCCACCGGAAAGCGGGCGGCTCGTCCGGAGCCTGTGCCGCGGGGTACGAATGGGGATCAATCTTTCCAAGGAATTGCGACTGTCCCGTCTCACCTGGCACCTGCACCTCTGGGGATGCGTTCTGGCGGAGAGTGTCACGACCTTGCGCAGGACGAGGGGACCCACTCGGAGGAAAGCATTTCCACAGGACCAGCACACCCGCGGCACTAAGCATGACACCGATAGCTATGCCGCGCAAAATGGCTTTTCGCTTGTTATTCAAGACGAAGCCTCCTCGCTACCAAGACTTACTCTTTTTTCCCGCCCCCGAACACCTCCTCGGCGAGAGCCACGGCCGCGAGCATGCCGCGCGCCTTGTTGCGCGTCTCTTCGTACTCGCTCGCGGGCACGCTGTCGGCGACGACCCCGCCGCCGGCCTGCACGTAGGCAATGCCGTCCTTGACGAGCACCGTGCGGATCGCGATGCAGGTGTCGAGGTTGCCGTGGAAGTCGAAGTACCCGACCGCGCCGGCGTAGACGCCGCGCTTCTCGGGTTCGAGCTCGTCGATGATCTCCATCGCACGGATCTTGGGCGCGCCCGAGACCGTGCCCGCGGGCAGGCAGCTTTTTAACGCATCGAACGCGCTCATGCCCTCGCGGAGCGTGCCGCGCACGTTCGAGACGATGTGCATCACGTGCGAGTAGCGCTCGATGACCATCTTCTCGGTCACCTCGACCGAGCCGAACTCGCTCGCGCGGCCCACGTCGTTGCGCCCGAGGTCGAGGAGCATGACGTGCTCGGCGATCTCCTTCGGGTCGGCGAGGAGCTCGGCGGCGAGCGCGGCGTCCTCTTCTGAAGTGGCCCCGCGCTTGCGCGTGCCCGCGATGGGCCGGACGGTAATGACCCCGCGCTCCACGCGCACCATGACCTCGGGCGAGGAGCCCACGAGGGCGGTATCGCCCAGCTTGAGGTAGAACATGTACGGCGACGGGTTCACCACGCGCAGCGCGCGATAGAGGTCGAAGGGGTCCGCCTGCATCGGCACGCGGAAGCGTTGCGAGGGCACGACCTGGATGATGTCGCCCGCGGAGATGTACTCCTTCGCCCGCTCGACCGCCTTCTCGTAGGCCTCGCGCGTGAAGTTGGACTCGGGCACCGGCGGCGCGGGCGCGCTCGCGAGCGCCGAGGGCGAGAGCGGCTCGTCGTGCGGCGGGGCGAGCCGCGCGGCCACCGCCTCGATGCGCGCGCGCGCGGCCGCGTAGGCGGCCTCGGGGTCGGAGCCGGCCCGCGCGTGCGTGACGATGCGGAGCGTCTTGCGCACGTGGTCGAAGACGAGCACGGTCGGCGAGAGCAGAAAATAAAAATCCGGCACGCCGAGCATGTCGGGCGGCTGGTCGGGCAGGCGCTCGATGCAGCGGACCGCGTCGTAGGAGACGTACCCGACCGCGCCGCCGGAGAAGCGCGGGAGCCCCGCGACCTCGGCCACGCGGTAGCGCGCGAGCTGGGCCTCGAGCGCGGCGAAGGGATCGCCGGGGACGGTCTCGGTCCTTCCGTCACGCTCGATTGTGGCCTTTTCGAGCGAGGCGCGGAAAACGGCCTCGGGCCCGGCGCCGAGGAAGGAGTAGCGGCCGATGTTCTCGCCCCCCTCGACGCTCTCGAGGAGGAAGGCGTGCCGCTCGTCCCGCGCGAGGCGGCGGAACGCGGCGACCGGGGTGAGCTCGTCGGCGAGGTACTCGCGCGAGACCGGCACGTACGCGCCGTCCGCGCCGAGCGTGCGGAAGAGGTCGAGATCCGGGGTCAACATGCGGCCTCCCTTGCGCATCGCGCCGCGGCTAGGAGCCGGGCGGCGGCGCCTCGCCCGAGATTATAGCGGAGGTCGATGGGATCTGGCCAGAGAGAATTCGATCGAGGCAGAGGCCCACGTCGTGCTCGAGGCACGCGAAGGCCGCGCGCATCAGGACCTCGTCGAAGGTCCGGGCGTCCGCCCAGACCTCGCGCGGCACCTCGGCGAGGTCCGAGTTCGCGACGAATCCGTACACGTCCCCGGTCCCAGCGAGGATCGGCTGGACCGCGCGCTGGATCTCGCCCGCGACCTTGCCGGCCGCGCCCTCGGCGTCGGTGCGGGCCTCGGGGCAGGCCTCGTAGACCGCGTTCGCCGCGGCCAGCACGGTCGTCATCCACTGTCTGCGATCCATGGGGACGTTATAGCGCGTGCCAGTCAGATGTGCAAGGAGGCTACCGCCCGGCGAGGCGGAAGACGCGCCGCGCGTTCTCGCGGTAGGCGAGCTCCACCCAGCGGAGCGCGCGCGCGGTATCCATCATGCCGTCGTCGACGGCGTCCTCGAGCACGCCGGCGATGAAGCGGCGCGAGAGCCGGTCGATGCCCACGATCGACTCGGGCAGCGGGCCGGAGTCGGAGCCCCAGACGAACCGCGTCAGGGGCACCTGCGCGAGCCACTCCGCGAGCGCGAGGCGGAAGCGCGCGGTCGTCATCCACGAGATCCACGTGAAGTCGAGGACCACGTTCGGGAGCTTCGCCGCGAGGAAGGCCGTCTCGCCGATGTACGGATACCCCCCGTGCAGCAATACAAAGATGAGGTCGCGCCAGCGCTCGTCCTGCATCGCGCCCTGCAGGTGCGCGGGGTTCGTATCCATGATGTTCGCCGTGGGCCGGGCGAGGCAGCCGGTGTGGATCACGACCGCGAGGTCGTTGCGAAGGCAGGCGTCAAACGCACGAAAAAGAGAAAAGTCGCGGACCACGGCCGCGTCCCCGGTCGACATCTCGTGCCCGCGCGCGAAGGCCGCCTCGGCTTCGGATGGGGACGCCGCGCGCAGGGCGAGGCCGTGTCCGTGGTAAGCGAGCCCGACCTTCATCCCGACGACGCCCATCGCCGGCCAGGCGTCGACCGTGCGGTCAACAATCTCGAGCAGGGCGTCGAGGGAGGCGAGAGGCCCGTGCAGGCGCTCGAGCCCGGCGAGGTAGCTCTCGCCCGGCTCGGGCGTGCCGAGGACGGCCTGGTCGATATAGGCGAGCAGGCGCACGTGCGGCGCGATCGCGCGCTTCGCGGCCGCGTCCGAGCCGCGCCAGTCGCAGAAGCACAGCTGCGTCTCGATGCGGGCGACCTCGAACGCGCGCGCGAGGGTTTTCTCGCGTCCGAGCGCGCGCAGCGCGGCCGCACGCTCGAAAATCTCCTCCGGCGCGTCGATCCGGAGGACCGGCCCTACGGGCACGCCGTACAGCGCCTCGCACCCGGCCGCGAGCGAGCGCGCGTTGTACGGGGTCTCGAGCGCGTCGAGGGCTTCGGGCGCGACCGCGCGGCTCTCGAGCGAGGGAAGGTCCGTGTGGAGGTGCGCGTGCGTGTCCACGCGCGGGTGGGTGAGCGCGGCGTTGCGGACGTCGGTCTCGGGCATGCGAAGGACCTCCGAAACGGGCAAGGGCCCTCAGCCGTTGCGCGCGTTCTCCTGCGCCTTCTGTGCCACGACGATGAGCACGTTGCCGCCCAGGAGCACCGGGCCGGAGAGGGTGGCGTCCAGAAGCCACTTCTCGCGCCTGGCGCGACGGTTGAGCCGGCCCACGAGGCGGATCAGGGCCGCGAGCGGCCAGAGAAGGAGCTGTTTTCTCTTGGGCAGGTTCCTCTCGATGCGCCGGACCCGGAAGCCGGCGGCCTCCAGTCCGAAGCGCAGGACCCACCAGGTCATCGGCATGATGTGCGGCGCGGCGATGCCGCCGCGGAAGGTGCGCAGGTGCTCCTCCGTGAGCTTCGGGGTGGAGAGGCTGCCGTTCAGCAGGAAGCGGAGCCGCATCTCGATGTTCATGTAGTTCGGCGTCGAGAGGACGAGGACCCCGTCGGGCCGGAGCACGCGCGCGCACTCCCGCAGCGCGTTGAAGGGGTTCTGCAGGTGCTCGATGACCTCGGTGCAGGTGACGTAGTCGAACGAGGCGTCGGGATAGGGGAGGGCCCCGTTCAGGTCCGCCTGGCGGAAGGGAATGCCGTCGGCCTTGAAACCGTCCGCGTTGGCGTCGCAGGCGGACGGCTCGTAACCGAGGTCCCGAAGCTTCAACGCGAGCGCGCCCTGGCCGCCGCCGGCATCGAGAAGCCGCCCGCGCGGAAATTCGGCCGAGCGCAGGATTTCGACGACCTTCGGATGGACGCCTTTCCGACTGATGGCGCGAGGTGCGCCGCCGGTGTCCGAGGGCATTCGGTTTCCCCTACTCCTTCGCCGGGAGCTCGACCGTGAAACGGCTGCCCTTGCCCGGCGCGCTCTCGCCCCAGAGCTGGCCGCCGTGCGCCTCGGCGATCTCCTTGGCCACGAAGAGGCCCAGGCCCAGGCAGGTCCCGGTGCGCTCGGCGGCGCACTTGCGGCGGTGGTCGCGGTCGAAGACGCGTTCCAGCTCCTCGCGCATCATGCCGCAGCCGTTGTCCGTGATCGTGAAGCGGACGATGCCGCCCTCGGCCTCGGCCGCGAAGCGCACCTTGCCGCCGGTGGGCGTCATGGCGAGCGCGTTGTCGAATAGGTCGGTCAGGAGGAGCCCGATGCGGTCCGGGTCCGCGTCCGCCTCGGGGAGCGCGTCGGGCAGGTCCTCCTCGAGCTCAACCTGGCCGATGGTGAAAAAGGGCTCGATGGCGTGGAGCGCCGCCGCCGCGAGTTTTCCGAGATTCACGGTCTCGGGCGCGAGCGCGCCCGCGTAGTTCCCGCGCTCGATGAGCTCGAGCTCGTCGGCCAGGCGCGCGGCGTGCACCGCCTGGACGAGGCGCACCGCGTTGGCCGCGATGCTCCCGGCGATGCCCTTCTCCTCGAGCTGGGCGGCGAGGCGCGCGATGTCCCCGGCCGCCCGGGTCGCGATGGGGAAGATGTTCGAGAGCCGCTGCGCGCGCGCCTCGCCCGAGTCCGCCGCGGTCGCTCCCGCCGGCGCTCCGCCGGAGGGGGGCGGCTCGAGGATGAGGATGCTCCCCTGGCCCTTGGACAGGGTGAGCGGGGCGAGCGTGGCGCGCAACACGCCGGAGGCCATCTTGAGTTCGAAAGCGCCCCAGCGGCCGAGCGCGGCGCGCTCGGCCCCCTCGTCCGGAAGGACGCCGGCGAGTTCGGCCTCGGTGAGTTCCAACTCGTCGCGGCCCAGGAGCCCGGCCGCGCGCGCGTTCGCGGCGAAGACGGTGCCCCGGTCATCGGCCAGAACGAGGCCGAGCGGGAGCGCCTCGACGATGGCCTGGGTGCGGTCGCGCGCGCCCAGGGCGCTCTCCCACGCCTCCTCGGCCTTGCGCTTGAGGTACCCGATGTAGAACCCGGCCAGGGCCACGCCGATGGTGCCGAGGACGATCTTCTCCTCGGTCGAGACGTCCTCCGCCGGCTTCACCATCTGGATCGCGGCGAAGATGACGACGCAGCCCACGAGGATGGAGAGGAGGAGAAACTCCAGTCTTCCCTTTTTCACGGGACCTCCTGTTTTCTCGCGGGCGAGCCGCCGGCCTTCGAGACGCCCCGCGTCCGGATGCCCTCGCGCCGGTCGCGGTAGACCTCGACTGCGGCGAGGCGCTCCTCGATCTCGCGCACGGTGTCGCCGATCTGGACGCGCACGGGCGGATGGAACGTGCCGAGCACGCGGACGGACGCCTCGAGGAAGGGCTCGAGCGCGTCGCTGAAGCGGTCCATCCGGCGCGCGAGCGCCTCGATCTCGCGCTTGCTCCGGGCCTCCTTGCGCAGGACCGAGAGGTACACGTCTTGCTTCTGCGGTGAGAGCCGCGCCGGGTCCAGCCCCTTCTTCGCGAGCTTCTTCTTCAGCGCGCCGATCTTGCGCAGGTTCTCCTCGTGCCGGGCCAGGCGCTCCTTGATGCGCGTCAGGCGCCGCTCGGTCAGGAAGTCCACCCCGACGGCGGTCTCGGTGTAGGTGCCGAAGTCGCTCCCGATCTCGCGCGCCTCGATGCCCCTGAACGCGGCGGCGCGGCCGCCCACGATCTGGCTGCGGCCGCCGGCGACCACGAGCCGCCCCAGTGTCGTCACGTCCGTGTAGGTCACGGTCCCGGAGATCTCCACGTCCCCCAGCGCCTCGATCGTCGCGTCGGCCACGTGGTGCGCGGACACGCGGCCGTCCGCGTAGACCGCGCCCTCCTTCTTGCCGATGAGTCCGCCCCCGACGACGACGTCGCCGTAGGCCTGGATCCGCACGCGGTCGGCGCGGCCGAAGACGATCACGTCCTCGGCCTCAATGCGGCAGCCCGAGACGTTCCCGGTGACGATAACGTCCCCGCGGAAGAGGAGGTCCCCCTCCTCACCGGTGCGGTCGCCCTCGACCACGAAGAGCGGCACCACGTCGAGGCGCTTTGCGTCGAGCACGACCTGTCCGGCCGCCTCCGCCTTGAGCGAGCCCGAGCTCCGGCCCAGCTTCACACCCGGGCCGGGCTCGACCGCGAGCTCCGCCGGCGGCGCGGGCACCAGGTTCTTTCCCTTGACCGAGACGCCGGGCTCGCCCGGCACGGGCGGATGGTAGGTGCCGAGGCGCTGGCCCCGGACCACGGACTCGAGCATGGGCGGGACGTGCTCGCGCAGCCACTCGGTCCCGGCGACGAGCTTCTCCTTGTCCAGGTGCGCGACGTCGAGCTCGATCGCCCCATCCGCGGGCCGCCCCGGCGCGCGG
>Ga0272443_10007366_pt1 | contig 10532 bp, 5 predicted proteins | sample SSMAcet12_FD_193581 | JGI IMG/M metagenome (GOLD analysis project Ga0272443, IMG submission 193581) | Marine sediment archaeal communities from Little Sippewissett salt marsh, Falmouth, MA, United States - SSM-Acet-12 | ecosystem: Environmental > Aquatic > Marine > Wetlands > Sediment ... | reverse complement strand
ACTCTCCGATGCTTCCGGCGGCGAGAACGTCACACATCAAGCCCTGCCCCCTGCTTCCGCAGCCATTCCTTGCGCTCCCGATACGTGGCCATCACCTTGTCGACCTCGTTCCAGAAGGCATCGGTGTGATCGGGCTGATGGAAGTGACACAGCTCGTGGACGACGATGTAGTCGATGATCGACTGGGGCGCCATCATGCACTTCCAATGGAAGGCGAGATCCCCAGCTGGCGAGTAGGAGGCCCAGCGATGGCCGAGGTCGCGTACCTCGACGGCCCCGTACTCAGCCCCCACTTTCGGGGCATAGTACGCGACACGCTGGCGAAGCCGATCTCTCCCGCGGACGACGTAGTAGTTGCGGAAGGCCGTCCGCGCTGCATCGACATCGCCGATCTCCACGAGATCCCTGCGCAGACAGAATCGGCCGTTCTTCAGTAAGACGGGCTCATCCTGATCCGCCACCAGGAGCAAGCGATACGAACGTCCTAGGTACAGGAAGCCTTCACCGCTACGGTACTCGCGAAGCACACGCGCCGCGTTGAGGTCTTTCCACTCGGCGAGGGTCTTGTAGATCCAGTATCGCTTGGCTTCGACCATGTCCTCAATGCGCTCGTCGGGGATGGACTCCGGGGCGCGGACCAAGACGCTGCCATCGCGTTCGACGATGATGTCGGCCGTCTTGCGCCGACTTCGCACGATCTCGTATGACAGGTCATCCCTGGAAGTCCGCTTCACTTCGTCAGCTCCTTGTGCCGCTTCTCCGCAAGCTTCATGATCTCGACCGCGATGCGTTCATGCTTGGCGTTCAGCTCCGGAATGTCCGCCATCAGGATCTCGGTGTCGATGTTCCCCCGCAGCTTCTTCACCTCGATCGACTTGCCCCAGAAGTCCAGCACGCCGATGGTATCCCGAATCAGCTTCACGATGCGCAGCATCAGGCTCTTGAGAGGTTCTACCGCTTCGGGTGGAGCAGCTTCGGCATCAAACGCCAACTGCACGACGAAGTCGTAGAAGGGTGAGGCCGCGTCCGTCAGACCCTCAACCGCCTCTTTCCGACCTTCCATCGCCTCGAGTCGGAGCCTCTCGTAGCCTTCGGCGAGCATCTCCCAGTTGTCGTGATACTGCCGGATCAGCCGTTCCAGCTTCTCGCTCAGACGCTTGTAGAACGCCGGATCCTCATCGAAGTGCACGGTACAGTGCTTGCGGATCGCATGTTCCATCTCGCTTGCCTTGGCCTCGACATCGCCCTTGGAGTGCTTATGAACGTTGGCCATGAAGTCATCGGCAAGCAGCTCGATCGGCGGGATCTTCGGGTTGATTCCCAGGTCGATCAGGTGCTCGTTGATCAGCGCCTTCACCTTCGCCCCGGCGTCGGCGATGTCGATCGATTCGTCCTTGTACCGCTCCTTGACCATGCGCAGCAGATAGCCGAACCGCCTCGCTGGCCCGCGATACGCGTGTCCTGCCGCATGGGGCAGGATGAGGTTGAGGCTTTGGAGGAACTTCTTCAAGTACACCTCGAAATCCGCGCGGCGCCTGATGTCTTTCACCGCTCTCACCGCCGCGTGCAGGGCGTGCACATCTTCCTCCGGTGTCCCGAGCGAGTCCGCCACGAACCCCTCGATCTCCGGCACGCCGCAAGCGCGGAAGTGCTGCAACAGGCGCTCGTACCGCTCCCCGAGGATCGGAAGCTCCGTCGAGAGGTCCTTCAACCCCAGATGGATGTCCTCCGCGTCCTCCTGCGAGTAGATCGACAGCGCATGCGTCAAGTGATTCGCCAGCCCGACGTAGTCGACGATGAACCCACGGCGTTTGTCGGGGAGGACGCGATTGACGCGCGCGATCGCCTGCAGCAGATTGTGTTCGCGAAGACGCTTGTCGATGTACATCACTTGCTCCACTGGCGCATCGAAGCCCGTGAGCAGCATGTCGCACACGATGAGGAATGCAATGCCCGACAGCTCCGCATCGGGATCCTCCAGGTCGAACGGTTTGCAGAAGTTGGCGACCGCGTTCCACTGTCTCGCCTCTTTGCGAGCCGCCGTGACCGCCGCCGGCTCGTTCGTGGCATCGGCTGAGACCACGACCACGGCCTTGAGGAACTCGATCCGGCGGATGAGATCCTCGTCGGGTTTCGGCCTGACCCGCTCCCGATCCAATCGCTCGCGCAGCGCGTCCCGGATGGCCCGCTGGTATCGGACCGCCGCGAGCTTCGAGTGACACACAACCTGCGCCTTGAAGCCATCGGGCAGGATGTTGTCGATGTAGTGATCGACGAGATTCCGCGCGATGGCCGCGATACGCTGTTCCGCTTCGAGGATGTCGCCACTCGCACCGTACTTCTTCTTGATCGCGAGGATCTCCTCGTCGGTGCGATCCTTGAACAGGTCCTCGAACTTGACGTCGAAGCCGTGCTTGTCCTTGAGCGCAGTATCGGCCGTACGCCCCTCGTAGAGGATCTGCAGCGTCGTCCCATCGCGCACCGAGTCCATCAGCTTGTACGTGTCGATGTACTCGCCGAATCGCTTCACCGTCCGCTTCGGTCCGTGCTGCTCGGTGATCAGCGGCGTGCCCGTGAACGCCACGCGCGTGGCGTTGGGGAACGCCTCGAACAGGTTGTCGCCCAGATCCGAGCTCTGCGTACGGTGCGCCTCGTCGATCATGAGTAGGATGCGATCGGACCGATTCACCACGCCGAACGTCTCCGCCGAGGGCGGTGTGCCGTACGTGACCAGCACATCGGAGACGGTTTGCGGCAGCTTCTCCTCGTGATCCATGAACTTGTGGACCATCACCATATTCACGTCCGAAGCACCGGTCGCTAGGTGTCCGCGCAGATCCTTCGTGCTCTCGATCACCTTCACCTTGCCGCCGATCAGCCTGGCCGTCCGGGTCAACTGCTCCTCGAGATCGATTCGATCGTTGACCAACAGGATCTTGAAATCGTGCAGATCGGTCGACGCCCGCAGCATCCGTGCGACGAAGACCATCGTCAGCGACTTGCCCGAGCCCTGCGTGTGCCAGACCACGCCGGACCGTTCTTCCGGCGTCGCTTCTCGGCGGACGCGCTCCACGATCTTCCGCGCCGCTCGGTACTGCTGATAACGCGAGACGACCTTGATCCGCGCACCGGAATCGGTATCCATGAACACGCTGCACGTGCGCAGCACGTCCAGCAACGTCTCCGGAGCCAGCAGTCCCCGGATCAGAAGCTCCTGCTCTCGCTCTTCACCCAACGGAGGCATATAGACGCGATGCGCCTCCGAGCAGATGTCCTTCCACGCGTAGAAGTGCTCCGATCCGGACGTGATCGTCCCGAACTCCGCCTTCTCGCCGCACGTGCGTATCAGGAGCAGATTGGTGTGGAACAGCCGCGGTTCCCCCTCGCGCAGCCCGGCCCGAGCCGTCTCCGGCCGACCGTTGCGATAGCGAAGGAGCTGGACGAACGCCTCGTACATCGGATTGGCGGTGTTCGGATCGCCGACCTTCGCCTCCACAACGACGAGCGGAATGCCGTTCACGAACAGGACGATGTCGGGGATAATGCACTGCTTCACGCAGCCCGGCGTGTCGATCCGGAACTGGTTGATCGCGTGGAATTGGTTGCGCTCCGGTCGGTCGAAGTCGATCAGCTGAACGACCGGATCTTCTTCACCGGTGATCTCGTTCACATCGACCTGTGCTTTGAACAGCAGTGCCTGCACAGCCTCGTTCGCTTCAAGGAGTCCCAGATTCGGCTGGCGCAGGAGTTGGTCGCGCAAGTCGTCGAGCTGTCTGTCCGTCAACCACATCGCGCCGTCGTCCGCGCGGTTGATCGAGCGGACGGCCGCGCGGAAGACGTCAGGCAACATCCACTGCCGGAAGCTCGACCGCAGGCTCTCGGCAGGATCGGTCGGGATGATCCCGTGCCCCTGATCGATCACGAACCAATCAAGGGCGGCGAGCTGATCGAGAAACGGCTTCTCGACATGGAGGTACTCGCTCATGCGGTTGCCTCCAGCGATTGAAGGACCTGGCGTCCCTTGTCGGTCAGTCGGTACTTCTGGTTGCTGCTTCTGGGCTTGTCCGGGATCGTCATGACGATGAGGTCGTCATCCAGCAACGGTGCGAGGACTTGGTTCCGGAACTTGGTGCGATTGGTTCGTCCGGTGATCGTGATTAGATCGCGCAACGGCGTATCTACAAGGCATTTCCGCAAGATCTCGACTTGGTTCCGACTTAGTGCCAACTTGGTCCCGACTTGGTCCCGACTTGGTCCCAACTTGGTTCCGGCTTGCTCGATACCTGCCGGATGCACGGGGAGACGGATCAGAAACGAGACCCGATCCTCGTCGGTCTCGAACTCCGGAGGCGGAGAGCCGTTCTCCTGCATCACGTGGAAGATCTTCGGGATCCCGGTCGAGCGCCCTTCTGCGAGATCGAGCTCCTTGAGAAACTCGCCGATCCGGCGGTTTCGGTACCGTCGACTTACGACGGCGCGGCCCGCCTGGAGATCCTCGATCCGGATCGACCGATCCGGACCGGGGAAGCTCAACACCATCAACTGCTGTGGATCGATCCGGATCTCGATCGGTTCGCGCACCTCGTACGAACGGTGGTAGACGGCGTTTACGACGGCCTCTTCGATCGCGGGATACGGGAAGTTCCAGACGCGTTCCGATTCGGCGCGATCCGGAAACTTCTCGACCAGCTCCTTGAGGTAATTGCGCTGGATGAATCCGAGCGCCTCACGCGTCATCCGCGACAACGGCCCCTGGAAGACCCGTTCCTCGAACCGATCCCCGCCTGGCCCCTCCGGAAACCAAACCACGTCGATCTGCGTCACGGGGAAGAATCGATGCGGCTCCTCGTTGAAGAACAGCAGCCCGACGTTCTTCGGGAACAGCGCCTCCGGAGGCCCTCCGACCACATTCATCTGACGGCCGAGATCATCGATCGACAGACCGCCTGCTTCGTTCACCAGATCGCTGCCGACCTCACGGAGGAAGTCCTCCATCAGGCGAGGCGACAGGTCAGCCAACTCGGCCCGTTGATAGTACCGATCGTCAAACGGAACCGTGGCGGCCAAGCTCAGCAGCTCGGGGAGATCGTTGTCGCGCGCTTCGATCGTGTTGGCGTAGCGGCGGATGTAGTAGAGATACTCCTTGTCCGTTGCCGTGACCTTCTTCGGCACCTGGTAGGGGCGGTGCTCGCCGCCCGGCGCCCAGAGCACGATCAGGTTCTCGCCCTCGAACTGCTCGACGCTCAACCTCGGGAAGTAGTTGGGGCGGATCAGGCGGCAGTACTGGAGCAGCTCCCGCTGGATCGGGTCGATTTGGTTCGCACGGAGGCCCTTCGGTGGGAAGATGGGTACGCCATCGTCGTCGCAATCCTGGCCGATGATGATGTAGCCGCCGCCGAGGTTGGCGAAGTCATTGGCGAACGCGCAGATCGTTCGCAGGATCGGATCCGGATTCCAGCCGGTCTTGTATTCGATCCGCTCCCGCTCGACCGTTCGCTGACGGAGGAGATCCTCGAGATTGATCGGCAGGCTAGGCATAGACATCTGCCTCCGAAACGGAGACCGGGACCTCGCCGGTCAGGAGGTCGTGCATGAGGCCACGCTTGATCTGGCGCAGCTTGGCGGACTCATCTCTCAGAGCCGCTACACGTGCCTCCTGTTCGCCCAGGATCTGAGCAATCTTCAGCTGCTCCGGGAGCGGAGCTAGGGGCACTCTCAGCTCTGCCAGCTGCGAGGTCTTAATGCCCTCGCGGGTTCCGCGCCCCTTTTCGCGCGTAATTTGCCTTTCCACCATCTCTCCCTTGAATGCGGCCTCAACGAACAACGGAGCGCAACTTCGATGGCACAGTGCGACTCGAATGATGTGGTAGTTGATGATGCTCCCGGCAACTGCGGAAGTGGCTAGAGCGTTTCTCCCGGTTGTCGCTCCCTGCCTGGCGAACAGCAGATCGCCTTCTCTAACTGCGTAGCGTGCTAGTTCTCGTGCCTTGACGGAAGTGATGTACAGAAGATCACGGAGATCTAGATGCCCAGCCTGGACGTTTCCGATGCGAAGCACCGGGGTACCTTCAGACACGAAGTCCTTGCTCCCGAGATCAGCCCCGAATGGTCCGGTAAGGATTGGCTGCCTCCCTGGATCGGCGATATCTAGCAGTGAGCCAACTCTCCAGCCTTCAGGGATCGGTCCGAAGCGAGCAAGCAACGTCTTGGCCCCGGACCGTAACTCCCCATCGGGCGTGAGGCCGCGGGTGAACAGGTCGTGCATCAGCCCGGCCTTGATCTGCTGATGCTTCGCGATCAGCTTCTCCGTACCCTCAATCGCCTCATCCACCGTCGAGAGGATCTCAGCGATACGCTCCTGATGTGCCTTGCATGATGGAACGCATGCCCGATATCGCTCTAGTGCTGTGCGGGTCACATGCTTCATCGTCGACCCTTGGGAGCTCGCAGCCAGTCGCTCCATGTTCATGTCGAGCAGATGCTTGAGAAACGGCAAGTCGACGTCGGCATGTGGTACGACGTTGAAGAGGTGTTGGTTCAGCGCGGCAGGTCCGCTATTCCAGATGACTGCTTTCAGGGTTGCGCTCCAAGAGAAAACGAGGTCTCCATCGCCAATCTGGTGCTGCGGAAGGATCGGCCCATCATAGCGATCACAGATTGCCGACGGATCGTTGATCTGCTCGATCCTGACGATTGGCAGCCCATCCTCGCCCCATTCGTCCTCCCGAAAGGCACGCCCGTTTAGATACTCAGCCAGAGACGCGAGGGTACGATGCTTCCAACCAGTCCTGCACGGAGAGTCACTCATACCCCAGCTCCTCGAGGAACCTCTTCAGCTTTGCGGCCGCTTGATCTCGCTGGGTTTCGATTTCCTTGGCAGTCACGGCGTACTTAGCGTGCAGGTTCTCCAGTCCGGCGAGGCAGGCACGCTGATCGGCACGAAGCAGTCCTTGATAGGTCTCGACGAGCAGTCGATGCAGGCGGTCGAGGATCACGGCGCGCGCTTCGTCCGGTCCGATCTTCGTTCGCGCGGCGGCGGCGAGTTCGTCCATCCTCTTCTCGGTCGCGCGCAGCTCCGACTTCAGTCCCCGCTGCTCGTCGGCAAGCGCCTTGTGCTTTGCCAGACGCTCCTCGATCTTCTTGGCGCGACCATGGGCTTCCGCGCCGGACTGCATGTGTTCCCGAATCGCGCCGATTCGCTCGGAGGCGAAGCCGACGTCTTGGGCGATGCCGAGGATGAACTCGCCGGCGGAGAAGTCGGCGACCTTCTGCGTCATGCCCCGCGTGACGTCACCCTTCTTCGTCCCTCTCGGCAGCGCGTCGGCGATCTTCATCTCGGCGTAGAGGTCGCTCGCCAGCGCCTTCAAGGCCTTGAGGTCGGCCTTCCAGGCGGCGGTCAGCTCCTTGAGTTCGGCTTTGAGCGCCTTCACGTCGTCGCCGGGGAGGACGCCGGTGCCGTCGTCGTCCTCGTAGTCCTCTTCGTCGGCCCCGGCGAACAGCGCCGACAGCTCGGCCAGACGGCCGCGCTTGGTCTCCATATCGGCGAGGACTTCGGGGAATTGGCTCTCGAGGATGTCGGCGTTGGGGATCAGTTCGGCGCCCCAGCCGCTGGCGGCGATCGACTTCAGATCGGCCTTCAGCTCGCTCATGTAGTGGGCGAACGCGCCGCGGATCTGGTGATCGGTCAGCAGCGTGTCTGCCGCGAACGTCTCTTCGATGTCGGCGAGCAGATCCCGGCGCAGGGCGTAGACGCTGGTACCGTTGGCCCCGCCGCCGTCCGGGGCAAGGGCTTCGATGCGTTCCCGGTTCTTCCTCCACCAGGCGCCCAGCTGTTTCAAGAGCGCATCGTGTGCCGTGGCAATGCTCGGATCGTCGTTGACGAGGTCGGCCAGTCCGCGGCGATCGCCGACCTCGGGCGTGAAGTCGGCGTAGGGGGTGCCGTCCCCGCGCGGCCGAAACACGCGGGCGCGCAGGCCCGTGTAGTGGGTCCAGTAGTGCTCCAGCGCGTCGATCTCGGCCACCGGCACGCCGCCGTGCAGATGCGCGCGGACGTCGTGCGGCTCGGGCGGCGGGGCGTTGTCGACGTAGCGGCGGATGTTGCAGTTGTAGTCCTCATCAACGATCTCCGTGACCGGGACGCGACGGGCGTAGGTCTCGGGAATGGCGTCGTCGGGCCGGATGAGATCGGTCAACGTGCGATAGGCGTGAACGATGCGCGAGATGTCCTCGGCACGGAGGAAGTTCTGCGCCTTGCCGGCGCGGTAGTCGCGATCGGCGTTGATGAACACGACGTGCTCGCGATCCGTCGCGCCCTCCTTGTTCAGCACGAGGATGCAGGCGGGGATCCCCGTCCCGAAGAAGAGGTTCGACGGCAGGCCGATGATCGCCTCCAGCCAGCCGCGGTCGATGAACAGCTTGCGCACGTCGCGCTCCGCGCCGCCGCGGAACAGGACGCCGTGCGGCATCACCGTCGCCATCTTTCCGTTTGCCTTCAGCACCGCCGCCATGTGCTGAACGAACATCAGGTCCGCCTTCTTGCCCTTCTCGGGAAGCCACACCTGGAACCGCCCGGGATACTCGATGTCCTTCTTGATGTAGTTCTGGCTGAACGGGGGATTGGCGAGCACCCGGTCGTAGCGCCGGAGTTCGCCGCTCTCGTCCTTGTGCTGCGGCTTGCAGATGGTGTCTTCCTGACGAATGTCGGCGTGCGAGATGTCGTGCAGCAGCATGTTCATCTTGCAGATTGACCAGGTCGTTCCGTTTTTCTCCTGTCCGGCGAGCGTCAGATCGGTGGGGTTGCCGCCGCATTCCTGGATGTAGTCGCGCGTCTGGATCAGCATGCCGCCGGAGCCTGCCGTCGGATCGTAGACGCTCATCCTAGGTTGCGGGTCGACGATCTCGACCATCGTGCGGACGACGTCCGCGGGCGTGTAGAACTCGCCCGCCTTCTTGCCCGCCGAATCGGCGAAGTACTTGATCAGGTATTCGTAGGCCGCGCCGAGCAGGTCCGGGAACTCGAAGTTCTCGTCGCGCAGCGGGATGTGCTCGAAGTTCTGGATGAAGTTCGACAGGGTGTCGTCGTCGAGCGTGCGCTGGCCGATCTTGCGGTTGAAGTTGATGTGGCTCAAGACATCCTGGAGGGCGTTGATGTTCGACGGGTGTTCCTCGATCTCCCCGAGCGCCTTGTTCAGTGCCGAACCCACGTTGGTCTTGAGGTGTCGGATCTTGGACCAGTGCGCGTCCTCCGGAACGAAGAAGTCATACTTGTCCGGACTCTTGAGCTGCTCAGCAATCGCTGCCTGTGCCATGCCCTTGGCCTTGAGGTCCTTCGCCAACTGCTCGCGCTGTTGATCGAATAGATCGGAAAGCCTCTTCAGGAAAAGCATGCCGAAGATGTATTCCTTGTACTCCGACGCATCCATGTTTCCGCGCAAATCGTCGCACGCGCGGAACAGCAGACTCGACAGCTGGCTGAGTGTGAGCTTCGTCAACGGCTCGCCTCCTGTCTATCCCTCATTCCAGGCAAGTCTAACGAAGGAAAGGTGGCAGACCAACTGGGGCCGAGGAAGCGGCGTCTGTCGATTCGATCGACATCCGGAGAGGCGTCGATGGGAATCGGCCCGGTGGGTGTTCGGGATTCTTGGTAGGCAGTGGGCACAGGTCCCTATCTTCGAGCGTGACACGTGTCACATCCATCCAACACGTGTGGGCGGCGCGGGTGTGATCAACAACACACTCGCCGACACCCCCGGTCCCCACCTGCAGGAGGTGACGGCCATAACATCCATTCGAGTGGCTCGGGGAGCCATTTGCCCGGCCGGTGGCCGGGGGCTAGCTGTCTGCGGCCTTCGGGCCGAAAGGAAGTGGTGCGATTGATCGACCGACTCCGGGTGGTGAGTAGATGGGGGATGATGCTGTCGATCGCCGCTGCCGTCGCGCTTCTTCCGGTGGTATGTTACGCCGACGATCCGTGCACGAAGGGGCCGGATCTTTGGCTCCCGCCGGACGGAACGCCTGGGTTGGCGGGCGGCGGGATCTCCGTACAGAAGACGACCGGGGACGTCTGCCAAGGCGAGAAGGTTACGATCACCGTGACGGTCGACAACCTGAGCTGCGGCGATGCGCATGACTTCGACGTGACGGTCACGTACGACGCGGGGACGAAGCTGATCGGGACGCAGCACATCGACGAGCTTCCGGGCTGCGAGTATGTCGTGCTGGTCTTCGAGTGGGATACGACGGGTGTTCCGACCGGCGAGTATGACATCGAAGCCTGCGCCGACTCCGGCGGCACCGTCGTCGAGCTGAACGAGCACAACAACTGCCTGACGATCGACACCAGTCTGTGGGTTCGGCCGTACGAACCGCTGATCGAGGTAGAGAAGACCGATGTCGACGTGAACGGTGCTCCGGTCTATCGCGGCGACATGATCCGCTACGAGGCGATCCTCTACAACGAGGGATGCGCCGATCTGGTGGACGGTCCCGAGCACGAGTTCACCGATGCGCTCCCTGCGGGTGTCACGCCGACG
>Ga0272443_10007363_pt1 | contig 10535 bp, 10 predicted proteins | sample SSMAcet12_FD_193581 | JGI IMG/M metagenome (GOLD analysis project Ga0272443, IMG submission 193581) | Marine sediment archaeal communities from Little Sippewissett salt marsh, Falmouth, MA, United States - SSM-Acet-12 | ecosystem: Environmental > Aquatic > Marine > Wetlands > Sediment ... | reverse complement strand
AAAGGGATGCGAAGAAGAATTTTATGAAATGCTGAAAGAATTTGAATAATTACTCCGATTAAATATCTTTTTTAAAATGAGGTAATATAAAGGTATCAATCTATTCAGAAATCATTTACTATAAAAATAATAAATTCGTTTTATAGTCACAATTATTTTATTTTAAAACGAATTTATTATTATAGAATCTTAAGATGATCATTATTAATACAGTTTATCATTAAGAATAAAATAAAGAGGTAGAAGATGAATTTAAAAGATTTACATGATATTTATTTGGAGACAGAAAAATTGGAATGGAAAGAACATTCTACATTTAAGGGTGTCTTTGTTAAGCGCTTATTAACTAGAGAAAAAAACAATTCCAACATTACTTGTTTATTGGTAAAGACTCCGAAGGGTATAGAAATACCTGAACATACACATGGTGATTCTCAGGATATCATATTTCCAATTGAAGGAAATGGCAAAATTCACATTGAAGGAATGGGTGATTTTGCCTATGTACCAGGTGCTTTTATCGTTGTTCCAAAAAATACTCCCCATTATGTATATGATGTTAAAGAGACACTCATAGCCTTTGACATATTCAATCCAGCAACTCTTTAGCTTTATATTTATATAGGTTTCAATAACAAAAGGAGAAGAAATGGCTGATTTAATGGAGAAGATTGTTGATTTTGTTATCAATACTCAATACAAGGATTTATCATCTGATGTTGTGAATTATGCCAAGAACCATATTCTTGACACTGTTGGGATCATTACCGCTGGCTCTTCTTCAGAGGGAATAAGTGCCATGGTTGAGCTTGCAAATGAATGGGGTGGTAAACATGAGTCCACCGTTCCCTTGTATGGTTATAAACTACCTGTTCCTTCAGTCGCTTTTGCAATAGGTCCAATGGCAAGAGCCTGGGATTTTGGTGGTGTTCATCCTGATGCAAATGAACATACTACTGAATATGTTCTTCCTGCCGCATTGCCGGTAGCTGAAAAATTAAGGTGCAGTGGAAAAGACCTAATATTGGCTGTTGCCCTGGGAAATGAGATCATTTCAAGAATTGGTGCTTCTGTTCATACAATTACTGGTGTTAGCATGGCTAGAACCCATTCAGTGTTCAGGGTTTGGGGGCCTGTGATTGCAGTGGGGAAATTATTAGGATTAAGCAAACCAGAGATGATTGATGCCATAGGTCTTTCTTATACACAAGGTGGTTGTGATAATAAGATGTTTGTAGATGGGGTTTTAAAAATAAGAGCCCAACATGGTTTGGTAGCCGATACGGCTATAAAATGTGTTTATATGGCTCAACGCGGTATAACGGGTACTAAAAAAGTACTTGAAGGAGAGAAGGGTTTTTATGAAGCTTTTTATCCCAGGTATGACCTGAATTGGATTTTAAATGGATTGGAAGAGAAAAATTTTATCGCAACAAAGACAATTATTAAAGGTTATCCCACCTGTACTTATACCCATAGCTCCATAGAGACTGCCTTAGAATGCATTATCGAAAATGATATTCAGCCTGAAGAAATAAAAGAAGTCAAGGTAGGAGTAAATACCCCGACTTATAAATTGGTTGCATTGCCTTTAGAGACCAGATATCATCCGGCAACACCTGCTGATGCGCAATTTAGTATTCCTTATTCGGTTGCATGTGCAGTTGTAAATAGAAAGGTATTCATTGATGATTATCTGGATAAAGCGCTTAAAAGACATGAAATCCAGGAAATGACTCAAAAGGTAAGGGTTGAAATAGATCCTGATATAGAAAAAACTGACCCTGTTGGATTTGCGGGAGCAAAGGTAGTCGTAATGACTAAAAATGGTAAGAGATATGATAAGAGAATTGACCATGTTAAGGGAACCCCTCAAAATCCCATGTCCTCAGAAGAACTTGAAAAAAAATTCAGGGGATGTATGAATTTTTCAGTTAATAAATTAGCTGAAACCAATATAGATCATATGATTGATAAATTTAGGAATCTTGAAGATGAGACTGATGTCTCTCAGCTAGTTAAATTATTATGCCCATAGGTTTGAGGAGAGGAGAAAATTTATGAAACTCACTGATAAAGAAAAAATGATGTTGTCTGGAGAAGATGGAGATGCAGTTCAAAAGGGCATGGAGTTATTAATTGATTATGGCGAAGCATTGGGAGCAGAAAAACTTATCGATACGAATAATGTTCATGTACTTACTCCTTTTTATTTTTATCCGGACATATTGAATAAATATCTAGATATCAATGATATAGATGATTTCATTTCCAAATCAGTTTTAAACACAGATAATAAGATTATTGTTGATAGAGTCAAAGCATTTACTACTTCTCATATCCCGGCAGTTGATTTAGAGTATTTTGATTTATTGGAGGCAAGTAAAGGACGAGACCCGGACAATTTTTATAAAATGGTTGTGCAAATGCAGAATTATTGCACCAGGATTGGTATCAACATGAGTGCAACATGTACTCCGTATACAGTAGGCAATGTTCCTATAAAAGGAGAGCATTGTGCTTGGACAGAATCTTCTGCCATATCCTATGCTAACTCTGTTCTTGGTGCTAGAACAAATATAGAAGGAGACCATAGTTCTTTTGCTTCGGCTATCACTGGCAAGACAGCATATTGGGGAATGCATCTTTCTAAGAATAGAACTGGGGAGATAATGATTGATGTTGAAACACAGCCACAGGATACTATGGATTGGGATTTGCTCGGATATTACACTGGCTTTAAGGTTGGCTTAAAAGTGCCAGTTTATAATCATATCAAGACAGCTGCTAATATGAGAAAATTAATGGCTTTGTGTTCGGCTGGTGCAGCTTCGGGGGCAGTGATCATGTATCATGTTATAGGAATAACTCCGGAAGCTAATACAATAGCTGAAGTTTTTGGGAATAAAAAACCGGTGGAAATCATAAATTATGGTAAAACAGAAAGAGAAGAATCATATAACAAGCTCAATTGTAGTCATTCTGATAATATTGATTTTGTGTTATTAGGATGTCCTCACTATACTATTCAGGAAATTAATGATATAGCAAATATCTTGGAAGACAAAAAAGTGGCGAATGGGGTAAAGCTATTTATATTTACTAATATACAACATAAAGCTTTGGCCAAGAAAAGTGGTTATTTAGATAAAATTGAAAGGGCAGGGGGAAAATTAATCATTGATAGTTGTCCTTTAAATACCAAGCTATCTCCTTCCAATGTTATTGCCACTGATTCGGCGAAAATATCCCATACCAGCGGTGGAATGAAAGGATGGAAGAATGTTTGGTATGGAAGAACCCAAGAATGCATTGAAGCTGCCATATCAGGTACATGGAGAGGTGAGTTATAATGAATGAAACAATAAAAGGAAGAAGGGTTTATAGAGGAATAGCAGAGGGAGAAGCATTAGTATCAGAGGATCCCATCGCTTTTTGTGCAGGCATTGATCCCAATACAGGGGTCATTACTGAAAGAGGACATCAATTAAATGGTCAAAGTATGAGCGGGAAAATACTCATTTTTCCATCTGGTAAAGGTTCATCAGCTTTTTCTAAAGCAGCCTATGCACTTTGGTTGGCAGGGAAATCCCCGATTGCTTGTGTGATTAATCAAATGAATCCCCAAACTGCTTTATCATCTATTGTGATGCATACACCAACTGTAACTGATTTAGAAATCGATCCGACAAAAGTCATTAAAACTGGCGATTGGGTAAAAGTAGATGGAGATAGGGGAATAGTTGAAATTGAAAAAAGACGGTAATACCGTTGGATTGTTTTAAAAATATTAAGCTAGAGTAGGTGACCTGCGTTTAAGTGTTAGAGAATGGGACGTTGTCTCTAAACGAAAGGACTAAAGTCCTGCGATAGGTCATCGCGTCCGCTGCTACATCGAAAATGCCTTAATAAACATTCTTCTTGATGTAGCAGAAATAAAGGCTATATCAAGGAGAAAAAGGTTATGAAGATATCATCACATAAAATTACCAATATGGGGTTTCTGATAGCCTTAAGTATTATACTTACCCGTATTGCCAGTGTAAGAATTGCCATCGGAGGAGTTGAAGGAATTAGAATAGGCCTGGGAAAATTTCCGGTTGTTTTAGGAGGTATCCTTTTCGGTCCATTAGCTGGAGGTTTAATTGGGGGATTTTCCGACTTATTAGGATACATCATCAATCCTATTGGGGCATATATGCCACATTTTACCTTAACCTCTGCTTTAATCGGGATTATCCCGGTCGTTGTTCTGCGATTATTTAAAAGGACAGAAGAAATCAAAACGATAGAATTGGGATTTTCAATTGCTCTTGGTCATATCATCACTTCTTTAATCATGATCCCTTATTTCCTGCATACTATTTTTGGTATTCCATGGGTTGTTCTTATGCCGGCAAGAATAATTGCAGCACCATTCAATATATTAATCTATACATATATCATAAAAATATTACTTAAAAGAAATCATTTCATGGTTCATATGCAGTAAAAATATTTTCTTATTTTACTTTAATAAGAATCTTACAATTTATTACATTTTTATTTTGCTAAGAAGGATAAAAACATTTCTTATTGCTTATTTTGAAAAACGAAAAATTATGATACAATTTTTGCATTAAGTGTGAGTAAAAGTGTTATAGTAAACATTAGAATGTTAGAATTTTAACCAAAAGGTTATATAAAAAAGAGGAGAAAATTGTGTTAAAAGAATTGATTGAACAAGGATTTTATCCGAAAGAAGATTTAAGTTGTTCCGAGAGTATTCTTTATGGCGCGAACCAGGCATACAATTTAGGGTTATCCAAAGACTGTTTGAAGCTTTCTGCTGCTTTTGGTGGGGGAATGGGAGTAGAGAATGTTTGCGGAGTTGTAACTGCTTCTCTGATGGTACTTGGGTACTTATTCGTAAATGACCGTGCCCATCAAACTCCGGAACTTAAAGAATTAGCAAAAGAATTGTTTGATCGTTACACCAAAGAAATGGGTAGTTTTGACTGTAAACCTTTAAAAGATAGGTATAGGACAGAAGAAAAAAAATGCTATGATATTATTCTAAAAGGTGCTGAAATTTTAGATGAAATTGTAGTAAGAGAAAAAAGAAAAAGGAAAATGTTGTAGCCAGCTATTTTTCTTGTTTAGGGAGTCCTTTTTTATTAAAAAAGAAAGGATATAAATATTTTGAAATATACGGCTATCATTTTTTTTGTAATGGTTACTTTTATTGATTTATATTTAATTAGTAATAATGAGGAAAAAAGGCGCTACTTTACCAAGCCTTTCATTATCCCGGGAATTATTCTTATATATCTTTTATTCGCTCATCAATATAATAAATTTTTACTGGTAGCGCTTTTGTTCTCATTTTTTGGTGATTTATTGTTACTTTTTTCAGAAAAAAAATTATTTTTTAGATTGGGATTATTTGCGTTTTTATCCAGTCATCTGTTTTATATTTACACTTTTGTAGAAAATATAGCTTTCAATAGAATATCTTCCTTCTGGATTCCCTTGGCATTTATTCCTTATTTTATTTATGCCTGGAAAAGTTTTCGAGATTTAAGACCATATTTAGAGCATTATTTTATCCCGGTAATTTTATATATTGTTACTATTATTGGAATGAGCTATGCCAGTCTATTTCGTTTCTGGACAAGTCAGGGACTTTCTTATTGGTTTCCATTGGTCGGTTCAATATTTTTTATCATCTCAGATACACTTCTAGCCACCCGAAATTTCAAATATGGGCAAAAAAAAGGATGGGTGAGTGTAATGACTAGCTATGTTTTGGCTCAACTTTTTATTATGATAGGGTTTATTTAGTTTAGAAGATAGTAAAAAAATATAAAATATCTAAAAGTTTCTTGACATTGGCTATTCAGCTTGGTAGCATTTTAAATTAATTATAACAAAATGGGAGTATACCTAGGGTTCCGTTCTATAAATAGAAGCTGGACCAAGCGGTATAAGATCTATTGGTTTAATATAAGCCAAATAGATTACACTTTTGGGATAAAAACCCGGAGGATAGGTTCCATAACGATTATCCTTCCGGGTTTTTTATATTATTTCTATGTTAAATAGTGAATAAAGATGGTTTTGCTGGACTTGGATAGTTTTAAAACCACCCGCTCTGTGGGTGCGATATTTATTAAAATAATTCATATATCTATTTAATAAGGGTTAAGTAGGTGTTTTAAAAAGGGTTTATAAATATGCTTTTTTTGATTTATTTTTAGTATATAAATAAAGGAGTATAAAGATGAGTAAAAAGAATTTATTGCCTGTTTCAATCTTGATATTAATATCAGGAGCAATGTTTTCTTCCCATTTTGGAGTAGGTGATCTTATTTTTCCGCCAATTCTAGGACGGGGAGCTGGTACAAGTTGGTTTGTCGCTGCCCTGGGTTACATGATCGTTAATAGTGTTGGTGTCTGGTTAGCATACTTAGCCTGTGCGCATCAGAATAAATCATTAACTGGGATTGCTTCTACTGTATTAGGTGATTTTTTCGGAAAAATCTATACCGCTATTCCAATTCTTATTACTGTATTTTTTATTTTACCACGTGTATCTTCTGCTACTCATGAGATGGCAATTTTACCACTATTACCCAGTGTACCATTATGGCTTACATTGGCAGTGTTTTTCTTGATATGTTTTTATGTTGCCTTTACAAGGGCAACTGTTATGGATAAATTGGGTAAAATATTAGCTCCAATTCTAATATTGTTTGTAGTTATTTTAGTTATAAAAGGGATTGCAACACCTCTGGCTACTCCAGAGGCGACAGAATCAACAAATGTTCTCAGTACTGGAATGTTAGAGGCTTATAATACAATGAATGCAATAGCTGCCCTTTTATTTGGTGGATGGGTCTTGCATGAATTAAGTATAAGAAACATCAAGGCAAGAGAAGATCAAAGCTTAAATTTGAATGTGATTGGATTTTCTGCTGCGGTTCTTCTGGGCATTACTTCTACTGCTCTTGTGTATTTGGGTGCATCATCAGGTGCTTTCTATCCGGATGCCCCAATAGGAGTTCTTTCTACTGAGATTTCCCAAGGTCTCTTGGGGCAAATCGGTTTAGTTAGCTTTGCTATTATTATGGCCTTGAGTTGTCTAACTACTGCAGCGGCAATTATTTCAATGGCTGGAGACATGTTTCTTGAGATGAGTAAGGATAAGCTCAATTATCGTACAATCGTTACACTGGCTACTCTTGCTGGGTTTGTTTTAGGTTTAGTAGGGTTAAGTAGAATAATAAATTACACTGTTCCGTGGTTAGTGTTATTATATCCTTCTATTGTTGTAATTATTTTAAGTGGACTATATGCAAAGTTTGAAAGTATCAAAAAGACAGTGGCTGTTGGTGTTATTGTAGCTCTATTTTTTGGATTAGGTGATATGCTTTCTTTTTATGGCATGACGAATAATTTTATCTCAAATATTGCATCTAAAATGCCACTTGGAGGGCAGGGAATAGGCTGGATCATTCCAACAATCATTATTATGATTATAGCAAGGATAATTTATAAACCAAAAGCAGAAGAAGGTATAACTTCATAATTTGGATTATTTAGGAGAAATGATGGAAAAAAATATTAAAGAATTTGTTACTCAAAAGATAGATAAAGGATTATATCCCGGGTGTCAGGTATTCATTGGTCAACACGGAGATATAACATTAAATCTGTCTGTTGGTTCTATGTTAAAGGATTCTAGCAGCCCTACAGATAGGGTAAATAAGAATACGTTGTTTAACATAGAATCAATTACTAAGGTAATGGTGACCCTTCCCCTGGTATTCAAGTTAATTGAACAGGGGAGGGTGCATCTTGATGATAGGATAGTAAGCTATATTCCGGAGTTTGGAACTAACCGGGAAAAAGAGAAAATTACCATAAGAAATCTCTTGAATTTTACCGGGGGAATTTCTTTGGATGACCCGGTAGGTTGTGAGGAAGCTGCGTCAAAGGGAGATTTAGAAAAAGCATGGGCTTTGCATTACAATCAAGAATTAGCTTATCAACCGGGGACTAAAGTTTTTTACAGTGATGTTTCCTGCCGGATTTTGGGAAAATTAATGGAGCGGGTTATGGGGCAGTCTTTGTCTTTGGCAGCCAAAGAATATATTTTTGACCCACTGGGCATGAAAAATACTATGTTTACCCCTCCAGAGAAACAAAATTGTGCAGCTACCGGGGAATCAGACAACGGCCGCTTATTAAGAGGGGAACTTACCCAGGATTTAGAACATTATTTAGGTGAAGTGCTGGGCTCTGATGGACTTTTTTCTACTGCTGAAGATATGTTTCTTTTTTCCCAAATGATTTTGAATAAAGGTGCTTATAATGGTAAAAAAATATTAGGGGAGATTACTGTAAATAAAATGACTGAAGGGATTACTAATTCTAGTTTATACGAATCTCCCACTTCCTATCTTCACTATATTTTAAGTGGTCCCAAGACCTGGTTCTGGGAATATGCTTTTTCTAATTACTCGTTTTTTGGGGATTTAGTTTCCAAGAAAGCTATTGGAAAAATGGGGGGAGCAGGAACCTTTCTTTTCATTGATCCTGAATATGACCTTATTATTGTTTATCTTACGAATTATGGGCAACCTGAGCGTACTTTAGAAGGAGAGGAAGGTTGGAATAAATTCTTAAAAGAGATTGATGTAATGGGTTTATGTAATATTGTTTTAGGGGATATGATAAAATAATGTTAAATCCCTGGGTATAATTAATTCATTTGCCGGGATAAGAAGCTAAAAATAAATGAACAATTTTGCTTTCCTGTTCAAAAAATTGTAAAAAGGGAAAAATATATTATGAAAGTAAAACAAAATCTGGCAATTATCGGTGTTGGAAAAATGGGGGATACCCTCATAAGCAGTCTTATCAAAAATAAAGTTGTTGAACCGGAGCAAATTTTTGGAACAACCTCCCGGGAAGAAACTGTCTTAAAGATTAGAAAAAAGCATCAAATACATACTGGAACAGACAATACGCAAGCAGTATCCAAAAGTGATATCATTATTTTAGCGGTTAAGCCACAGATGATAAAAAAGGTATTAGTACAGATTTTGCCAGAATTAAATGAAGAAAAAATCATAATATCTATTGCAGCAGCCACGAGTAGCAGTTTTATTGAGGAACAATTAAATAAATCTATACCGGTTATTCGAGCGATGCCCAATACAGCTTCATTGGTTAACGAAGGTATGACTGTACTATGTCCCGGAAAATTTGTCGATGAAGAGCATCTTAAATTAGCCTTAAAAATATTTAAATCAATCGGAGAAGTAGAAATAATTCACAAAGAAGAACTTATGGATGTTGTTACTGCTCTTTCCGGAAGTGGTCCGGCTTATAGTTATATGATGATAGAATCCCTTACTGACGGAGGTGTAAGAATGGGTTTGCCCAGAGAATTAGCTCGCAAATTGGCTGCTCAATCTGTTTTGGGAGGAGCAAAGATGATTTTAGAAACCGGATTACATCCTGCTTTATTAAAAGATGAGGTTACTACGCCGGCAGGAGTAACTATAGACGGATTAATGGAGCTGGAAGACGGTGGATTCAGAGTGGCTTTAATAAAAGCAATTGACAGGGCTACTCAAAAATCCAGGCAGATTTCCAAATAATTGATTTCTGCATCAAATTTCTTATAATATTATAGATATAATATAATAAAATAGAACAAATCACAGGAGGTATCGAATATGCAGATTGCCAATCGTATGAAGCGCCTGGGCACAGAAACAGCCTTTGAAGTATTGGCTGAGGTTAACAAATTAAAAGCTAAGGGAAAAGATATTATTAGTTTTGCCATCGGAGAACCGGATTTTGACACTCCCCTTAATATTATTGAAGCAGGCTCAAAGGCACTTCATGATGGTTATACCCATTATGGTCCTTCAGCAGGATTGATGCCTTTTCGGGAAAGTATTGCCCGTTATATATCCCGAACCCGTGGCATTGAAGTCAATCCCGAAGAAGTAGTCGTTACACCGGGTGCAAAACCGATTATTTTTTATAGCATATTGTCCTGTATCAATGAAGGAGATGAAGTTATTTATCCTAATCCGGGTTTTCCAATTTATGAATCGGTTATTAATTTTGTTGGCGCAAAGGCAGTTCCGCTACCCCTGCTGGAGGAAAAAGATTTTCGATTTGATATTGATATGCTGAAAGATAAGATAACTGATAAAACAAAACTAATCATCATCAATTCTCCCCAGAATCCGACCGGCGGAATATTGACCCAGTCAGATTTAAAGGCAATAGCAGATTTAGCAATTGAAAATAATATTTGGGTTTTTTCGGATGAGATTTACTGTAATATGGTCTACGATGGTGAATTTCAAAGTATTATATCTATACCCGGTATGAAAGAAAGAACTATATTGTTGGATGGTTTTTCCAAAACCTATGCCATGACAGGTTGGCGCTTGGGTTTTGGGGTAATGAATTCTGAACTGGCAGCACATTTTACCAGATTGGCAACGAACTCAGTTTCCTGTACCGCG
>Ga0272443_10007361_pt1 | contig 10536 bp, 5 predicted proteins | sample SSMAcet12_FD_193581 | JGI IMG/M metagenome (GOLD analysis project Ga0272443, IMG submission 193581) | Marine sediment archaeal communities from Little Sippewissett salt marsh, Falmouth, MA, United States - SSM-Acet-12 | ecosystem: Environmental > Aquatic > Marine > Wetlands > Sediment ... | reverse complement strand
TCTGCGTTTGTTGTGGCTTTGATTTCGGTCTCTTTTTCCAGGGGTTGGCCTTCTTTTGTCAGGTATATTTCATAAGCAATGGCGTCGCCTTCCGGATCGGTGCCATACCATTTGAGGATTGTTGTTGTGTCTTCTGTGTTTCCTGTGGGGGCGATTAATATTGGGGTATTGGGTGCTTTGTTTGCTATGAGGGTGGTTTCTATCCGTTTGGGTTCGCCTTTGCTTTCTTCTTTGACGGTGAGTTCTGTTTCTTTGTAGCCGTCTTTTGTCAATTTGATGTGGTGTTCTTGTTCGATCGTTACTTCGATCATGACCGGTGTTTTTTCGTTTTGTTGGGTTCCGTTGATTTCAAGGCTTGCTCCCGGTGGGTCGGTGATGATCAGCAGTTTTCTCTTGGCAGTTTGCACGGCTATGGTTTGTGTCACCATCATATAATCATTGTCAAAGGTGATTTCGATTTCTTCACGCTCTATTTTTTCTCCGTCGATGGTGATGGTGTGAATGGCTTTTGTGAGTCTTTCTATGAGGATGGTTCCGGTTTCAAGTGTTCCGGCGTATTCTCCGTCTATGTAGATTTGTGCGCCTTTGGCTTGTTCGTTACCCGCTGTCAGTTTGAGATAGCAGGTGCCTTGTCGTTGAGTACTCTCTTGGGGTTGAGGAGCTGATTGTGTTTCTGTTTGTGGCGAAATCTCCAAGTCAGCTTCGGGGTCTTCGGAATCCTGAGCAATTTGCTCATTTTCAGAAATAATTTTATCCGTAACACCTTCAAGGGCGATGATATCCATATCATCATAGTATTTTTTGAGATATTTTCTTAGGAGTGCTTCCTGTTCATTATCTTCAACAGGTGGTTGTTCCAGGATTTCAATGTATCGCTTGGAATGTTCTTCTTTGATTTCACCAAGTAAATATTTCGTCACGATGAGGGTCTTGATTTTTTCATACAGAAGTTTTTCATCTTCCACAATTCTCATATCGCCTTTTCCCATTATGCTGATAGGGATTTGTTCATTGTTTGTGGAGGCGCTGACTCTTTCTTGTACATACTTTGAGAGTTCATCTGCTCTGATGTACCGATCTTGATCGTAGTTCGCCTCTCCTTTACCCAACCCTTGAAGCAGGTGATAGGTGAACCACCCTCCCTGACTTTCGGGCATCTCTTTTGAAGTTTGCCCGGCTTGGGATGAAAAAAGGAAGTTGACACCTTTGTCTTTGGCAATATTCTCAAATCCAAGTTTTTTAAAGCTCAGGTTTTGTAAACTTCTTTCTTGAGTGATTCCCCCACTGTAACAGGTGTCGAAGATCATAATGGTTTCTTTGGCTTTGATTTTGTCACTGAGTTCTTCTTCCCATTCCTGTCTGAAATTGTATGCCGTGCGTGTTAGGACTTTCGATCTGAAATCTGCCGGTAGCAAGAATGTGTCGGTTTTGTTGTTTTCATTTTGTGCCTGTTCGCTGTGTCCTCCGAAATAGAAAAAGAGATTGTCTTCTTCATCCGCGCTTTCTATCCAGTCGATGATGGCGTAAACCATATCGGTATACCCCGGATTGATGAGTAAGTTGAGGTTGTCTTCTCTGACGACGCCCAATCTCATTAATGTTGACGCCAATTCCCGGGCATCGTTAATGGCAGTGGGCAGATCGCCGATGGCATCTTCTTTGTATTCGCCCACTCCGATAATTAAAGCTTTGGTTTCAGATAGCACTTGAAGATTGAGGAGGAGGAGTAGAAGAAATATGATGAAATATATGCCATTTTGCTTCATGCTGTGCACCTCTTTTTTTCTTTTTCGGGAAGTTTGTTGCTGTTTGATTATAGCATATTGACAATCAGGTTTGCACGGTTATCGGGTAATAATTTCCTTGACAGATGAAGCCTGCCCAGAGAGCTGGGGAAGCAAAACCGAAGGTATCATCCAGGAATTCTATCAAATCTAATTGAGCATTTCTAAGGGCTTCGGGGATTTTTTCCCCTTTAAGCAGGTTTTTATAAAAGGATTCCATCATGTAAACAGTATATTTATCGCTGACACGCCAGAGGCTCATGATAATGGTTTTTGCTCCTGATTGAGCAAAACTTCGCCTTAATCCCAGTATACCCTCTCCGGTTTTAATTTCCCCTAAACCAGTTTCGCACGCAGAAAGAACAACTATTTCTGTATTTTCTATGGAAAGGGTTGTAGCATCATAGGCTGAAAACACACCATCTTCATATTCTTCCGGTATGGTTTTTCCTTTTAAAACGGAGTTAACTCCAGACAAGACAATTCCGGAGCGAAAAAGAGGATGGGGAATGTTTTTATTTTCATTAGATATAAAAAAACCATGTGTTGCCAAGTGAAGTATAGATGGCGATTTAATTCTCTTTAAGTTTTTCTCGCTGGCTCTTTTTCCTGTGTAAAATGCTGTGATATCTATTGTGCTTTCCTTGAACAGTTTTTCAAGTAAATTTCCCTCTTTTTGAGTTCCGTCCAAAACCCCATAATATCCTTCTTGTGAAGTTTTTTCCCGAAGCAGGTTTAACAGTCCACTCTCTCTTTTGTGATTTCCACTGTTTTTCAAAGGTTTGGTTTCACTTTCGTCCAATTCATATTCCGGGTTAGCAAAAAGTATAACATCTGTCAGTTTCCTGGGGGTTTTTTCATCTCGGCTCATTTCACGGATCGAAGTATAATAATTGACATGGAAATTGTCTAGGAAAAAATCATCTTCCGGTGATATGAGCGATTCAAAAACAATGGTTGAAATTTCCCCGTCAGGACAGATATGAGCGGTTTTAACTGTTTCGTTTTTTTCTTTTGCAATCCGGATAAATGAGCGGGGTAAAAGATTATCATAAAGAGTTTTGCAGACGGTTATAATCTCGTTAATGCTTGTCAGCCTTGAATGACCGCTTCCTCGGGTATCTTCATCTCCGGATATTATTTTTCTGTAATGGGTAATGTCTTTTTCCATTTCCTCTGCACTTGAAAGAGGATTTAAAGATATTTTTAATTCTTTTTCAACTTGATGAACAAAAAACACAACGTATTGGTTCTTTTTGGTATATTCGCCATTTTTAAAATCATAGGATTGGTATTTATAATAATCAAGGATTAAGTCATTTTCCCCAATTTTTTTATTTAATACACTGAGTGAAGATATGTCATCTGATAATTCGATTTCGGTTTTAGTAATAACGGTTCTGAGTTCACGCTCTAATTCCACACATTTTTTGATTAATGTTTTCTGTCTATTTGAATAATATTCAATATCTTCTCTTTCAACAGCCCCTGTAAAAAGCCTTCTCGCAATTTCCTTTCTGGCTTTTGCATAGTTGTCAAATTTAGTTTTTAACAATTTATCCTTACTTAATCTGGTCTTCAGTCGATGGAGGAATGTGACTTCAAAGACAAGTCCTTTTCTGAAAAACAAAAGGGGATAGTAGTTGGAGAGTTTAATCTCGTCTTTATGTTTTAAAAGAGATGAAATGAAAAAACCCGTTTGTGAAAACATTTGGTTGATCAATTTGAGTGCCGAATCCTCATCAAGCCCTTTTATGATCTTTTCAAAGTATTCGTTTTCAAATTTCACTGCACTTATAAGATAAAAAAAGGCTTCTTTCAACTTCCCAATATCGAATAGGTACCTTGAATAATCGTAAAAGAACAAAAATGCTTCCTTGGTATAAATTTCCTGTTTTTCTTGAAAAAAACCTTTCACGTCTTCAAACAATTTTTCAGCTTGGGAAAGATTTCCGGATTTCCATTCCGAGATTGCCAACTCTTTTAAACTTTTCCAATAAAGAGGCGACTGGCTACCTGTTTTAGATTTGATAACCTCTAATGATTCCACCAGTAAATTTCGTGCCTTGGCATATTCTTTTATCCTTATTTTTGTAACGGCTAGATTTTTCTTTGTTTTGGCTGTTCTTAAATCAGCCTCACCAAATAACGCTTTGCAAATTCCAAGAGATTTTTCAAGAATGGATTTCGCTTTTTTGTTGTCGATTTCACTGTATAAAACCGCAAGATTGTTAAGACTTTCCGCATATTGCGGGGATTGATTTCCGTATTTTTTTACTCTGGCTTGCATAGAATGAAAATAGTGCTTCTTTGACTGCTCAAAATCCCCTTTTTCTGAACATAAAGCAGCGTAATTATTTTCAACACGCATTTGAAAAACATCAGGTAATGTCGGTATGGATTCTATTTTTCTTAAGGTTGTTAGGAATAATTCTTCCGCTTCACTTAATCGACCCATATCCTTCAGTAAGATGGCCAGATTATTCAAAAGATGTAGATAATGCGGAGATTCAGTCATTTTAGCTTCTTCATAAATGGCTTTTGATTGATAATATTTCTCTAGGGAAGTTTCATAAAAACCAAGGTTTTTTTCTATAAGTGCACTATTGTTCTGGATTTCAGCTTTTAATTTGGGAGGAAGATCCCCTTTTGTTTTATTGAGACCTTTGTCAAAAGCCTTTTTAGCTCCCTGAAGATTTCCTGTGTGCCAATAGGCTTCCCCTAACAGAATTTGGTAATTGATGAAGTCAGTATCTGATACTTTCTGATTATCAGCTTTAGGTTCATTATGTAACAGCAATTCCAGAGCAGCCGCAAAAGATTTTTTTTGAAAAAATTCCTGTGCTTTTTTCAGAATTTCAGGTAGCTTCGTTTGCATTGAACTCACACCATATATCCCGGTTCAAACAGGAAATAATATTCTCCTTCACCAATGTCTTTAAAAGTGATTTCCCATTTTTGTTGTTTTTCATTGTATACAGGAAATTGTAATACTGGACTCATTGATGCCTTAACCGGTAATAATACCGCCATGGGTAATTTTTTTTCCTTTTTTGCTTCAAATTCGATGAAAAGACTTCTGTTTTTTTTGTCCAAGTTGATCTTTAAGGGCGTAGCTGTATTTTCTGCTTTTAATTGGTTGAAATTCACAACAATTTCATTGGTTCCGCCACGCGTTGGCGCTAATTCCACACCGTAGTCAAACAGGATGCTGCTTTTAGTGTTCAATTTTTCAAAACCCTCTATAATCATCTTTGTTGTTTTTCTTCTTCCCGCACTGACCATTTCCATCATTAACTTAAACGTTCCTCCAGCTTGTCCTTTAAAATCCTTCACCCATTTTGAAAGTCTTTTTTTTACCCTTGGATTTTCAGTAGCCTTTTCCAATGAAATTAGTGCTTCATAAACCTTCAGTTTTAATAATACTTGATTATCTTCATAAACGGACCAATTAGAGATGGCCTTAATTTCTTTTAGCAGCTCATGGGCTTTTTGTGAACATTCATCGCATTCGCCAAGATGCTGTTCAATCATTATGTATTCATCACTTACTTCTTTTTCTTCCTGTATTTCACCTTCTATATAGGTTTTAATAATGTATGCTTCAAGTCGATCATTGTCAATATGATTTTTCCCGTTCATCCTGATTCCCTCCTTTTTATTGCATATCGTATAGTTTTACTGAATTGATATTGGTTTTCCGCAGGTCTTAGATCAAATTTCTTTCTTTCAGTTCTTTTCTTAATCGGGTCAGACTTCTGGCATTCCAATCACTGATATTTTTATTCGGAGAATTTCCAAAGAAGCAGTTTAATTTCACATCACCACATGTTTTCCCCAAAATTTCATTCAAGGCTTTTTTCGTTTTGGAATCTCTGTTGAGGATGATCTCATTTAAAGGCTTTTGAATAATTTCCTCGAGAGGCATAAAGAGATCATTCAGATCTTTTTGACTTCGAAAGGATGAAGAGGAAAACTCATCTTTAAAAGCTATAAACATCTCATTTAAAGCGCTTTCTGAAAATTTTTCGATGATATCACCCGGTTTATAGTCTATCTTCATAAACCCAACACATAAGATCTGCCAAGGGTATCCGGAGGTTTTGAATAATATTTCAAGTATGACTCGGCCCATCTCTGCTTTTGCATAATTTACATCAGGAGTGGGATCTTTTGATTTTAGATACTCTAATTTATCCTGTTCGATTCCCTCATCATTGCTTTCTTCACGATCGAGTACATATTCTGTATTTTCATCTGTTTTTCTTCCGGGGGTTAATGCAGTATTTCTTGCTATATTGAACATCCAAGTCATAAACCCGGCTTTATATGGATTGTAGGAGTCAAGATTCAACATCACTTTGTAAATGGTTTTTTCTGCAATTTCTTTGCTTTTTTGATAAAGAGCCATTTTATCTTCGTAATACTTACATATCATTCCTTTTACATAATTGGTTAAAACGTTCAGGTATAAGCCGTTCATAACTGTATAAGCCTTTTCTCTTTCTTGTTTATTTGCCGTTATAATGAATAAATCCAAACCACTTTTCAAAAACAATTCTGTAATAGTTCGATTTGAGAAAGAATAATCGTATAACCGTGACCAAGTGATTTTCCAGTTTTCATTGGCAATATGATCCAATGTTTTTTTAAAGTGTTTTTCCTTTGTAAACATATTCATTCCTAAAAGAGTTCTTATTCTGGCTTTCAAACGTATTTTTGTCGTATTCTCCATCTCTGATTGAAAACTTTTATAAGCATTAACTCCTTTCTTGATCTCAATTAAACTCTTCGTTTCTTCCATTAAGAATTTCCTCCTTTAAGTTCATTCAAAGGTTATTGTAAAATTATAACATGTTTATACGACATACTATTTTAGCTGTTACATTACATTTTATTCTTATCTAACTAAATATGAACCCTATAGAGGATTATTTAAAATCTTTTTTTCAATACCATAAAAAACTGAAAGAGGATTGCTGATTTTGGTGAAACAAATCCAAAATAATCTTATGCAATCTCTCTTTCAGCATGTAATAGAATTAACAATAGGTTATTGCTTCCTTTTAGTTATTTCCCAATATTTTTTCAGCTCTTTTTACTCCATTCTTGTTCTTGCTATTCTAAAACCCAATCCGTGGTAAACTCTTCCGGGTATTCCATAATTTCTAAAATTCACTCTCATTCCACCTTCTGAATTAAACCAGCATCCCCCTCTTAAAACACGTTCTTTTCCGGTTGAAGATCCGATGGGATTCGTTGCTTTTCCACTGGTGTAACTACCATATTTGTCATGGCACCATTCCCAAACATTTCCACTCATATCATAGATTCCCAGCTCATTTGGTTTTTTCTCTCCAACAAAATGTAATTTATCTGATGAATTAGTTGCATACCACCCAACATCGTTTAAATTGTTGCTTCCTGAATATCTATAATCATATCTGCTCTTATGACCTTCTCTTGCTGCATATTCCCATTCCGCTTCAGTTGGAAGTCGATATCCTTCAACCTGTGTAATATCCTTTGTTATATCGCCATTTCTATCCAAGAGGTTGCCATCTTTATCATAAGCTTTGCTTAATCCCTCTTTTTCACTGAGCCAATTACAATATTCTGTTGCATCCCACCAACTTGTTTTGATAACCGGTCTCTGACCTCTTCCAAAATTATATCCAACAACACTATTACTAGGCTTGGGATAATCTGTCTGATCACAAAATTCATCAAATTTATCAAATGTTATTTCATATTGTCCAATCCAATAATCATAAGTAAATTCGACTTGATGTACCGGTCTTTGATTCTCGTAACCATCATTATGCGTATCACCCATTTGAAAAGTTCCTCGTTGAACTAAAACCATTTCGTCAATTTTTTCAACCTGTATTGGTTCTTCTTCCTGAGTATTTGAAACTGCATTAGTGGAAGCTGTACTTTTAAAGGAAGTGTTTTTATCCACAATGGTTGTTTCATTACTGGATATTAGTATTTCGATTTCCCCAATTCCGTTTATTTTTAATCTATGATTACCGGCTTTTAATGGTATTTCCTTAGGAATGATCCAACCACAGTATTTATCGTCTATGAAATATTCTTTTCCAATAAATCCATTAATTTTCAAACTCCCGGTTCCAGTTTCTTCAACAATGATTTTATTATCGACTACTGCATTTGATTCGAATATTTCTTCTTTCTCAAGTACTATTGATTTTTCAATTTGTTTTAAACCCTCAATATATATCGTTTCGCTATTATCAAGATACCCTGCTTTTTTTAAGACTAATTTATAATACCCTTTTTCAAGATTTTCTATTGTAAGAGGTGTTTTACCCATATCATGACCATCTAAAAATACTTCAGCACCTGCCGGTTGTGTTTCAATCTTAAGGATACCTGTTTCTTTCTCAAGTTTTATCGATTTTTCAATCGTTTTTGAGCCCTCAACATATACACTGATATAGTATTCCTGGAAACCTTCTTTAATCAATTTGATGTTGTGATTTCCTTCTGAAACATTCTCAATCCTATATGGGGTTTTCCCTTGATAAATATTATCCAAATAGACTGCTGCTTCATTTGGTTCACTATCTATCTGAATACTTCCAAAAATGGTTTCTTTTTTTAGAAGAAATTCCTTTTTATCATCCATTTCCGGATGAATATTGATGGTATCCACCATATCAGTATAACCTTCTTTTTTTATTGTGATTTCATAGTTTCCTCCAAGAAGCTCGGTGAGAATTAATGGGCTGGTTCCCTTATATTCCCCATCAATATAAACGTATGCTTCAATTGGATCGGTTTCAATTACAAGGTTAAATTTTACTTTTATTAATTCTATATTAATGGTTTCAATTCTTGATAGATCCTTTGTTTGACTTGCAACTGTTATCTCTCGTTTAGTGTCTTTATAACCTTCCTTTTTTATTTCAATTTCATAGGTTCCTTCTTCAAACTCTTTTAATAACGGACTCATTCCTTCATAGTCACCATTTATGAACACCATAGCTTCAGAGGGTTCGGTTACTATTCTCATCATTTTCTTAAGTTCTTTTTTTTCTAAATATTTTTCCGTCATATTCTTCAGATAATCTACTCCCAAAGTGGGATATTCATTAAAATTGGATAATATTCCTCTAATCTCTTTTTCGTCTTCTGTATCTTCTTCTGCAGGTTGAGAAAGAATTTCTCCAAAGAGTTTGTATTTTTCTTCTTCTATATTTCCTGAAAAATATTCCTTTGTCAATGTATTCAAAATCAATTCATATTTCTTCGTTCCATCCAGTGCTACTCTTAAATCCTTCTTTGTAATAATACTTATGGGATTTTGACTTCCTTTTGTGCTTTGACTGACTTTTTTCTCAACAAATTCACTCAATTCCTCAATATCTATGTATTTATCATCGTTTTGATTTGCTCCTCCTTTCAAGCCTTCAATCAGATAGTATGTATACCAACCACCACTATCAAGTGCGTCTTTTTCTAAAGATGTTTCCTCCGGGCCAGAGGAAAAAAGGAAATTAATGCTTTTTTGATTCGCAATTTCCTCAAATCCTTTTTTTTCTATTTTAATATTTTTGAGGTTTCTTTCTTTTGTAATACCGGCAGCATAACAAGTATCAAATATCATCAAAGTTTCTTGAGATTTTAAATTTTCAGTTAATTCTTCCATATTTTGCCGAAAATTGAATGCCGTTTCTTGAAGATGCTCTTTTCTTACATCTACACCGCATAAGTATGTATCCTCCATCTCATTTTCATTCATTCCTACTTCACTGTGTCCGGAAAAATAAAAGATTAATGTATCCCCTTCTTCCCCTTTTTGTAAAAAGTCTTTCAATTCAAATTTAAAATCAGTAAGAACGGGATTTTCTATGTATACAATATTTTCTCTTTGAACAATTTCAAGCTCGATTAATGTTTCTCTGATGAGTTTGGCATCCTTAATAGCAGCCGGTAAAGCTAGTATTTCATCATTCCTGTAATCTCCTGCCCCCATAACAAGCGCATAAGTTACACCTAGTGTTTGAGTCAGAAAAAATATCATTACAAGTGCTAAAAGAATCATCGTTTTATTTTGTTTCATTTTTCCTCCTTTTAGAAACTTTCTGTTTTTCTGTTCTTTTTTTATAAATTAAAAAAGTACGCAGCCTTAATCATAGATGATTTAAATAATTGACTTTTTTTTTATTCTGATCTCTTTATTCTTCTATACAATCAATTACATTCATTTCGGGTGATTTGGATAAGATTTCAGCTTCAAGATCGCTTAAAGGTTTGATTTCCAATTCAATTCTTTCCTGATTCTTATCTGAAACAGTTAAATCACGATTACTTGTTATCCCGATAACATCCAGTAATCTGTATGCCCCATTCTGATAAACATATACTCTTAAAAGAGAACCGTTACCAACATTAGTATAAGTCACATAATACCCCGGAGCAAAGGTCTCAGTATTTGAACCGTTAATGGTTGTTTTAACATAAACACTGGAATGATTACGAACAATAACGGTAAAATAACCGGTTCCTCCACCGCCTCCACCTTTTGTACTTCCACAAGATGATAATGAAATAACCAAAAAAACAGCTAAGATAAAGACAAAGAATCTTTTTTGCATCAAAATACTCCTCCTTTTATTGATTAAGACCCGTACAAAGTTATATTGCTGTTATTAACTCTTTAACAGTTGTCATATTTAATTTCATAATCTCCTTCTCACTTTGTAGCTTCTATTGTTTGATCTGT
>Ga0272443_10007359_pt1 | contig 10540 bp, 6 predicted proteins | sample SSMAcet12_FD_193581 | JGI IMG/M metagenome (GOLD analysis project Ga0272443, IMG submission 193581) | Marine sediment archaeal communities from Little Sippewissett salt marsh, Falmouth, MA, United States - SSM-Acet-12 | ecosystem: Environmental > Aquatic > Marine > Wetlands > Sediment ... | reverse complement strand
ATATATCGAGTTCTGGTATTGAGACCGGAAATATCCGGGGTGTAGCTCAGCTTGGCTAGAGCGCCTGGTTTGGGACCAGGAGGCCGTAGGTTCGAATCCTATCACCCCGATTTTACTAAATTGGCTTTGTTTTTCATTTTTTCCTGCCCCATGAGATAGCAGTCTTATGCTTATCTCATCGGGGTGAATTTTAACCACCGAGCAGTCATGACTACTCTGTATGCTTTACCACTTTTTTTAAGACGCTCTGCAAATATACGTATAACAGGATTAAAGCGACAGGCAGTAAATGCTGACATATACAGAACACTTCTAACATCCTTCCTGCCACCCCAGATATGCATCCGTCCATCAGATTTTCCTGATGAATTATTCCATGGCGCAAGACCTGCCAGAGCAGCAATTTCCTGCCGGTTGAGTGTACCAAGCTCAGGTAGATTTGCAATAAGCATAGCACTTGTTTGCGGTCCTACACCAGATACACTTTGCAGGATATTATCTTTGTTCTTAAAATCATCATCGGTATCGATGTAGTTTCTGATAAGACGGTCAATTTCATCTATCTGAGAATTGAGAGTCTTTATCATTTTTTGAATACTCTTTTTAACCTTTGGATGACATATCATAGACAAACGATTAGACTCCTGTGTTAGCAGATCATTAAGTTGTCTGCGTCTTCTTACTAATTCTGACAATTCCTTGATTTCAGGCTTAGAATGCGGCCTTGGAGCAGGTTTAACGATTTGGGCAAATTTAGCCAGAACCTGTGCATCAATAGGATCAGTCTTTGCCTTCTGTCCCATACCTTTGGCAAAATTACGAACCTGCCGCGGGTTAGCTACGACAACTGGTAAAGAATTGCTGATCAATTCTAATGCAAGAGGACGTTCATAACCGCCTGTGGCTTCAAGAACAATAAGAGCAATATTTTGTTTTTGAAGAAGCCTTAGTAACTGATGGTGTCCCTGATGTGTATTGGGCAATTGAGTTTTGATAGTAGCTGGACAAGTGGCAACATGAAAAGTTTCTTTTGCGATATCTATTCCAACATAAATTTCTTCTGACATGGTATACTCCCTTACTTGCAAATGCGAACTCACCGAACGTGTGGGTCGTCGGCGGTTCAAACGGCTGTTCGGGCTAATCCCACGGTGGCGGCGAGGTTCACGCTCGGTGACGGCCTTTTTGACCTTGCCACGATCGAACTCTCGTCGCCGTTTGATGTTGCCTCGGTTCGCTACGCTCACCTCGGCAACATCAACTTTACCTATGAGACTATTATTATCCATGTTAGAAGTCAATATACAAGCATACAGAGAAAAACTGTTTAGCCGCAGGCCGGTACGGCCGCGGAACATACTTGGGTGGCAGCCTCATTCCGAAGGAATGGGGATGGTAAAAAGATGATTATTTCTTACCTATTTTAAGTATTTAAAATTTTTATAAAAAAATCCCAAAATTCTATCCACAAATTCGACCTGAGAAACGCTTATATCATAGAAACAGGAATAACGGGAAAAGCCCGGGAGAGTTTAGTTGTGCGGGCATAAGCAACATTGATGATACTCAACAAAGGTTTCCGGCAAAAAAAACGCTGTTTTGGAGCCTAAATTATGAGTATTACTGCCAAATTTGATACGCATCTTCGATACGGAAATACTCTGAATGGGAAATTGAAGGCTTTCCGAAAGGAGGTGATTCCAAGGAAATAAAATAGAAATGATTCTTAATAAAAAGTGAAAAAATAACACATTTATTAAAAGGAGGTACTAAAATGCGAAAAATAGCTATTTTCATTCCATTAATCGCTCTGCTGGTCCTGATGACAACCACACAATTGCTCACAGGGGCAAATGTGGCTACATCAGAGCAGGTGGACACGGAAGAAATACGCCGGCAGGCGGAAGAATTATTCAATGCCCGCCAATTCAATCAGGCCGAAGCATTATATGAACAGGTGCTTGCGGCCGAACCGAACGACTACCCCGGACTCGAAGCGATAAGGCAGCTTGCTATTATCTACATTGACACAGACAAACTCGAACAAACTGAGAAAATGATCGAAAAAATGTCCGCGGATTTCGGCACAAACTCGGCCTATCCTTTCTCATTATGCTGGGTGGCAAGAAAATATAACGAAACCGGCCATACCGAAAGAGCATTCGAATTGTTCCAATACCTTTGCGAAAATTTCCCCGATGACAAGTTCGGTATGTGGTCACAGGTGGAAGTTACCTATTATTACATCCGTAACGGCAATGAAGAAGCCGCAGATGAATCTGTGCAAAGGCTCGTTACGGTATTCACGGCTCAGGAAACCCTGCCGGTGGAGATTTACCAGGTTGCTTATGAATATCATAATGCCGGGAAGGAAGAAAAAGCCCTTGAACTGCATCAATACAACGTTGACCATTTTCCCGAGCATATAAATGCAATGTGGTCTCAGAGGGAAATTGCATATTATCATATCCGCAACTCGGATGACGAAGCCGCTAATGAAGCTTTCGATACGCTTACTAAGATTTTTTCCGATCAGGATACTCTGCCGAAGGAGATTTATCAGGTAGGGATGGCATATCGGGATGCCGGCAACGTCAGCCGTGCCTTTGAAATACACGCATATAATGTCGGAAATTATATAAACTATGACAGCGAGTACGTGATGTTGTCTCAGATGGAGATTGTCTGCGCGTATGTTATTCGCGAGGAAGATGATAACGCGGATACAGCCTTTGAAAATCTCTTAACGCTTTTTTCCGATAAGCCCGAACTGCCGAAAGCGATACTAAGCGTCGGTCATGCAACATGGACACAGGCTTTGGTTAGACAAAATAGCGCCGAACCGGGCAGAGGCTCCGGTCCGGGAGAAGCTCCGGATGAGCATGCTCTTGATTATTTCTCAAAGGCGCTGGACAAGTTCGAATTAATCATTAACAGCTACGGCTCATCAGATGCCGCTGCGGAAGCTTACTACATGGCTGCCGAATGTTACCGAAAATTCGATCAGCCTCTAAAGGCGGTGGAATATTTCGAGCAGATAGTCGCAAAGTGGCCGGATTACGAAAGAGCAGAGACAACCCTTGTAAAAATTGCTCGCACGTACAAAAATCTCGCACGCAGTGGAGCCATTGAAACAACGGATGCGGATTTTCTGACTCGTGATGCTTATGAGCGTTTAGCAAAGAACTATCCGGACAGTAAATGGGCAAAGGAGGCACAGGAATGGCTAAGTCATATAGAACAGTTAAGAGACCAGTTAAGAGAAAGGGGCATAAGATGAGCAGATATATTTATGTAGCGATATTCATTATAACTTTGCCCTTCTTTTTTTCAGGCAGGGCTGATGCGAGCAATTTACCACCGTTGCCCGGAATTGATTATTACAATACTCCAGGCTCTCAATATATATGCAAAGGAACGAGTGTTCATTTAGATGGAAGTAATTCTGAGGATCAGGATGAAGATGGAGAATCTATCACCCAATGGATATGGAAAATTTATAAGTTCAATGGCAGAAACTGGGGTTTTGTAACTAAAGTATACGGCGAAGATGCTTACTATACGTTTTCGGAGTTCGGAGAATACTATGTTGATTTATGGGTTCAAGATGATGAGTACACATTGAATGACGAAGAAGATGTTGATTGGATATATGTTAGTGTTTGTGATATCGGTGTGGTTATAAATGATTTGAATTATTGTATTGAGGAAGACGTACAAGTACAAATTACTTGTGATGAGTACGGATATTTAGGAGGAACCTTCAGCTGGTCATTTGTGTCCGGACCATATCCACCAATTTTTTACGATTCAGATGACGAAGATCCGTGGTTTGAGGCAGAATATCCCGGCATATATGAAATAATGGTTCAATACACTGCTTGTGGTGTCACTGTGTTTGATACTACCTATATATATGTAGAGACAGATTGGGAACCGATTGAAGTTCCATGGGAATGCCTACCTACTAATTGTGATCCATCAACTCAAATATCGATATTCAGTGATGATGCAGGTAATGAATATAAAATAATTTGTGCACAGTCAGATGGCACTGGTGGCTTATTAGGTTGTGCTTACCGTATGTATTACAACGACGTACATACAAGTTCGTGTATTTGGAGCCCTGGTGAAAACTGGTGGTTTTACAAAAATACCGTGATACCTGGAACCGGAGGAGATATACTCTTTACAAAGATTAAACATAGTACTGTAAATCCACAAAAATATGATACAGAAGGATGTTGGGGTTACTATTGTGCTCTAATAACAACTATTGATTGCATCTATGGAACAGGAGGATATTCCATTTGGAGAAGATCAAGTAGTAGTACGGATATTTATAGCCCAGAGCATGGATACGTTTGTCCAGGTCATCCAGGTGAATTGGAATAATTGTATGAAACATAATAAATTAGGAAGGATTATAAAATGGATAAAAAATCGAAAAGAAAGCTAAATTTGGTTCATAATATTTTAATCATAATAACAGTTTGTGTGCTCTTTAACTGTAGATCTTCCTGTAGTGGTAGCACAGCAGGAAGAACAAAAATACCGTTCAAAGGAGTAGCAACAGGAGGAACTCTTTTAGTTGGAGATCCACAAAATCCTCAATTTGTTGAGTATGTGGCTATAAATACTGTTGCCGGTGAATCTGCAGAAACGGTAGTTGAGCGATTAGCTAAAGCCATCGCAAGTACAGATACTCATATTGAGTATAGCCGTATGCGACCAAGACAAACTGTAGATGAAATTACTTCGAAAATGGTATCAGGCAATACATTGATCCTGCCGGGACCTGCTTCTCTCTGGTGTCTTTCCGGGACAGAAAAAGGTCTTGGAATCCCCGAAGCACCTTTATTTCTTAGCTGCTCTTACGATGAGAATACATATAAGCTTGAGGTAAAATGGGAAAATCCGGCGAGTGTTAGTAAAAATGATATTATTAATATCAGATGGCGTTATAGACTTTCTGATGGTAAGGAGGTGGGAGGCAGCAGATATATACCAGGCACATCGACAGGTTATGCGATTTACAGGCCTGAAGATTTAGAATATTTAAATATGGATGTCTGGCTGATGGTTTTTCGTTACGATACTCCTGCAGATATTTTACTTGAAAAAGGTATTACAACAAATGATCACGCCATTCCTTCAAACGTAGCTGCAATATATGTAACAAATGATGGTTATACTCAGCAGGAAATAGATGGCATACCATTTTCGGGAGGCATAGCTCCTAATTGGGCTGCATGGAGTACTGATGCAAAAGTTAACAAAGGAAAATTTGAACAATATGAAAAAACTCAGCGTTTTGGGCAGAGTGGTACCCATACGATATTTACAAGAAAGCCTTTTTACCAGATTATAAATGCGCCATCGAAAGGAAACGCACACGGTATATATAGGAAATTTCTTGGTCTTACACCTGGCCATACATACAGATTAACAGCATGTATGTCTACACTTGAAATGGATTCGGTTAAAAGCGATTGGTCATTTTCAATACATGCTGCACCAAATGTAAATAAGGTTAAGCAACTCACAGCTCAACAGATGGCAGGTAAAGCATCCTTACCAGAGGGACAGCCTGGCTTCAATGGCACGCAGATTGATTTATATAACTCTAAAAAAATGACAAATCATGATTTTGCTTTAACTATTACAGGTGATACTAAACTCGAAAATGGATTGATCAGTCCGGATATTACACTTCCTAATGATGTCAATGAAATCATTGTTTGGCTTAGATTTAGCTGCGAAGATCCTAAAGGAAAGGTGGCATTTTCCGGAGTAAAACTTGAGGATATTACAGCAAGAGGATCTAAGTAAGAATCAAGTTAGAAGCAGTTTCAAGTGAATATTTTTATAGAAGTTAGCAACAGGAAGACGAAATATGTTAAGGCAATATGAATATGAGTTATTAAATTATCGTTTTTTTAATAAACCTTTCATTTGGATACTTAGTGTTTTTATATTGAGTTCACTTTGTCCTAAGAGTGGTTTCTCAAATTCCGTGGAAAATTTTAACGATGAACCAAAAATTGTATCTATTGGTATGCCTAAGCTTGAACTTGATAAAAGCTCTTATGATTTTGGGAACATTAAGCCAAACAGCACAAACAAGGCGGTTTTTAACCTTACCAATATCGGTAAGGAACCGTTAATTATAAAGGAAGTTAAAAAGTGTTGCGGAGCAGTAATAAAACTGGAAAAACAACAGCTTTCTCCGGGTGAAAGCGGCGTTTTAACTGTCGAATATAGTGCCGGTACAGGGATAGGAAAATTAAAAAAAACGATCAGCCTTGTAACGAATGAGCTTAATAGTACAGAGACTAAGTTAACCATTAAAGGCCAAATGATTCAAACCCTGAAGTGGGAACCAAAAAGCTTTGAAATAGCTACTTTTGGAGACGAAATATGTTGTCCTGAGATTACGATCAAGAGTCTTGATAATACAACTTTTTGTATCAAAAGTTTCGTTTCTTCTTTTCAATGCTTCTCGTCTGATATCGATACTAATTTCAAGGCTACTGAATTTGTATTAAAACCTGTTTTATTTCGAGATAAACTGGAAAAATTAGATTCCAATAATGGGACTATCAAAATTGAACTTGAGCATCCTGATTATAAAACAATCAACCTTAACTTCGATATAATTAAATCGTTGCAGGCAATACCTGCCCAGATTCTTGTTTTTAATGCTAAGGCAAACGAATCTTTGCGTAACTCAATAAAGCTGTATGACTATCACAATCGAAGCGAAAAGGATCTTTCTGAGCAGATTGAATTTATTATTGCAAAAAATGGTACAAAGGTTGAATTAGTAAAATCTATTATGGTTGAGAAGAATTGTAAGCTTTATTTACAGATTACACCTTCAGAGAACAAGACCGAAAAATCTTTTTCAAGGGATCAGCTTGTAATAAAAATGAAAGACGGCCGTCAGTTAACTGTACCGATCCGGATATTTTATGCATTCTAGACTTTAACAAGCAAAGCAAATTAAAATCGGACCAAAATGCACATTGAATTTAAACGCACGGTAATGCGGTCATGCTGCAAGTCGTGGATTTTTTATAAACTCAAAAGACTATTCATTTATTTTATGAGCAGCCCATGGAGTTTCCGCAGTTGTAGCATTTGTAGCATGTGCCGTTTCTGACGGTGATTGAGCCGCAAATATCACAGGCAGGAGCATCATCAGGGAAATGCGCGAACTGAGAGCTGAACTGCTGCATAACCTTAGCATCGGACTGTAACTGCTCGGATTCATCAGTAACAACGGAACTTACGAGAGATGTTACCCTGTTGACAGGATTTGAGATTCTGTCCGCAAGCGATTGAGGAACCTGCTTTTTCGATTGCTTCGAAGCCGATGGAGCAGCTTTTTTCTTAATCACCTCCGGTTTTACTTTGACCTCGGCCTTTACCTCGGCGATTTTCTTCGCCAGGTCCTTTGTCTTTTCAACTACTTCCCGTGCAGTTGTGGTATTTTTATTTTCCGCAGCAGGAGCCCTGTTGGGAGTATTCTTTTCTGCGTAACCCGGTATAAACTGGCAGCCCAGCCAGCAGAAAATATAGTCTATAAGACTCTTTGCGAAAGGAATATCCCTGTTTGAGGTCATTCCTGCCGGCTCAAATCGAGCGTGTCGGAACTTATCGACAAGTGTAATCAGTGGTACGCCGTATTGAAGCGCCATTGAAGTGCACGTTCCGATTACGTCCATGAGGCCACCGACGGTGCTGCCCTCCTTGGCCATGGTGATAAATAATTCACCAGGCTGCCCATCCTCATATAGCCCCACCGTCAGATAGCCTTCATGTCCTGTAACGGAAAATTTATGTGTAATACTATGTCTGGTATCCGGCAGCCTTTTTCTGAACGGCCTAGCCGGCATTGAACCTTCTGCAGTTGCTTTAGATTTTTTATCTTTGTCTTTTTGTATTTTCGTAGAGACCGGCTGTAATCTCTTTGAGCCGTCTCGATAGATAGCTACTGCCTTTAAGCCGAGCTTCCATCCTTCCATATATGCGTTTGTGATTTCTTCGGTCGTGCTTTCCTTCGGCATATTGATTGTTTTGCTGATAGCCCCTGAGATAAACGGCTGTACTGCGGCCATCATTTTCAAATGTGCCAGGTAGTGGATATATCTTTTGCCGTTTCTGGGCTTGAAAGCACAATCGAAAACCTGCAGATGGTCAGGATTGAGATTTTCGGCGCCTTCGATTGTTTCTTTTTTATCGATATAGTCGCATATCGTTTTAATATCATCTGCACTGTAACCGAGTTTTTCAAGAGCCATTGGTACGGTTTTATTCACGAGCTTGAGCATTCCACCGCCGGCTAATAGTTTGTACTTAACCAGGGCGATATCCGGCTCGATACCCGTGGTATCGCAGTCCATCATGAAACCTATCGTACCGGTCGGCGCCAGAACGGTTACCTGCGCGTTGCGCATACCCACTTTTGAGCCGACATCGAAGGCCTGATCCCAGGCATCCTTGGCGGCGTTACGCAAATAATCGGGACAATGGGCTTCGAGAATATCGCAGGCATGCTGGCGGTGCATGTTAATAACCTTCAGCATCGAATCACGATTTTTCTCGAACTCTTCGAAGGAGCCTTTCAGTGATGATATTTCAGCGCTTGCGGTATAAGCAGTACCGGTCATAACAGCACTGACAGCACCGGCTATCGCACGGGCCTGGTCTGAATCGTACGGCAGAGCCAAAGACATCATCAATGAGCCAAGATTCGCAAATCCCAAGCCGAGAGGACGGTATAAATGGCTGTTAACAGCGATTGGCTTGTCAGGATAGCTTCCGTTATCAACTAAAATTTCCTGAGCGATAATGAAAAGGCGAATAGCTTTCTTGAAACCTTCGATATTGAAAGAGCCGTCTTCTTTGCGGAACTTCAAAAGATTCAATGAAGCAAGATTGCACGCCGAATCATCAATGAACATATACTCGCTGCAGGGATTCGAAGCGTTTATTGGTCCTGAATTCGGGCAGGTATGCCAGCGATTAATTGTACTGTCATATTGCAGACCAGGATCGCCGCAAACTCTCGTTCCTTCGGAAATAAGCTCCATAAGCTCAAGCGCTGAATGCTCGTCAACCTTTTCGCCGTTCGTTACCGCATGCGTGGACCATGTATCATCTTTTTCCACCGCCTGCATAAACTCATCGGTTACGCGCACTGAAAGATTGGAATTCTGGAACATAACGCTGTTATAGGCTTCGTTATTGTGTTCTCCGCTGTAACCGGCATCAATCAGCGCCCATGCCTTCTTTTCCTCTTCGGTTTTACTTTGAATGAAATCCTTAATATCAGGATGGTTGACTTTCAACGACTGCATTTTAGCAGCTCTGCGTGTTTTTCCTCCTGATTTAATTACTGCCGCTATCTGGTCATACACCCTCATAAAACTTAAAGGGCCGGACGGTTTACCGCCACCGGAGAGTTTCTCTTTACTGCTTCTCAGTGTTGATAAGTCGGTTCCTGTGCCTGAGCCGTGTTTGAAAAGCATCGCCTCGCTTGTAGCCAGACGCATAATATCTTCCATCGAATCTTTAACAGACTGGATAAAGCAGGCAGAGGCCTGGGGATATTCGTAACCGTTTTCACATTCAACGGCTTCTTTTGTTTCAGGATCCCAGTGGTAATTATGTTTGCTACCGGCTATTCCATAGACATCCGAGAGGCCGACATTAAACCATACAGGGGAATTGAATGAGCCGTATTGGTTTACGCAAAGCCATGTAAGTTCATTATAGAAAGTCTCGGAATCTTCATCGGTAACGAAGTAGCCGTCTTTTCTGCCCCTATCGGCGATTGCCTTGCAAACGCGATGAACAAGCTGCTTGACAGAATTTTCTCGCTGGCCCGATTCTATATCGCCATAGAAATACTTGCTTGCGACAACCTTTGCGGCGAGCTGGCTCCAGCCTGCCGGAACTTCGATATTATTCTGTTCGAAAATCGTTTGTCCGTTATCGCCGGAAATTTTTGCCGAACGTGTTTCCCAATCAAGCTGCTCGAATGGGTGTACACCCGGCGTTGAAAAGAAATGTTCTATCTTTAAACCCTTCGTTCCAGTAGTTTTTACTGATGTTTTTGCCTGCTGCTGTTTAGTCTTGAAAGGGTTATCAGGGTCAAATTTATACGACATCTATACGCCTCCATGCGAAAAAAAAGCCACTACTACATATAGAAATTAACTCGGGAATTAAACCAGATGTTGTGGTCAAGCACATACAATCTGTATCGGCAAGTTTATGAAAATTTGATAAAGTGTAAAGGGTAAATTCCGAATTTTTCTGATGTTTTTTTTTGGTTTGTTCTTAACCCTTGTAGTTACTGAATCTATGAAGAAAAAAAATTTTTCATGTTTATACTTTATGATTAAATTTCTTAGAGTGAATGAAAAAGTTTAGAGCTTTGTTGCATCGATCCAGCGCTGCGCAATCCATTCATGTGCCCAAACAAAAGGATGAACCATATCGTCAGACCATTTATCAGGTGAAACTTTTT
>Ga0272443_10007358_pt1 | contig 10540 bp, 8 predicted proteins | sample SSMAcet12_FD_193581 | JGI IMG/M metagenome (GOLD analysis project Ga0272443, IMG submission 193581) | Marine sediment archaeal communities from Little Sippewissett salt marsh, Falmouth, MA, United States - SSM-Acet-12 | ecosystem: Environmental > Aquatic > Marine > Wetlands > Sediment ... | reverse complement strand
GTGATCCAGCCTGAGGGCCGGGTGATGCGCGCGGAGATACAGCTTCCGCCACTCGAAGTTGGCCAGCATACCCTGCATGTGGTCATCAAGGACGGTGAGGGCGACGATGCGCAGCGCATCGCTGAGCAGCGGCTTGCGCTCCAGGTGCTGGCGGCGGTCCAGTGACAGGCAGACGTGCTGAGCACAGCCACGGGCTCCGGCGCTACGCGGGAGCCCGTGTCCGTGTACGCCACCGGGCCACCATCAAAGGATACAACGCATTGCTTGGAGAAGCAGTACCTGTCATCAACTTCCTGATATGAGGCCGAATATGCGTTACGCCATCGTGGCTATCATCATTCTTGTCGTTGTCGCTGCTCCGGCGACTGCTCAGCAGTTGCTGGTGCCCATGGACGACGCGCAGACCGACCACCTGCGCGCGTACGGGCTCACGTGGTGGTGCCTGAATGAGCCGCGCGCATACGAGTGCGAGTGGCTGCTCAACTACCGGGCCGGCGCGTTCGCGGTGCCCGACCTGCCGGACGTCCGGGCTCGAGCACAGGAGCTTGGGGTGTCATTCGAGCCGCTCTCTCCGGCCGACGCTCAGTCGGTCCACGCGACTATCGAACAGGGCAATATGCAGCGCCTGCACCTGACAAAGGCGCCGAAGATCGCGGTCTACACGCCATCATACACGGAGCCATGGGACGACGCGGTGACGCTCGCGCTCACGTACGCGCAGATCGAGTACGACACGGTCTGGGATCGTGACGTGATGAACGGGGCGCTTGAGAAGTACGACTGGCTGCACCTGCACCACGAAGACTTCACCGGCAACTACGGCAAGTTCTTCTCGAGCTTCGCCGATCAGGCCTGGTATCGCCGGATGGTGCTGGAGTCGCGCTCTGCAGCGGGAGACCTGGGCTTCCCGGACGTGCAGGCCTGCAAGAAAGCTGTGGCCACGACGATCGCCGCATGGGTAGCCGATGGCGGGTTCCTGTTCGCTATGTGTTCGGCCGCCGACTCGCTGGACATCGCGCTGGCCGGGCGCGGCGTGGACCTGGTGGTCGCGCCCGTGGACGGGACGCCGGTCCCGCCGGACGCTCAGCAGCGGCTTGATTTCACGGCCACGCTCGCGTTCCGGGACTTCCATCTCGAACCGAATCCGATGGCCCCGGAAGTCGCGGACATCGACATCTCGCCCGGCCAGACGGCGATGATCTCAGAGGGCGATACCTTCGAGTTGTTCGAGTTCTCGGCGCGGCAGGACCCGATCCCCACCATGCTGACGCAGTGCCATGTGGCGCGGGTGGCCGACTTCCTCGGGCAGACCACTTCGTTCCGTCGCAGCACACTGAAGGACAGCGTTGTGGTTCTCGGGGATTTCCCGGGGCAGGATCGGGTAAAGTATATCCACGGCGGCTATCTGGACGGCACGTTCACGTACCTCGCGGGACACGACCCGGAGGACTATGCGCACATTATCGGTGAAGACCCCACCGATCTCTCGCTGCACCGACATTCGCCCGGCTACCGGCTGATTCTCAACAACATCCTCTTTCCTGCCGCGAAGACAAAGGAACGCAAGACCTGAAGCGGGACACTTTTTCGGGCACCCGAGAAGGTCTCGAGCAGATGTTGGGGAAGGTAGCCATGCAGACTGCGGGAATGCACGTGTGAGGACACCGCGGCGAGTTCGGATGTCAGGGATTCTCCTGAGATCCGAAGGCGGGGATTCTTGACTTTCGCAGGCTATTATGCTACGTTCGGCAGGAGGCGTCGTGCCCCGCTGGCCTGGCGGTGGGCATTTCGCGCCCCCGGTGCAGCGCTTTTGCTGAACGCAGATATAGTCTGCGTAAGCCGGGTCACACTCGCAACAGCGTCTGCACAATCGATTCGAAACAGGCTCCGCGCGTATGTGGGAGGGACCACACCATGGAGAGGCTTGCGTCAGTATTCTGGAGCAGTGTCACGACCGTGGCATTGTTTGGGATGATCAGCTCAGTCGCTGCTCCGCTCGCCCTCGCAAGTCCCATCGTCAAAATCACACAGCCCGGGCACGAGCAGGTCGTGCAGGGCGAGTTTGTGATCGACGTCAGCTACCGCTCGGATTCAGATCAGCCGATCACCAGGATCGATCTGCTGATCAACGGTGAGGTCGTGAGTCAGTACGCGCTCAGCTCACCGAGGACCAGCGGGATACAATCCTTCAAGTGGAGCTTCAACTCCAGCGCGGGCAGCAAGCACACTATCAGCGCGCGCGCGGTGGACGCGGCGGGCGAGATGGGCATGGCGACCATCACCGTGACCGTGGCCGCGGCCGAGACCCGCACACCCGCGGGTACTGACCGCATTCCTCCGGTCATCAACATCTACTATCCCGCGCAGGGCGCTGAAGTCAATGGCGAGGTCGAGATCAAGGCCGAAGCCAGCGACAACGAAGGTGTCATGGCGGTCTTCTTCTATCTCGACGGCAAGTTCCACACAGCTATCATGAACACCGGGCCCTACACCGCTCGGTGGGATACCGAAAACGTCTCCGACGGCCCGCACGTGCTTCAGGCAAAGGTCATGGACGACGCCGAGAACGAGAGCGCGTCGGCCGAAGTCACAGTCTTCGTCCAGAACCACGACATGACCGCCGCGACGCCTCAGGGCCTGGCCCCGCAGGGCGCCGCTGTCCCGGCTCCCCCGGTTGGGATCCAGGAGCAGCCGGTGACCAACAGCCAGTTCTCGACGCCCTCCGAGCCGATGATGTCCATGGCGACCGGCGCCCTCGATCCGGTGGGCGCACGTGTAGGCTATGTCCCGGCGATCGGCGATGAGACGCCCGGCGCCCGCACCTCCGCGCCGCGGATGCTCAGTTCGCTCCCGCGATCCATCGAGGCGCAACCGGCACACCAGCTTGCCACGCAGGAAACCCTTGCGGAGGCAACAGCCGTCGCGGCCACGCATGAGCCGTTGGGCGAGCAGATGATCGCCAGCACCGACCTGACGCCCCGGCTGACCGTTCCGCGCACACTTCGCGCGACCGGCAGCCACGTGGTTGAGGCGATCTCGCCCGTTGAGCGCGACGCGGAGCCGGTCGGACCGCAGATCGCCGCGGCCGACGCCATTCAGCGCATGACACTGCCGAGGACCGAGATCCAGAGCCTGCCCAGCACCGACACGGGCGTGGAACTCCGCCCGGGCATAGTCTCTCTCGACCCGATCCTGCAACTCACGCCCGATCAGGAAATGCTTGCCACACGGACTACCATGCCGGTCATGAGCCTCATCCCGGGCGAAGAGATCAGCGCCGATACGGACCTGACGGCCTTCCAGCCCGTCGAGGGCGACACGGCCACGATGCGCATCGCTGTCCTGCCCGAGCGGGCATCTCGGGCCGCGATCCCGGCGGACGGTCGGATCACCCACCCCGGCGACCCGGTAATTGCGCCGGTGGCTTCGATGGAGTTCGACCAGGTCCAGGTCCTGTTCGATAACGAGACGCTCGAGCTCCTCGCCGATCCGGAGTTCAGCGACGGTATTTCGATGGCTCCGCTCCGTGAGATCTTCGAGCACAGCGACGGCATGCTCTACTGGTACCCGGTGGAGAAGCGCGTGAAGGCCACTCGACCCGGGACTGAGATGGATCTCACCATCGGCAGCGCAGACGTCACGGTGAACAACGAGACGCGGACGCTGCAGATCGCGCCCTACATCAAGCAGGGCCGGACGATGGTTCCGCTGCAGTTCCTGGCGGACACCCTCGACATCACAGTGACGCTCAATCCGGAGACCGGCCAGATCTGCCTCACAAGCAACGAATTCTGAGGCGGGGCAGGCCGCCCATGTTGGCCTTTGCCCGACGGACATTCTCCAGCCCCAGGGCCGCGCGCATGGGGCTGGTTTCGTAACACACAGCAGTAGCCCGAATAATCAGCACGCGAAACTTGTTTGTGAAAGGCTCGTGCTTATGTCAGAGAACACAATGCTCAAAGTCAACGATGCGGGCCATCTCGTGATCGGCGGGTGCGACGCGGTCGAACTTGCCTACAAGCACGGGACGCCCCTTTACGTCTTCGATGAGGGACGGATCCGATCCCGCTGCCAGGAGTACATCAAAGAGTTCGGCGACCGCTACCCGGACGTCGAGATCGCGTATGCCGGCAAGGCGGCACTTACTACAGGGATCGCTCGACTGATGGACCAGGAGGGCATGGGGCTCGACGTGGCCTCTGCCGGAGAGCTGTACACCGCCCTGCAGGCCGACTTTCCGGCCGAGCGCATCAAGATGCACGGCAATTACAAGTCCAACCTCGAATACCGCATGGCCATCGAGGCGGGCGTCGGCCGGATCGTCGCTGACAGCCTGCTGGAGCTGAAGCAGCTTGATCGATGGGCCGCGAAGCTCGGCAAGCCCGCGGACATCCTCATCCGAGTTCGCCCTGGCGTGGACACGCACACCCATGCGTCGATTCAGACCGGCCAGACCGACAGCAAGTTCGGCGTCGGCATCTTCGGCGGCGAGGCCCGCGAAGCAATCGAGCTTGCGATGGCAAGCGACGGGATCAACCTGCACGGGCTGCACTGCCACATCGGCAGCCAGCTTCTTGAGACCGACGCGTTCCAGCATGCCATCGACCAGATGGTGGCTTTCCTCGCTCAGATGCACGATGAACTCGGACTCGAGTGCGAGGACCTCGACCTCGGCGGCGGCCTCGGTATCCGCTACACTGCAAAGGACGAACCGCCAACGGTCGCTGCTCTCGCCGACGCCATCTGCCCGCGGCTGCTCGCCAAGCTCGACGAACATAGTCTGAACCACCCGCGCCTGATCCTTGAGCCGGGGCGCTCCATCGTCGGCGAAGCCGGGGTGACCCTTTACACCGTGGGGATCGTCAAGGACATCCCGGGCCTTCGGACGTACATTTCCGTGGACGGCGGACTTTCGGACAACCCCCGCCCTGCCCTCTACGACGCGGAATATGAGGCAGTTGTCGCTAACCGGGCGAACACGGCGCCCGAGCACTGGGTGCGCGTCGCCGGCAAGCATTGCGAGACGGACACGCTGATCGACGACACCTGCATCGGTGATTGCCAGCCGGGGGACATCCTGGCGGTCTTCTCAACGGGCGCCTACAACTACGCGATGGCCTCAAACTATAACCGGTTCACGCGGCCGGCCGTCGTCCTCTGCTGTGACGGCGAGGACAACCTGCTGGTCGAGCGGGAGAGCCTGTCGGATCTGATCACTCACGATCGGATCCCCGAGCACCTTCTCCCGCGGGAGAGCGACGAGAAGGCTTGCGCCGGCGAGGGGTGAACCACGCTGCGCATTGACGACCGACTGTCGCCGGAGGACCGCGCGCTGCTCGCGCGTGTCGGGGAGACAGCGTCAGCGGCCGGCGTACCGGCGTATCTTGTCGGCGGACCTGTCCGCGATATGCTGCTCGGTCGCCCGGCTCCGGATCTTGACGTGGCAATCGAGGGCCCGGTGGACGAGATCACCGAGGCCCTCGCCCGGCGGCTTGATGCGCGCGTGCATAAGACAACTGAGTTCATGACGTCGACCCTCGTCCTCGAGGACGGCCGGGAACTCGACATCGCACGCGCCCGGACGGAGACCTACCCGAAGCCGGGGGCGCTCCCGGTGGTCGAGCAGGCGACGCTTGCCGAGGACCTCGGCCGCCGTGACTTCACGGTCAACGCGATGGCGATGTCGCTTGAGCCGCGGCGGTTTGGGGAACTCATTGACCCGCACCACGGTCGTGACGACCTGGAGCATCGGCACCTGCGGGTGCTGCATGAGCGCAGCTTCGACGATGATCCGACGCGCATGCTTCGGGCCGCGCGGTTCCTGTTGCGTCTCGACTTCACGCTCGAGGCGCAGACCGCAGACCTCATGGCGCACGCAGTGCAGGAGCGCCGACCGGCGGCGGTCTCTGGCGCACGCCTTCGCAACGAACTTGAGTGCATCTTCCTCGAGGCGCCGACGCGCGGCCTCGCCAAGCTGCAGGAACTGCGGCTGCTGGACGGCATGGGGCTCGCCGAGGCGCCGCCGGAAGCATGTGAGGCGTCACGGTTGTTCCCGCGGGCCGCACGTGACTTGGGGGTCGATCTGTCGGAGTTCCATCCGCTCGGCTGCTGCCTGGCTGTCTACGCTGGTCTGTCGGCAGAGGGACCGGCGGATCTTGCCGTGCGCCTGATGCTGGACGCGCAGGTGCGCGACGACATCATGCAGGGCGCGGCGCTCATCAAGCACCCGCCGGCGGTACTCGGCCGACCCGCGTCAGACAGTGAGCTTTTCTTCGCACTGCGCGGGGTGCGCCAGCCGGCCGCGGTGGCGCTCTGGACTGCGCTGGACGACGATGGACGCAAGGGGCTGAGGCGCTACTGGCGCAGGCTGAGGGGGGTCTGCTGCGACGTTCGCGGCCACGACCTGATCGAGGCCGGGCGCGTCCCCGGGCCTGGGTTCAGCGCCGCACTCGATGCTGCATTGCGTGCGAAGCTGGACGAAGACGCGGGGCGTGATGAGCAGCTTGCGGTGGCGCTGGAGATAATCGATCGACAACATGAGTGACTTTTGCGTCGTGGAGAGTATATGCTGCTAAGTGTGCTGACATCGGGGCAGAGCCTGCAGGAGATGCTCCCGTTCATTCTAAGCTGGCTGATTGCGATCACGGTCGGGCTGACCGTGCATGAGTTCGCGCACGCATGGGCCGCCGACCGCGTGGGGGACCCAACCCCGCGTGCCGCAGGTCGCGTGTCGCTCAACCCGATCGATCACTACGACCCTATCGGCACCACCATGATTCTGCTCTTCGGGATCGGGTGGGGGAAGCCGGTGCCGGTCAACCCATTCAACTTCCGCAAAATTCGCCGCGACAGCGTGATCGTCGCTGCGGCGGGCATCAGCACAAACATCCTGATAGCCGGGCTTGCGGCGATCCCCATCCGCTTCGGCTTTGCGGGCGACTACGTCCTGCCGCTTAGCGTGATGATCCTGCTGAACCTGATCCTCGCGTTCTTCAACCTGCTGCCCGTCGGCCCGCTGGATGGGGCGGGCATCGTCGAAGGACTTCTTCCCCCGCGTGCGTCCGAGAAGTTCGTGGCATTCTCGCGGCGCTGGGGCATGATACTGCTGCTGGCAATCATTATCTTCGACCCCATCACGAACGTTCTCGTCTGGACCCCGGTCACTCTGCTTGGCAGATTGCTGGCCGGTCCGGCGTGGTTCTTCTGAGAGGCTGATTGAGTTGGCGAAGAAAGGTCGCATTCTGAGCGGGCACCGACCCACGGGCCTGCTGCACATCGGGCATTACGAGGGAACGCTGCGCAACTGGGCGGCGCTCCAGGATGACTACGACTGCTACTTCATGATCGCGGACTGGCACGCGCTCACCACTGACTACGAGGACACGGAGACCATGCCCGAGCGCGTGGAGCAGATTGCGATCGACTGGCTTGCCTCCGGTCTCGATCCGGAGCGCAGCACGCTCTTTGTGCAGTCCGACGTGCCCGCGCACGCGGAGCTTTACCTGCTGCTCGGGATGGTCACCCCCGTCTCGTGGCTCGAGCGCTGCCCGACATACAAGGACAAGATCGCCAATCTCAGCGAGGGGTCGGGTCCGGGCTTCGGACTGCTGGGCTACCCTGTCCTGCAGGCCGCCGACATCGTCATGTATAAGGCGAACGTCGTGCCGGTCGGCGAGGATCAGCTTCCGCACCTCGAACTGACGCGTGAGATCGTTCGGCGCTTCAACAACTTCTACGGCGACATCTTCCCCGAGCCTGACGCGATGCTCGCGGAGTTCGCGCTCGTGCCGGGCACCGACGGGCGGAAGATGAGCAAGTCCTACGGTAATGACATCAAGCTTGCGGACACGCCCGATGATGTTCGCAAGAAGATGAAGTCGATGTTCACGGACCCCACGAAGCTGCGGATGGGAGATCCGGGCCACCCGGACGAGTGTCCGGTGTTCGTCTACCACCGGATGTATGATGACGATCCCGCGCGCATCGAGGAGATCAAGATGCAGTGCGAGTCCGGCGAACTCGGGTGCGTGGACTGCAAGGTCAGCGCGACGGAGAAGCTGCTTGCGAGCCTCGGGCCGGTGATGGAACGCCGGGCAGAGCTTGCAGATAATGTCGATTACGTGCACGAGGTGCTTGCCGAGGGCGCAGAGAAAGCCCGCGCGGTCGCGCAGGGGACCATCGACGAGGTGTGTGAAGCGATGCATCTCGACTGGACGCGTTAGGGAGGTCGCCGATGAAGGCTGTGTTGCTATGTGCCGGACAGGGGACGCGACTGCGCCCGCTGACGTACTGCCGGCCGAAGCACCTTGTGCCCGTGGCAGGCCGGGCTGTCCTTGACCGCGTGTTGAGTTCACTGGCCGACGCCGGGGTCGATGAGGCGATCTTCGTTGTCTCGCCCGGGGAGACTGCTCTGCAGGAATTCGTGGCGGATGGAGCGCGCTGGGGGATGGAAGCCGGCTACTGCGTGCAGTCCGAGCCGCAGGGCCTGGCGCACGCGCTGGCCTGCGCCCGCGGGCATCTCGCCGACGGCGAGCGTTTCCTGATGTACCTCGGTGACGACCTGCTCGGCGATGGCGTCACCGAGTTCGCGCAGGACTTCGCGGCCTCGGACGCAGCGGCCTCGCTCGTTGTCAAGCCGGTCGAGGACCCGCGTGCATTCGGTGTTGTCGTCGTCGAGGATGGCGTGGTTACTCGCCTGGTTGAGAAGCCGCAGGATCCACCCAGTGACCTCGCGATCGTCGGTGTGTACGGTTTCGGCCCGGAGATCTGGGAGGCGATCGACGCGATCGAGCCCTCCGCCCGCGGCGAGCTTGAGATCACCGACGCTATCGACTACCTCGTAGCCGCCAACAGCCGCGTGGAGTGTCACGTGACAGAGGGTTTCTGGGCGGACGCCGGTTCGCCGATGGCGTTGCTCGCGGCCAACCGCCACTTCCTCGGCGCTGCGGAGCACCGGGTCGATGGTGAGGTGGACGACGCATCATTGGTCGCGGAAGACGTGACCGTGGCCGCGGGGGCGAAGGTCGTGCAGTCGCGCATAAGCGGACCGTGTTTCATTGGCGCGGACTGCGTGGTTGAGGACAGCACGATTGGCCCGAATGTGTCCCTGGATGATGGCTGCATCCTGCGCGGCGTTGAGCTTGAGGAGAGCATCATCGACGGTGGAACGCGTGTTGAGGACGTTGCAGCGCTTTTGACCGGATGCATCATTGGCAGGAACGTGACGGTCAGGGGATTGGCCTCAGCGGATGGCGCGCCGATGAGCCTGCTGCTGGCGGATGAGTCGATGGTCGGCCCGTCGAACGGTGAGTGATCGCGCTGGTTGTCAGAGACCTGGGGGCGCAGTTTGAGCAGTTCAGCGGGTACCCGGTCCGCATTGAGATATACGAGGGGCCGCTGGACCTGCTGCTGCATCTGGTTCAGAGGGAGGAGATTGAGGCGTCGGAGGTGGACATCGTCCACATCACCGACCGCTTTCTCCAGTACCTCGGAACGATGGCGAAGATCAACATCACGGTGGCGGGCGAGTTCGTCGAGACCGCCGCGTCGCTGCTGCTGCTGAAGTCGCGTGCGCTGCTGCCGCGTGAGGAGCCGCCTGACGACGAGGAGATCGAGGAAGAGGACACGATCGTCGATCTGGCGCGGAGGCTGGCTGAGTACCGCACGTACAAGGAAGCCGCCGGGATCCTCGCCGAGGCGCAGGAGGCGCGAAAGCAGATCTATCTGCGCCCGACGAAAGGCGATGAGGCGATCGGCGGGGGCGTGGTGCCTCTGCGCGACGTCTCCGTCTTCGACATGGTGGCGGCGGTGCATGAGATGCTGGAGCGCGCGAAGGAGCCGCCTCCGCATCGCATGCAGCGGGACGAGATCTCGGTCGCGGACAGGATCGACCAGCTTCGGTCCAGCTTCCGGACTCGCATCGGACGGGTGGCGTGGTTCGACGAACTCGTGCCCGAGGAGACTACCCGTGTGTTCATCGTCGTGACATTCCTCGCGGTGCTGGAGATGATCCGGCGCAGTGAGTTGCTGGTGTCGCAGGATGAACCGCGTGGGCGCATCAAACTGGAGCTTATCGAGCCGGAGGAAACCACGGATACGTGACAGACGAACGCGACGAGATTATCAAAGGTTTGCAGGCGATCATCTTCGCAGCCGACGCGCCATGTGAGGAGGATCGACTGGCATCGTTGCTGGAGGTGCCGGTGGAGGACATCGAGGCCCTCGTATCGGACCTCGCCGAGATGATGAGCGACTCGGCGCTGCAGGTCGTGCGCCTGGCGGGCGGCTATCAGATGGCGACACGGCCTCGCTACGCCGGCTACGTCCAGCGACTGCGCGAACCTGAGCCCGAGCGACTGTCTCCGCAGGCGCTGGAGACGCTCGCGATCGTGGCGTATCTCGGGCCCATCACGCGGCCGGAGATCGACGAGATCCGCGGGGTGAACTCCACAGGGTCGGTCAACTCGCTGCTGGAGAAGGGGCTCGTGGAGATCTCGGGGCGCAAGGATGCGCCGGGAAGGCCCTTCCTGCTCGTCACGAC
>Ga0272443_10007357_pt1 | contig 10540 bp, 7 predicted proteins | sample SSMAcet12_FD_193581 | JGI IMG/M metagenome (GOLD analysis project Ga0272443, IMG submission 193581) | Marine sediment archaeal communities from Little Sippewissett salt marsh, Falmouth, MA, United States - SSM-Acet-12 | ecosystem: Environmental > Aquatic > Marine > Wetlands > Sediment ... | reverse complement strand
CCTCGATGTCGGCGGCGGACTTCTCTATCCCGGCCAGCAGTTCCTGTAGAAGGACCTCCTGCTCTTCAACATTGTTCTCCAGTTGGCGGCGCGCGTCCTCGATGCTGGTAAGGGCCGCCTCCCGCTCGGTTTGAAACTGAGAACCCGGGAGGAGATCATTGAGATTGAAAACGATACTCAGGGAATAGTTACCGTCCGAAGTGTCGGAGGATGTTCCCGCGGGGATATTCGTGCTGAAGGACCTGGAAAGGGAGAGGGAAAGGTCCGGCAGAAACTTCAGCGGGACTTTTTTCAGCGCCACTTCCCTGCTTCTGAGCACCGCGCTCAACTGCTCAATAAGCGGAGTTTTACGCAATACGCCAGGCAGCTCCTCAGCACTGTCGAAAAGACCGGCGGTCATGAGGTCTCCGGTCAATTCAATCTCCTGTCCTGTATCGGCCCCTATCAGCAGCAGAAAGCGTTTTATGGCGCTCTCATACCCGATCTGTTTGCCTTTGAGGACGGGCGCGGTTTCCTCGTACGACAGCTGAGCACTGAGATATTCGTACTCCGAAATACGACCGTTATCGTAATCGAACCTGGCTGCCTCCAGACGGTCTGAAGCGGACTGGAGCTGGCGTTTCCTGAGAGTGATTTCCTCCCGCTGCAAAACAAGATCAAAATAGGAGGTGTACACTTCCGCTTTGAAATCAACGGTGGTCTTCCTGAAGGCTGCCTGCTGCTGCTGGTTTTTTACACGCTTCTCCTCAAGACTTACCAGATCCTCCGCCTGCATTACAAGAGACACACCTGCCCCTGCCCCGCCGGCCCAGTCTGTCGCGTCGGTCTGACGGCTCTCCAGGGCCCCCTCTATCTTCAGTTCAGGTAAAAGCTGCAGGTACCGCCAGCGGTATGCTTTTCCGGCCTGGTCCATCGCGGTCATGGAAGACCATACGTCCCGGCTGTTTTCCAGGGCCATCCTGAAAGCTTCATCCGGAGTAATCCGCAGAGGGGCTGATTCCTGAGCGGAAAGGGAGGAAGGGAGGATGAGCACGGAGAAGAGCAGCATACAGACAGCGGCGGTAAAAATCCGGGATGATTTCAAGCTATTCATACAAACTCTCCTTCTTTTTCCCGACCCCGAAGAGGTAAAGGACTGTCGGGACAACAAAGAGGGTAAAAATGGTGGAAACTGCCAGACCGCCCGACACCGCGATTCCGAGGGGCTGAATGATATTGGTTCCGTCACCAAGGGCAAGCGCGATGGGCAGCATCCCCAGTACTGTAGTGAGCATGGTGATGAGGATGGGCGCCAGGCGCAGCCCTGCCGTGCGGATGAGCGCCTCTAGCCGGTCGGTCTGCCGATCCAGCTCCTGGAAGTAGAAATCTATCATGATAATGGAGTTATTCACCGCGATCCCTCCCAGCAGAATAGTACCAAGCATTGAGTTCAGACTGACAGTGGATTTGAAAATGAAAAGGCTGAAGATCACGCCGATAAATCCCAGGGGTACCGCTATCATCACTACAATCGGGATCCGCAGTGAATTGAACTGTACACCGAGAACGATATAGATCAGTACCAGACTTACCGCTATGGCATAAAGAAGGGAGCGGACATTCCGTTCCAGTTCTTCCTGGGTATCTTCAAAGACGATCCCGTACCCCGGGAGAAGTTCCAGCTTGTCCCGCAGCAGCTCTTTTACCTGCCGTTCGTAATCATTCCGCTGTGACTGTTCAGCATCACGGTTCATGACTGCCATCACGCTGAAGGTTTCTTCACCGTCGATAGTCACTATTTCCTGGATGTTCTTATCGACACTGATATCGAAAAAGTGTTTCAGGGGAAGGGCGCCGCCCTGATAGGGAATGAGAAAGTTTTCAAAATCCTCGCTGCTGGAAATGGTATCATCGGGAAATGAAATACGGACGTCCACCGCCTGGCCCTGATAGGTCATCTCAATAGCGGAGGACCCTGTCAGGAGGGTGCGGGCCGTCGAAAGGAGGCGGCTGGCCGGATATATCGCACCGGCGTCAGGACGGGATGTGAGGACGATTTCATTGGCCTCTCTGGTGCCGGGATCGGTCCACACATTACGGTAGAAACCGAGGTCCCGGACCAGGTCGGACGCCTTCTCGGTGTAGTGCAGCACCTGCTGTTTGTCAGGGCCGGTGATTCTCAGGTTGAGGTCCATTGTCCGCGGCAGGGGCAGTTCCGCCGGGTCCCAGGGCATCACCTGGTAGAACCAGTTCGTGTCAGACTGATACCGGTCCTCAAGATCCTCCTTCACCTCCTGGGCGTAACGGCTGGATGTGAGCGAAATCATGAAAAGGGCGGAATTGCGGCGGTTCACCTGGGCGAACAGAGACTTCAGCTTGTCTCCGTATGTTTCCAGAAGCTGCTGTTCGATGGGGGCGATATTCTCGAGCATTTCTTCCTTGCTGTTTGAACTGAAATTGCGGCAGATGAGGGCCACAATTTTACTTTCGGGTTTTGCGATGATTTCGCGGTCTATTCTGGGCACAATATTCAGCACGGCGAAAAGAAGGAGGGCGGTTGAGAATACGAGCACCAGAACTGATATGACGGGAGTAGTGAGAATTCTTCGCAGAGCCCTTGTGTAGGCGGAACGGAGGGAGCTCATGAGATTCTCGGAAAATCGAGCCATTTTCCCGATTCTGTCAATTCCAAGCGTATAGCTCTTGCGAAAGAGATAGTAGGCCAGAACAGGAACCACCAGCAGCGCCACGATCAGGGAACATGACAGCGCGAACACAACCGCCCTGGCTAGGTCACCAAGGATCGCGTTGGTGAGCGGCGCGGTAAATGAGAGGGGCAGAAACACGAGAACGCTGGTAAGGGTACTCGCGATAACCGCCCACCGGATTTCCCTGATGGAAGAGACGATCAGGGTGCTGAGTCCGGCGTTCGCGTACTGATCATCACGGTAAAACCGGTGACGGTGAATATTTTCCATCACAACGATGGTAGAATCAATAATCATTCCCACAGAGAGGGTGAGCCCGCTCAGGCTGATCAGGTTGATGGTCAGACCGAACAGGTACATAAGAATGAAACTGAGGGTGATGGAAAGGGGTATGGAGAAGGCTATCAGCATGGTGTTCCTGACCTCTCCTAGAAGAATCAGGACGCACAGCACCGCCAGGCCGGCCCCGATAAGCGCGGCGCGCAGGACGTTGATGATTGCCTGGTTGATAAAATCCGCCGGGTCGATCTGAAAGGTAAACTCAACGTGCGGGGGAAGGTCCGGTTTGATCTTCTCGATGGCACGGTGTATATCTTCAGACATCTCCTTGATATTACCGTCACTCTTTGGCGTCGCGAATATCATGACGGACTGTGTACCGTTCATCCGGAAGAGGGTGTCCGGCAGGTCGTATTTGACCGTCACCTCGGAGATATCACTAAGACGCAGGGTCCTTCCCCCTACCCGGGCCACTTCAATGTCCTTGATATCAAAGATTGTATCGATGCCCTTTTTCAGCCTGACATCGTAGCGGTCACGGCCGTTTTGAAATGATCCCACCGGTTCGGTGCGGTATCCTGAACGGATTTTCTGCAATACTTCATCGATCATAAGACCGTGGGACAGGAGATCGTCCTCATTCAGATCAACCCGGGAAACAAGTTCCCTTACATTGAATATTGTTACTTCTTCGGCATCCTCAACCTTGTCCAGATACGGCTTGAGGCTGGTGTCCAGTAAGGTATAGAGAGCTTCCGAATCCATTTCTTTGCTGGTCACGGCGACTGCCAGGAAACCCGAATTTTCCCCGGTCCAGTTGTGAACCCTGTAGTCCCGGCTGTCTTCGGGCAGGGCGCTTTTTATCCCGGCCATGGCGGACTCTACCCTGCTGCGGGCCTCGTCGTAGGGGACTTCCCACTTGAAGTCGATCCTGATGGAGCTGTTCCCGCTCTGATAGTTGGATTGTATTCCGTCGGTGTCCTGGATGCCGGCGAGCGCTCCATCCAGAGTTGTTCCGTACTGGTCCCGGAAATCCGCGGCTGTAAAACCGGGGTGGGACAAACGTATGCCGATGATCGGTTTCAGCGTATTGGGATACAGCTTGATCGGCAGCTGCAGGGCCAGAGTGATACCGGCTGCTATTCCCACCACAACCAGCAGAAACAGGCCGCGTCTTTTGCGGAAGAAAAATTCAAGCAACCTACTGTCCCTCGGTGATGGTTACGGCGGTACCGGAGGACAGCCTCCGGGTATTGGATGTGACGTAAAGTTCCCCCTCAGCCACGCCGGCAGTGACTGTCACCAGGTCGTTGTATGCTTGGCCGAGGGTAACGGGACGCAGCTCCGCTGTGCCGTCCTTTACAATGTAGAGGTGGTCTTCACTGTATTTCCTGACAATATGTACTGAGGGGACCGCGATCCCTGTATAGGGCTCCATCTTCAGCTCGATCCGGATGAATTTACCGATAAAAAGTCCGGGGGCCTTCAGAACACGCAGCTCCACCGGAAAAAGTCCGGTCTCGTATTCGGGTTCCGGTGCCAGCATGGTAACCTTCCCGGTGGCGCGGGTGGGTATTTTATTCTCATATATAACGCAGGAATCTCCCTGCCGGATGGTACCGATATCCTTGTCGCTCACCAGGATCCCGGCAGTGAATGCACTGTCATCCAGGACCTCGATGAGCGCTTCATTTTCCTGTACCGGTTCACCGGGGGTAAGCTTGTTTTCCGATACAATCCCGGCATGAACAGCCCGTACCTCCACTGAATTGTAACTGCGTCCGGCCAGGTCCCGGCGGACGGTGAAGAGCAGGGTTCCCTGCGACACCCTCTGGCCGGTGCGTACGGGGATACTTTCCAGGGTCCCGCTTATGGGGCTGCGGTGTACATATCTTTCCGCCGGCTGGAGACGGCAGCCGTAAAATACACTGCGGTACAGTTCCTGCACCTGGACCGCCTGAACTTCCACCGGGACCGCCTTCTCATCCCTGGTGTTCTTCGAATCCTGGGCGTTTACGGTAAAAGCAATACAGAGAATGCTTAGAAGACCCATGAGGAATTTACCCGGGACACGCATTTTATTACCTCGCTTGAAGATTTTCTTTATCCTAATGCAAAGCTGCAAAGCTATGCAATATTTCGGCCCGTTTATTGTATTTTTGTTGAAAATCTATCCGGCCCCTCTGCAGGCGTGAGGCGGGGCAGAATGACGGCCTTATTCTTTATCCCCGTACCTGCCGCTTTTCGGAATGATTTTCGCCGCAATGAAATCTGAAAGGCGCGGAAAAAAACAATAGAATACCCGGGATGCGTGTCCCAGAAGCGTGAGTGTCGTTCTGCGTCTGCCGCGGAGAGCGCATCGCACAATGCGGCCGGCGGTTTTCTGCTGGCTTTGGCTGTATTGTTCACGGTGCAGGGTGATGACCGAACCGTCTCCGCCATAGCATATTTTATCAGGATCATTCCGGGTAAAACCGACATACACTATCCCTACATGGATGTCCCGGTCGTGCAGCTCCGCTCTCAGACTTTCGGACAGCGCTGTCAGGGCGAGTTTGCTCGATCCGTACGGGCCTGTTCTCGGCAGCCCATGCAGGGCCGCGAGACTGGAGATAAACATGATACTGCCTTTTGATTTACCGAGGAGCGGGATCGCGTAGTGTGTGATATAGGCGGCCCCCATAAGGTTTATCTCGACAATTTTTCGGAACATTGCCGGATCAGTTTCTTCAATGGTACCGCGGCTTGACATGCCGGCGTTATTGATCACAATGTCCAGTCTTCCCGTTTCCGCTTCAATTTTTTCTATCAGCCTTCGGCACGCCTCGGGATTGCTTACATCGGTCTGGACGGCGCTTATAAAAAGACCTTCCTCTTGCAGGGATTCGGAGGTCCTTTTCAGTGATTCTATACCCCGTCCGCAGATAAAAACATGGGCCCCCATGGCGCCGAATATGCGTGCGGTTTCCCGCCCTATTCCCTTGCTGCCGCCGGTTACGAGAACTGTCTTTCCGAATAGTCTTTTATTTTCCATCGTGCGCCCTGCTGTTCTCCTTTTATCAGTATAGGTATAGAGGGCGTATATACGCAAAATTCGGATAATTTGTCCGTGTAAGCGGGCTCGAACGATTTTTTCCCGTTTTCTGCTTACCTTGGAGGCAGTAGTTACAAGGGGAGGAGAAGCTATGAGCGGAAAAAAAAGGATTATCGCGGCGGTCCTCGTTCTGCTGCTGGCGGTTGTTTCGGGAACCGTATGGTATATATCAGCCGGGCGCAGGGAAAAGCGCGCGGAAGCGGAGGCGGAGACGGATAAGGCGTGGTACGAGCTGGGGATGATGTCTGACGATGTTCTGGATGAGGTACTGCTCTTCTACCTGGGCGAGGCATGGCAGGGTCTTTCGGATATAAATGAGTGCCTGGAGACGGTACACCGTGTCGATCCTGATGATCCGGAGAGCTGGTCCCGGGAATGGAAAAAAACGGCCGAAAGACTGGAGAGGACCGGGTATGAAAAACTGAAAGAAGGACACCAATGGAGCGCGGGCGAATACCTGCTGAGGGCTTCCACCTACTACCGGGCGAGTATGCACAGAAACATGTTCCCTGGTTCCGATGAGGTGAAGGCTATGACCGAACGTGAAGTGCAGTGTTTTATCACCTCGCAGGAGATGTTGAAGGTGCCGATGGAAGTAGTCCGTGTTCCCTTTGAGGGAATAGAATTGACCGGGTATTTCTACACGGCGGATGCAGCCGCGATGCACGGCGGGGAGGACAGGACGGGCGGCAGTGTCGGTGGTGGCGAAGGACTTCCCGACTCGACACCGGCCCCGAAGGCTCCAACCCTCATTGTGCATCAGGGACGTGATGCCTGGGCTGAAGACTGCGTATATATTGCCCGGGAGGCTGCGCGCAGAGGATACCATTGTCTGCTGATCGACGGACCCGGAAACGGGCAGGTGCTGCGGCGATACGATCTGTCCTTCCGGCCGGATTGGGAGACCTTTGTCAGCCCGGTGGTGGATTTCCTTCTGACCCGGCCCGAGGTGGACCAGGAGGGAATTATCCTGATGGGGATCAGCATGGGAGGATACCTGGCCGGCAGGGCGGCGGCCTTTGAACCCAGACTGAGGATCTGTATCACAAATCCGGGTGTTCTGGACTGGGGGGAGGTTTTATTTGAAAAACTCAACGAGTACAGCCCCGAAATACTGGAGATGTACGAAAAGCACCCGAAGCGGCTCAACGGCATCCTCAAGGTTGCCGGGGCCCTCAATCCGTTTCTGTTATGGGGCATCGCTGATACCATGTGGAAACACGGGGCCGATACGCCTGTGGGGTTGATGGATGACATGCAGAGGTATACCAACCGCAGGTACGCGGAAAACATAACAGCCTCCACGCTGGTAATAGACGCGGAGTATGAAGCCTACGGGCAGTCGCGGCTTTTCTACGATTCCCTCACCTGTGAGAAGGATTATATGCTGTTCACCGAAGAGGAAGCGGCTCCCCTTCACGTGCAGGTCGGTTCGCTTGCCGTCTCCAGCCAGCGGATTTTTGACTGGATCGATACCGAGATGGGGCGGCAGCGTCTTCGATTGTGAGTCCTCCGGGACCGTCCCGGCGGCCTTTTTGCCCGGGACGGTATTTACTTGACGGGAAAAAAGGATAGAATACATTCCAGGAGAATGTATAAAACCTTCGCGATTATCAATATCGTACTCGCTTCCCACTCTTTTCTGGCGGCGTTTTTACTGTTTGTTAAAAAAAGCAACCAGGAGGCAAACCGTTACCTGGGAATCATCAACCTGGTAATGGGGGTACTCTTTCTGACCGCGTACCTGAGTCTGGACCGCTTTTACTCGCAGCCGGCACTCCTGGTTTACCTGATAATACCCCTGGTTTTTTTTATAACCCCCCTCTGTTACCTGTATACCTTCCGGCTCGCGCGGACTGAAACGAAAAACGACGGATACCATTTCATCCCGGCATGTATCGCCGTTATCTATGTGATGCTGCGCTGGAATACAGGTCTGCGGCAGCCGCGGATTTTTATCGAAGAGATTTTCAGCCTGCATTACATCCCCTTTGATCTTTACCTGCTGCTCCAGATTGGATTGCTGATGCTCGCGATGTATCTCCTGAAGATGCTGATGATAGTGAGGACATACAATAAGGGTATAAAACATGTCTATTCTTCAATAGAAAAAACAAATCTCCAATGGCTGCAGATACACCTTGGTTTCGGAGTATGCGGTTCATTCATTTTTTTCCTGACAAATATTATGCAGTTTTTATTACCCCCTGAGTTGAATCCGATACTGAACAGGGTCGAGTACGCGGGGCAGGCGTTCAGTATTGTTTTCCTGTTGTCCATTGTATATTTCACATTCATCCAGGCGGATATCGGGGAGGAAACCCGTGAGGAAAGGGAGATCAAGAAGCGGGGCTCCTCGCCGGCCTACGCCCGGCAGCGTCTTGGTGAGGAGAAGGAGAGGGAATACGCGGACCTGCTTCTCGCGTGTATGAAGGAGCGGCAGCCGTTTCTGGATCCCGAACTGACGGTACAGGACCTGGCGGAGATACTGGATATTTCAGCCGCCCATCTCACCATGGTTTTGAACATATGTTTGAAGAAAAACTTTTACCAGTTCATCAACTATTACAGGGTGCAGTATGCCGGCAAACTGCTGACGGACACGCGCATGGAAAACGAGAATATCCTCACTGTAGCCCTGGAGTCGGGATTTAACTCAAAATCCAGTTTCAATACATACTTTAAAAAGATCCAGCACATGACGCCGCGGGAGTACAGACAGCGGTCCGCGGGAAGAACAATGGAAAAATGAGAAGGATGATGCAAAGGGGATGAATAAAACAGGAAGTGCAGCAATGCCTGGTATGGAAGAGATGAAACAATTCCTGAGACGGGACATGGATAGAAACATCAATATGCTCTATTTTCTTGAAGACAATCCTGTCGATATCATTCAGCGCACGGGTAACTCAGTCATCCTCCGGGGAAGAAGCGATAGAAGATGGACCTATATCAGCTGCCCGGATGAGCTTGAATTGGCCGGGCTCGTCCCGTTTTTGGATGAACGGGACCGGTCGTTCGCTGTTGTTGAGGATTGGATGATGCCGTTACTCACCGGTGGGAAGCGCGTCAAATGGAAACTATCAACAGTGAAGCTGATACTCCCGGAGCATGTGAATGTTTCCCCTGTTCCGTTCATGCATATTCGATCACTGTCCCCGGCAGATATTCAATCTATATACGAACACTCCGAATACATTGACTTTATATCTGCCGGTTATATTCGGGAACGGATAATGAGCGGGCCGTCCGCAGGAATTCCTGTAAACGGTACATTGGCAGGCTGGATTATGACCCATGATGACGGTGCTATCGGTTTTTTACATATAGTTGAGGACTACCGGAGAAAGGGGTATGCAAAAGCGCTGATGGCCCATATGATTCAGCAGGTGCGCGGGACAGGCAGGATCCCCTTTGTCCATATAGAAGAAACGAACTTCAAGTCCATGGGTCTGGCTCTGCAGCTGGGTTTTTACAGAGATCGCCTGGTCCATTGGTTTGAGATATGAGGGGAAGGTAGCCGGCCCCTGGATCAGCTGTTTAAAAATTTATCTATCCGGCGGCCGCGGGAGAAAAAGCATACATGAAGATAGCATTTTTCGGAGACAGTCTTACGGAGGGAATCCCAGGGGTAGCCTGTTTTGATATTCTGCGGGAAAAGCTGCGGGAGCATGAGCTCTATAACTATGGGAGAGGCGGAGATACGGTTTTGAGCCTCTACCGGAGAATTCAGCGTCTTCGACTGCCGGCACCATTTGATATCGCGTTTCTGTGGGTTGGCACCAACGATATTCTGGTACATATTTCCCCGGCTTACCCTGTGGTGAAGACATTGATCAATCAGCCATGGACCCGCAGCGAAAAGGAATTCGCGGACTGCTATCATTCCGCCGTCGAGTTTTTAGGCCGGAAGGCTCGACGGGTATGTACTGTCTCCCCCCTGTTTATCGGTGAAGATCTCGCCAATGACTGGAACCTGCGGCTTGAGAGACTTTGCGGGATTATCGCGGACCTGTCGGTGGAGCGGGAACGGACGGACTATATCGATCTGAGGGAGGTTTTCAGACCGAAGCTTGATAAACTGGAAATATCCGCCTATGTTCCGGGGAGCGTTGCCACGCTTGGTCTCGATGTACTTGCGTCGAAGGACCCTAAGCAAATCGACGCCCGGTCGGCGGAACGCGGTCTGCATTTTACGATGGACGGTGTACACCTGAACAGCGCGGGAGCTGAAATAGTGGCGGAAGTTTTTCGGAACCGGATCGATGAGGTTGTATGAACTTCCCCCGGCGGCATACAAATCTTAATCACTATTCGCGGGACGCCGCCGCCGTCACACTGACCTCGGCACGCTGGCCGCGGTCATCATCCACGGCACAACAACCGCGGCATATGTGCCGCGGCACCTCCTGCCAGGGATAGCATAACGATTCGGTTTTCCGGCGGCTTCCGGGAGCTCAGATCACTCCCATCGCTTTTC
>Ga0272443_10007356_pt1 | contig 10541 bp, 8 predicted proteins | sample SSMAcet12_FD_193581 | JGI IMG/M metagenome (GOLD analysis project Ga0272443, IMG submission 193581) | Marine sediment archaeal communities from Little Sippewissett salt marsh, Falmouth, MA, United States - SSM-Acet-12 | ecosystem: Environmental > Aquatic > Marine > Wetlands > Sediment ... | reverse complement strand
GGTGCCCGAGATGAACAGACGCTCGTCGTCGACGCGGAGGTGTTGGGCGATCAGCTTCCTGGCCGCCAGGATACCGGTGAGTTCCCGCTCCATGTAGGCCCGGTACTGGGCGGTCGTCATCTCCCTGTAGGCCCTGTCAATGTAGGCCATACCGGCAACGATGGCGCCGCGGTCGCAGATATTGGACCGGGCGGGGCGGCAGAGGGAGGGATTGTATCTGTCGCCCCGCCCGGTGTAGTGAAAGACGACGGGCCAGGCGCGATTGCTGGTATAATCGCGCGGTACGAAGAGGTTGAAGCTCCGCGTGCCGATGGCCGCGCTGTCGGTCCGAATATGGTACTCCTGGCCCGGTTCGAAGTGGGGGGACTGGGCGGCATCGACCGGGGTAGCCGCCGGGAGCCGTGCGTCCAGGCAGAAGCACAGGCCGGCGGCCCCCATCACGACGGTCAGAATTCTGGCATTTGCGGAATTCATCGATCCGCCCTTCTCACATCGGCTCAACAATACGTTCCTACCCTCCTGCCGTCCGTCTGCCATTCCTCATTCTCCCATGGATGTTTCATTTTCTCGCGGCTAAAATGAAACATGTCCGGCCGGACGCGGAATGAAGGGAATGAGGTGGTATGAAAGAGAATCAGGATCTCGCACGAATCGTCCGTCAGGCCCAAGAAGGCCGCGAAGGGAGCCTGGACGTGCTGGCCACGCACGTCCGGCCGCGGGTGATGCTCTATCTGTACCGGATGACCCTGGATTACCACCTGGCCCAGGACCTCACCCAGGAGACAATGGTGACCCTCATCGAGTCGCTGCAATTCCTGAAGACGGACAGCCATTCATCCCTCTGGGCCTGGATCTACCGGACCGCGATGGGCAAGGGCCAGCATCACTTCCGCCGACAGGGACGGCGTCAGCAGAAGGGCGCCATGACCGTCGATCACGAGGTGCTCGATCGACTGCCCGCCCGGCCGGCACCGGACGGATTCGAGCATGCCCAACGCCAGGAATTGATCGAGGCGATGAGCCGGGCGCTGGAGACACTGAAGGTGACGTATCGCCAGGTGCTGGTGTTGCGATGCTTCGAGCAGTTGTCGTTTGCCGAGATAGCATCGGTGCTGGGCAGTGGAACGGAACTGGGTATGCGCCTGCTGTTCCTGCGGGCCAAACGCGCGCTGGCGCGGCAATTGCGTCACCGCGGCTTCGGACACCCCTACTTCCTCTCCGGGCTGACCCTTTTCGCTACGGTCACGGCGCTACAGACCAAGAGCAAGGCGGCGGCTCCCGCGGCCACGGCCGAACTGGTCCAGGCGGGCACGCTGGCCACAGTGCTAGGCACACTCACGGCACCTGTCGGTCTGGCGATCGTGGCGGGAGTCGCCCTGACGCTCGTGGCGGCACCGGTTTTCATTCCGCAAGCCAGTGGGCCTATCCCCACGGTCCGGGAGGCCATCGCATTGCGTCCCTTCTCCAGCATCGGCAGGACTTTCGCTCCGCAGGGTGGCAATTGGGAACGGCTCATTCCTTTCGACAACCGGCCCAGCCAGCGCGTCCCGCTGGACGTCAACACCCTGGTGGACGATCCCAGCGTCAATTCCTTCCTGATCCTGCCGGATAAGCATTGGATCGAATTCGGCTTCGCCGGCCCCTTCGTCGACGGTCCGGGCCCCGACATTGAGTACCATTGCCTGACCACCGACCGACTCCCCACGGTGTTCCTTTCCGACGGGGGCACGCAGCTATACCAACTGCCCAACGGCGACCACGAGCTGCGCCAGGGCTGGGCGCACCGGGTCCAATTCGATCTGGCCCAATGCCAGTGCCCGTTTACGCCGACGGCCCTTCGCATCGAAGGCGTCGGCCCCCCTACCCAGCCGGAATCTGTCACCCTGGTCAATCTGAAAGCGCGCGTGATACCGGGTGCCGACAAGGCGTCGCCGGAAGACGACTGAGATCGACGGTCCTGGCCCGGCCTACCGCGGAAAGTCCCGACGGGAATCCTCATCGAGCAAGCGAATCTTCTGGAGGACGAGACCGTAGTGGCTGCCGGGCGGGATTTCCCGCATCACCTCGCCGCGCCAGTCGCGGGCGAAGTTGCCTGAGTAGCAGAGCCATGCGGTGCGGCCGTCAGCGCTGATGAACTTGGTCGGGATGTTCAGGAAGTAGCCTTGCTCGCCAAAGTCCTTCATGTAGGTCACCAGCCGCCAGGGCCCCGTGATGACATCGGCCTCCAGAATGTACGAGTTCATCTTCGCACAGGTGGGCCAGCCATCGGTGACACACATCAGGTACTTCTTCAGCGGCGCGTTGTAGGTGATCGTGACGCAGCCGCAGTTGTTGTTCCAATCGATCAGCGGCTCGATCTTGTCGAAGTCGCGTGTCCAGACAGGCGTGCCGTTACCATCGTGACCGGCGAAAAACTCGTATTTTGAGGCGTCGTTGATCGTCTCGACGCTCGGTGTCACGCGGATAAGATAGATTTGATCGCCGCTGATCCAACTGAGATTGCCAAAGCGTGGCTGCGAATCGGGATCGACGGCGCCGTGTCCGACGAGATAGGCCTTGCCGTCGGGCGAGTGCTCCATGTTCTTGCCAAAGTCGACAAAGTGCGGAGCGCCGATCTTGACGGGATAGCCCCACATACCCGTCTCGCCAAAGAGCGGTTTGCCCGGCGTGTGCGGCGTGGCCTTCCAGGTCCGGCCGAAATCGGTCGAGATGCGGAAGCCCACGAACGGCCCGAGCCAGGGCCAGTTGAACGCCTGATCGCCGTAGCGGGCCAGCCCGGCCGGAGCCAGGCAGTAGGTGCCATAGTACCAAACGCCATTGTGGACCAGGCTGCCACACGGGTAGCGGCCCTGGTACGGCGCAGCGCTGGCCGTGAACAGGCCCAGGCTGTAGATCTTCAGGCTCAGCGGATCGTCGCCTTCCATCACCGCCTGGCCAGTCGTGGTCATGCTGGCGGGATGCCCGCTGTGACCGCTGTTGGAGCTTTCGCGCGAGCCATCCAGGCGCGGGACCGATCCGTCCGTCCAGGGCGAATAGAGCTTGTCATCCGAGGCCCAACTGGGATACCACGTATCCGCCACGTGATAGTCGCTGTGCACGCCCAGAAAAGCCACGCCGACAATCTCCTCCGACGCCTCGAATGGACAATCCGCCGGCGGCTGTGAAGGCCACACGAAGGGTTTGAAATCCCGACCTTCCTCCTCTTTCGCGTTGGCGACTGCCCCCAACGTCGCAGTCAGCGACGCACACCAAAGTAGGAATCCCAGACAACATCGCATCCGAAGACAGTTCATCGCTTCTTCTCCTTCCCGGGCAGTTGAACTTGTGTGGCAGCCTCAAGCTCGAAGAGCTTGGGAATGGTCGCCAGCAGTGGCAACCTTCTGCGGTCGGCGTGACATACAAACCTACCATCCCCAAACGCTGCGCGTTTGAGGCTGCCACCCCTATCGCATGATATCCTTATCGCACACGCCCGCGCGAGTGTGCTATTGCGTTAGGCGAAGAGGGCCTCGACGAAGTTGTCGGGGTCGAACTCGGCGATGTCGACGGGCTTCTCGCCCAGGCCGACGAACTTGACGGGAATATCAAGCTGGTCCTTGATGGCGATGACAATGCCGCCGCGGGCGGTGCCGTCGAGTTTGGCCAGGAAGATGCCGGTGACGTTGATCGCCTCGGTAAACAGCTTGGCCTGCGAGATCGCGTTCTGCCCGGTCGTGCCATCCAGGACGAGCAGGACCTCGTGCGGTGCATCCGGAATCTTGCGCGTGACAACGTCGCGAATCTTGGTCAGTTGCACCATCAAATCCTTCTTGGTGTGCAAACGTCCGGCGGTGTCGAGGATCAGCACGTCCACCTCGCGTGCCAACGCCGCTTCACATGCGTCAAAGGCCACCGCGGCCGGGTCGCTACCCGACTGATGCTTGACGATCTGGACGCCGATGCGGTCGGCCCAGATGCTCAACTGTTCGACGGCCGCGGCGCGGAACGTATCGCAGGCCGCCACGATCACCTGCTTGCCGTTGCTGTTGAGAATGTGCGCCAGCTTGGCGATGCTGGTGGTCTTGCCGGTCCCGTTGACGCCGGCGACGAGGATCACGGTCGGTCCCGACGCGGCCTGGTGCAATTGCCGATCCTGGTGAGGCCAGTAGCTCTTGATGTGTTCCTTCAGAAAGGGAATAACCTCTTCGGAGTCGGAGATCTTGCGGGCGCGATACGCCTCCCGCAATTCGGAAATCAGCTTGTCGGTCGTCTCGACCCCGATGTCATCGCGGATAAGCGTCTCTTCCAGCTCGTCCAGCAGATCGTCGTCGATCTTGCGTCCCAGGCTCAACACCGACGACAGCGACGTACTGATCTTGCTACGCGTCTTGCCCAGGCGTTCTTTCAGGTATTCCTTGGTCTTGGAGAATATTCCCATCGCTGTTTCCTAATCCAGAGATTCTATGCGGCTACGCCCTACGGGCCCACGGCCGAAGAAACGATGCGGGCCTGCCGCTGATGGTAGCGGGATTCTACCAAATTGCAAGACCGCGCCGGCGGAAATCCCCCACCTTACCGCCCTGCCGACCGGCGGCGCCTCGTCACACGCAGCGATTTTCCTCCGGGCATTTGATTTTCTTTGACAAAGGGGCGCACGGCCGATAAATATAGAGCCCTGTTTGCGTCCCAGCGGCATCGGATGATTGATTTCACGGGGGTGTCCCTTAATCTGACGAGGGACCGGTCGGTCCTGTGTGACCAGGACTTTCGACAATACGAGCGCTCCAGGCGAGGCCGAACTGACGGAGCGTCTCAGAGTCAAGTTGTAGAACGAATGCCGTCGTAAAGGAGGTCGGCTTTGGCCACGCACGACGTGGAGAACATCTTTACGGATATAGTCGAACGGGCCAAAGCGATGGACCCCGGCAATGCCCGCCAGTGGTTTGACGACCTGAGCGTTCTGCGCTTTGACGGCGGGTCGATCGGCATCGCCTGTCCCGACGAATCCAACGTGCACTTTCTCAACGAGCATTGCCGGTCGAGTTTCACCCGCGCGGCACAGCAGATCACCGGGCATCTCGTCACCGTGGACTTCGTCGTGGGTACCGGCGGGCGCATCGTCTCCAATGGCGACGCTACCCACATCGGGCCGGCTCTGCATCCCGACTACACCTTCGAGAACTTCGTCGTCGGGCCGAGCAATCGGCTGGGCCATGCCAGTTGCATCGCCGTCAGTCAATCCCTGGGCCAGACGTACAACCCGCTCTTTTTGTACGGCAGCGCCGGCCTGGGCAAGACGCATTTGCTGCACGCCGTATGTCACGAGGTCCAGCATCGTCTCGACGGCGCCGTCATTCAGTTGCTCAGTTGTGAAGACTTCGTCAATCGGTTCATCCGGTCCATCGAGCAGGGCAACATCACGGGCTTCCACAGTCAGTTCCGCACCGTCGACGCACTGATCATCGACGACATCCAGTTTCTGCGCGAGCGTGAACAGAGCCAGGAAGAGTTCTTCCATACATTCAACGCGCTGTACAACAACGGCAAGCAGATCATCCTCAGCGCCGATAGCCCACCCAACGAAATCCCTTCGCTCGAGGCGCGGCTGATCAGTCGGTTCAACTGGGGCCTGGTCGCCCGGATCGATCCGCCCAGCTATGAGACGCGCATCGCCATCGTGCAGAAGAAGGCGCACCTGCGCGGCTTGGAGATCAACGATGAGATCGCCCAGTACATCGCGCGGCAGGTCCAGGCCAACATCCGCGAACTGGAGGGCGCGCTGACGACGATCTACGCCCTGGCGACGACACTGAGCGAGTCGGTCACGCTCGAGTTGGCGCAGACGGCGCTGGAGGGACAGATCAAGCTGGCCACGCGGCACATCAGTATCAGTGACATCATCGACGTGGTGACGGAACATTTCGATGTGCGGCTGACGGATCTTCAGAGCAAGCGGCGCAGTCAGAGCATTACGGTGCCGCGCCAGATCTGCATGTACCTGGCCCGCAGTCTGACCAAACACAGCCTGGAAGAGATCGGGGGCCACCTGGGCGGGCGCGACCACACAACGGTGATGCACGCGTGCAGCAAGATCTCCGAGGCTCAGGAATCCGATCCGAAAATGCAGGCTCTGCTGGGCGAACTGACCAAACGCATCACCCAGAGCCAGCAGGTCGCCTGACACCGTCCCCTGCCCCGTTCCCCTGAAATATCTCCTCCGCACTGATCCCTGGCGGTTCCCGCGCCGGTCGGCATGCAAAAAAGTGAACCTCGGTCCGCTCCGGCGCAACTATAATGGCGCCTGAGGGCGGACGCCGCCAGGATCGCGGGTGACAACGCTCACATCGTATCGACCCGCACGAGAAGGATGCCGGGACTGTGACTGAGAAAGAGCGGATCTATTGCGAACTACTCGTTCTGCGGTGCCGCCGGGGGCAACGGGCGGCCTGGGAGGAGTTGGTACAGACCTGGGAACGGCCTCTGTTCTATTACATCCACCGTCTGATCGACAACGAAGACGATGCCCGGCAGGTTCTCCAGCAGAGCTGGGTGAGTATCTTGCAGGGGCTCGGCAAACTGCGCGAGCCGCGGAAGCTGCCCGCCTGGCTCTACCGTATCGCTCGAACGACGGCGCTGACGCATCTGCGCCGACGGTATGGAGAGCGGGCGCTGTGCCAAAACGGAGAAGCGACCACGGCTGTCGACGTAACGGATGGACAACTGGATTTCGACAACGCCGAACAGATTCACTACGGCCTGGGCCGGCTCTCCCTCATTCATCGAGAGGTGCTGACGCTGTTCTTCCTCCAGGACCTGTCCATCGAGGAAATCGCGGGCGTACTGGAAGTCCCGGTTGGCACCGTCAAGTCACGACTGCACCATGCCAAACGAATGCTGAGGGCCATCCTCGAACGGGAGGAATCGAGCCATGCATAAACCGGACAAGACATTGCGTGAAAGGCTGTTGGAGATGGAAACGCTGAACGCGACACAACAGGAAGTGCATCGCCCGCACGTGCAAGCGATACTGGACACGAGGCTGAGCGGCGCCAAGAGGGTGGGATTCGCAACGCTGGCCCTGGTCGGTCTGCTGACAGCCATCTGCCTTGGCAAACCGGCTTTCGATCCCCCCCGCAATTGGGATGAAGCGGTCGCGGCACTGCTCTATCGACTGTTCGCGATTTTCGGCTTCTTCGCCTGCGTAGCCTGGGTCATCCTGACCGGCTGGGCGGCCTTCTCGGGTGTGCTTCGGCGCACCCACCGCCCCTGGATCGTGGCGACGACGCTGGCCATGGGTTTCATCTATCTGGCCCTGCTGGCCTTCGTATTTGTGCTGCCGGTCGTGCACGAGGAGAGCATGGCTCTGCTGGGGACGCAATTGACGCTGATGGCCTTCTTCCTGTTGAACACGATCGGATTGTGCGTGGTCCTTGGCACGGTCTACCGGGGCCAGTTCAGAAGCGAAGAGAAGCTCCTGGAGATCGAATACCGCCTGGCCGACCTGGCCGAGAAGATCGACCGCGGCTCCACACGATAGACCCGGATATCCCAGGTCGTCAGTGACAGAAAAGGCGAGTCTTGACAGTGCAATACCGATGGAGGGCACGCAGGCGACTTCCACCATTCTCCAGGGGAGAACCCAGCATGAGAGACCAGAGTGCTATCTTGTGCAACCAGGTCTGCAAATCCTACCGAGCACGTCGGCTTGGGAAAGCCACGTCCGTACCGGCGCTACATGAGATTTCACTGGAGGTTGGATACGGCAGAATTGTCGGTCTGATTGGTCCCAACGGCGCGGGCAAGACCACTCTGATGAACCTGATCGCCGGTGTCCTTCATTTGGACCGGGGAGAGATATCAGTTGGAGGACATCCCGTTGGATCGCAGGGAGCGAAGCAATCGTTAGGGTATGTTCCTGAATACCCGGCGTTTCTGGAGGAATACACAGTCGCAGCCGTGCTGAATTACCACGCGGCGCTGTGTCATCTGGAAAGAAGCCGAAGGAAGAAGCGATCTGGGGAGTTGTTGGATCAGTTTGGCCTTCAACGCATGAGGACGAGACCGTGTGGCAAGCTGTCTCAGGGAAACAGACAGCGATTGGCGCTGGCGATTGCCTGTGTGCTGCAGCCGAAGATACTCATTCTTGACGAGCCGAGTAACGGACTGGATCCGGTAGGTATCGTCAATCTGCGCGAGATAGTCCGCCAGCTAAGCAACCAAGGGGCCGCCGTTCTCATCAGTTCGCATCGACTGAACGAACTGGAAAAGCTTGCGGCGGAATACGTCGGTATCTGGGACGGCCGGATTGTCGATATCGGAGGCTCTGTGCGCGAGAGCGGTGGCCAGCTCGTGAAGATCGATTTGGATCGCCGTCCAGAAACGGATTTGAAGACAATACTATCCCACGAGATTGTCAGAGAGTCCGGTACCGAGGTTACGGTGAGAATTGGATCTCCGGCGGAGATATCTTCGCTTGTGGCAAGCCTCACGGCCAAGGGGCTCGGCGTCAAGCAGATTCAGTACGGAAGGGACGAAGAGAGCATTGAAGAGGTCTTCCTGCGTATTTCTCAAGAGAAAGGAGCCCGGGAGTGATTGGCGAGGTCCTCAAGGAAACCGTCATGCGCAGACGTGCCATCCGAAGATTGCACCTGGCCTATCTGGCGGTGTACGCGGTGGTGTATATCTCTCTTTCTGCGGTGTCCACTTCAGCCGATCCTCCGCGCTGGGGCCTGTGGCTATTCGTGTGGAGTGGATGCGTGCTCCCGGTCTTGCTGACCATCGGTATATTCGGGGGCGATATCGCCAGCGGCCGAATGATGCAGTTGGTGACGAAACCGATAGCGCTGGGAACACTCTATCTGTTCAGGTTTCTCGGTGTATACCTTCAATGTGTGGTCCATCTATCGATCTGCTATGGTTCGGTCTTCATAGTGGCCTCATGGACGGACGCGCAGGCTGAGGGCACTCTTGGTCCATGGTTCCTCGCCTCACTGCTGATTTCTCCAGTCTGGATAACGTTATCGGCGACCGTTTCCACATTTGTCTCACGAGATTTCAACGTCGCAGTAGTTTTCATAGGAGCGATTGCCACCTTCATGGTGCTGCAATCGGCAGATATACTCGCCGCCATCATGAGTTTGCCGATTATGTCGGAGGCGGTCACGGTGATCGGTATCTATGGCATGCCTTCGGTGGTTCTTCTGTGCAAGTTGGGCATGCGCCAGTGTACCGGGACAGAGGGTATTGTTGCCGCTGTGCATCCCATCGTCATGGCAACCGTGTATGCAGCGATTGGCATTGTGATTCTTAACCGTCGTGAGTTCACGAGAGAAAGGAATTAAGGAGGATTTCAGCCAGACTCATGTACTTCACTGGCGGTCAAGCCACATAGCCTTGTAGCGACTCCCGATATTGGCAGTTCCTCTGTTTGCGGGAGAACCATCTCAAGCCATGATGGCGTTGAGCATGTCGAGGTAGTCCGACAGCAGGCGCGTGATGAGGAATTTATTGCGCACGCGTTCTTTGGCCTGCCTTCCCACTTCCGTGGCCTGGTCCGGATCTTTGAGCAGTGTCACGATGCGGTCGGCGAAGCCCGTGTAGTCGTCGGCCTCCAGCAGGTAGCCGCTCTTGCCGTCCTCGATCTGGGCGGGAATGCCGCCTACGTTCGACGCCACCACGGCGGTCCCCTTCCACATCGCCTCCGTCACCGCCAGACAGAAGCCTTCCTTGGTCGATTTCTGAATGACCACGCGGGAATGCTGCTGGATCGCGTTGACCAGCTTCTCGCTGTTGCCCACGACGAGGAGGATGTCTCCGGTCTCCATCATCTTGTTGGCCTTGCGTTGAACCTTCTTGTACATCTGGAGGCCTTCCGGATCGTCGCTGGCAACGTTGTAGCAGAGGACCAGCCGACAGTCGACCTGTTGCTTGACCATCTTGAAGATGTCAATTACGCCTTCCGGGTCCTTCCACGGGTCGAGCCGGGACACCTGGGTAATCAGCGGCTTGTCGAGCGGCACGTTGGCCTTGGTCAGTTGCTCCTCGATCGCCCGCTCCGAGAGCGCGGCGTTCTTCGGGCTCAGCGGATTGATCGCCGGATACATCAGACGCTGATCGACCGGCAGATCATCCTTGAAGTACTTCTCACTCGAAACCACCATCTGGTCGTACTTGAGTACGAAGCCTTTGAGGAAGTCCCACAGTTCCGCGTGCGGATCGGTCAGGTCGATGTGACAACGCCAAATCCACGGCTGCTCCTTTTTGTACGAGGCGATCAGAGCCAGCGGTTGCGGATCGTGAACGATCACACAGTCGTGGTCGAGATGCGTAAAACGCGAAAAGTTCTCGTTGACCAACCGATAAAGGCGCTTCTTCTGATCGGAGAGGTTCAGTTTGGCGCCCTGGAGCGCGTTGTGGAAGCTCTTGGTAATCTCGAAAAATTCCTGGCTACCGTGCAGAATCCGCCAGCCGGCGTCGACGCCCACGTCGTTCATGAGCATGGCCAGGGAGTAGAGGATCTCGGCGACGCCGCCTCCCTGGTAGGTGGCATTGAGATGAATGAT
>Ga0272443_10007355_pt1 | contig 10543 bp, 12 predicted proteins | sample SSMAcet12_FD_193581 | JGI IMG/M metagenome (GOLD analysis project Ga0272443, IMG submission 193581) | Marine sediment archaeal communities from Little Sippewissett salt marsh, Falmouth, MA, United States - SSM-Acet-12 | ecosystem: Environmental > Aquatic > Marine > Wetlands > Sediment ... | reverse complement strand
TGATCCCGTTGATCGCCACCAGGTCCTTGAGTTTGGCATAGGGCCTGCCTACAATGATCTTTTCTGCGAGACTTTCGCCGATCCCATTAACAGCAACCAAATCCGCCAGAGATGCGGTGTTGACATCAACTTTTTGTGAACTCTTTCCAGCCATGGGTTTCTCCCGTTACGTTTTGACCTTTTATTTAGTATAACTTCAATGTGGGAGAATGACAAACCGTTTCTTTCATAGACAAGTCTCGGGACCCATGCTATAAAAGAGATGATTGATTAAATGAAATGGATAAGTTGACTTGACTGAGGCGTATCGTTTTTGGGAAGAGAAGACACTTTCGGAACTTAGCCCGAGTGAATGGGAAGCGCTTTGCGATGGGTGCGGCAAGTGTTGCCTGCATAAGATTGAGGATATGGACACGGGTGAGGTCTATTACACCAATGTGGCCTGCCGATTACTGGACCTGACCACCTGCCGGTGTCTGGACTATGCCAACCGATCCAGTCTTGTGCCGGATTGCCTCCGGCTGACGCCCGACCTGGCCCAGGAGCTGTCCTGGCTGCCGGAGAGCTGTGCTTACCGGCGTCTGGCGGAAGGGCGGGCTTTGGCCTGGTGGCACCCTCTGAATTCCGGTGATCCGAAAACCGTCCGGCAGGTCGGTGTTTCGGTCTGTGGGAAGGCCGTCGCTGAAAAGGATGTGGATCTGGAAGACCTTGAGGATATGGTGGTGGACTGGTTCGATTAAACCCGAGAAGCCTCCCTGGCGACCTTTATAAGGTCTGTAGAAAATGGATTAAGGTATACTTAGAACATCCCGAAACCTATGAAAAGAAGGGCTGAAAAAAGGACAGTTAATGACACCAGTAACTGAATCGGATCAATCAAAGCATGATCTTATGATCGCCGTTGTTCAGGGGCAGGATGCAGATATGGCTATCCAATCCCTGACCGATGAAGGCATTAGCGTGACTCGTCTGCCCAGCGTGGGCGGGTTTCTTGGGCGGAAAAACGCTACCTTGATGATTGATATTGAAAAAGGTCAATCTCAGACAACCATCGAATTGCTGAACCAAACCTGCCGCAAGCGTGTGGCCTTCATTGCCGTGCCAATGGAAAGCGCGCCTTTGCCGATGCCGGCGCCCACGCCGATCACGATTGGCGGCGCGAATGTTTTTTCAATTGAAGTTGAACAATATGAGGAATTCTAGCGATGAAACTGATCATTGCCATTATTAAAGATGAAGATAACGACAACGTTTCCCGTGCGCTGACCAAGGAAGACTTTCGGGTAACATTTATTGCCTCCACGGGTGGATTTCTCCGCAGCGGGCGCAGTACCCTTTTGATCGGTGTTGATGATGACCAGGTGCCGACCGCTTTGGACGTGATCCGCAAGGGTTGTAAGCGGCCGAACAAACCGGATGAAAAACGGGCGACCATTTTTGTGCTGAATGTCGATCAGTTCACCCAGTTATAGCCACTGGAAGGCCCCAACTCAGTTTTAGGAAAATAACCTTGATAGGAACGCCGAATTTATTGATTTTGTTCGGAACCTACTGTATATTGGGTTAAAAGACCTTTGATCTAGTCATTATTATTTAAAAGGAGAAATTATGGATTTCGGACTTGCATTTAGTTTTGTTTTTAAGGATCCGGATTGGTTCAAAAAGGTGGCTATCCCTGCGCTTTGCAGCCTGATTCCGGTAATTGGTCCCTTCGTCACGGTTGGCTGGGCGATGAAAGCCGCCAAGAACGTGATGGATGGGAATGTGGAAGGTGCTCTACCTGAGCTGGATTTTGGTGCTGACCTCGGCAAAGGATTCATGGTGACGCTAATCGGCTTGATCTACAGCCTGCCGGTCGCTATTTTGGCCGGGATTTCCTCCGGCCTTTTCTCAGCAGCTCCCAATTCAGATCAGGCCATGGGCGTGATATTTTACATTCTGGGCGGTTGTTTTGGTTTGTTTGGATTGCTGCTTGGTTTGTTGATCATCTTCCTGAGCGTCATTGGCATCGCTAATTACATTGCCAAGGGTGAATTTGGTGCAGCGTTCAAGTTCAAAGAACTGTTCGCCCTGTTGAAGAAATCCTTTGTGTCCTGGCTGTTGGTGGTTGTGGGTTACCTGCTAGCAATGGGGATCATCGCTCCCCTGGGCAGTATCGCCTGCGGGATAGGTGCCCTATTGACCTCAGCTTATGCCACTGTTGTTGTGATGCATTTGGTAGGTCAGGCCTATAACGCCTCTCGACCTGAGATGGTTGAAGTGATCTAAACAGAATAAATTAAAATGAGAGAGCCGCCTGGAATAGGCGGCTCTTTTTGAATCCTGCTTTTCATTTACTCGTGGAATTCCTGCACCTGATAGGTGAAAACCGTCAGGTGTTTTTTGCGCCAGAGTTCGGGTGACGCGCCCATCTTCTGGCAGAGATGCGCCAGGAATTGTTCCGGTTGGGGAAGCTGTTCCCAGACCTGGGGGAGGAAGGTGGCTTTCCTGAAGCCATCCTGTAAAACCATGCCATCCACGCCTGGCCTGAGGAGCTTGGGCAAATCCTGGGGATTGTCATAATCCAGCGAAATCTTTGGCGTCAGTACAGAGACCTCGATTTCAATTCGGGAGAGTTCTTCCGGGCGGACCTGCGGGAAGCGGTAATCCTGCAGGGCGGCTGCCATGGCATGTTCCTGAACATCCTGCGCCAGCGGTTGATAGGCTTCCAGCGCACCGATGCAGCCCCGTAGCTGGCCATTTTCGGTCAGGGTGACGAAGGATGCACCATCCTCCCGGAGTGCTTGAGGGAGGCTCTCCAGGTCGAGCGCAGGCAGGGCTTCACCCTGTACGGCATGCTTTAGCGATTCCCTGGCAATTTCCAAAAGGAGGGTTTGTTCGGTTTGATCGAGCTGGTCCGTCATAATTTCTCCAATTTCCGCCATTGGCGATTGAAATAGAGCAGCGGCTCTTTCCCCTTACCGGGATTGACCTGGGAGGCCAGGACTTCACCGATGAAGGCGGTTGTCTCACCGATGTCGAACTCCTTGACGACCTTGCAGTCGAGAAAGGCGGTGGCCTGGCTGATTAGCGGTGCGCCGGTGACCATCTCAAAGGTTTCCACGCCCTCAAATCGAGGTTTGCCCAACTCGGTCTGACCCGCGAATCGCCGGGCAAGCCCGATTTGGTGGATATCCAGAATGCTGACGCCAAAGTTCTGGCCTTGGTGGACCAGTTGCTGGGTTCGCGTATGGTGACGCAGGGCCACCAGGACCGTTGGTGGGTCGAGGGCGAGGGAGTTGAAACTGTTGGCTGTCATGCCGTGAAAGGCTTCGCCATATCTTCCGGTTACAATGGCCACCCCGGTCAGCCATGAACGCATGGCTTCTTTTAAATCTTCAGGTTTTATCATTTGTATTATTTTTTCATCTTTCATATGAACTCGTTATACTTTCTCAAAGGGTGAACGTCAAGATGTTTACGAGACTCCCTTCTGATACAATAGCTAGTGTATTGGTGCAGATGCAAATCAATCTGTCAAAATTCGGAGAATTAAGGTAACATTTAATCCAATGGATACACCCGAAGAATTTGATCCCATTCAGCAGGAACCACCGGCCAGTGAGCCGCCGGAATCCGGGGAAGCCCCGAAAAAGGAACCCGCGAAGGCCCGGCCGCGCAGGAAGAACGATGCGCTTGCCAAGCCCTTCACATTCTTGCGGGGTTTGCAGACCACTTTGGCCGCTGCTTTTGTGGTTGCCACCTTGTTCACGCTCTGGACTCCCGGCAGCCTGGTGGAGAGCAGCCTGGAGGCCCGGATGGCCCAGGCGCTGCAATCCGCATCCGGTGATTATTCCGCTTTGGCGGAGGCGACAGCAGAATCCGTTGAGGACCCCCTGCCCGAAAATATCGGGATCGTGGCGGGTCACTATGGGTTTGATTCCGGCGCGGTTTGTGCTAATGGGGTCACCGAGGCCGAATCGAATCTTGAGATTGCGACCCTGGTTCAGAAGAAGCTAACCGATATGGGCTACACGGTGGACCTTCTGGAGGAATTTGATGACCGCCTGGAGGGTTACCGGGCCAGTGTTGTGCTCTCCATCCATCTGGATTCCTGCGGGTATATCAACGATTTGGCCACTGGCTTTAAAGTGGCCTCGGCCCTGTCGGACCAGAATCCGGCTGAAAGCCAGAAACTGACCACCTGTTTTTCCGAAAAATATGGGGAAGTCACCGGTTTGGCCTATCATGCCGGCTCGGTGACGGATGACATGACTTATTACCATGCCTTCAGTGAGATTGACCCGCAGACTCCCGCTGCGATCATTGAGGCAGCTTTTATGAATATGGATTATCAGTTGATTACGGAAAACCCGGAGTTGATCGCAGATGGTATCGTCGCCGGCCTGCTTTGTTTCCTGAACGAATAAGCAATCGAACCGGGTAGAGGTCGTCCAACATGACAAGCAGACACGATCTCATATTATTGGAACAAGCCAAAGCAGCGCTGCGACGCGGTGACAGGATGCTCTCGCGCAGAATTGCGCAAAAACTGGTGCGGGAACACCCCGAAGACATCGAAGGCTGGCTGCTGCTGGGTGGGCTTTCCAGCCCCAAAGCCAGTCTGGCCTATCTGCGCCAGGCTGAAGAGATTGATCCTTATAACCCGCGGGTTCGCCAGGCGCTGGCCTGGGCCAAGAGCCGGGTTACAGAAGAAACTCAACAAATTGACCTGGAGCGCACCCGCGAGATTCGCCTCTTCCAGCCTTCCCCAACGCCTGCCATCAAAGTCCCCCCGCCGATCACCATTCAGACTCAGAGTCCTGTCTGGCTGGGGACGCTGGTTTTGGTGTTGATGGTGACCCTGTTTTTCTTCGGCATGGACCTTTTGCCCGGCAGGATTGTGCGTGCGGCTGAACAAGCCGGACCGATCCGCCAGGAAGAATTTGCCAAACCCAGCCTGACGCCCACCGTCACGAACACCCCAACCCCGACCAACACCCCAACGGCCACCCCAACTTCTACGCCCACGGCTACACCCACCGCCACCCTGGTGCCGACTCAGGTCTATGTTTCAAATTTGGACCCTGAAGTGGGCGAGGATGAAAAGTGGATTGATGTGGACCTTTCTGAGCAAAGACTTTATGCATATGTGGGTGACACGGTGGTTAACTCTTTCCTGGTATCAACCGGCACCTATCTGCATCCGACACCTGTCGGCCAATTCCGAGTGTGGGCCAAGTATCGCTATGCGGATATGGCCGGCCCCGGTTATTACCTGCCGGATGTGCCTTATACAATGTATTACTATTCAGGTTACGGCATTCATGGCACCTATTGGCATGACAATTTTGGCACGCCGATGAGCCATGGCTGTGTCAATATGCGCACGGATGAGGCCGGCTGGCTTTACAACTGGGCGTACATTGGCATCCTGGTCAACGTTCATGATTAACTTTTCACGCCATCGTTTGAGACAATCTATCAACCGCCGTGAATTCCTGCAGCTTTGCGGGATAGGTCTGGCCGGGCTGGCGCTGCCTGAGCCGGCCTTGCGTATGATCGAAAAGCGGTCCGATATCACCAACAAGCTGCTGGGCCGAATCACTTTGGACGGCCACAAGCTCTACGCTGAACCGGATTTTAATTCAGAGGTTCTGGATGTGATGGCGATGGACTCACTCTGGACAATCACCGGGACCAGGATCAGCGGCAGTGAGACCATGCCGAACCGAATCTGGTATGAACTGGAAGGGATGGGATATGCTCATTCCGGCCGGGTCCAGCCCGTGCGCAATCAATTCAATCCTGTGGATACCCGTATTCCGGAGGGGGGACGGCTGGGAGAAGTGACCGTGCCTTATGTTGAGGCCTACGACAGCCTTGAGGTTGACCGTGTGCTGCGCTACAGGCTTTATTATGCTTCCACCTTTTGGGTGACGGACCGGCTGGTGGATGAGGATGGCAAGGTCTGGTATGAACTGCTGGACGATAAGCTCTACCAGTCATTTTATGTCCCCGCTAAGGTCATCCGGCTGGTGCCCGATTCGGAATTGACCCCGCTCTCACCGGAGGTCTCTTCGGATGATAAGGCGATTATGGTTGATCTTGCCAGCCAGATGCTGACCGCTTATGAACATGACAGGATCGTCTTCATGACCCGCATTTCAAGCGGGATTCGCCTTCCCGAAGGTGGCTTTGCCACCCCAAGAGGCTTGTTCCACATCGTTCTCAAACGCCCCTGCCGGCATATGTCCAACCCGCCCAGCGAATATGGCAGCGGATTTGACCTGCCGGGCGTGCCGTGGGTCAGCTATTTCACACTGGGCGGCATCGCGCTGCATGGGGCCTATTGGCATAACAACTACGGCGTCCCATCCAGCCACGGCTGCATCAATATGGCGCCCCAGGCAGCCAAGTGGATTTATCGCTGGACCTTGCCGACCATCCCACCGGAGGAATATTTCTATTCCGGCCCCTATGGAACCCGGGTGTTGATTCAGTAATCGGTCGTTCCCCTCAATTTTTTGATAATGAATCGCGAAAAAAAGTTAATCCGAATCTTATATCCGGTGAATATACTCAACAATCAAAAGAAGGATTTAGGCAGGAGGATCGATTGTTAAAGAAAGCCGTCTTTGAAGGATTGGTTTTTGATGAATGGGATCAACCCGTGGAGACCACCTGGGTCGGGGATGAGCCCTGCTATATTGTGGATGATAACGGCTTCAAGCGGCATATCCCTGCAGAAGAGGTGGATCGACAGGTCTGGCAGTTTATGTCTTCGCAGATTGAGGGCAATGAAGGGCTGCTTTCAGAGAAAACCGCGGAGATGATGGGTGAAACGGATATTTTCACCAAGGCCGCCATTGAAAATCAGCTCAAGAACCTGGATAAGCAGTTTGACCAGATGGCCGAGGTCGGGATTCCCGAAGAAAGCCGGGCCTATTTGGGCATGATGGGCTTCCGCATCATCATCTCACTTCATGGTGAGGTGTTGGAAGTGGTCCAACCCGGCATGGTGGATGATTCCGGGGAGGATTAGGCCCGTTTGCTGGTCAATTTCTAGTACAATGGAACCATAACAGGAGATTTCATGGTTTCAGATTTTATCATCCATGTGGATGAATCGGATTTTGAATACGAAGTGCTGCAATATTCCACCCGGATCCCGGTGGTTGTGGATTTTTGGGCGGAATGGTGCATTCCTTGCCGCGTCCTGAGCCCCCGGTTGGAACAGCTAGCCCTGGAGAGGGAGGGTAGTTTCAGGCTGGCTAAGGTCAATGTGGATGAAAACGCCAGTTTGGCGCGACATTACAAGGTCCGCAACCTCCCCATGGTGAAGGCTTTTGTGGATGGGCATGTGGTGACGGAATTCTCCGGCGTGTTGGCGGAGGACGGCCTGCGAGATTTCATCCGCCGGCTGGTGCCCGCACCGGAAGACCTGATGTTTGCCAAAGGCAGAAATCTTATGCTGCTGGCGGATTACGCTGAGGCGGAAGATGCTTTCCGAGAGTTTCTGGCTGTCCACCCCGACCACCCCGAGGCGAATCTGGGATTGATCAGGGCGCTGCTGTTCCAGGGCAAGGGGAAGGAAGCCGAAATACTTTTGCGGCATTTCCCGGCCAGCCAGGCCTATGGCGCCGCCCAGCTACTCAAGCCGGTGGCGGAAGCGTATACGGTAGAGTCGCTGGACCTTACGGAAGCGGACACCGCCCTTGAAGCGGCGTTCAGGAATGGGATTCGTCTTGCGAAGAACGGGAATATCCTGGCTGCCATGGATGGCTTTCTGGATATCCTGCGCAAGGACAAGAACTTCCGCAAAGGTCAGGTGAAGGATATCTTTGTGGGCTGGCTGACTCTGATCGGTGATGAGCACCCCGAATCCCGGCAATACCGGCAGGACCTCTCAACCGTGCTGTTCTGAAAAAGAATAAAGTTCTATTTCCAATAGCGTGCGTATTCGCCATTGAATAACGTTGTTTGGCTTACTGATGGGGAAAATATCGGGCTTTGCTGAATTAGTAAACCCATAATTCGTTTAAACCCGGAAAAGTTATATCATTTCGATATTTTAGGGCCCTTGGCTCGTTATATAATATTATTGTCGATATTAACAAATTATTAAGCCCGGGGTAATCAGCAACCTATGACTGCTCTCACAACTCGTCAGCGTGATATGTTAGCAGAATTAATCAGAGCCACTTCGCCCAGGGCTGCTGAAGAATTAGCGGTGGAACTCCACCTAACGCCTCATGAAGTTAATTACGGTCTCAAGGGGATCAAGCAATGGTTACTTCATCACAATGCCGAATTGGATGTCCAGACTGGGGTGGGGATCAGCATTCTCTGTTCAACCAAGCAATCTGAGGAATTGATGCACAACTTGGAATCAAATGACCACATCCAATTGATCTTATCGGCGGAAGAGCGCCAACAGCTTTTGGCTTTGATCTTGCTGGTCGAAAACGAATCGAGGCATCTGGTTGATTTGGAAGAACTCACCCAGGTCTCACGGACGACGGTGATCAAGGACCTGGATGCGGTTGAAACGTGGTTCAATTCCCATGGGGGAGCTATTACCAGACGTCCAAATTATGGCATTGAAGTCGTGTTATCTGAAGACCTGCGCCAAAAACTAATCACGATGCTGCTTTGGGGTGAAACGCCGTTTGGTAAGTCTCTGGTGGATATCAACCATACCCAGGGACTTGTTTTTTCGCTTGAAAATGATATTGAACAGAACCCGATGGTCAAGAAGGTTAACGCCATCCTGAAAAACTGGAAAATGGGCCGTGTTTTTGGGCAAGTAGCCTATGCGGAAGCCCAGCTTAATAACCGGTTTACAGATGACGGTTTTTTGCATTTGGCGCTGATTTTCGCCATTCAAACGGACAGGATTTCAAAGGGTTTTCATTTTCCAAGCAGCGAGGAAAGGATTAAAATCCTGCATTCGCTGCCGGTCTGGAAGGTTGCCAAGGGGGTCGCTGAACGTTTGGGTTGGAACCTTCGCCCGCCCTGGCGGAATGTGGACATCGCCGGCGTCGCGATCTGGCTATTATCCGCACCGCATAATGAGAATATGCGGGTGGATCCGAAACTTGATCCCCATCTGGATGGCCTGATCGATGATTTGATGGCCAAGATTGCCACGTTTTATGATTCGCCGGAAATGGGGATTGATCTCATTTTACGGGATGGATTAAGTACCCATGTAATCCCAGCCTGCCTGCGACAGAAATTTGATCTCTGGAATCCATTCCCCTATTCGAACTTTACCCTGGCGGATAAATACGCCGCTGAACATGACATTGCTCAGAAATTAGCTGATTTGATTAAAGAACGAACCGGTTTCCAGATGCCGGAAGTGGAGATCAATAATATCGCAGCGCTGCTGCGGGCGGCCCAGATCAGGCTGCGCCCGCAGTACTTCCGGCAGGTTTTGGTGGTTTGCCCGGGCGGGATGGCCAGCGCTCAGCTTTTGATGTCCCGTCTGGAAGCGCGTTTTCCGAGATTCGGCCCTTTGAAAGTCATCTCCATGAGGGAATTGACCGATGAGACGATTGAGCCGGCCGATCTCATTATCACTACGGTCCCTTTGGGAAAGGACATTGAAAAAAAGATCCCGGTTGTGTTGGTGCACCCACTTCTTCGGGCTGAAGATGTGGAAGCGATTATGCAGTTCATAACTTAATATTCAAGTTTACAAAGCAACACATTAAGTGTTGCATGTAAAAAGGACTAGTCCTCCATCTGTTTGTCAAGCGGAGTAATCCGAGAGTTTAGTATTGTCTAAAAGGAGATAATAATGAAGGAAAAGCTGCAACGTTTAGGAGGCGCTCTGGCAGGAATGATTATCCCAAACATTGGGGCATTCATTGCTTGGGGTTTGCTTACTGCATTTTTTATTCCGACAGGTTGGATACCCAATGAAGGGTTCGCCTCAATTGTTTCGCCCATGCTCTCATATCTTTTACCGATTCTCATCGCCTATACAGGCGGGAAGATGGTTCATGGGGTGCGCGGTGGGGTTGTTGGCGCAACGATTACTGTAGGTATTATCGTCGGAACTGATGTGCCCCAATTTCTGGGTGCGATGATCATTGGCCCTCTGGGTGGCTGGCTGATCAAACTCATTGACGATGCCCTGGAAGATAAAATCCCCGTGGGTTTTGAGATGCTCATCAACAACTTCACTGCCGGCATTTTAGCCATGATTCTGACCCTGTTGGGCTACAAATTCATGGCGCCTGTTTTGACGGTCATCAGCAGTGCTGCTGAAGTCGCTGTGAATTGGCTGGTCAATGTCCGCTTGCTGCCTTTGGCTGCGCTGATCATTGAACCCGCCAAGGTGTTATTCCTGAATAACGCATTGAATCATGGCGTGCTGGCGCCCCTGGGTGTGTCTGCTGTTGAAGAAACCGGCAAGGCTATTCAATTCCTGCTGGAAACCAACCCCGGCCCCGGTCTGGGTTTGTTGGTGGCTTACTATGTCGCCGGCAGAGGTCTGCTCAAGGATTCCGCACCTGGTGCGATGATAGTTCACTTCCTGGTCGGTATTCAT
>Ga0272443_10007354_pt1 | contig 10543 bp, 11 predicted proteins | sample SSMAcet12_FD_193581 | JGI IMG/M metagenome (GOLD analysis project Ga0272443, IMG submission 193581) | Marine sediment archaeal communities from Little Sippewissett salt marsh, Falmouth, MA, United States - SSM-Acet-12 | ecosystem: Environmental > Aquatic > Marine > Wetlands > Sediment ... | reverse complement strand
ACCAGCCGTTCTCGATTGCCTGAGAGATCAAGCGTGATGACCGGAGGTCGAACTCGGCCCCGATGGAAAGGTCGTTCGAGATCGACGCGACGCCGTAGCCCACTCGCCGCGCCACCCACTCCCGCCCGGCCGTTTCGAGAATCCAGGCTTCCTCCGCATCGGCAATGAGGTAGGAGTTGTCGTAGGCCCCGCCGGGAAGCCCCGCCGTCGGGATCCCCGACCCAAGCTGCCCGTACTCCTTCAGCAGCGCCCCCATCACTTCGACAGCTTCTGCGGCCGTTCTCGCACGTTCGAGGCCGAGCCGAACGAGGTCCATTCCTGTCAAGCCCAGGGGTAGCTCCTGTCCGGCCTGCACCTCAGTGAGCATCTCGAGGAGCGGCCTCGTCCAGACGCCTTCGTTTCCGATCGCCACGCCGAACTCGTTGATCCCTTCCTCGTACCCCCAGCACCAATACGGCTGTGACCCAAGGGTCGCATACGTTGTCTCAACCTGTGGGATGCTCAATCGACCCAGGTCAATCAGGCTCTCGGGAGCCCACGTCCCTTGCGGATTCAGCACCAACGGCTGCGAGTCATACGTTGGCCGATCGCTGTTCTTGCCCAGGAGCGTGACGCCAGCGCCTGTGGAGTCAGGAAGCGCAACCCACGTGTCGCAGGCCTCCACACCCCACGTTGCTGCGATGAATGCAGTCATCATTGCGAGCGTTGTTCCAAGAGACTTCACAGCTCCTCCTTCGTGGTGCCGAGTACTTTGCGCGGCAAAGCGCACCGGCATCTTACTCCCGGTGACGGCGAAGTCAAGGTTCGTCGGTGATCTTGATGGAAACCTGGGGTGCCGGCAGAGCAGCACCCATCCCGATCATCGCCGCCGCGGACTGGGCAAAGCGGTGGTGCTCCACGCCATGCACCGGATGAAGACCGCAAGCATGCCCCACGCCACTGTCGCCAGCTCGGGCACCAACGAAGCCTCACGAGCCCTCTACGAAGCCTGCGGGTTCACTCCCTGGTACTTGATCGATGACTACGTCAACGAGGTCTAGCACAATGGATTCGGCGCTTGGCCCAGAGGGTGCTTAAACTTCAGAAGACAAGATCTGTCCCCAAAGGATCCCGAAGGCTCGGCGAGTGATGCGGGGAGTGGCAGGTCGACGGATCTCCTCGGGCGATACCAAGAGGCAGGATCTAACCCCAACGGCAATCTGACCTGCATGAGGCAATCCCCGCTTGACGTCCTCCCCGCTACCTGCCTGGACTTGCCTGACTCAGAGAGCTCCAGAGCTTCGAGGGCTTGCTGATCTTTTCGCCGTCCTTGCGGGCGCTTCTGCGACAGGCTAGGATCGCCACACTTCACTGGGTTCGAGGAGTAACGATGGCTCGGACAGTGAGTCCTGCGAACAAGCAGCCGACTCTCGTGGCGCGGCTCCGGGCCGCGGCTCGAACGTACCCTCGGTCATTCTGGGCACTGCTCGCGGCGTTCTTCCTCGCCCTCGTCGGGATCGATGCGGTGTGGCCGCTGATGACCATGTACGCCCGTCACGCGTTCGATGTCCCGCTGTCCAAGATCTCCTCGGTTTACACCTTCTACGCCTTGGTCAGCGGGCTGGCTACGGTGGCCGCCGGGGCGGTGATCGATCGCTTCGGCCGGAAGCTGGGCATCCTCGCGGTGTTCATCGGGTCGAGTGCGGTCTTCTTCGGCATGAGCCTGAATCGTTCCTACAGCATCTGGATCGGCCTGATGCTTGGGCAGGCACTCGTCTGGCCGTTTCTGCAGATCTCCAGCAACTCGATGGTCGCCGACTGGCTAGATCGCCGTCGCCGGACCATGGCGTACGGGATGATCATCTTCAGCATGAGCGCCGGAGGCGTGATCGGCCCGACGCTCGGCGGCTTCCTGATGGAGCGATCGCTGAGCCTCGCGTTCATCGCCGCAGCGGGGATTGTGCTGGCCGCAGCGGGGGTCGTGCTCGTCTTCGTGCGCGAGAGTCTTGGAAAGCTCGCTCCGCAGGACCAGAAGAACGAATCCAAAGCCTCGATTCGACGCGTGCTGCGGGACAGGCCGTTCCTCGGTTTTTGCAGCGTGTACGCCGTGCACAGCGTCTGCACCATCATGCTGATGACCCTGCTCCCAGTCTACGCCAATGAGCAGCATGCCATCCGCGAGAGCCAGACGGGCATGATCCTCAGCGTGGGCGCCTTGATGCCCGTGATCTTCCAGTACGTAGCCGCACGGATCGCGTCACGCTTCGACCCTCTGCGGGTGCTGACAGTCGGGGCGATGTTCTACGCCGCCGCCATGGCAACCGTCGCCGTCGGCACGACATTCTGGACGTTCCTGGTCGGCCTCTGCCTCCTGCAGATCGGATTGCTCATCTCCGCGCCCACGGCCGCCACGATCGCTGCAAATGCTGCGCCATCCGCCATGCGCGGCCGCTACATGAGCCTGCTCAGTCTGGCGGGCTGGATCGGATTCGGCCTCGGCCCGCTCGTCGGCGGGCTACTCAACGACCACATCGCCCCCGTCGCTACGTGGTATGGGGGCGTGATCCTCAGCCTGGCCGCCGCCGGCGGTTACCTGATCCTTGCAGGACAGGCCCGGGCGCGGATCTTGACGGCAGCAGATCCACAGGCTCAGTGACCGGGAGCGCACAGATCGGGGCTCCGTCCATCCGATGGGCAGAACTCACACGTCCCAACGAGGCCCTCGCCGCGTTCACCGTCACCTGGCATGATTCCGTGAATCGCACCGGCCTCCTGGAGCCTCTCGGAACCCATCCCGATCATCGTCGTCGCGGATCGGGGAAAGCGGTTGTACTCCACGCCCTGCACCAGATGAAGGCCGCCGGCACGACCCACGCCACCGTCGCCAACGCAGGCACCAACGAAGCCTCGCGCGCTCTACGAAGCCTGCGGCTTCCCCCCCTGGCACTTGATCGATGACTACGTCAGACCGGTCCAGCCTCAACGCGGAGGTCCGGCATGTGCCCGGCAAGGGATTGACATCGCAGACATTATGTCTACACTTGCAGACACAATGTCTGCGAACGGTCTGGCGGAGGCACTGTTTCCACGAACTCGGCGCAGCGTTCTTCAGCATCTGTCGGAAAGCCCCGACGGTATCCACCTTCGGGAGCTGGAACGAAGAACGGGCGTGAACAGCCGCCATCTGCAACGAGAGCTCCACTCGCTGCGGGACGCCGGCCTTCTGACGGCGAAGAGCGTCGGCAACCAGATCATCTATCGGTTGAATCCCGATTGCCCGATCTACGATGAGGTGCGTGCCATCGTGCGCAAGACGCTCGGCCTGGCCGGAACTCTTCGCGATACGCTGGAGCCGCTGTCGGCCCGGATTGAGCTCGCCTACGTCTACGGCAGTCTCGCCCAGGGACAGGAGCGACCTGACAGCGACGTCGATCTGATGATCGTCGGCGACGTCTCCCTCCGGGAGATCAGTCCACTCCTCACTGAGGCGCATCGAGCGATCGGTCGCGAGATCAGCCTGACACTCTACCGATCCGCCGAGTATGCGGAAGCGCTGGAAGACGCCGACTCGTTCGTGCGGAAAGTCCACGACGGACCCAAGATCCTCCTGATGGGAGGTGGAGCATGAGCCTGGAGGAGATGCTCCTTCGCGGCGAGCTGAGCCGGGAGCCGGCAAGCGCAGGAGAGATTCGCCGCCTGATCGACGCCGCGATACGGCGCCTTGAGGACGCGGCGAACACGTCGATCCATCCGGAGACACGGCTCGAGCAGGCCTATCACGCGATCCTGAACTGCGCTCTAGCTGCATTGCGTATCGAGAACCTGAGGGCCGTCAACGGACCCGGAAAGCATCGCTTCGTGCTCGAATCTCTCGCCAACACACTCGGCACCCCGCCCGATTTCATCTCCTACTTCCAGCAGATGCGCGATCTTCGCCATCGTGACATCTATGGAGGGCTCCATCTACGTCTCCGAGCGCGAAGCCGACGAAGCCGTGACCGAAGCTTCCAGGCTTCTCCAACATCTCCGTGCGTGGCTGGAAGCAAGAACCGACGCATCTTGATGGAATTGATCGAGGCCAGCAGGCTAATGGGCCGCTATCGACACGACCTGTTCCCTCGGCGAACGTCAAAGGACAAGACTTGCCCCCGTAACATCAGCCAACGCTTTCGCGAGAAGATGATCGACATTCACGTCAAGAACCGGGATCATGTCTGGCAGATCGTTCTCGGATCGCGTTGGGCGGGGAACGACTCGCAGGTCATCTGAGGCCATGGGAGGATGAACATGCCGGCCGTAGAAGTTATCGACGTCGTCAAGGCATTCAAGGAGAAGGTCGCCGTGGATGGGCTCTCCTTCTCCGTCGAGAAGGGCGAGATCTTCGGACTGATCGGCCCCAACGGCGCCGGCAAGACGACGACCCTCCGGATGATGATGGACATCATCCAGCCCGACACCGGTCGGGTCAGCATCTTCGGTGAGATCCCGAGCCAGGCGACCAAGGGCCGGCTCGGATACATGCCCGAGGAGCGAGGGCTGTACAAGAAGCTCTCCGTCATCGAGACGATCACCTATCTCGCCTCCCTCAAGGGCATGAATCCCCGAACGATCGAGTCGGAAGCCGATGCATTGCTCGAGCAGACGGGCATGCTGCCGAACAAGAAGAAGAAGGTCGAAGAACTCAGCAAGGGGATGTCCCAGATCATCCAGTTGATCGTCACGATCGTTCACGATCCCGAGTTGGTCATCCTCGATGAGCCGTTCACCGGCCTGGACCCCGTGAACACCGAGCGCGTCAAGCAGCTCCTGCTCGACCTTCGGGATCGGGGCAAGGCCGTCATCCTCAGCACCCACCAGATGAACCAGGTGGAAGCGCTGTGCGACCGCGTCCTGATGGTGAACGACGGGCGGTCCGTCCTCTACGGAGTGCTCGACGAGATCCGCGCGGAGCATCGGGGGCACGCCGTGCTGGTCGAATCGGATGCCGCGATCCCGGAGATCACCGGCGTCACCGAGCGGCGCACGCACAAGGACCACGTCGAACTGGTGCTCGACGCGGCCTCGACGCCGCAACAGATCCTCGAACAGCTGGTTCAGGCTGGCGTTCCCATCGATCGGTTCGAAGTGGCGACGCCCACACTGCACGAGATCTTCATTCAGAAAGCCGAAGTCGGAGGTGATGCAGATGTCAACTAGAACAGGGCAGATCCTTCGACACGAGTTCCTGCACACGATCAAGAAGAAGGGCTTCATCATCCTCACTCTGGCCATCCCGGCGCTCATCTTGCTGGGGATTGGCATCATCAAGCTGGCCTCCAGCGTCGCCTCGCCACCGGCGACCGTGACGCAGATCGGCTACGTCGATCACATCGGCGGCTTCGATCCGTTGTATGAGCTGCCGGCCATCGAGTTGATCCGGATGGAATCAGAGGACGCTGCCACCCAAGCGCTCATCGAAGGCGAGATTGACGAGTATTTCGTCATCCCTGCTGACTACGTCGCCACCGGCACCGTCGTCCGTTACACGCTGGGGAAGGAACTCGCGCCGCCGCCTTCCGTGGCGTCGGCCATCGATGGGTTCCTGGACAGCAAGCTGCTGGCGAGCGCAGTCCCCCCTGAACTGATCGGTCGCGTGCTGACCTCGACAGGTATCGTTACGACGACGTTGACGCCCGAGGGCATGGTGGCCGAGGACCAGGGCGGACTCACCAGCTTCATCGTTCCCGCCTTCTTCGGGGTGTTGTTGGCGATCGCACTCAATGTCTCTGCGGCCTACGTCTTGCAGAGCCTGGGTGAAGAGAAGGAGAACCGGCTGATGGAGATCCTCCTCTCGACCGTCTCGCCGGGACAGCTGCTCACAGGCAAGCTGCTTGGGCGTGGGGCCGCTGGCTTGCTTCAAGTTCTCTTCTGGGCGATTTCGATTCCCATTCTGCTCTGGTTCGGCTCCGCAACCCTCGGCGGCATGCTGAGCTCCATCGAGGTGACGCCTGGGCTTCTGATCCTGGGCGTGGTCTACTTCGTCCTTGGGTATCTCTTGTTCGCCGTCGTGTCGCTGGCGATCGCCGCCATTTCCTCGACCGTTCGAGAGGCGCAGGGCATCGCACCGCTGTTCACTCTGATGGCCGTCGCGCCCTTCTGGTTCATCTCCCTGCTGATGTTCTTCCCGAACAGCCCGATCTGGGTCGTGTTCAGCCTTGTCCCGTTCAGCGCGCCCGTCCTGGTGATGCTGCGACTCGGCATCACCGGTGTCCCGGTCTGGCAGCTAGTCGCCAGCATGGCCGTCCTCGTCGCCTCCGTCCTCGGCGGACTGTGGATCGCCGCCAAGCTCCTTCGCATCTACCTGCTCATGTACGGCAAGCGCCCCCGCCTCCGCGAGATCGTGCGGGCATTGCGTGCTGGGTAGGTGTGACGCCGCCATAGGCGACCGCGGTCAACGCGGAGCAACTGCCATCCGGCAGCCGGAATAGGGTATGTGTCCCTCGATTCCGACCCGGCATCGTTCGGCTCTACATACAGCCTGTTGCTTGCCGCTCAAATCCCAAGATCGAGGCTCTGACCCCAAGCACTCTGAAATGTCCCCGGAACTCCCCTGGGGATCTGCGAGACGATGGAGGGACGGCTTGGCCGCACACTGACAGATGTGGCCCGCGCCTGTGTGAGTGGCCGACGCGGGGCTGTCTTGGCTGGGGGGCGATGTGACTTGCGTGACTTCCCACGGAGATCGCATGGCCCACTCCAGTGAAATGATGCCTTCGCACGCCCCACGTTCCGGGCAGCCGCGGTGGACGTATTGGAGAGGAGAGAGCATGAGCGGAGTGCGCATACGCATTACGGTCGTGAAGAAGCTGGATTGCTCCGACCTGGCTGCGGAATACGCTGAGAGCGGTTCTTGGGGAGTGTGCCCGCACCACAAGATCGGCGATGCCTATGAGGTGGATAGCGAATCGAGTTATCCTAAGCCCGATGGGCTCTGCGCATGGGCCTGGGCTGACATGCACCGTGCAGTCACCACGCTTCGCTACGGTGCGGATCAAAGCCCCAAGCTCCCAGACGGCACGATGATCGTCTCCTGCACGGATGGAAGGAGGCCAGTCGTATTTGCGGTGGAGCGAATCGAACAGGAGACCTCGCATGACTGAACGACTCAAGATCACGGTTGTCAAGCGGGAAGTCTGCACTGGCCTGATTAGGCGGTACAAGATGAACGGCGATGATGAGCGCCATCATGTTCCCTGCGGCAAGTTTGCCGACGGGCAGACATTCGTTGTCGAGCCTTGCGAGAAACCGGATGGCTTCTGCTCGTGGGCGTGGGCCGACATCCAGCGTCATGCCGTCTGGGTTGCTCTCCATGGTCGTCAGCCCGGGCACAAGCAGCCGGGCACCGCGATTGCGTGTTGCACGGATGGCCTGTATCCCGTTTTCTTCCGTCTCGAGCTGATTGACGATGAGACCGAGGAAATCAAGTGACCAAGCGGGAAAGTTCGGGGTCAAGTTCGGGGTCAGATCTTCATTCTTAGGGTTTGAGAAGCTTGCCCGACACCCACCATGCCAAGTTGCAGTTCTGACAAGGACCGTCGAATGGGAGGGCCGAGCGTCAGGCTTCTCTTCTTGAGTGGCTGATGGAGTTGGCTCGTCAGCTCCTCGAGCGCCGCGCTCGGTTGGGGTTCGCAGAAGACGTTCCAGAGACGCGATTCCTCCAAGCTTGGGGGACCTACTGTGGCTTCTGAGAATCGTGCGAACGGCCTGAGACGGCGTCTTGCAGAGCGCGTTGGAATACGCGTGAAGCGATCCTTGGAAGAAGGCGACCCGCTCCACGAAATGGCGAGCTCAAAGGAGCGGCTGCCAAATGGAGGGCCCGAGCCGATGAAGAAGGCATCGGACTGGGCGAGCGTCATCGAGGCAGTTCTCGACCAGGATGCAGCGGGCAACTCGGCCGCCATCCTGTACGAATCCGATGCTGCGACGGAGTGCGAATTACGCCCTGAGCTACGCCGTGTACGCCTGACGACGCATGGAGAGAACGCTTAAGAGAAGCATGACGACGGCGAACGCGCCGAGGACGGCAAGTTCGAACCGAATCTCGCCGAAGCCGCCGCCGGCGAGCATCACCTTGCGCAACCCGGCGTTGGCGTAGGTGAGCGGGGAGACGTAGGAAAGCGGCCGGATGGTGGCCGGCATCGTCTCGAGCGGCCAGAAGACGCCCGAGACCATGATCGACGGGATCAACAGGAACAGGACGAACTGCATCGCCTGCGCCTCGTTCTTGGCGATCGTCGAGATGAGCGTCGCGATCCCTTGCAGGCCGACGGTGAACAGCACGATGATCAGCGCGACGACGCCCGGGTTGCCGACGAATCGGATGCCGAACAGCAGGATCGACGCGAGGAACAGCTCGGCTGCCTGGAGGACGCCGATGACCGAGAACGCGAGCGTGTAGCCGGTGGTCACCTGCCACGCGCTGATCGGGGCGATCAGGATGCGCGTCAGCGTTCCGCTCGTCCGCTCGCGGACGACCGACATTGCGGTGAGCATGACGGTGATTAGCGTCATCGCGAACCCGATGATCCCCGGCGCGGTGAAGTCGAGCATCCGGATCTTCCCCTCGTGCAGCGCGCGAACCTCGAGCAGCCCCTCGACGGTCAGCGACGATTGCTGCGACGCGAGCACCTGCGCGAACGCCGCGTCAAACGCGCCTCGGACCGCGCCGGCGATCAGCGGGTTGCCGTCGTCGAGCACGAGGATCGTCTTCGGTCCGTCGACCGGATCGCTCGGCAACAGTGTGACAGTGTTGCCGTCGATCTCGACCCGCCGCTCACCGCTCGCCCGAACCGCCTCGTTCACGACCGCGTTCGAGAATGACTTCGGGAAGACGAGCGCCGCCCACACGCCGGACCGGCCGACCTCGGCCTCCACCATGTCGGGATTGCCGCTTTCGCGGACGTCGAACATCTCCGGATCGAGCGCGTCGACGAACGCCTGCGCGAGGTCGACATCGAGCGTGACCCGTCCCACTTCGGCCGTCCGCACCGAGGCGAGGCCGTTGTCCTCGTTGACGATGACGATCGTGAGGTTCTTGTACGAGCCGGAAAACGAGTTCCCGTAGAGCAGCACGAAGAACAGCGGCAGTATGACGATCAGCGCCAACGTCCGCGGATCGTGGGCGATCCGCCGAAGCACGTTCCGCGCCACCGCGAGGCTCTTCACGATCGGCCCTCCCCGCGCTCCTGCAGGACGATGAACGCGTCATCGAGATTCGCCGTGCCCGTCTCGGCGAGGATCTCGTCCGGCGTCCCCTGGGTCAGCAGTCGGCCGGCGTTGAGGAACCCGACCACGTGGCAGCGCAGCGCCTCCTCGACGAGGTGGGTGGTCACGATCAATGTGACGTCCTGCTCGGCGAGTCGGTTGAAGTCGTCCCACAGCGCCCGCCGCAGCTTCGGGTCGACGCCAGCGGTCGGCTCGTCGAGGAACGCGAGCCGCGGCTTGTGGAGAAGACTGATTGCCAGGGAGACGCGTCGCCGCATGCCGCCGGACAGTGTGCCGACTCGCTGATGCTTCCGGTCGGCGAGCTGCACCAGCTCGAGAAGCTCGCCCGCGCGCTCGCGAACCTGCGCGCGTCGCAGCTCGTACAGGCCGCCGAAGAACTCGAGGTTCTGCAACACGGAGAGGTCGTCGTAGACGGCGAAGTCCTGCGGCATGTAGCCGAGCTGCGAACGAACGCGGGAACTCGGCATGCGCCAGCCGAGCAGGTGCGCCTCGCCCTCATCGGGCCGGAGGATCCCGCATAGCGTGCGGATCAGCGTCGTCTTGCCGGCGCCGTTCGGACCGGCCAGCCCGTACAGGCGACCCTGCTCGACGGAGAGATCGAGCCCGTCGAGGGCGGTCCGCTTCCCGAAGCTCTTTCTCAGGCCGGTGGCGCGAACGACGGTTTCGGTCGACATCAGAAGAGATCGTAGGCGAAATGGACGGTCAGCGACGTGGTGAGCTCCGCGTCGCCGGACTCGTAGCGAAGCTCGCCTGAGAAGCTGACGCCGATCGCGTCGAGCAGTTGGGTCGTCAGGTTTGCGGAGAGATCGTGGACGAACTGCGATTTGCCCGGCTCGCTCCAGCCGCGGTCGGCCGTGAATCGGTAGTTGGCCCTCGCGGTCCAGCCGTCCGGAAGGCGCCGCGAGTACGACACGTCGAGTTCGGCGCTCAGTTGTCCGAGATGAGCCAGTCGAACCTTGCATGATGCCCTCGACGTCAGCTGCGAGACCGGGTCGGGGACGAACGCGAGGTTGTGTAGGAGGACCCCGGTGGTGGCGATCGACGGCTCGGGCGCTACGATCGCGGCGACGCCGATCCGCGCCTGGACGTCCCTGCCACAGAGGCGACCGCCCTCCGAGGACGCGATGATCTCCTCGATCGCGAGCAGTCCGCGGACGCCGAGGTCGTCGTTTGACACCAGACCCGTGGATGTCAAGCGCTCGGCCAGCGCGACGATCCTCTCTTCGTCGGTCGAGGCGGCGTCTCCGAGGATCTGCGCGAGCGCGAGAAGCGACCCGCTCTCCAGCGGCGCGAGAAGAAT
>Ga0272443_10007353_pt1 | contig 10544 bp, 10 predicted proteins | sample SSMAcet12_FD_193581 | JGI IMG/M metagenome (GOLD analysis project Ga0272443, IMG submission 193581) | Marine sediment archaeal communities from Little Sippewissett salt marsh, Falmouth, MA, United States - SSM-Acet-12 | ecosystem: Environmental > Aquatic > Marine > Wetlands > Sediment ... | reverse complement strand
GCATCATTGCCGCCACCAATCGCGATCTGCAGGCGGAGGTCCAAAAGGGATCTTTCCGGGAGGATTTGTGGTACCGGCTGAATATTTTTCCGATAACCATGCCGCCCCTGCGCGAACGTCTGGACGACATCCCGCTGCTGGTGAATTTTTATATTGACCGGATTTCAAGAAGACTGGGCAAAGTCATCAAGGTGATTCCGGCGGGCGTGATGGACGCGCTGCGACAATACCACTGGCCCGGCAATGTTCGCGAACTGGAAAATGTCCTCGAACGGGCGGTAATCAACTCCTCGGGCCCAAAGCTGAGGCTGGTCGATGAACTGAAAAAACCGCACAAGGATGCCGCAAAATCTGAACAAACCCTGGAAAATGTTGAACGAGACCATATCACGCGGGTGCTTGAACAGACCGGCTGGAAAGTCAGCGGCAAAAACAGTGCGGCGGAAATCCTGGGCCTCGATCGCAGCACGTTGCGCGCCCGTATGCGCAAACTCAACATCCGCAAACAGTAAATCCTTATTCTAATTTCAAACCGCATTTATTTTTACCATCCCCCCTTAGAAAACCGCAAAAAAAGTTATATCTGACCACTGGTTGCATATGACCTTTTTTATTGGTTCGCCGTAGGTTGCCCGTTCGTTTCAGTTCGCCGATTTATCCTGATAAATCAGAACAATGAAGCCATGATGGTGAGCTTTAGAAAATTGGCATGAAGATTGAGTATATAATTGCGCATCGGCGCGATGAATCCCGTAGACGCATCGTTGCCTAAGGCGGGCAACGGCAGAAACAATGACGCCTGAATTAGGCCATAAGCGCGTTTAACGCCAAGTATCCGGCAAGGAGATAATGTTATGTGCATAAAAAGAGTTTACAGTCTATCCCTTATCCCGGCAATGGTATTGCTTTCCTTATCGGTTTCGAATGTCTTGGGCCAGGAAATGATGAGGTCCGGCAGCTTCAAGGATGGATACGGCGTCTACGGGACTATGGGGCAAAACCCCGATGAAATCCTGGCATATGGCCGGGCAATGATGCGATACGGCTTCCACGAAACCGGGATGCCGGGCGGATCCAGCAAGTATCCCGGATATGATGGGCATTTAAGCGATGCAACCATAAAAAAGCTCAACGCCGAGCAAGAGTCATTTATTAGAGCCACTGAAGCGCTCAGACAGACGATTTACGAAAAGGAGCTTTATCTGAAAGCCGAGCTTGTCAAGAAGCAGCCGGATATCGGCACGGCGATGGGTTTTCAGAAAGAGATTTCCGAGGCGCGCGGCAAGTTCGAACAGAAGATGGTTGAACACTTGATACAGATGAAAATGATAAACCTTGAAGCTGAAAGAAAATAAAGCCTACATTTGCCTCCCAAAGAGTCTAAGGGGAATATGTTAAGAAGGAAATGACTTAGTTAGCCAGCTGTGCGCTTTTCGAATCGCCGGCTGGTTTCCCGATCAAGTACCTGCATACCTGCATTACGCCATCAGTATGATGGCAATAGAAATTCGGGATACGCAGGCGCGTTGCGACTTTATAGGCATCCTGTGCCGGGAACGTATGCGTTTGCCGTTATTCATGATGAAAACAGGAACGGCAAGCTTGACACCAATTGGCTGGGGATCCCAAAAGAAGGCTACGGTTTTTCAAACGACGCAAGGGCTTTGCTGGGCGCGCCTTCGTTTTCCGCAGCCAGCTTCGTCTACGATGGCCAAGACATGGAGCTGACGATCAGCCTGCATTACTGAGTGCGGATTATGGTTATGCATCGTATCATTAGGAGACAAGATCTATGGGTATAAGGAAAATATAATTTATCGAGCCGGGCGCACCTGGTCTACATATATTCAGCGAATTTCCAATACCGCGACTTGGCGCTGTGCTGCTCTCTACGATCATCATAGAACGAGGATACAAAGTAAAGACGTTTATTGAGGACCTTGCTGCGCCTGACTGGCCATTCATTGAGAGCGCTGCCATTGTCTGTATTTCAACCATAACCTCGACAGCCATTAAAGCGTACAAAATTGGGGAACACCTGAAGGCCCTTTGTATACCGGTGCTCATGGGTGGTGCACACCCTACGTTTCTCCCCCATGAAGCCCTGGAGTATGCAGACTTCGTCATGCGAGGGGAAGGGGAGCATTCCCCCTTGTGGAACTGGTTGAGTATATGGAACAAGGGGTCCCGGCGCTGGGAGACATCAAAGGTCTTTCCTACAGGGACAGGGGCGGGGAAATTGTTCACAACCCTTCCGGAGGATTTATTGAAGACCTTGACAGCCTGCCCAAGCCTGACTTCTCCCTTGTTCATAACTGGACCCCGTCGAATACCTATCCGGTTTCGACATCGAGGTATTGCCACTATGATTGCAGGTTCTGCTCCGTTATCGGAATGTTCGGAAGGAGGTACCGTTTTAAATCCGTTGAAACCGCGATCGAGGAATTGAAACATGCGGTATCGATATCCAAGGCGACCAAGTTCATTGTCGACGATAACTATGCTGCCATGGCGCGACCGGATCGAACCGGGCCTATGAGGTGGCCACTCACTTCCGGATCCTGGGTGTAACCGTCGTCATGGGCGGCGTATGCGAATTGAGTCGAATTACGCGCATCTGTTCTGTTCAGCCTGAATATGTTCATTATTTATCTTTTTAATTATCGAGGCATGATCATTCCTTCTTCAATCTCTCTTTTCCTCGCTTGAGACTTTTCTCAGCGCCAGTTCAGACAGGAACTCAAAAACATCTATCCCCTTGAGGTCGGCTGTTTTCTCATCGCGGGCGTATTCCATGACCCATGCAAGATCCAAATCGTTCTCCGGCGAAAAGTTCCCCCTCTTCAGACCCAGCGACAGGATTTTTTGGTCGAAGAGAATGAGATGCTCAAAGACGGACACGGCGCCGTTGCGATTTTTTGGCCGGGCAAAAAGCTGTAAATCCCGCTCCAGGACGTCAAGAAGCAAAGGCTGAAAATCCAGCAGAGCAACAAATAGATCCAGCGATTCCTGTACCTGCTCGATGGATTCCCGTTCCAGGCCACTGCGCGCATCCTCCAGAAGCAGCATCAGGTCATCCCTGGTATACGTGAGATTCAGGAGCGCCAGCGCATTTGCGTGAATCCTTTTAAGCGACTCCTTTCCCTTACTCACCAGTACATCATGATGATTCATAATCTTCTTGATATTCCGAATACTGATCATTTCCTGCCAGACCGGGCTTTTGCGAAGGCCCACGTCAGCTACGGTCGTATGATACATGGCCAATTCGTTGTCGAAAACTAGTACTTCCATAATCTCGCCCTTCAGGGGACATACGTAGAGATGAAGTTCCCTGAATTTTTTCTGCTGAAAATCCGTCATTTCGATAAGTTCCTGAAAAAGGGCCTTGTCCACCCACCACTTTCCGGGAGGCTCCTTCATCGTGGACACGAGTTTCCGTAAAAGTTCGTCGGCCTTGATTTTAGCCTTAAGGTTTTCTTTAAAAGGCATGATGGCGCTCCTTTCCCAGAGGATTCTGAGTCCGTATCACATTAAGATCAATACACTCAGAGTTTGACGAAAGCGGCCGCAGTTTTTTTGTAGGCTTTGTTACCTGAGTTGAGTTGCTCCCATGCACTTCCGCTGGAAGAACCTAAATCCTTTACCTTTTCAGCAACCGCATCCCGCTTTTGACGCAATGCCGCCAAATGCTGTTCCGCTTTCGCCTTGGCGTCCCCTTCCAGCTTTTCCGCCTTTGCCTGAAGTTGATCAATTTCCTTCCCATACTCATCCAGTTTGGTTTCCATCTGTTTTCGAATGGTCTGCATCTGTCCCTGGGTGTAGGCCTTGGTTGTCTTTGTAGGCCTCCTTGGCCTCCTTCTTGACGTCATCACTCGTCCCGGACTTGCTCTGGGGTTGGTCCTTGTCACCGCAACCCGACAACATGACTGCGAGTAACCCCCTTACGAACATAACACGTTTCATTTAAACTCACCCTTTCGCCATTGTTGATGTGCCGATTATCCCGATGGCGGAATAGCCTCATCTGGGTCTGAAACAAGACTAAGTAAACGACAAGACTTGAGCCCTTGTTTCTATTTGGGCGGCCCCTTGATAACGTCCCTGGCCCCTTCGATTGACGTTGCCAGGGCTTCCCTTACGTCCTTGGATGCCTGTGTCCCGATTTGGTCGCCCGCTTCAAGTGCCCCCGTGACCGCGTCCTTGGTTGCCTTGCCGATATCGACGCCGGCCCTGCCTGCCACTTTGATGGCCCCCTCAGTGGCTGCAACAGCGGTCTTGGCCACATCTGCCCCCACATCTGAACCCGCTTTCACAATTCCACTCACAGTGAACTTGATGGTCATGAACACGTCCTCACCCATCTCTTTTGCGCCCTCGATTGCCCCAGTGACGATTTCTATCACCCTTCTTTCAATGGCCACCGTGAAATCACCCACTCCCTCAATCGTCGCCTTGATCAGGTCAGCGCTCGTCTCCGCAATGGATTCCGCCTTTGCCCCAGTTCCCTTGAGTGCCCCCATAACCGCCTTCTTGGTAACACTGCCGATCTCTGTTAGTGTGCTCTCCGCCATTTCGAACCTCGATTTTTAAGTTTTTTTGGAAAAATCCTTTCCCCGCATCCCCATTACAGGAATTGCGAAGATTGCAACCATACAGAAATCCAACCGTCTATCCCTCGTAAGAAATACTTCTCTGTCTAAAGATTATCGTTATCTTTGTTTTTACGCTGAGCTATTTTCTTTTAATTTATGGATCTCTTTGTTCATGCTCCTTGCATGAAGGGATTTCTTCGCCAATTTTGGCAATGCCAAAATCGCCACAATGGCGCCACCAATCAGAGAAGAATAAAAAATCAAGGCGGTGATAGATATCTGCAAATTCCAGTTCAAAAACTTGAAATCCAGAGGCATACTGTTTTGTATAGCCGTAATGATGATTATCAGTAGAAGCAAAAAGGTGATGATTAATGAAAGATACATGATTATCCCTCCTCTAAATTTTTGTCATTTTCTAGTTCTGCCGAGCAAGGTGCCAACCACTTTATTAAATATATCCAAGCTTCGTGCCAGGGTGGATAAATGCAGCGTCATTTAATTCAACCTATTGATTTATTAATGAATATTTAAAACACGAAAGCTGGTGGGAAAATCCGTTGACGCAAAACAGTGGTCAGATACGGCAAGTGGTCAGATATGACCACAGCCTTGACATCCTTTCGGTAAGTTGAACTCTGTCCATACCATAAGGGGGGCATTACATGTGCTTGCCTGGAGTTAAAGACCTTAAAGGTTTGAGTTACTGATTTATCTGATATCTTTGAAGTTTTCGGCCAGCAGCTAAATGTGCTACTTTGACCTGTTCTGCTTCTCCGGTAGTGTTATCTCGAAGGTGGCGCCTTCGCCGGGGGTGCCCCGGGCCGTGATGTTCCCTCCGTGCCGTTCGACGATTTTCTTGCAGATGGCAAGGCCCATCCCGACTCCTTCATATCCCGCACCGCGGCCGTGAAGCCTCTCGAAGGGTTGGAAGATTTTTGCCACGTGATCATTTTTAAAGCCGATTCCGTTGTCTTCGACATAGATCCTGTACAGCGAATCGCTCGAGTTTTCTTCAACGGCTTCCTGGCAGAATATCCGGACCAGCGGCGCCTTGGCCGGCCCGGCGAATTTGAGGGCATTCCCGATCAGGTTCTGGAAGAGCTGCTCCATTTGCAGGGGGTCGGCCTCTATCCTGGGGAGTTTTTCCACCTCCACCTTTGCCTTGGTTTTCTCAATCTTAAATTCGAGGGTGACAAGGACATCTTTTAACACCTCTTCGAGTTCGACGGGACCGAAGGGCAGGGCCTTGCTGCCCACCCGGGAGTATTCCAGAAGGCCGTTGATGAGCTGCCGCATCCTTTTTGCGGCGCTTTGTATACGTTCAAGGTAGTCGAGCCCCTGCTCGTTGAGTGACCCGCTGTGCCTGAAGACGAGCATTTCTGCAAAGGAGGCCACCTTGCGGAGGGGCTCCTGGAGGTCGTGGGAAGCAATATAGGCGAAATCCTGAAGATCCTTGACTTGTTCTCGAAGCCGGCGGTTCAAAAGGCCAAGCTCCTGTTCCGCCTCTCTTATCTGGGTGATGTCTACAAGTGTCAGTCGCCAGCTGTCGTGCTCTTCTTTCTTGTACGAGGCGTCCATGCGCACATGGACGGGCACGCCCTCCTTGCCCAGGAGCCGCAGTTCGACGGGTCCCGCTCTTTGACGGGCGCCATGCCTTTCCAGAAAAGAAAAGTAGATGAAAAGGTCCTCCTTGTAGATCCAGAGCATGAAAGACTTCCCAGGCAGGAACGCACCCTGCCCTCTGAGCATTCGATCGGCCTCCTGGTTGGCCCTCTCGATGATGCCTTTTTTGTTCAGGGTCACATAGGCGACCGGCGCGGAGTCGTAAAGTTCGAAAAACTCGTCTCGAAGGGCCTCGGCCTCGGACTTCGCATGCCGCAGCTCTTCCTTTTGAATCCCCAGTTCCACCTGATGGACTTCCAGCTCGTGGACCAGGGACATAAAATCCATGCCGTCGATATCTGCGTTATTTCTGTCGTGTGCCTTGAGAAGCTCCTCTGCTTTTTCCCGCAGGATCTCAAAACGACCATCCGCCCTGAAATCATCAGCCATTACTTTTCTCCTGCGAGCGGGTTTTTTAACTTGCCGGTTGTATCTTCCATGGCAAGAAGTATTCTGAGACCTTCGCCTTCCTCCTGCCGAAGCATGCGGGCATTCAGCAGAAGCCGCTTGAAGCCGATTTCCGGAAACGAATGCTCCACGAGGTAATCCTGGAACTTCTCGTCCTTATTAATGATCTCGTCCAAGAGCTTCCGCAGCCGGGGAATGTCCCACTGGCCGCTTCCAAGCTCGAAGAGCGATTTCCCCTCCGTGTCCTCCGGGGCGGTGAAAAAACTCTCGTAAAAGCTGCGGTTGGCCGTGATCACCCGCATTCGGCTGTCGAGCACCAGGAGGGATTCCCGTACCGTGTCCACGATATTCCGAGCGAATCGCTTCTCCGCGCTGATTTCCCTCTCGCTCATTTCCTTCAGCTCCTCCTGAGCCCTTTTCTGGGTGTCGATGTTGATAAAGGTCAGCACCACCCCTTCCGTTATGTGTTTGTCCGGACGGTAAACCATAATGCGCATGGCATACCACTGCGCGTCTTTGGTGCGGACCTCTTCGTCAACGTTGTAGAGCTTTTCAAGAACCTGGCGGGCCTTTTCATCAAGGTTGCCGTATTCCAGGTTGTGGGAGATATGGGCGATGGGACGGCCCACGTCGGACTCGATCAAGTTGAGCAGCCTGCCCGCCTCCGGGGTAAACCGCCTCACCTTGAGGTTTTTGTCTAAAAACACGATGGCGATCCGGGTGTTGTTGAGCACAATATTGGTGGATTTGTAGGCCTCTCTGATCTCCTCTATCTTGTTCAGGAGCTCGCTGTTCACGGTGTTGAGTTCTTCATTCAGGGACTGAAGCTCCTCTCTGGAGGACTCCAGTTCCTCGTTGGTGGACTGGAGTTCCTCATTGGACGAGTGCAGCTCCTCGTTGGTGGATTTGAGTTCCTCACTGTAGGTCTGGGTTTCCTCCACGGCGTTTCGATAGTCCTGCTGCACTCGCATGAGCTCCTTCTCGAGCTCCGCCACCCTTTCCGAATCCTCCCCGGCGGGCCGGCGGCCCTCGGGGGAGGATTCCGCCGTTTCCGGCAGGTCCGAGAAAACCACCATCCGGCAGTTCTCGAGCGGCGGTTCGCTCAAGTGCCGCACAATAAGGTCGATCTGCTGAATCCCGCCGTTGTTTTTGACCCGCACCCCGGTCTTGCGAATCTCCCTGTGCTCGCGATTCACCCCCCGCAGGGCGGCAAGCAGCGGAAAGCGCAGCCCTTCCCGGGCCATCTCGGCGACCTGCAGGCTGGCCGACCCGGGGGCGGGCTCCAGGTATTTGCCCGTGCGCCCGTGAAAGTAAAGAATCTCGCCTTCCCTGCCGACAATCACGCAAGCGGGCGTGTATTCTTCCAAAAGCACCTTGGTCGCGGCACGGCCGATGCTCAGACGGTCGGGCTTCGGCTTTTCCGCGGCATGCCCGGCGTTTTCGGACCTTGCGCGCCTTTCCCCTCCCAACGGGAAACGCACGGTCGGACTTATAGTATGCTTTTTCTTCCGAAAGATTCTGAATTTCCTGTCCACCGGTTCGAAATGATCATGGAAACGGCCCACCCCCTCCGCGGGGCCGAGGAATAAAACGGCCCCGTCCCGGAGGGCGTGATGGAAAACCGGGATGAGCCGCTGCTGGGCCTCGAGCTTGAGGTAAATCAGGAGGTTTCGGCATACGAGGAGATCCAGGTTCATAAAGGGCGGGTCTGCCAGAAGGTTCTGTTCGGCAAAGGTGACGAGCTGGCGGATATCATCCTTCACCCTGTAGCGGTCTTCCTCCCTGGTGAAAAATCGCTCGATCCGTTCGGGACCGACGTCGGTTGCGATATTTTGCACGTAGGATCCCCGGCGCGCCTTTTCAATGGCCCCGGCATCCAGGTCCGTACCGAAGATCTGCAGATCCAGCGAGACATCCTGTTCATCGAGATACTCCCTGATAAGGATGGCCACGGAATAGACTTCCTCCCCGGTGGAGCAGCCGGGGATCCACACCCTGAACGCCTCACGCCCTTCCCTGGAAACCAGGTCCGGGAGCACCTCATTTTTCAGGAAGGAAAACACTTCCGGGTCGCGGAAAAAGGCCGTAACCCCTATGAGAAGATCCCTGAAGAGGGCCTCCACTTCCTTTGGCTCCCGACGCAGTGTTTCGAGATATTCGGACATATTTCGGCTGTGCGTGATGCTCACGCGACGCTTGATACGGCGGATAACGGTCGATTCCTTGTACATGGAAAAGTCATTGCCGGTGCGGTTGGCCAGGAAGGAAAGGATTTGCTTCAGGGGGAGGGTTTCCTCCTCCTCTTCACGCCCCTCTTTGCCGGCATACTTTTTGAAGTATTGGATCAGGCGCTCGGGAATCTCGGGTGGGGGGGACACAACGTCAACCAGGCCGGTTTGGATGGCACTCTCGGGCATGCCCGCGTATTTAGCGGTCTCCGGAGTTTGAGCAACCGTCAGGCCGTCTTTTTCCTTGACGAGCCGCAGGCCCTGGGTGCCGTCCGTCCCGGTGCCGGATAAGACCACACATGCGGAAAATTCCCCCAGGTCTTCGGCAAGGTATTTAAAAAAGAGGTCGATCGGCATGTGGAGCTTGGATTTATCGGGCCTTTCCTGGAGGTAAAAGGCCCCGCTCTTCAAAACCGCGTCGCGATTGGAGGGGGGCAGATAGGCCATATCGGGCTCCGGTTGCATGCCGTTTTCAATGAGTTTCATGGGAATTTTCGATTTTCTCCCGATGAGCTCAGGCAGCATGCTCTCCCGGTCCGGATCCAGATGGCTGATCACCACAAACGCAAGACCGCTGTCGGGCGGAACGGCGCTGAAAAATGATTCAAGCGCATCCAGCCCACCTGCCGAGGCCCCGATGCCCACTATGGGGAATCTCCCCTCGGGCGCCTCCCGGTCCTTCCCTTTGGGAGCTTTGGGGGTTGGCGACTCGCTTTCAGAAGCCTGGGACTCGACAGGGTTTTCGGGGGCGGCCCGATTTTTTCCCTGACCGGCCGGCTTCTGGCCCGGATTCCCGCTCTTGTCTCTATCCTTGCCTGGCATCACTTCTCCTCGGAAATGTCGAATGCGGAGATGTCGTTCAAATTTATCGTTCTTGAGTACAAACGCATATGATCACCTGTGATACGAATGCTGTCCAGTTAGTGTTCATCCATAAACGTAAGTTTTTGTAAATATTGAACAATATATATAAAAAAAGCGCATTTTATAGTGGACATCCTTTCAATTTAATGCTACTAAAAATATCTAAAAAATTGATATTAGTAGACAATATGAAACAATAAGCCCATATAAAATGCACAAGAAGAATCAGAAACAAATGCCTCTGAACCCTGCAAACGTGGATCATCCACACGCAAAGATCTTGGAGGGGATCAGCCGATTCCTTGATGACAAACCTATCATCACCGATATGGTCTTTCAAGATCTTACAAAAGGACGCATCCTCAAACGCACCGGCGCTGACGGAATGACCGCCGAGCAAGTCCTCCGGGCGGCCATCGTTAAGCAGCTCGAAGGCTTCGCCTACGAGGCTTTGGCATTCCATCTGATCGACTCGACCTGCTACCGCAACTTCTGTCGCATTCCTTTCTCCCATAAGGGCTTCAAGAAGTCGGCTTTAGGCAAGAATATCAAGTCCATTTCCGGCGAGACCTGGGAAGCCATCAACAATATCTTGATCGGAAACGCCCGTGACAAAGGCATTGAGAAGGGTCGTGAGTCCCGTATCGACTGCACTGTTGTTGTTTCCCACAATATTCTCTTGGAAGAGGGGTGGGAATTTTCACAAACGCTTGACTGGATGGGGGGAAATATCGAATTATTCTGACTCTGGGAGTTGGGCGTGAGCGTACATACAAAAAGATTG
>Ga0272443_10007352_pt1 | contig 10545 bp, 8 predicted proteins | sample SSMAcet12_FD_193581 | JGI IMG/M metagenome (GOLD analysis project Ga0272443, IMG submission 193581) | Marine sediment archaeal communities from Little Sippewissett salt marsh, Falmouth, MA, United States - SSM-Acet-12 | ecosystem: Environmental > Aquatic > Marine > Wetlands > Sediment ... | reverse complement strand
TGCCGGCGAAGCTCGTCGGGGGCCAGCGTGCCGTTCCAGGCCCAGAACGGCTTGCCGCGGTAGGCGCTGGGAGGCGAGGCGAAGGTCTTCAGCAGCGAACGATCCATGGCGCGGTCTCCTGCGGGGCGGTCAACGGCTGCACGAAGGGGAATAACCTACCGGTCGGGGGCCGTTGCCGCAAGGGGACGCCTGGGCGGCGCCCCGATGGGACCCGTGGACCGAAGGGGACCGATGGGACTTGCGGACGAGCCGCATCCCATGGGTCCCATCTGTCTGAATCGTCGCATCGAGCGCCGCTAGCCGCCGGGCTGCGTGGTGGTCTCCTGCGTCGCCGGCGCGGTTGCCGGGACCGGCCGCGTCGGCCTGGGGCGCTCCACCAGCGAGTACAGCACGATGTTGGCCGCGATGTCCCGGGCCGAGGCCGGCATGTAGCTCAACGCGCCCCACACGGTGTGCCCGTCCAGCGTGTCGTGAACGCCGTAGGGAGCGTAGATCACCAGTGTCGTGTCGTCCACGCCGTAAAGCTGAAGCTGCAAGCCTCCGTCCCGCGGCGCCTGCCGCCGCCACGAGCTGGTCCGCACCGGCGTCTCGATGGGCGGTCCGCGGAAGTCGCCGCACTTGCCGGTGATCAGCCCCGAGGTGGCGGGCACCGGGCGCGGCTGGACGTCCAGGCCGACAAAGAGCCGCTCGATCATCGCCTCGGCCGAGGTGCGAAAGGCCTCGGCGCCGCCGACGGCGTTGACGAACAGCAGGCCCCCGTCGAACAGGTACTCGCGCAGCGCCGCCAGCTCGGCGTCGCTGAGCGTGAAGCCCGACGCGCCGGTCATCCACGCGAGGTGCCGGTCGCGCAGGGCGTCGGCCGTGATGGGGGCGCCGGCGGTCAGGTCGATCTTGACGCGGTTCTCGGCAATCAGCTTCTGGGACAGGTACTCCAGCCCGTAGGGCTGCGTGGCCCAGTTGCCCCCGTGGCGCAGCCGGGCGATCCGGGCAGACTGCCGCGCCTCGCCGGTCGTCCCCGGAAAGACCGGCCGCATCCGCATCTTCATCTCGTTCATGCCGGTGGCGTACAGGAAGAAGTTCACGCCGAGCTGGAAGTCCTTCTGGCCGGTCGACATCGCTCGCCGCTGCCACGACCGGGCGATGTCGCGCTCGCAGACCGCCACCAGCAGCCGCGTGCCGTCCGACAGCCCCAGCACCGGCGCGACCCGCGAGCCGCGCGGGATCCTCGTGTGCAGCGTGTAGACGGCGTGATCGTCGGGCAGAGGCGCCAACTCGTAGTGCCCCCCCGCCTGCTCGCGCTGGGCGGCGTAGAGCGGCCCCAGGGCGGCCTTGACCGATTCGAGGAACGGCTTGCTGTTGTTGGTCGGCACGAACAGCAGCGTCCCGCCGCGAAGGGTGTACTCGCGCAGCCGGGCCCATTGCTCGGGCGAGAACTCCAGCGGCCTGGCCCCGCCGACCAGCAGGATCGGCCCGTCGAGCATCAGCCGCACGTCGTCGGAAACCCGCACGACCTGCCAGCGCATCCGCATCTCGAAGTTGCGGCGCATGTAGTCGGTGAACCGCGGCACGTCGCGGTTGTGGTAGTTCCAGACCTTCTCCTCGCCGTATTCGAGCTTGTTGAACGTCAGGGGAATCCGCCCGCGCGACAGGAAGATCAGCTCGAAGCACGCGCGGACGATGGGCCCCCACTTGCCGCGGTAGCCGCGCCCGCGGGGCCGCGGTTCGGCGAGCTTGGCGGCGCCGACGCCGAACCAGTCCATCTCGCCGATGAACTTGCGTCCGCTGGCCATCCCCACCCGCTGGATGCAGAACGCCAGGTAGCCGTTGCCGATGTAGTCGTCGGAGAGGTTCTCGACGAGGTAGTCCCAGGCCTCGTCGCGGGCCTTCTGGTGCGGGTAGGCGCCGCTGGCGGTGTTGAGCACGTCCTGGCAGATGTAGAGGCTGGCCAGCCCGGCCGCGGTCATCGGAGGGGTCGACTCGCCCTTGACGTTGGGCAGGCCGGCGTAGGTCCAGCCGCCGTCGGTGCGCTGGCGCTTCAGCCAGGTCTGCTCGACCCGCCGGACCAGCCTGGCCGGCACGTCGAGGTCGGCGTGGCGGGCCTCCCACAGCGCCAGCAAGGCGAACTGGCTGACCGAGTTGTCGCCGTGGGTCTCCGGGCCGTGGTAGCCCCAGGCGCCGTGGCGGTCGGCGTCCTTGGTGAGCCACTTGACGTCGGCAAGCAGCCGCGTGCGGTAAGCGGGGTTCTTCAGCACGTGCACCACGTGGCTGAGCACCATCGTGCGGACGGCGATGACGTAGGTGTTTTCGGTCTCCAGCGCGACCAGCGCGTCGATCCCCTGGGTCATGCCGGGCCCATTGAGCCGCTCGCCGGCCTCCAGCAGCGCGAACAGCGCCAGGGCCGTCGTGCCGCCCCGGGGCACCTGATGGTAGCCATGATAGCGCCAGGTCCCGTCGGGGAGCTGCTGGCCCCACAGGTAGCGCGTGGCCTGGCCAATGGCCCGGTCGACGTCCTCGTCGACGACTTCACGCGGCGGCGGCGCCGCCCGGGCCGGGATGGCCAGAAGTACCGATAACCCCACTGCGATCAACACCGATTTCACAATCCTGCTCCTTGGCGGCCCCCGGGGCGCCCGTCGAACCACGCGGATCCGTCGCCCAGCTTATCGTATGCAGCGTGCCTTTGGCAACCGCGCCGCGGGCGGCGCTTGAGTGGCCCAGGCCGACCTGCTAGATTAGGCGCTGCGGAGGTGAGTGGCCCCCTTCAGCCGCACAAGGCGTTCGCCCATGCTGACCGACACGATCCTGGACCTGATCGGGAACACCCCGCTGCTGCAGCTTCGCGGCCAGGGCATCGTCGCCAAGGCCGAGTTCCTCAACCCCGGCGGAAGCATCAAGGACCGCGTGGCGCTGGCCATGCTGGAGGGCGCCGAGCGCGACGGACGGCTCACCGCCGAGTCGATCATCGTCGAGCCGACCTCCGGCAACACCGGCATCGGGCTGGCGCTGGTCGGCCGGCTGAAGGGCTACCCCGTCCGCATCGTCATGCCCGAGGGGATGAGCGAGGAGCGCAAGAAGCTCATCCGCGCGCTGGGGGCCGAGCTGGTGCTGACCCCGGACGCCGAGAGCATCCCCGGCGCCGTGCGCCGCGCCCGGGAGCTGGCGGCCGACGACCCCCGCGTGTTCGTCCCCAATCAGTTCGAGAACCCCGACAACCCGCGGATCCACTACGAGCAGACCGCCCCCGAGCTGTGGCGCCAGACCAGCGGGCGGATCGACTGCTTCGTGGCCGGCGTCGGCAGCGGCGGGACCCTCCAGGGCGTCGGAGCCTTCCTCCGCGAGCACAAGCCCGGCATCCACCTCGTCGCCGTCGAGCCCAAGAACGTCTCGGCGCTGCTGGGCCACGAGCCGGGGCTGCACCAGATCCAGGGCATCGGCGACGGATTCATCCCGGCGGTGCTGGACGTCTCGCTGGTGGATGAAGTGATCGAGGTCACCGACGACGACGCCATTGAGACGACTCGCCGGCTCGGGCGCGACTACGGCCTGCTGGTCGGCATCTCCTCGGGCGCCAACGTGTGGGCCGCCCAACGGCTCGCGGAGGCCGGCCGCGCCAACATCGCGACGATCCTGCCCGATCGCGCCGAACGCTACTTCAGCACGGCGCTGCTGTAGGCCGTCACCCGGTCGGCGCCGGCCCGGTCGTCAGATCGTCGGCACGTCCACCCAGCAGTGCTTCCGGCTCGACTCGTAGCACGCCTCGATGATCGCCACCGCATCGATCGCACAGGCGAGGTCGTCGGCCAGCTCCGTGTCGGTGAGCCTGCCTTCGATGGCCGCGACGAGCCGGCTTACGCGGTCGGGCTTGGCCTCGGCGGGCTCGACCGGCTGGGGCTCCCCGCCCGGAGCCGCGTAGACGCAGCCGCGAGCCGGGTTGTTGAACAGCGTGGCCTCACTGCCGGTGACCTCCAGCCCGCCGACCCCCCCGGTCTGCACCCACGACGCTTCGACGGTCCCGCGCACGCCCGAGGCGAACTCCAGCAGGGCGATCCCGTTGTCGTCGACCTTCGGGTAGACGCCACTGGCATTGTCGATGCGGGCACAGACCCGCCGAACCGGCCCGAACAGCGTCCGTACCGCGTGAATCGCGTGGGTGCCCATGTCCATGAAGGCCCCGCCGCCGGCGAGCTGCGGGTCAGTGAACCACGCGACCTCGGGCCGGTCGAACCACCGTCCGTAGGCGGCGTGGTGGGCGTTGCGGAAGCGGACGTGCGTGACGGTGCCCAGCGTTCCGGCCGTCAGCAGCGCCGCGACGCCCTGCATGGTCGCCGAGAACGGCTGGAAGTAGCCCATGAACACGGTCGTGCCGTGCTTGCGGATCGCCGCGGCGGCCTTGACGGCGTCGGCGACGCATGTGGTCAGCGGCTTCTCGCAGAAGATGGGCTTGCCTGCCGGCGCCGCTGCCTCGATCAGCGGCAGGTGCCGTGCGTTCTCGGCGCAGATGATGAACCCGTCCACGTCGTCGCGGGCGATCGTCGCGGCCAGGTCGTCGCTGTACGCCGCGTCGTAGTCGGCAGCGAATTGCCGGCCTCGCGAGGCCATGTCGTCCCAGACCACCGCCAGCCGGCAGTCGTCGCGTTTCGCGATCGTTTCGCAGTACCCCTTGGTATGTACGTGGCCGCACGAAAGCATCGCTACATTGACCATGTCATCGAGTCTCCGTCAAGGTACCAGCCCGATCGGGCCGCCTCCGACCGGTCCAACCGGCTTCAGGACATCCACCGACGGCGTCGGCCCTCACTTGTACACCACTTCCCTCGTCGGCGAAAGCCCCGACCCCAGCCGCAGGTCGATCACTGGCACACCCTTTCCCTCATCCCGATGGGGCAGAGGGGGCTCCCCACACAGGTTCCACGCCTGAGAGCAACCGTCGGGCGTGAACAGTCCCGTGCGTTGCCGGACGGCCCGATTCGTGGCAGAATGCCGGCGTGGCAATGACCTCGCGACAGCGCGTGCTGACGGCCTTCGCCCACGAGGAACCCGACCGGGTGCCGGCGTGGTGCGGGGCGTCGGCGGAGTTCTGGGCCAAGGCCAAACGCCGACTCGCCCTCGATGACGAAGGGCTGCGGGTCCGGCTCGGCGATGACTTCCGCCGGGTCGCCGCCCGCTACGCCGGGCCGGAGCTCGTCCCCTCGCCGGGCGCCGAATCCCGGACCATCTTCGGCATCGAGCGCCGGGGGATGGGCTACGGCCAGCCGCTGAACCACCCCCTCGCCGACGCGACGCTGACGGAGGTCCATGACTACCCGTGGCCCGATCCCGCGTGGGAGGACATCTCGCGTATCCGGGCCGACGCCGAGGGCTGGGGCGGGCGGTACGCCATCCTCGGCGGGTCGTGGTCGCCGTTCTGGCACGACGCGATCGACCTGCTGGGCATGGAGCGGCTCTACGTGCTGATGTACGAGTCGCCCGAGATCGTCGACGCCGTCATGCAGCACCTCGTGGACTACTACGTGGCGGTCAGCCAGCGGGTCTTCGATGAGGCGGCCGACGCGATCGACATCTTCTTCATCGGCAACGACTTCGGCAGCCAGACCGGGCCGCTGTTGAGCCCGTCGCTGTTCGAGCGGTTCGTGCTGGGCCATTTGCGGCGGCTGATCGACCTGGGCCACGCCTACGGACTGCGGGTACAGCTTCACTGCTGCGGGGGCTTCGTGCCGCTGATCCCGCTGATGATCGATGCCGAGCTCGACGCGCTGCACGCCGTCCAGCCGTCGTGTACGGGGATGGACCTGGCGACGCTCAAGGCGGAGTTCGGCGAGCGGATGGTCTTCAACGGGGGGATCGACTCGCACCACGTGCTGATCGACGGCTCGCCGGCCTCGGTGCGGGAAGCGACCCGCCACGTGCTGACGGTGATGAAGCCCGGCGGCGGCTACGTCGCCGGCGCCAGCCACGACACGATCCTCGAACAGACCCCGGTGTCCAACGTGCTGGCGATGTTCGACGCCGTTCGCGAGTTCGGGACCTACGAGTAGCCGCTCCGGTCGCACTGCGAAGGCCCGATCCGACGTTGCCCGATCGACGGGCCCGGTGAGGCCCGTCAAGGCCATGACACTCGTCGCGCAGGCACCCCGGGGGCGACCCCTCCGACCGCGGTGGCAGGCGGCTGACGCGGACTCACGCAGGCGGGGAGTCGTCGTCGGACTCGTCGGGCGGGTGCATCAGCGTCTCGGCGACGGCGCCGACACGGCCGGACCAGAGCTCCCATTCCATGCGGATGGCTTCGAAGAGGTCCTTGGCGTTGCCGGCGGCGGCCTTGGGCGGGCGGGCGCCGTCGGACAGCGCGTCGCGATAGACCGCCATCAGCTTGCGGGCGGTCGCCTGGATATCGAATCGCCTGGCTCGCCGGCGCGCGGCTCGGCGCAGGGCGGTGCGGTCGGCCGCGTCGAGCGAGGCGACCTCACAGACCGCCTCGGCGAAGGTTTCGGCGTCTTCGGTATCCACGAGGCGTCCGTTGCGGCCATCGGCGACCACCTCCCGCGCGCCCGCCGCGTCGAGCGCCACTACCGGACAGCCCGCCGCCAGCGCCTCGGTGAGCACCATCCCCTGCGTCTCGGTCTTCGAGGCGAAGGCGAACACGTCCATGGCGTGATAGGCATCGATGAGGTCCTGGCCGGTCAGGAAGCCGGTGAAATGCGTGCGGGCCCCGAGCGATCGGTCCGACAGCTCGCCCGACATCCACGCGGCCGACGGGCCGTCGCCCACCACCACGAAGTGGGCATCGTCGAGACGGTCGAGGCTCCGCGCCACCGCGTCGGTCAAGAAGGCGAGGTTCTTCTCCGGTGCCAGTCGGCCGACGTGGCCGATCAGTGCGGCCTCCGGCGGGATGCCGTGGCGGCGCCGGAACCCGGCGCCGTCGCCCTGGGCGTATCGCCCCACGTCCAGGCCCGTCGGGACGACCTGGACACGGGCGGCGAGGCCCCGCTGACGCAGCAGCCCGGCCAGCTCGCGGCTGGGGGCGATCACGCGGTCGCACAGATCGGCGTAGCGCAGGGCGAGCTGGATCGCGTAGTCCCGGGTGGATTTCGAGCCCGCCGAGATATAATGCGTGTAATGCTCGTACATCGTGTGGTGCGTGTAGACCAGCGGCAGGCCCCGGTAGGCCGCGGTTCGCGCCGCGGCGTCGCCGAGCAGAAACGGATGATGCGAGTGGACGACTTGCGGCCCGAAGTCCTCCAGCCGGCGTGACACCTCGAGGCTGACCCCCAGCGGCACCGAGAAGTCCCGGCCGTTGAGCGCCTGGAGGGCGGGCACGCGGACGACCCATCGGTCGTCCTCGACGCGCTCGGCGGCCTGGGGACAGACGATCAACACGCGATGCCCGCTGCGACGCAGGGTCCGGCTGAAGCGCTCGACCGACTGGGCCACGCCTCCCACCTCGGGTCGGTAGCGGTTGGTGAACATGGCGATGCGCATGAGCGTCCTCGTGCCGGTCAATCCGGCGGGGCAAGAATCTCGGCACGTCGGGCCTCGTCCTGCCAGGCCTGCCACCAGGCCGCGGCGCGACGGAGCATGGCCTTGGGCTTGTCCGCGTAGAGGCGGCGGCCGAGGTCGCCCGCGCGGGTCTGAAGCGCCGTACGGCGCCGGTCGATCAGGCCGATCAGCGCCTGCACGTCGCGCGGGGCTCCGAACGCCCCGGGACGCTCGCGCAGCGCGTCACGCAGCACGACCAGGTCGTGGTCGTCGCCCAGCAGGTCCGCGAGGTCCTTGGCGGCGTGGCGGGCCGCGTTCATCATCGTCGGCCAGACGTTGCGAAGCAGCCGCACGTGGTACCAATGATACTTGACCCGCTTGCGCCACTCGTGGAAGTCCTCGTCGGTGCCCCTCCGGCAAGCGGTCATGAGCGCCTTGCGTCCTCGACGGTACGTCCGCTTGAATCCCGGGGCCACCGCCTCGAAGCCGTCGGTGGACAGCGGCCACGTCGCGACTCGGGCCCGTGCCTTTCCCAGGCACGCGGCAATCTCCGACACGCGCCGCTCGAGATCGACGTCCTCGTCGGCGACGATCCGCCGTCGCTCGACGAGCCCCTGGCGCACGGACCCGAAGGCCGCGGTCTGCACCTGATCGTCGAAGACGGCGAGCAGCGTGTCGAAGGTCTCGATCATCGCCTCGGCGTCGCGTACGGCGGAGAGCCGCCGGGCCGTGTCGCGGTACCACGTGTTCTCAGCGCCGTAGGCGTCGCCCAGCTCCGCACGGACCAGCCGCAGGAGGCCGCGGATCTTCTTGAACCGCTTGCGGGCCTGATGCACCGCCTCGTGGCGGTCGGTCCGGCCGTCGGTCAACGCCCCGACGGCGCGATCGATCTGCTCCCGGGCGATTCGTCGGACGCCATCGGGCAGCGATTCGGCCGCGTTGAGACGATACGCCATCGGTCACGGTCCTCGTTAAGACCACGCCTCGATGGGCGACGCAGGCACGTGAGCCCGACCGGTTCGCGTCGCCCCTTCCGTAAATGGTATCGCCCTGGCTCGCCCGCCGCTAACAACCTGCGAGCTGCCCCGGGGGCCGAGTTGGCCCGTAGGAATCCGACGGGACCCGGCAACCGGGTCGAATCGGCCGCGCGCCGCTACGAAGCGTCATTCCGGCGCCGCAACAGCGGCCGAAGGACCCACGGGGCCACCACGCAGGTGATCGCGCAGACCACGACCATGCCGGCATACACCCTCGGCGGCGCGGCCCACGGGCCCATCGCCCGGGCCCGGTGCATGATCAACATGCAGATCTCGGCGCGAGGGACCATGCTGACGCCCAGGATCAGGGCGCCCGCCCAGCCGACGCTCAGGCGTGCCGGCAGCCCGGCGCCCAGCAGCTTACCGACGACGGCGGCGACCAGCAGCAACCCACCGATCGTCGTCGCCGAGCCCAGGACCGCCGGGTCCAGCGAGAAGCCGATGTTGACGAAGAAGAACGGTGTGAACAGCGCGTGCAGCGATCCGATGGACGCGTCGAACTTGACGCTGTCGGGGTCGCGGCTGAAGGCGAGGCCGGCGAAGAACGCGCCGATCGCCGCCGAGAAGCCCAGCAGCGCCGCGGCCGCCGCGATGATGAAGCCCATCCCCACCACGGGCAGCACGGGATCGGGCGCGGCGTGCAGGCCCTCGAACAGCCGCGTGCAACGCTGCTCACCGTAACGGGAAAACAGCAGGCAGACGCCCACGAACCCGGCGAGCTTCAGCAGCAGCCAGCCCGTCTGCCGAGCGAGGTCCGTCGCCAACTGCGGCGCCGGACCGCCCTCGTTAAGCACCGGCAGGACCGCCGCGAGCAGGGCGAGCATGAAGATGCCCGTGATGTCGTCGAGTTCAGCGACATCGAGGAAGCGCTGTCCTGCCGGCGTGTCGATGGCCTGGGCTTCATGCCAGACCTCCGAGGGGATGCCCACGCTGGTGGCGGTCAGCGCGACGCCGACCAGCACGCTGGGAATCAGCTCCAGCGACAGCAGGTACCGCGCGGCCACGTAGCCCGCCAGCCCGCTGAGCGCGACGTTGCCGACCCAGATGACGCTGGCGCTGCGCAACTGGTCCAGCAGGCCGGTCAGCTTGCTCTCCAGCCCGACCCGGAACAGCAGTACGATGACCCCGGCGATCGCCAGGAACCCCAACACCTCCCGGCCCACCGCGCCGAAGTCGAACCCATGGTCGTTGAACAGCCGAAGTCCCAGCCCCAGCAGCAGGTAGCCGACCAGCGCCGGCGCGCCGATGCGGTTCAGCGCGGCCCGGACGACCGTCGAGGCCACCACGACCGCCCCCACCAGCAGAATCAATGGCGACAGCGCTGCCGGGTCCTCCACGGCAGGAACTCCTCGCGCAGTGCAGACACGGACCTGGCCTCGCCGACGTCGCCGTCGATACGGGACGGGCACAGGTCGGGATCCGCCGGCGACGCCACGACGGCCCGTGAGGAAGGGCCATCCCCGGCAGCGCCGACGCGTAGCCCACCGAGCCCCCTCACGGGCCCGGCGTCGCCGCGATCAAACCCCGCACGGCGCGAGGTCATCCGCTCGCCGCGGCGGACCGGGATCGCGCTTCGGGCGCGCGGCCCGCCAGGGGGATCGTGTATCCCCCGAGCCACGCCGCCCACTCCGCATCCCGTCGGCTCGCCGGACACAGACGCGCGGTCTGAACGTCCACCAGCTCCCCGTCCAGTCGCCGCACGATCACGTGGTCCGGCGTCGGGGCGTCGGGGGTCTGACCGATCAGCCAGTACCAGCGGCCGTCGGCGATCGGATACTCCGACGATCCTCGCCATTTGGCGTACATCGCAGCGCCTTTCGCATTGTATGCGAGCGGCGCGGCGCCCGGCGCCGTCGGCGCGCCGCTCGCAGGAGCCATCGCGACGGGGCTCCGGCCGCACGCGGGCCGGCCTCGTCGCGCCGGTCGATCGATGACGCCAACTCGCACGTCGGGCTCGACCCGTCGGTCCCGGGTCCCGGCGCCGCCGGTCATCGTGCGGCGGACCGGGCCGGACCGCGGGCGGATGCGCTAAGGA